>Ga0207640_10000247_pt1 | contig 36716 bp, 35 predicted proteins | sample KBSCornC42_FD_184300 | JGI IMG/M metagenome (GOLD analysis project Ga0207640, IMG submission 184300) | Corn rhizosphere microbial communities from Kellogg Biological Station, Michigan, USA - KBS Corn C4-2 (SPAdes) (version 2) | ecosystem: Host-associated > Plants > Roots > Rhizosphere > Soil ... | reverse complement strand
ATTCAGGTGCAGGACGCGGATGGCGCTGCGCTGGCGATGCGGTGGCATCTTACTCAGGGCCGCAAGCGGCTGATGGCCTAACCCGCTTTTGCGGGCCTTCTCACGTCGGTATGTTCCGACGCCAGCCACTGCAACGCCTGTTCGAGCTCATGTTCGGGCGCGACGGCCGAATGGATCATCGTCGCGCGCTCATCCGCGCCCGGCCGTTCCAGAATGGCGAGCTGGCTGTCGATCAGGTTGGCGGGCATATAATGATCGGGCCGACTGTTGAGCCGCCGAACCAGCTCGTCGCGCCCGACCTCGAGCATGATGAAGCTGGTCGGCACGCCGATCGCGGCGCGCAGCCGGTCGCGGTAGGCACGTTTCAGCGCTGAGCATGCGGCGACCGCAGTCCCCTCCCGCCGCACCGACGCGCCGATGGCTTCGCCCAGCTTATCGAGCCAGGGCCAGCGGTCCGCATCGGTCAGCGGCTCGCCTCTGCTCATCTTTGCGATATTGGCGCTCGAATGGAAGGCATCGCCCTCGAAAAAGGGGCAGGCCAATTGTCTGCCGAGCAGGCTCGCCAACGTCGATTTTCCGCTGCCGCTGACGCCCATTACAATGATCGCGCGGGCGGATAGTCTCTCGTCTTTTCCCCCCATCAGCATCTCCCGGGCGCCCACTTCCAGGCCGCGGAACGCGGCCCGCAAGGGATAGCATCATATCCGGCGCGGCGTGGCCGCTGGCCATTACGACCATCGTCGAGAGGGTTTACGACCATGGTCGCGGTCGTTTGGGTCGGCGGCCTCGCTTATCCGGCGCTCCAGGATTCGCTGGGCCGCTTCTACCGCGGGGGCATCCGCTACAGCTTCTGACTTCCCTCCCCACAACCCTTCCAGTTGGGGAACCACCCTGAGCGCCTCCCGGACCTTCCCGGGGGGCGCTTTTTTCCCGATCCTCGTGCCCGCGAACGCCTCGGAGTTACTCCGCCAGCAACTTCGCAATATGGCGGACCGCCAACACATAACCGTGGGGGCCAAGACCGGTGATCATACCGGTCGCGGCAGCGGTCATGAGCGAATTTGCACGCCAAGCCTCGTCACGCGCGTGAATATTGGAGATATGGACCTCCACGATCGGGCAGCCGCACATCTTGAGAGCATCCAGGATCGGATAGCCCGCATAAGAGAAAGCTGCCGGGTTGATGACGATTCCCGCCGCGCTCTTCCGCGCCTCATGCAGCCAGCCGATCATCTCATGCTCGGCATTGGTCTGGTGGAAGCGTACCTCGAGACCGGCGGCGTCCCCTTCCGCACGGCATAGCCCTTCGATATCGGCAAGCGTGGTCTTGCCGTAGATTTCCGGCTCGCGCTCACCCAGCAATTCCAGGTTTGGACCGTTCAGAACGAACAGGATGGGTTTCGCCATTTTCTTTTCCCCCGATCATGTTCCAGTTCACGATCTTGCTTTGCTGGAAACCCGATTTCCGCTCCGATAAAGCGCATAGCGCTTTTTCCGCAACGATCAGCCTCCAACGACATTTCCTTGCTGGTTTTGGGGGTGCGACGCAAGGAGGATGCTTGTAGGGGCGGTGTTGCATTGCAGCAGAGACTCGTCATGAACATCATTCCGCCCATCGCGCAAAATCCCGACGTCCGCTTCCTCGGCAAGCTGCTTGGCGACGTCATTCGCGCATATGGCGGCGAGAAATTGTTCAAGCGGATCGAATATATCCGCTCGGCCTCGGTTGATCGCGCGCGCGGCCTGGGGGGCGACGTCGATCCGGGTCTCGACGCGCTCGATCTGGAGGAAATGCTCGCCTTCACGCGCGGCTTCATGCTTTTTTCGATGCTCGCCAACCTGGCCGAGGATCGGCAGGGCGTGGCGGCCGAGCCCGGCGCTGACCTGGCGGCGGCGATCGCGAAGCTGGGCGGGCAGGGCGTGGAGAAGGATGCGATCTCCGCCTTGCTGGACAATAGCCTGATCGTGCCCGTGCTGACCGCGCACCCGACCGAGGTGCGGCGCAAGTCGATGATCGATCATCGCAACCGCATCGCCGATCTGATGCACCTGCGCGATTCGGGTGCGGAGGAGACGCCCGAGGGTGATCTGGTCGAGCAGGCGATCTACCGCCAGATCGCCCTTCTTTGGCAGACGCGTCCCTTGCGGCGCGAGCGGCTCTATGTGGCGGACGAGGTCGAAACCGCGCTTTCCTATCTGCGCGACATTTTCCTGCCGGTGATGCCGTCGCTTTACGCACGCTGGGAGCGCGTGCTGGGTCGTCGGCCAAAGAGCTTTCTGCGTGCCGGGTCGTGGATCGGCGGCGATCGCGACGGCAATCCGAACGTTACCGCCGAATCGCTTGAGCTGGCGACGCGGCGCAATGCCGAAACCGTGCTCGGCCACTATCTGTCGCTGCTCCATAATATCGGCGGCGAACTTTCCATCTCGACCGAGTTGATGCCGACCTCGCCCGAGGTGGAAGCGCTCGCGGCGGCGGCGCACGATGATTCGCCGGCGCGTTCGGATGAACCCTACCGCCGCGCAATCACGGGCATCTATGCGCGCGTCGCGGCCAATTACGAGGCGATTTCGGGCCGCGCGCCCTCACGGCCGGCAGCGGTCAAGGCCGAGCCTTATCCGGACGCGGGTGCCTTGCGGACGGATCTTCGCACGCTGGCCAAGGCGCTCGCCAAAAGCGGCAGCGGGGCCTTGTCCTCGGGCGGTGCGCTCGGCCGGCTGATCCGTGCGGTCGAGACGTTCGGCTTCCATCTCGCCACGCTGGATTTGCGGCAGAATGCCGATGTGCACGAGCGTGTCGTGGCGGAGCTGTGCAAGGCGGCAGGTGTCACGCCGGATTATCTCGCGCTCGATGAGGAAAAGCGCGTGGCCTTGCTGCGCGCGGAACTGGCAACGGCGCGCCCCCTCGCCAGCGCATATGTCGATTATGGTGCGGAGACCGCGTCCGAGCTCGCGATCGTGCGCGCCGCCGCCGAAGCACATCGCCGCTACGGGTGCCAGTCGATCACCACCTACATCATCTCCAAGGCGGCGACCGTATCCGACCTGCTGGAGGTGATGGTCGTGCTCAAGGAGGCGGGCCTCTACCGACCCGGGGCCGAGCCGAGCTGCGACTTGATGGTGGTCCCGCTGTTCGAGACGATCGAGGATCTGGAGCGCGGCCCCGAAGTGATGTCGGCCTATTTCGCACTGCCCGAGATAGCCGCGCTCACCACTGCCCGCGGCTATCAGGAAGTGATGGTTGGCTATTCGGATTCGAACAAGGACGGCGGCTATCTGACCTCGGTCTGGTCGCTTCATCAGGCAAGCCGCGCCCTGAAACCCGTTTTCGAGCGGGCCGGAGCCGCCATGCAGCTTTTCCACGGCCGCGGCGGCGCGGTCGGACGCGGCGGCGGATCGGCCTTCGCCGCGATCCGTGCGCAGCCGTCGGGCACGGTCGAAGGGCGTATTCGCATTACCGAGCAAGGCGAGGTGATCGCCGCCAAATACGGCACGCGCGATGCCGCTCAGATCAACCTGGAGGCGATGGCCGCGGCAACCTTGCTTACCAGTCTTGAGCAAAGCGAGGTTCCGGAGCGGGACCGTGCACGCTTCGCCGACGCCATGACCGAAATATCGGCGAGCGCATTCAAAGCCTATCGCGGGCTTGTCTATGAAACCGACGGTTTTCGTACCTTCTTCCGCCAATTCACGCCGATCGCGGAGATCGCGACGCTCAAGATCGGTTCGCGTCCGGCCAGCCGTACCAAAAGCGACAAGATCGAGGATCTGCGCGCGATCCCCTGGGTCTTCTCCTGGGCGCAGTCGCGCGTGATGCTGCCGGGCTGGTATGGCGTCGGCACGGCGTTCGACGCTTTCGCGGACAAAGGCCTGCTCAGGGACATGGCCGACGGCTGGCCCTTCTTCCAGGCGACGCTTGCCAATTTGGAGATGGTGCTGGCCAAGTCCGACATGGACCTAGCCGAACGCTATCTCGCCCTCGTCGAGGATCAGACCGCCGGCCGCGCTATTTTTGACCGCATACGCGCGGGCTGGCGCCAGACCAGCGACGGCCTGCTCGCCATTACCGGTCAGTCGCGCCTTCTCGAAAAGACGCCGTCGCTCGACGCTTCGGTGCGCCTGCGGTTGCCGTATATCGAACCGCTCAACCTGCTGCAGATCGAGCTTATTCGCCGGTGGCGCGGCGGCGAGCAGGATGACCGTGTCCGCGAGGGGATCCAGCTCTCGATCAACGCCATTGCGACGGCGCTCCGCAACAGCGGTTGATTGTCCACCGGGGCGCGAATTTAAGTCGATCTTAACCACCCCGGACGCAAACTGCCGCATCGAGCGAAAGGCCTTCCGGGGGTGGGAAAAATTGCATCGCAGGTCCGTCGTCCGATTCTAGGGATCGGAACGGGGGCCCTGTTCTTACTTGCAGCTCTCGGGAGCCATCTCGTTGCGATGCAGAGCAGCGGGCTCGAGGCTCTGTGGCCGGGCAACGCGATCGTGCTCGCAACCCTTATCATCGCCGGGCGCAGTCGCCGCGATATCGTGGCGATCGTCGTGGGCGGCGCTGCGGGCAGCATGGTTCTGCACCTGCTTTATCGTGATCCCTTTTCCATTCTGGTCTCGCTGACCGCGGCGAATGTCGTGGAAAGCGGGTTGGCTTTCGTCCTGTTGCGGATGGCGGGGATTCGCGGCGGGCTGGTCGACAGGGTCGGCAATTATTTTGCGCTGGTCGCCGCCGCGGCCGTAACCGGGCTGTTTTCCTCCACCATTGGCGGCCTTGGCTTATGGATCGGCCGCGATGTCCCTTACTGGGACGGATGGCGCAGCTGGTACGTCTCGGGCGTGCTGAGCGCGGTGATGGTTACGCCCAGCATGCTCGTCGTAGTCGATCTGGTGCGCCGCCACGGGCGGCGCGCGCCGAACGGCAGGAGCGTGCTTGAGTTCATCGGCTTGTCCTCGCTGGTCGGCGCCGTGACGGCTTTTGTTTTTCTGCACCACGGGCTGCCATTGACCTTCGTCGTACCCCCGTCGGTGCTGCTGCTCACCTTCCGTTTCCGCGCGATCGGCGCGGTCGCGGGTGTCGCGATCGTGACCACCATCGCCGCCAGCGCCACGGCTTCGGGCTATGGCTCAATCGCGCTGCTGTTGCGACACCAGCCGGGCGACCAGGTCTTGCTGCTGCAGGTCTTTATCGCGACCAATCTGCTCTCGGCTTTGCCGGTCGCGGCGGTTCTCAACGAGCGCGATTATCAGGCCGACGAGACCCGCGCCTTCGCCGAGCATTTCAAGTCGGTGGTCGAGAATATCGGTGAGGTTATCTTCCGCATCGATGGGCAGGGTCGCTGGGCCTATCTCAATCCGGCCTGGGAAGCGCTGACCGGTCAACCGATTGCGGCTACGCTCGGCCGTTCCTGGCTCGACCTTGTCGAACTGAGTGCGCGGCCCGAGCTGGCCGATCGCGCCGAGGCGGTGCTGTGCGGCGAGGATCGCTCCGCGCGCCGGACGGTCCGGCTTGAAACTCCGGAAGGATTGCGCTGGGTCGAATTGTTCATCCAGAGCCTGCGCGACCAGGATGGGCGCGTCGCGGGTGCGACCGGAACCTTGCGCGATATCGACGACCGCAAGCGGCTGGAAGAACATGTCATCACCGCCAAGCGGCGCGCGGAGCAGCGTGCCCGCGAGGCGACCTTGCTCGCCTCGACCGACGAATTGACTGGTCTCGCCAATCGTCGCGCCTTCATGGGGCAGCTCGACCGCGAGATTGCCGGCGCCGCCGAATTCGGCTGGCCGCTCGCGGTGGCGATGTTCGACGTCGACCATTTCAAGCTGGTCAACGATCGCTACGGCCACGCCGTCGGGGACCGCGTACTCCAGCTGATCGCGGCGCGTGCCGCAGGCGTGGTGCGCGGCGGCGATCTGGTTGGACGGCTGGGTGGCGAGGAATTCGGCATTCTCATGCCGGGTGCCTCCCCTACCGAAGCGGTACAGGTTGCGGAACGGCTGCGCGAGGCGATGGAAACCGTCGCGCAGGGGGACGAATCGCTTCCCGGAGTCACGATCAGCGTCGGAATTGCCGCGCGAGAGGGTCAGCGCACCGCGGCCGAGCTTCTCGCGGCGGCCGACGTTGCGCTTTACGCGGCCAAGGCCGAGGGTCGGAACAGGGTGCGCATCGCGGCCTGATGTCCGTGAGCCCCGCGGTTCGGGCCAGTGATATAACCGGACTGGTCGGGATTTCGGCGCGTTACGGATCGTTGGTGAACATCCTGCCTTTCTCTCGCTCCGTGCGCTCGCTAAAGGTCAAAACGACGTTCAGGGGGACAGACGGTGACGAGGGAAAAGGCCAATCCCCTCCACGCGCCGGAAGACAGCGAGCTGCGTGACCTGATCGCGGCGCACGACTGGGCTGTGACTCCGCTCGGCCCGATCGAGACCTGGCCCGACGCGCTCACCGCTACGCTATCGATGATGTTGTCGACGCCCCTCCCCATGGTGCTTTTTTGGGGCCCGGAACTGATCGCGCTTTACAATGATGCCTACGCCTTCGCGATCGGCGACAGGCATCCGGACGCGCTCGGCGGCCGCGCCCAGGACAAATGGGCGCATATTTGGGACGATGTCGGGCCGGTCATTACCCGCGTGCGCGAGACGGGCAAGGGCGAGATGGTCAAAGACGGGATATTCCCGCTTTGGCGCAAGGGCCTCTCGATGATGGCCCAACTCGATATAGCCTTTAATCCGGTGCGTGCGTCGGGCGGCGGTCCGGGCGGCGTGCTGTGTATCGTCTATGAGATGACCGAGCGCGCGCAGGCGATCGACGACGCCAATCGCGAACGCGCAAGGCTGGCGCGAATGTTCGAGCAGGCGCCCAGTTTCATGGCGCTGCTGCGCGAGCCCGGCCACGTCTGCGACTTTGCCAACGCCGCTTACCTGCAATTGATCGGACAGCGCCCGCTCTTGGGCCTTCCCATCAGCGAAGCCTTGCCCGAAATCGCCGCGCAAGGTTTTGTGGCGCTGCTGGACGATGTGGTGAAGAGCGGCAAACCCTATTCGGGCCGTGCCGTGCCCGTAGCCCTGCAGCGGCTACCCGGCCAAGCCGACGAGCAGCGGTTGCTCGACTTCCTCTACCAGCCGATCCTCGACGAGGACGGCCAGGTGACGGCCATCTTTATCGAGGGCAATGACGTGACCGATCGCGTCCGCTTCGAAGAGGCGCTCGAGGTAAGTCGCGGCTCGCTCGAACTTGCGGCGGAAATGGCCGAAATCGGCACGTGGGACCTGGATCTGGTGGCCGACCAGCTGGATTGGTCTGATCGCGTCCGCGCCATGTTCGGAATCTCTCCCGGCAAGCCGGTGACCCTCGACGATTTCTACAACGGCCTGCATCCGGAAGATGCCGAGGCGACAACGGATGCCTTCCTGGCGGCACTCGATCCTGATCGGCGCGCGCAATATGACGTGGAATATCGCACGATCGGCAAGGAAGACGGCGTCCTCCGCTGGGTTGCGGCAAAGGGGCGCGGCGTGTTCGAAGGCGGACGCTGCGTGCGCGCGATCGGCACGATACTCGACATTACGAGCCGCAAGGCAGCGCAGGAGGAGATGCGCGAGAGCGAGGCCCGTTTTCGGACGCTGGCTGACAGCGCGCCGGCCCTGATCTGGATGTGCGACGAGGAAGGCGCCCTGGTGTTCGCCAACCGCTGGCATGAGGAAACGTTCGGTCGGCCCGCGGCCGAATTGATGGGCGAGGGCTGGCAGAGCATCATCCATCCCAAGGATCAGGACGGTTTCATCGCGGATTTCGAGCAGGCGTTCAAAAATCGCGCGCCGTTCAGTCGCGACGTGCGCGTGATCGATCGCTTCGGCGTGACCCGATGGCTGCACAGCGAGGCGCGCCCGCGGGAGACGGCGGGGCGCTTCGTCGGCTATGTCGGTTGCGACGTCGACATCACCGAAGTTCACCTTGCGTCCGAAGTGCTGGAACGCGGCATCGTCGAGCGGACCAAGGAGCTCGCCGCGACCAACCGTCAATTGTCGACGCAGATCGAGGAACGCGAGAGGGTCGAGGCGACGCTGCGGCAGATGCAGCGTCTTGAGGCGATCGGTCAGCTCACTTCGGGCGTGGCGCACGATTTCAACAATCTGCTGACGGTAATTCTGGGCAATGTGGATCTGGTGGCGCGCGCCGCTGCCCAGGCCAAGATGGACGAGAAAACGCGCCAGCGGCTGGGCTATATGCGGACCGCCGCCGAACGCGGCGCGACGCTGACCGCGCAATTGCTCGCTTTCTCGCGCCGGCAGCGGCTTGAGGCGCGCCCGGTCGACCTCAACGATACCGTGGTCGGGATGCGCGATCTGCTGCAAAGTTCGATGGGCGGATCGGTGCGGCTCGAGGCGCGGCTCCGGCCCGATTTATGGCCGGCTTTGGTCGATCCGACGCAGATCGAGCTCATTATCCTCAACCTCGCGATCAACGCGCGCGATGCGATGGCGGTCGGCGGATCGCTCGTCGTTTCGACCGACAATATCACGCTCGGCGAACCGACCCGTCCGGAGGAGCCGCAACCCGGGGACTATGTGCTGATCGCGGTCACCGACACCGGGAGCGGAATGACGCCCGAGGTGCGCGACCGCGCGTTCGAGCCGTTCTTCACCACCAAGGCGATCGGCAAGGGGTCGGGGCTGGGCCTGCCCCAGGTTTACGGCTTTGCCAAACAATCGGGTGGCGGGGTCGCGATCGAGACGAAATTGGGCGAGGGCACGTCGGTCCGCGTCTATCTGCCGCGCGCTCAGGAGCGCCGCCGCACGCCGCGCGCGACCAGCTATGAGCAGCCGCCCGAGCAGCTGGTTGGAGTGCGCGGGCGCCGCGTGCTGGTTGTGGATGACGATCCGCCCGTGCGCGAAATCACAGCAACGATGTTGCGCACGATGGGCGCCGAGGTGGTAGAGGCCGGGAGCGGCGGATCGGCGCTCGAAATGCTCGATGCCGGCGCCGCCGATTTCGACCTGATGGTCGTCGATTTCGCCATGCCCGGCATGAACGGCGCCGAACTCGCCGCGACCACCGCCAAGAAATGGCCCGATTTGCCGATTCTGTTCGTGACGGGCTATGCCGATCTGAGCGCGATTTCCTCGGTCAGCGAGGACCGGATCGTACAGAAGCCGTTCCGCGGCGGCGAATTGCAGCGCAAGCTCGGGCGGCTGCTCGCCAGCCGCGCCGATTGATCATTCCTCGTCCGGATAGGGGCCTTTGCCGCCCTCGGCGATGAAGCGATCGATCCGTGCCGTGAGTACCGGCAGAGGGACCGAACCCAGTTCGAGTACCGCATCGTGGAAGGCGCGGATGTTGAACTTTGCGCCCAGCGCCGCCTCGGCCCTGGCGCGACCCTGGCGGATCGCCATCTCGCCCAGATAGTAAGACAAAGCCTGGCCCGGCCAGGAAATGTAGCGATCGACCTCGGTCCGGATTTCGTGGTCTGACAACGCCGTATTGTCGTGCAGGAAGGCGAGCGCCTGGTCGCGCGTCCAGCCTTTGTGGTGGAGGCCGGTATCGACCACCAGCCGCGCGGCGCGCCACATCTGGTAACTGAGCATCCCGAACCGCTCATAGGGCGTCTGGTAGATGCCCATTTCATCCCCCAGACGCTCGCAATAGAGAGCCCAACCTTCGCCATAAGCCGAGATGTAGATATTCTGGCGAAAGGGCGCGGCGGCTTTGTTCTCGGCCGCCAGAGGCATCTGGAAGGCGTGGCCGGGCGCGCTTTCGTGCAGGGTCAACGCCGGCAATTGGTAAAGCGGCCGCGAAGGCAGATCGAAGGTGTTGACCAGATATTGGCCCGGTCCGCCGCGTCCAGCCGTGTAGAAGGGCGCAATGTCGGCAGGCACCGGCACGATCCCGAAGCGGCGTCGCGGCAGGCGGCCGATAAACCGGCCCACCGCGCCGTCGACCAGTTTGGCAGTCCAGGCAGCGCGGTCGAGAAGTTCCTGCGGGGTCTTGGCGTAGAAGCGCGGGTCGGTGCGGAGAAATTGGAGGAAGGCGGGCAGGTCGCCGCGGAAGCTCGCCTGCTTCATCACCTCCAGCATCTCGGCGTGAATCTTGGCGACCTCGGCCAGGCCGATGGCGTGTATCTGATCGGGGCTCAGATCGACGGTCGCATAGGCTTCGATCTGTTGCGCATACCAGGCCTTGCCATCGGGCAGCTTCTCCGCGGCGAGCGTGGTGCGCGCGTGGGGGATATAATCGGTGCGCAGATAGGCGAGCAGCTTGCGGTAGGCGGGCAGATCCTGCCGCTCGATTGCCTCCCTGGCCTCGGCGCGCATCGCAGCCTGCGTGGCGGGTAGGATCGTTGCCGGCATCTCCTTGAACGGCAGATAGAGGAAGCTCTCCTCGGCACTCGCCGCGTTGGCGGCCTGCGCGACCGCCTCGTCGCGGCCGGTCAGCGTCACCTTGGGCGGGGTGAAGCCGCGTGCCGCGCCGCTGCGCATGTTGGCGATCTGCTCATCGAAAAAAGCCGGGATTTCGTGGAGCTGGTTCAGCCAGTTGCGATAGTCGGTCTCGGTCCTGAACGGGCTGCGCGCGCTATAGCCCAGGTCGCTCCAGAAGCTGCTGTCCGAATTGGCGGGCATTTCGTAATCGCGCGACTGCAGGCTCGCGATGCGCGTCTTTATGTCGAAGCGATATACCGCGTAATCGACCGCGACCGCAGGCGAGAGGTCGGCGGGCTTGAGCGTGTCCAGATCGGCAAGCACCTGACGGAGATAGGCCAGCCGCTTGGCCTGCGCGGCAGGACGCACGTCCTGCAGATGCGGCGCGATACTCTCAACATCCTCACCGCCGCCGCCGTCGGTGCGCGCCCAGGCATATTCGCGATCGCTGATCGCCTTGAACTTCTGATCGTCCGCGCTTGCCGCAATTGCCTGGCTGGAGAGGCAGAGCAGGAAAAGTGACAGCAGCCGCATTCGTGCCTCCGTGGCGAACATTGACTTGAAGCGGGCGCCGGCCCCAAGCGCAAGCCATGCGCTTCTTCTCCGACAATGCAGCCCCGGTGCATCCAAGCGTCATGGCGGCGATGCAGGCGGCCGACACGGTCGACACGGCATATGATGGTGACGCGCTGAGCCAGGGTCTGGACGCGCGCTTTTCGGCGCTGTTCGGCCGCGAGGTGAAGGCGCTGTGGGTGCCGACGGGCACCGCGGCGAACGCGCTCGCTCTGGCCGCGCTCTGCCCTCCTTATGGCGGCGTGATCTGCCACCGCGATTCGCATGTCCAGAACGACGAATGCGGCGCGCCCGAATTCTACACGCACGGCGCCAAACTGATCCTGGGCGGGGGCAGGGGCGCCAAGCTGTCGGTCGAGGAGGTGACGCGCGTTGCCGACGCGATTGCCAACGACGTGCACCGTGTCCAGCCGCATGCACTGACCATCACCAATGCGACCGAATATGGCTGCGTCTACACGCCCGATGAGGTCGCGGCGCTCGGCAGGCTCGCCAAGGCGCGCGGTTGGGGCTTCCACATGGACGGTGCGCGCTTCGCCAATGCGATCGCGACTTTGGGGTGCACGCCGGCCGAACTGGTCGAAGGAGTGGACGTGCTGAGCTTCGGCTTCGTCAAGAATGGCGGGCTTTCGGCCGAGGCCTTGGTCTTCTTCCGCGCCGACCTGATCGAGGCGACCGAACGCCGCCGCAAGCGCGCGGGACATCTGCTCTCAAAAGGCCGCTATCTCGCCGCGCAAATCCACGCGATGCTTGATGACGATCTGTGGCTGGAGACCGCGCGCGCGGCCAATGCGCATGCCCAGACTTTGGCAAAGGCCGCCGCGGGCAGGCTGATCAATCCTGTCCAGGCCAATGAGCTCTTCCTCGCCATGACACCTGAGGAAGCAGCGCGGCTGCGCGCGCAGGGTTTTCAGTTCTACGATTGGGCGGCGGGCGAAATCCGGCTGGTCACGCATTGGGCGAGCGTGGCGCAAGACGTGGACACACTTGCCCGCGCGATCGAAAATCTGTGAACGCCGCCGCACCCCTGACTAAAGCCACCCAGGGGCGGGTGCTCGTCCCGTTCGCGTTGGTCACAATGATCTGGGGATCGACCTGGCTCGCGATCCACAGCCAGTTCGGGCCGGTCTCGACCGAATGGTCGGTGGCGTATCGTTTCGCGGTCGGCGCGATCTCGATGTTCGTGGTGGCGCTCGCGATGAAGCTGCCGCTCCGCGTGCGCCTGTCGGATCATGCGCTCGCCGCTGCGCTCGGCCTGGTGATCTTCGTCATCAACTATAATTGCGTTTACGCATCCGAGCAGCACATCACGTCGGGCCTGGTCGCGGTGATCTTCTCGCTGCTGGTGCCGCTGAACGCGATCCTGGCACGGGTCTTCCTCAAGCAGGAGCTGTCACGCCCTTTCCTGATGGGATCAGCGGTGGCGATGCTGGGCGTGGTGCTGCTGTTCGTTCACGAATGGCGCGCGGTCGATCGCAATCCGCACGAAGTGACGCTGGGGATCGGCCTCGCGGTGGTCGCGGTGACCTTCGCCTCGTTCGGCAACGTCTTCCAAGGCAGTGCCCGCGCCCGCCAGGTGCCGATGGCGACTTTGCTCGCCTGGGCGATGGGCTGGGGTGCGGTGTTCGACGCCATCATCGCCTGGGTGCGCACCGGGCCGCCGATGGTCGATCTGCGGCCCTCCTATATTGGCGGCCTGCTCTATCTGGGCGTAATCGCCTCGGCGGTGGCGTTCACGCTCTACTTCAACCTGATCCGGCGGATCGGCGCGGCGCGCGGTGGCTATGTCAACGTGATGATCCCGGTGATCGCGATGGGCTTTTCGACCCTGTTCGAAAGCTATCATTGGTCCGTCGAGGCGGCGCTCGGTGGCCTTCTAGTGATCGCCGGACTCGCGCTGGCGATGCGCGCGCGGGGCGATGCCCCAGCGCCCCGGAAGGCATGAGATCGGGGCAATTTAGTTTCATCTGTTACTGATTCGGGGTGGTGCCGTCGCTATGGCATGGCTTATCAGGCGCACATGACCCAATTCGATCTCACCGAGGACCAACTCGCCATCCAGGAGATGGCGCAGCGCTTCACCGCCGACGCGATTACTCCGCACGCCGCCGAATGGGATGAGACGCATCATTTTCCGCGCAATGTCGTGAAGGCGGCGGCCGAGCTCGGCTTCGGCGCCATCTATGTTTCCGAAGAGTCCGGCGGGATCGGCCTCGGCCGACTCGAAGCGGCCTTGATCATGGAGGCAATGGCTTATGGCTGTCCCTCCACCTCGGCCTTCATCTCGATCCACAATATGGCGTCGTGGATGATCGACACGTTCGGCTCGGCCGAACTCAAGACCCGATATCTGCCGGACATGGTCACATGCGATCGGCTCGGTTCCTATTGCCTGACCGAGCCCGGGTCGGGCTCCGACGCGGCCGCGCTCAAAACCAAGGCGGTGCGCGATGGCGACCATTATGTCGTATCGGGCAGCAAGGCGTTCATCTCGGGCGGCGGCGAGAATGAGATTTACGTAACGATGGTCCGCACCGGCGCGGAAGGCCCCAAGGGCATCTCCTGCCTGGTGATCGACAAGGACATGCCAGGCGTCAGCTTCGGCGCGCAGGAAAAGAAGCTCGGCTGGCGCTCGCAGCCCACCGCACAGGTCAATTTCGATGGCGTTCGCGTCCCCGTCGCCAACTTGGTCGGCCAGGAAGGCGAGGGCTTCCGCATCGCGATGTCCGGCCTTGATGGCGGCCGCCTCAACATCGGCGCCTGCTCGTTGGGTGGCGCACAACGCTGCCTCGACGAGGCTGTGAACTACACGCGCGAGCGCCGCCAGTTCGGCCAGCGCATCGTCGACTTCCAGGCGACCCAGTTCACACTCGCCGACATGGAAACCGAGCTTCAGGCGGCGCGGACACTGTTGTACGCTGCGGCGGCAAAGGTCACGGCGGGAGCGCCCGATAAAACCAAGTTTGCGGCGATGGCAAAGCGCCTCGCTACCGACACCGGATCAGCGGTGGTGGACCGGGCGCTCCAACTCCACGGCGGCTACGGCTATCTCCAGGATTATCCGATCGAGCGCTTCTTCCGCGATCTGCGCGTCCATCGCATCCTGGAGGGCACCAACGAGATCATGCGCGTCATCATCGCGCGCGAACTGCTCAAGCAATGACAGACGAGGTTCTTGCCTTCACGGAGGGCAGAATCGGGCGTCTTCGGCTCAACCGGCCCAAGGCGATCCACGCGCTCAACGAGCCGATGTGCCGGGTGATGATCGACGCGCTGGTCGCCTGGCGCAGCGAACCCGATGTCGCGCTGATCCTGCTCGATCACGCCGAGGGCCGTGGTTTCTGTGCGGGCGGCGACGTGCGCGCGGTGGCGGAGAGCGGCAAGGGCGATGGCGTCGCAGCGCGCGCGTTCTTCCACACCGAATATCAGCTCAATCATTTGCTCTTCACCTACGCCAAGCCGATCATCAGTTTCCTCGATGGGATCGTGATGGGTGGCGGCGTCGGCATCGGCCTGCCTGCCAAATACCGGATTGCGACCGAGCGCACGATAATCGCCATGCCAGAGGCGACGATCGGGCTGTTCCCCGATGTTGGCGGCGGCTGGTATCTGTCGCGCCTCCCGGGTCGGCTCGGCCAATATCTCGCGCTGACCGCGGCGCGTCTGGATGGTGCGGATGCGCGGGCGATGGGTCTCGCGACACACTATATTCCATCGGATGCGCTGGAGGATTTGAAGGCGAGGCTTGCCGCCGACCCACGCGACGCTGAGGCGATCCTAGATGCGGCCTCGATCACGCCGCCCGAGGCGCCGATTCTCGCCCAACGCGGAGATATTGATCGGCTGTTCGCCGCCGAGACGCTCGAGGAGATCCTTGCCGCGCTCGCGGCCGATGACGGCGAATGGGCGCAGGCGGAGCTCGCCGGCCTGCGCACCAAGTCGTTCCAATCGTGCAAGGTGGCACTCCGCCTGTTGCGCGACGGCGCGGCCCGCACGGATTTCGCCGACGAGATGCGGGCGGAATATGGGCTCGCCGCGCACGTCTCGATGCGGCACGATTTCATCGAAGGCGTGCGTGCCTTGCTGATCGACAAGGACAATGCGCCGATATGGGATCCGGCAACGCCTGAGGGCGTCACCGACAAAATGCTCGATACCATCTTCGCCCCACTGCCACCGGGTGAAGAGTGGGAACCCCTACGCCTCTAGTCCCCGTCACCCCGGACTTGTTCCGGGGTCCACTCGGCGGCTAGGCGCGGACCTCACGGTGGATGCCGGAACAAGTCCGGCAGGACGGAGACAGTGCATGTCCGACTACGAAACCATCCTGATCGAGCGGCACGACGCGGTCACGCTCGTCCGCCTGAATCGCCCGCAGGCGTTGAACGCGCTCAACAGCCAAATTCTGGCCGAGCTGATCCAGGCCTTCGCCGCTTATGAGGCCGATCCGTCGCAGCGCTGCCTTGTGCTGACCGGCAGCGAAAAGGCATTCGCGGCAGGCGCCGACATCAAGGAGATGCAGGCTCAGGGCTTTGCCGACATGTACGGCAGCAACTTCTTCGCCAGCTGGGAGAAGGTCACTGCCACACGCAAGCCCTGGTTCGCGGCGGTCTCGGGCTTCGCGCTCGGCGGCGGTTGCGAGGTGGCGATGATGGCGGACTTCATTCTTGCCGCCGATACCGCCAGGTTCGGCCAGCCGGAGATCAAGCTGGCGGTCGGCCCGGGCATGGGCGGCTCGCAGCGCCTCACCCGCGCGGTCGGCAAGGCCAAGGCGATGGACATGTGCCTGACCGGGCGGATGATGGGCGCCGAGGAGGCGGAGCGTTCGGGGCTGGTATCGCGGATCGTCCCCGCCGCCAGCCTGATCGACGAGGCGCTCAAGATTGCCGCCGAGATCGCCGCCATGCCGCCGCTCGCCGCGATCGCGGTCAAGGAAATGGTCAACGCGGCCTTCGAAGGCGGGCTCGCGCAGGGCATCACTTTCGAACGCCGCCTTTTTCACGGCCTGTTCGGGACCGAGGATCAGAAAGAAGGAATGAGCGCCTTCGTCGAGAAACGGCCGGGGAAGTGGACGGGGAAATAAACACCACTCCCGTCACCCCAGCAAAAGCCGGGGTCTCAAGAGGCGGGCGATCCCGCCTCTCCCGAGATGCCAGCGTTCGCTGGCATGACGAGATGGGCGATGGAGAGAGATGCTGTGAAGATCGGTTTTATCGGGCTCGGCAATATGGGCGGCGGGATGGCCGCAAACCTGGTCAAGGCGGGGCATGAGGTTCGCGCTTTCGACCTCGCCGAAGCAGCGCTGGCCCATGCTATCGAGAATGGCTGCGTCACCACCGGCAGCGCGCGCGAGGCGGCAGCGGGTGTCGAAGCGGTCGTCACCATGCTGCCCGCGGGCAAGCATGTAAGGCAGGTCTATGCCGATTGCGTGATTGGTGCGGCGCCGACCGATGCGATTCTGATCGATTGCTCGACGATCGACATCGCCAGCGCCAAGGCGGTCGCCGCGCAGGCCGCGGACCAAGGCTATCAGATGGTCGACGCACCGGTTTCGGGCGGGATTGCGGCGGCCAATGGCGGCACGCTCACTTTCATGGTTGGCGGCTCTGATGAAGACTTTGCCCGCGCGCAGCCGATCCTGGCGGCAATGGGCAAGGCCGTGATCCATGCCGGCGGCAGTGGCGCAGGCCAGGCCGCTAAGATCGCCAACAATATGCTGCTCGGCGCGACCATGGTCGCGACGTGCGAGGCGTTCCTGCTCGCGAAGAAGCTCGGGCTCGATCTCCAGACTTTTTACGACATTTCGTCCAAGGCGTCAGGCCAGAGCTGGTCGATGACCAGCTATTGCCCGGTGCCCGGCGTCGGCCCGGAAACCCCCGCCGACCGCGATTATCAGGGCGGCTTCGCGGCAGCGCTGATGCTCAAGGATCTTAAGCTGGCGATGGCGGCGGCACAGGATGCGGATGCGAGCGTGCCGATGGGCGCCGCGGCGGAATCGCTCTACCAGGCCTTCGCCAATGGCGGCGGCGGTGGGCTGGATTTTTCGGCGATCATCAAGATGCTGGATGCAGAGGGAGTGAAGGGCTGACCTCCCGCCCACCGCCGTCATGCCAGCGAAAGCTGGCATCTCAGGACGAAAAGGTACCCACTTTCAGACCGCTGCTGTCACGAGACCCCAGCTTTCGCTGGGGTGACGTGTAAGGGAACACCTAACTCAACGCCTTCTGGCGCCGTCTCTGCACCGAGGATCCGAGCCCGATCGCCTCGCGATATTTGGCGACGGTGCGCCGCGCGATGTCGAAGCCCTTGGCGTTGAGAATCTCGACCAGTTTGTCGTCGGACAGGATGTCGCTGCCTTCCTCTGCGATCAATTTGGCGATGTGGCTCTTCACCGCTTCGGCCGAAACGCCCTCGCCGTCGGCGCCCGAGACGCCGCTGGTGAAGAAATATTTGAGCTCGAACAGGCCGCGCTCACATGCGAGGTATTTGTTCGAGGTGACCCGGCTCACGGTCGATTCGTGCATGCCAATCGCGTCCGCCACCGTGCGCAAGGTCAGCGGCTTCAGATGCTCCACGCCCTGGAGGAAGAAGGCCTCCTGCTGTTTCACGATCTCGGTCGCGACCTTGACGATCGTGCGCGCGCGCTGGTCGAGCGCCTTGATCAGCCAGTTGGCGCTGGCGAGGCAGTCGGCGAGCCAGGCCTTGCCGCTCTTGTCCTGCGCGCCCTGTGCCAGTTCGCCATAATAACGGCGGTCGATCAGCAGCCGCGGCAAAGTCGCGTTGTTGAGCTCGATTGCCCAGCCGCTGCGGGTTTTCGCCACGAAGATGTCGGGTGAGACGGGGGCTGCCCGCTCGCCGCCGAACTTGAGACCGGGCTTCGGATCATAACCCCGCAATTCGCGGATCATGTCCGCGAAATCCTCCTCATCGACCCCACACAGCCGGCGCAGTTGGGGAAGCTGGCCCTTGGCGAGCATCTCCAGATTGGCCAGCATCACTGCCATCGCCGGATCGTAGCGATCCGCCTCCCTTGCCTGCAGCGCGAGGCATTCGCCCAGATTGCGCGCGCCAACCCCGGTCGGATCGAAGCTCTGCACCACCCCAAGGATGCGCTCGACATAAGCCTCTTCAACGTCGAGCATTTCCGCGATTTCTGAAACGGGCGTCTCAAGATAGCCGGCCTCGTCGATCGAATCGATCAGGCGCGTCGCGATGGCCAGCGCTTCCCCTTCGAACACCTCGCCCGCTTGCGCGAGCAAATGGTCGATCAGGTTGGGCGCATCGGCCGCCAGCGCATCCATGTCGGGGCCGTCTTCGGGCGCGGCGCTGGATATTCCGTCCATGCCGAGCTGACCGCCCGAGCCGCCGCCCATGTCGGCGGCGCTGTCGTGATGAAAGGTCTCCGCCTCATAATCGACGTCGAGCGGAGCATCCGTCTCCGCGTCGCCCGCTTCGATCAGACGGTCGGCGGTCAGCGGCTCGAAATCCTCCCCGGAATCGTCGGCCGCTTCGCTCGGCGCCTCGGCCTGCTGGGGCTCGCCGTCCTCGCCGCCCGCGGCGAGCAGCGGATTCTTCTCCAGCTCCTCGGCAATCACCCCCTCGAGCTCGAGATTCGACAGCGCCAGCAGCTTGATCGCCTGCTGCAGCTGTGGCGTCATCACCAGCGACTGCGACTGGCGCAGATCGAGGCGGGGCGCGAGGCTCATGAAGAAGTCATGCTGGGGTCAGAGCGCGAAGCTCTCCCCAAGATAGAGACGGCGCACATCCTCGTTCGCCACCAGCTCGGCCGGGCTGCCCTGGAACAGCACGCGGCCATCATAGATGATGCAGGCGCGATCGACGATGTCGAGCGTCTCGCGGACATTGTGGTCGGTGATCAGCACGCCGATATCGCGGCGCTTCAGATCCTTGACCAGGTCGCGGATGTCGGAGATCGAGATCGGGTCGATGCCGGCGAACGGCTCGTCGAGCAGCATGATCGAGGGCGAGGCGGCCAGCGCGCGCGCAATCTCGCAGCGGCGCCGCTCGCCGCCGGATAGCGCCATTGCCGACGAGTCGCGCAGCCGCTCGAGATGGAATTCGCCCAGCAACGCATCGAGCCGCGCCACGCGCGCCGCCTTGTCCGGTTCGGATGTCTCGAGCACCGCCATGATATTCTGCGCTACCGTGAGACCGCGGAAGATCGAGGTTTCCTGCGGCAGATAGCCCAGACCCAATATGGCGCGGCGATACATGGGCAGTGCGGTGACATCATTGCCGTCGAGCAGGATGCGGCCTTCGTCCGGCTTCACCAACCCCATCACCGAATAGAAACAGGTGGTCTTGCCCGCGCCGTTCGGGCCGAGCAGGCCGACGACCTCGCCGCGCGCGACGTCTAGGCTGACGTCGTGCAGCACCTGGCGCTTGTCATAGGCTTTGGCGATCGAGACGATCGACAGGCCGCACCCTTCCGCATTGCGCGAAATACAGCTTTCGGGTTCGGCAATCGCAATGTCGGTCATGCTCGCTCTTTCAGTCGCGTCATCCGGGTAGCGCAAGCTTCCTCACCATGAAACGGCAAGTTTCTTGCATTGCGGTGATTTGGCCAAATCCGACGTCAAAAGCCGTTGATTTGACGCGGATTGTCGGGCGGTTGCGTCTATTTCGGCGGGATCGTGCCCATGGCGGCGGGCGTCGGGCTTGCCGACTGCGCGCGTTTCGGCACGGTGAAGTGGCCGGTGACGCGGCCGCCATTCGCCGCATTCGTGCCGCCGCCGACCGCGTTACCATCCACCGTCGCGCGGCCGCTATTCATATCGATCACCAGCCGCGCGCCGTTCACGGTGTTGGTGCCGCGCGTCAGCGTCACGCCGCCGATCAGCGTGATCAGCTTGCGGTTGAGGTCATAGATGCCGAAACTACCCTTGGCGCGCTCGGTCGGCGAGATGACGGTGACGCCGCCCGACGCGTCGATCCGCTGGATCTGTGGGTCCTGCCCCGGCTGGGTGGCGTGGGTGTAGGCAACGGTCATGCGCTGGGCGTCCATTGTCATGTCGCCCTGCACCGCATGGACATTGCCTGACCAGATCGCGCGATCGGCGCGATCCTGCACTTCGATATGGTCGGACGAAATGTCGATCGGCGCGTTGCTGTCATGCCCCTTGAGGGCGGAGAAGCCCTGCTGCGCGAGCGCGGGTGCCGCGACCAGCGCGAGCACGAAAAGAGGCAGCGACCGGATCATCGCGCGGCTCTGGCCCGGCCTTGAACGATATGCAAGCGCGCGCGCCCGTCGAGCCGCACGATATGGCGTTCGAGGTCGGCACTCATCCGGTCCGCGGAGAAATGGCCGAGCGGCATCGTCCCGTCGACCGGTGCGCGGCTGTGTGCCATGCGCTCGTCCATGTCGACGAACACGTCGCGCGTGGTGATATGGTAGCCATCGGCGCTGTCGAAGCGGACCGGTCCGTCGATTGCGATATTCTGATTGTCCATGTCGTAGCGGCCCTGATTGGCGCGAATCATCGCCGGCCCGCCCTGCAGCTGGATCGTGGCGTCCAGCTGGCTGAGATGGACGATCGGGTCGCGCGAGGTCGCCTGGACCGCGGACGCCGCTTCGAGCGTGAAAGCTTCCCCCTTGCTGTTCTCGCCGCGATAGGTTGCGCGGGTTACGCGCATTCGTTCGCGCGCAACGTCGACGCGGTCCTTGGACAATACGAAGCTGATGTCGCGCCCGACCGTAAGTGGCGCCAAGGCGAGGAACGCCGCGAGCACGCCCACCGCCATCGGCAGCAAGATGCGAAGCGTCGCGATCAACCGGTCATGACTGCTGCCGGCTGCGGCCCAGATGCGCCGCTCGTGACGCTGTTGTTCGGCGAGCTGAGACATGGTTTTTCGCGCGATCAGATATGCGCGAAAATGTCGATTTCAGGCCAACCCGCGAGATCGAGCTCAGCGCGCGCGGGCAGGAAATCGAAGCAGGCCTGCGCGAGTCCGGTCCGATTCTCACGCGCCAGACGTTCGTCGAGCAAGGTCCTCAATTGATGCAGGTAGCGCACGTCCGAAGCCGCATATTCTTTCTGCGCGTCGCTCAATTCGCTCGCGCCCCAATCGGACGATTGCTGCTGCTTGGAGATTTCCTGCCCCAGCAATTCGCGCACCAGCTCCTTCAGGCCGTGACGGTCGGTATAGGTGCGAATGAGTCGCGAGGCGGTCTTGGTACAATAGACCGGCGCTGCCACGACGCCCAAATAATGGCGGATCGCAGCGAGATCGAAACGTGCGAAATGATACAGCTTCAGCCGGGCCGGATCGGCCAGCACCGCGCGCAAATTGGGCGCGGCATAATCACTGCCGGAACCGAAGCGGACGAGATGCTCGTGACCCCGCCCGTCCGAAATCTGGACCAGGCATAACCGGTCCCGCAAGGTGTTGAGACCCATCGTCTCGGTATCGACCGCGACCGGCCCAGCGCCCAGCGCATCGGCGGGCAGATCTTCTTCGTGCAAATAAACGCTCATAAAGGGCAGATAGGCGCAGGAGACGGAACGCTCAATGCCAAGGATCGTTTCGGGAGTGCAATGCGGCAAAAGCTCTCGCGATCTGGACCAAATTACTATAAGGGCCGATCTTGGCTTGGCATGACTTGCTTCGCCGCAAGGTTCGCGAGTCGCCCGCCCGGCGTCCGTGGATGAAATGACAGGGGCGAATTCGGGAAGATTTTGACGGCATGAGTTTCGATCGTGGGCGGCGCGGGCAGCGCGGCGGCAAGGATAAGCGCGACGGCTTTGGCGAAGACAGCGGCGGCTTCGGCGGTGGCGATTTCGGCGGCGGTTTCGGTGGCGGTGGTGATCGCTTCGGTGGCGGCGGCGGCGGCGGTGGTTACCGCAGCGGTGGCGACCGTTTCGGTGGCGGCGGCAGCAGCTACGGCGGCGGCGGTGATCGCTTCGGCGGTGGCGGCGGCGGTGGTTACCGCGGCGGCGGTGGCGGCTTCGGTGGTGGCGCTGGCGGCGGCGGTCGCGGCATGCCCGCCCAGGTCATTGGCGAAGCCAAGGGCACCGTCAAATTCTTCAATGGTCAGAAGGGCTTCGGCTTCATCGTCCGTGACGATGGCGGCGAGGATGTGTTCGTGCACATCTCTGCGGTCGAGCAGGCTGGTCTCTCCGGCTTGGGCGAGGGCCAGCAGCTTGCGTTCAGCCTCGTCGATCGTGGCGGCCGTGTCTCGGCAACCAACCTTCAGATCGAAGGTGAAGTGGTTCCGGTCACCGAAGGTCGCGCTCCTCCCGCAGCGGGCGGCGCCGGCGGCGATCGTGGGCCGCAGCGTCAACTGACGGGCGAGCGCGCGAGCGGCGTGGTCAAGTTCTTCAACGCCATGAAGGGCTTTGGCTTCATCCAGCGCGACGATGGCCAGCCGGATGCATTCGTGCACATTTCGGCGGTCGAGCGCGCCGGCATGCCGACGCTCAACGAGGGCGACCGACTCGAGTTCGAGCTCGAGGTGGATCGCCGCGGCAAATATGCCGCGGTCAATCTGGCGCCATCTTCCGAAGGCTGATTCGCCCGCGAATTGCAGACAAAGCCCGGTCGCAGCGATGCGGCCGGGCTTTTTCATGCCCAAGGCTGATTCGTTCTGGAGCGCCCAGCGTTAAGCTGGCGTGCTGTTCGGAGATTTGAAGATGCGACTTCCCATCATCGTCGCCGCGCTTGCGCTGGCTTTACCGGCCTCTGCCGCAGGTCCTGCCCCGCACGTTCGCGCGCAGAGCTTCGATCAGCTCGCCCAACCGCTTCCTTTGCCATATAACGAGAGCGTCGATGCGATCGCCGCGGTGAACAAGGCCCGGGCCCGCGCCCGGGCTAGCCACAAATTGCTGCTGATCGATCTCGGCGGAAACTGGTGCCTCGATTGCCGCATACTTGCTGGCATCATCGAGTTGCCTGAGGTCGGCGCCTTTGTCCGACGTCATTATGAGCTCGTCACCGTCGATGTGGGCCGGTTCGACAAGAATCTGAACGTGCCCGCACATTATGGAATCACCGGGCGATTGGAAGGCGTGCCGGCAATGCTGGTGGTTGACCCCCGCACCGACAAGCTGCTCGATGCGGGGCATGTCGCGGCTTTGGCCGATGCGCGCAGCATGACCCCGCAAGCGCTCGCCGATTGGCTCGCGCGATGGGTGCATTAGGAAGGGGCGAAGCCTTCTCTTCCTACCATGCCGGCGTCCACCAAAAACGATTCGGCTAGATGTGGACCCGCTGGTCCTCGGCAAGCGCGTCGGCAAGCACGCTCCGAATCGCGATCAGCGCCTCGACACTGGGCTGGACGGCTGGAGTCGCTGCTGGAATGGCGGCGGGCAGCGCCTGAGCCGGCTCGCTGCTATCGCCCTGCGCGAGCAGCTTCTGCACGCCGCGCATCGTATAGCCTTCATGGTTCAGCAGGCGGTCGATCCGGCGCGCTAGCGCGACGTCGGCAGGCCGGTAATAGCGCCGATTGCCCGCCCGCTGGAGTGGGCGAAGCTGGGGAAAGCGCGTTTCCCAATAACGCAGGATATGCTGGGGCAGACCAAGCTCGGCCGCCACCTCACCAATCGTACGAAAAGCGCCTTCCGCCTTGCCAGACGGATCGGCCATTTCAACCGGCGCGGACGATTCGGTCGCGCAGCGTCTGGCTGGCGCGGAAGGTCAGAACCCGGCGCGGCGCGATCGGAACCTCGACGCCGGACTTGGGATTACGCCCTACCCGCTCCGCCTTGTCGCGCAGCACGAAGGTGCCGAAACCCGAAATCTTGACGTTCTCGCCCTGTGCGAGAGCCTCGCACATATGCTTGATCACCTGCTCGACCAGGCTGGCGCATTGCGAGCGCGGCAACCCGATTTCCCCGTGCAGTATCTCTGAAAGATCCGCGCGGGTCAGAGTGTCCGCCGCCATCATATCTGCTTCGGCCATGTTTTCCCCCCACGTCCGATCCCCGTGAAGTGACAATGCTTAAACCAAATGGCGCCAAGAAAACAAGTCGTTGCACGAGAATTTGCGCAGGCCTTTTTTGCCGGGCGCCAAGTTCCAGGAAAAGCCCGCGAGTCCGGGCCGAAATGTTACAACCCCCTGGATCTTGAGCCCGTCCGGATCCGTCGTCAGGCGATATAGATAGACATACCGTCCCGGCGAGCCGGGATGCAGGTGCGCGAGACGCTTGCGTTTCTTAGGCGTGAGTCGGAAGCGCACATAGCCTCGCGCTTCGAGGCACTTGGCCGCGTGATCGCATCGGTGCGATATTGATCGACCGAGCGCCGGGCTTGCCCCAACTCAACGGCTCGGTTTTTGCTGCGGCAAGGGGTGCGGACAGGAGGCACGCAACGGTAATCGCAGTTGGAAGGGCATGGCGCATGATTGCCTCCTTCGATCCGACCACGCGGAATTAGGCGCGAATCGCTTCACGCGCAAAGCCATCCATCCAATCCGGATACGATCGAAGCCTACGGCCTCAAAAGCGCGCGACCGCCGCGCCCCAGGTGAAGCCGCCGCCCATCGCTTCGAGCACGATCAGGTCGCCGCGCTTGATGCGACCGTCGCGCACCGCCACGTCGAGCGCGAGCGGGACCGAGGCAGCAGAGGTGTTGGCGTGCTCGTCGACGGTGATGATCACGCGTTCGGGCGCGAGGCCCAGCTTGCGCGCGGTGGCGTCGAGGATGCGGCGATTGGCCTGGTGCGGCACCACCCAGTCGACGTCCCCGGTCGTGAGGCCAGCCTTGGTGATCGCCTCTTCCAGCACGGCGGCGAGGTTGGCCACCGCATGACGGAACACCTCGGATCCGCGCATGCGCAGCTTGCCGACCGTGCCGGTGGTGGACGGCCCGCCGTCGACATAAAGCAACTGATTGTGGCGGCCGTCGGCGTGAAGCGCGGTGGAGAGGATGCCGCGGTCGCCTGTGCTTCCGGCATTCTCCTCGGCGGTGAGCACGACCGCGCCCGCGCCATCGCCGAACAGCACGCAGGTCGCGCGGTCCTCCCAATCGAGGATGCGGCTGAACGTCTCGGCGCCGATCACCAGCGCATTGGTGCTGCCGCCCCCGCGAATCATGCTTTCGGCGACCGAGAGCGCGTAGAGGAAGCCCGAACAGACCGCCGCCACGTCGAAGGCCACGCAATCGCGAATGCCGAGCGCGTGCTGGACCTTGGTCGCGGTCGCAGGGAAGGTCTGGTCGGGCGTGGCGGTGGCGAGCACGATCAGATCGATTTCGCTCGCGCTCATGCCAGCGGCCTCGAGCGCCTTTTGGGCGGCTTCGGTCGCAAGCGTTGCGGTGGTTTCGCCCTCACCCGCAATATGGCGGGCACGGATTCCGGTGCGCTCGACGATCCATTCGTCAGACGTATCGACCGTCTGCGCCAGCTCGTCATTGGTGACGCGGCGCGGCGGCAGGGCCGATCCGGTGCCGGCGATCGTCGCGCGGCGGGTCATGCTGCCGAAGACTCAGGCACGGTAATGGCCGCGAGATCCGCGGCGATGCGGTCGGTGAGACGACCCCGCGCGAGCTTGGTCGCGACCTCGATCGCATTGGCGAAGCCCTCGATCGAGGTGCTGCCATGGCTCTTCACCACCGTGCCGTTGAGCCCGAGGAAGACAGCGCCGTTGCGCATATTGGGGTCCATGCCCTTGCGCAGCAAAGTGATTGCCGGCTTCGACAGCATGAAGCCGAATTTGGAGCGCAGCGAGCTCGTAAATGAGCGGCGCAGCAAATCGGCGATGAAGCGCGCGGTACCCTCGGCCGTCTTGAGCGCGATATTGCCGGAGAAACCATCGGAGACGATTACGTCGGTCTCGCCGCGACCAAGACTGCTGGCTTCGGCGAAACCGTCGAACCGCAGCGGCAGATGATCGGCGGCGCGCAGCATGGCGGCCGCCTCACGCAGGCTTTCGGTCCCCTTGAGCTCTTCGGTGCCGATATTGAGCAAGCGCACGGTCGGCAGTTCGGTGTCGTGCAGGATGCGAGCATAAGCCGCGCCCATCACCGCAAATTGGAACAGGTTGCGCGAATCGCATTCGGTATTTGCGCCCAGATCGAGCATGACCAGATCGTGCGCACCGAGCGTGGGCAGCAGAGCCGCGAGCGCGGGCCGATCGATGCCGGTTATGGTGCGCAGCGCGATCTTGGCCATTGCCATCAGCGCGCCGGTATTGCCGGCAGAGATGGCGGCGTCGGCCCGGCCTTCTTTGACCGCGTTGATCGCCATGCCCATCGATGTGGTCTTGGCGCGGCGAATCGCCTGGCTCGGTTTGTCGTCGCCGGTGATCGCGTCGGGCGTGTGGACGATGGTGACGTGATTGGCGAACTCGGGATGGCGTGCGCATTCGGCCCGCACGACCGCTTCATCCCCGAACAGGGTGAAGCAGAGGCCGGGATCCCGTTTCAGGGCAAGCGCGACACCGGCGACCGCGATCGCCGGACCGCCATCGCCCCCCATCGCATCGATCGCGAGACAGGGACCCAAGTTCAAACCCCCGCCTTACCGCCGATTAGTTGCCGACCGGCAGAATCTCGCGACCGTTATAATGACCGCAATGGCCACAGAGATTGTGCGGCTGCTTGAGCTCGCCACAATTCGGGCATTCCTGGAACGATTCGGCACTCAGCGCATGGTGGCTGCGGCGCATGTTCCGCTTGGACGGCGAGGTTTTTCTTTTGGGGACTGCCATCTCGGCACCTATTCCATGTCTGTAAAAAACGATAGGACGCGCTTCGCCGTTGGCCAGTGCGGCTTTAGGAGCCGCGGGCCTCCGGTTGGGCGCGTCGCGAAGGCGCTGGCCTATAGCGATTTCGGCCGAGGTTGCAAGGCCGTGGGGAGGAACATCGATGCATATTGCCGCAGCACCACAGATCACGCTGATCATCGCCGCCGCGCTTGGCCTGCTCAACGTGTGGCTGGGCGCCCGCGTGGTGCGCGTGCGCGTCTCGCGCAAGGTCTCGCTCGGCTATGGCGAGGTGCCGGGTATGGAGGGGCGCTGCCGGGCGCATGCCAACTTCAACGAATATGTGCCGATGGCCCTCATCCTGATGGGCCTCGTCGAAATGAACGTCGGGGCGTCGCGCTGGCTGTGGGTGGTCGGCGCCATTTTGGTGGTGGCGCGCGTGCTGCATCCGTTCGGCATGGATCGGCCGGCACCCAATCCCTATCGTGCGCTCGGTGCGATGCTGACATTCGCGTCGGTGCTGATGCTGGTCGGCTGGGCGATCGCGATCGCCTATGGGGTGCGCATCTAAAGGCGCGCCAGCGCCCGATCGCCCACGAACGGGTTATTCTGCCGCTCGTGGCCAAAGCTCGACATCGGGCCATGGCCGCAGACGAAGGCGGTGTCGCTGCCCAAAGGCCATAATTTTCCGGTGATCGAAGCGATCAGGTCGGCGTGATTGCCGCGCGGGAAATCGGTGCGGCCGATCGACCCCTGGAACAGGACGTCGCCGACCTGGGCCAGCTTCGATTCCTTGTGGTGGAAAATCACATGGCCTGGCGTGTGGCCGGGGCAGTGATAGACGTCGAGCACCAGTTCGCCGACCGTGACCTGGTCGCCATCGGTCAGCCAGCGATCGGGTTCGAACGGCATCGCGTCGATTCCGAAGCGCGGGCCGTCCTCTTTCAGGCCTGCAATCCAGAAGCGGTCCTCCTCGTGCGGGCCCTCGATCGGCACGCCGAGCTCGGCTGCAAGCGCGGCCGTCCCCCCGCAATGGTCGGCATGGCCATGCGTGACGAGCAATTTCTCGATCGTCACGCCTGCCTGGCTCGCCGCCGCTTTCAGCCGCGGCAGTTCCCCGCCAACGTCGATGAAGGCGCCGCGCATCGTCTTCGTGCACCAGATCAGAGTGCAATTCTGCTGGAAGGGCGTGACCGGGATGATTGCGGCGCCGAGCGGCGGTTGAGAAGCCATGATTCGAGAATGGCGATCGATACTCCCCGGAGCAAGCGACGAAGAGCTTTCGCCCGTCCCCGCGATTCGCGACCCGCCAGTTGCCGCGGCGCGCCCGAGCGGGCAGAGCGCCGCCATGCTTGCCGCCGGCGCACCCTTTGTCCTACTCGACGATGCCCGGCCGGGCGGCCCGCGCTTCCTGTATCGGAATCCCGTCGGACGCATCGAGGCCGCCCGGCCGGATGATGTCGCGCCCGCGCTGGAACGGGTGCGTGCCGCGCTGGCGGACGGGAAGCATGTCGCGGGCTGGATGGCCTATGAGGCCGGGCACGCGCTGGAACCGAGGCTCGCTCCGCTTGCGCACCCGGGTGAGGGGCTGCCGCTTCTTTGGTTCGGACTGTTCGAGCATGTGGAACAGGTCGCCCCGGCAGCGTTGGAAAATTGGCTCGGCGACGCGGCCGGCGCCTGGATCGGCGAGCCCCGTCCGCTGATTTCGCGCGCCGGCTACGACAAGGCGCACGCCCGCGTGCAGCAACTGATCGCGGCCGGCGATATCTATCAGGCCAATTTGAGCTTCCGCGCCGATGTCTCGGTCCAGGGAAACCCGCTTGCCATATATGCCCGCCTGCGGCGCAATGCGTGCGCGGGCTGGGGCGGGATCGTGCATGACGGGCGCAACTGGCTTTTATCGCTTTCGCCCGAGCTCTTTTTCAAGAGCGACGGCGCACATGTCGAGGCGCGGCCGATGAAAGGCACAGCGCCGCGCGGCGCCGATGCGGCGGAGGATGCGGCGCTGGCCAACGCGCTCGCCGCCGATCCCAAGCAGCGGGCCGAAAACCTGATGATCGTCGACCTGATCCGCAACGACCTGTCCCGCGTGGCAAAGGCCGGCAGCGTGGTAACGCCTGCTTTATTCGCGGTCGAGCGCTATCCGACGGTCCAGCAAATGGTCTCTTCGGTCGAGGCCGATCTCGCGCCCGGGCGTGACGCGATCGACCTGATCCAGGCGACATTTCCCTGCGGATCGGTCACCGGCGCGCCCAAGGTCCGGGCGATGGAGGTGATCGCGGAGGTGGAGGCGGACGCGCGCGGGCCTTATACGGGTGCGATCGGTGCGCTCGCCCCCGATGGCGGCGCCGCGTTCAATGTGGCGATCCGCACCCTGGTGATGGAGGAGGGACGGGATGCGGCGCGCATTGGCCTCGGTTCGGCGGTGGTCGCCGATTCGACCGTCGATGGCGAGTGGCAGGAATGTCTGGCGAAGGGAGCATTTCTGACAATGGACCAACCGCGCTTCGATTTGTTCGAGACGATGCGCTTTGAACCTGACGAGGGCATCGTCCGGCTGGATGAGCATATGGCCCGGCTCGGTGCGAGCGCGAACGCGTTCGGATTCGCGTTCGACCGCCACGAGATCCGCAACGAAATGCACGCCGCCACTTTTCGCCTGACCGAGCCGTCGCGGGTGAAATTGATGGTGGGGCCGAGCGGGGCGGTCGCGATCGAGGTGACTCCGTTCCCCCAGACCCCGCCACAGCCTTTCGCGGTCAAAATCGTGCCGCTGCCGGTCGACACGAGGGACTTTCGCCTGCGCCACAAGACCAGCGACCGCGCTTTTTATGCGGCCGCGCGCGCCAAAGCGGGCGTGTTCGAGGTCGTCTTCGAGCGGCCCGACAGGCTTTTGACCGAGGGCAGTTTCACCACCTTGTTCGTGCCCAGGGGCGGGAAATTGGTGACCCCGCCGCTGTCGCTGGGCCTGCTGCCCGGCATTCAGCGTGCGATGCTCCTGGAGAGCGGCGAGGCGATCGAGGGCGAACTGACGGCGGCCGACCTTGAGGGCGAATTCTATCTAGCCAACGATTTGCGCGGGCTGATGAAGGCGCGTTTGGCGTGAGTTTGTTCAGCTTGTGCTGAAGCCGCACCGGCCCGCACCCCCACCCGACCTCCCAGCAGGTTATTCTATGGGAGGTCGGGTGGGGGTGCGGGCCGGTGCCGCCCTCCAGCTTTGCTGGACTAAAGACTAACACGGTTGATGGCGCCGGAACGAGCGGTCTATAGCGCCCCCGCCTTCTCTATCTTCGGCAGAAAGACCCACATCGATGAGCCTCATCTCGGCCGCGCTTGGCCGCATCAGCCCCTCGCCCACGATCGCAATGACCGGCCGCGTGCTGGAACTGAAAGCGCAGGGCGTCGATGTGATCGGCCTGTCGGCGGGCGAGCCCGATTTCGACACGCCCGATTTCGTCAAGGAGGCCGCGATCGAGGCGATCCGCGCGGGCAAGACCAAATATACCAATGTCGATGGCACCGCGGAGCTGAAGGCCGCGATCGTCAACAAGTTCAGGCGCGACAATGAGCTGAGCTACGAGCCCGGCCAGATCAGCGTGAATGTCGGCGGCAAGCACACCTTGTTCAATGCACTGGTGGCGACGGTCGAGGCTGGCGACGAGGTGATCATCCCCGCGCCTTATTGGGTCTCCTATCCCGACATCGTCCAATATTGCGGCGGCACCCCGGTGATCGTGTCGGCCGGTGCGGCACAGAATTACAAGATCCAGCCCGAGCAGCTTGAGGCCGCGATCACGCCGCGCACCAAGTGGCTGATTCTGAATTCGCCCTCCAACCCGACCGGCGCGGCCTATACCGCCGCCGAGCTCAAGGCGCTGGGCGAAGTGCTGCTCCGCCACCCCCACGTCTGGGTGATGGCCGACGATATGTACGAGCATATCGTCTATGGCGATTTCAAGTTCACCACGATCGCGCAGGTCGTGCCCGAGCTTTACGAGCGCACGCTGACCGTCAACGGCTGCTCCAAGGCCTATGCGATGACCGGCTGGCGCATCGGTTTCGCCGGTGGGCCGGTTCCGCTGATCAAGGCGATGGCCAAGCTTCAGTCGCAATCGACCTCCAACCCCTGCTCGATCGCGCAGGCCGCCGCCGCCGCGGCGCTGAACGGCCCGCAGGATTTCCTCGCCGAACGCAACGCCGCGTTCGAAAAGCGCCGCGACCTGGTCGTGTCGATGCTCAATCAGATCAACGGCATGCACTGCCCGCGTCCCGAAGGCGCCTTCTACGTCTATCCCGACGTGTCGGGTCTGATCGGCAAGCAGACGCCGGGCGGCAAGACGATCGACAGCGATGCGGCCCTGATCGATTATTTCCTCGACGACGTACGCGTCGCGGCGGTGCACGGGGCGGCCTTCGGCCTCTCGCCCGCATTCCGCATTTCCTACGCCACGTCGGAGGCGATCCTGACCGAAGCCTGTCAGCGCATCCAGACCGCCTGCGCGGCGCTGCGCTGACCCTGATGTCACCCCGGACTTGTTCCGGGATCCACCAGCCCGCCCGTAATGCGCTTGGTGGATGGGTGGATGCCGGAACAAGTCCGGCATGACGGTCTGGATTAGTTCAGCGTGTAATGCAGCGTGATCTCAGGCGTGCCGTCGAGCACGCCCGACTGGCTCGAAATGTGGCCCTTGCCCGGTTTGCCGAGGCCTTCGTAGCGGGCGGACGCCGTGCGCGTGACCGTAGATCGTCTCCGTCGTTGAGGGCGCGAATCGATTCGTCGCATAATGTTGCCGGGTGACTCCCGCTCGGGCAAACGCCGCCTACATTGATGCGGTTCATCCTGGAGAGAGCGATGACCCGATTTGCCTCCCGTCTGTTTGCCGGCACTGCCGCGCTCGGCCTCGCGCTTACCCTCGTTTACGGCACCGCCGGCGCCGCGGCCGAAAGCGGGGTCCATGCGCCCGCGGCGATCGTGACCGCCCCCAGCACCGCCCATAGCGAAACCGCGATCTTCGCCGGCGGCTGCTTCTGGGGCGTGCAGGGCGTGTTCCAGCATGTGAAGGGCGTGAAGAGCGCGGTCTCCGGCTTCACCGGCGGCTCGGGCGGCACCGCGCATTATGAGCGCGTATCGGATGGCGACACCGGCCATGCCGAATCGGTCCGCGTCGTGTTCGACCCGACCCAGGTCAGCTATGCCGATCTGCTGCGCGTCTATTTCTCGGTGATCACCGACCCGACCCAGCTCAATGCGCAGGGGCCGGACACCGGCACCCAATATCGCTCGGCCTTGTTCCCGACCAGCGAAGCGCAGCGCAAGGTCGCCGCCGCTTATATCGATCAGCTGCGCAAGGCCGGCCTGTGGAAGAAGCCGATCGTCACGCGGATCGAGCGCGCCCAGGCCTTCTATCCCGCCGAGGCCTATCATCAGGATTACCTGACGCTGCATCCCGATTCGGGCTACATCCGCTACAATGATCTGCCCAAGGTCGCGGCGCTCAAGCAGATGTATCCGCAGCTGTGGCGCGACAAGCCCGTGCTGGTGAACGCCACGCGGAGTTAAATCCTCCCCGGAACGGGGAGGGGGACCATGCGAAGCATGGTGGAGGGGCATGCAGCTTGGCGATTCATGTGGGGCAACGCCCCTCCACCGCGCCTTCGGCGCGGTCCCCCTCCCCCCGTGGGAGAGGATTATGCTGCCAGCGGGAACCGCAGCAGCTTGTCCTCCACCGGCACCAGCGCCTGCGCCGGGCCGCCGACCGCGCGGATGATCACCGGATCGTCCGCATCCATTCCCCCGGTGAGCGCGCCGAAGGCCGGCAGGATCAGCTTGGTCCCGCTCGCCACGAAACAGCGCCGCGCGACATTGCGCCCGCGCACCGTCAGACGAAGCTTCGGATGAAAATGACCCGACAGTTCCGGCCGCGCGTCCCGGGAATTGGCCTCGTGCCGCAGCACCAGCCCATCGACCTCCGCTTCCTCGACCACCTCGCCGCCGCAATGATCGGTCAGCACCGAATCGTGATTGCCCGTGATCCAGGTCCACCGCGTCGCCCCGGTCAGCGCTACCAGGCGCGCGCGTGCGTCGGGGGAGAGTCGCTCGCAGCCCTGCTTGTCGTGGAAACTGTCGCCCAGGCACCAGATTTCGCGCGCCGCGGTCTTGGCCTGCAGCGCCGCCAGCTCGGTCAGCGTCGCGATCGAATCATAGGGCGGCAGCATCTGCCCGCCGCGCGCATACCAGCTCGCTTTCTCCAGATGCAGGTCGGCGACCAGCAACGCCTCGCGCGCGGGCCAATAGAGCGCGCCGGGGCCCAGCGCGGCCAACTCGACACCGCAGAACGAAAAGCGAACCATGGCCTGCTATAGGCATGGCCCGACGGTCCGCGCAACGGCCCTGGCGAAGTTCGGCCACCCGACTCATGTCGAACAGGGCACGCTTCCCTTTTTGCCCTTCAGGGGCTAAGGGCGGCGCGCTTTTTCGTAATATCGCAGACTGAAGGACTTCGCTTGGCGAAAGAAGAACTGCTGGAAATGCGCGGTCAGGTGGTTGAGCTTCTGCCCAACGCCATGTTCCGCGTGAAGCTCGAAAATGATCATGAGATCCTGGGCCACACCGCCGGCAAGATGCGCAAGAACCGCATCCGCGTACTGGTCGGCGACGAGGTGCTGGTCGAGCTGACTCCCTATGATCTGACCAAGGGCCGGATCACCTATCGCTTCAAGTGACCTGCCACAGGCGGGCCGTTCCGGCGCAGGCCGGGATTCAGCAAAAGGCCTGCCCCCCTTGCGCCTGATCCTCGCCTCCGCCTCCCCGCGCCGTCGCGATCTGCTCGCGCGGATCGGCGTCGAGGTTGCCGCGATCGACCCCGCCGAGATCGACGAAACTCCGCTCCCCCGCGAACGACCCGCCGATTATGCCCGCCGCATCGCCGCGGCCAAGGCGGCGGTGGTGGCGCCGCGTCATCCCGGCGCAATCATCCTCGCCGCCGATACCGTGGTCGCGGCAGGCCGCCGGATATTGCCCAAGGCCGCCGATGCGGCGGAGGTGCGCGCCTGTATGACGCTGCTCGCCGGTCGCCGCCATCATGTGCTGAGCGCGGTCACCGTGATCGATCCGGCGGGTGTCGCGCGCCATCGCCTGTCCGACAGCGTCGTCGCCTTCGGGCCGCTCACCGAAAGCGCGATCCAGGCTTATGCCGAGAGTGGCGAGGGCGTCGGCAAGGCGGGCGGCTACGCGATCCAGGGCCGCGCCGAGGCATTCGTCCGTTATCTGTCGGGCAGTCATTCGGGTGTGATCGGCCTGCCACTGTTCGAAACACGCGCATTGCTCAAATCGGCCGGGATACCCCTTGGCTGAATGGCTCTACGAGGCCGGGATCGGCGAGAATCGCGCCGCTCTGGTCGAGCGCGGGCGCATCCTGGAAATGCAGATCGAGCGCGATGACGCGTCGGGTTTGCGTGTCGGCACGATCCGGCGCGCGCGGCTGACGCGCAAGGCGGACGGGTCGGGGCGCGGGCTGGTGACGATCGACGGCGGGACGCCCGCGCAGCTCCAGCCGGTTCCGGCCGGGCTAACCGAAGGCGCGCCGTTGCTGGTCGAGGTGATCCGCGAGCCGCTGCGCGAGGGCGCGGAGACCAAGCCGTTGCGCGTCCGCGCCGCGCCGCCCGACGCGCCGCTTGTCGACGGCCCGGATCTGCACGCGCGCCTCGTGGCCTCCGGGCTTCCGGTGCGCACGCTCGGCACGGGCCCCGATCTGCTCGAAGCGCACGACTGGTCGGAGGCGATCGAACAGGCCGTAAGCGGGATCGTGACCACGCCCGACGTGCTGCTGCGAATCGCGTTGACCCCGGCGATGACCCTGATCGACGTCGATGGCACCGGCGCGCCCGCCGACGTCGCGCTCTCCGGTGCGCGCGCTTCGGGCGAGGCGATCCGGCGCTTCGGCATAACCGGTTCGATCGGAATCGATCTGCCGACCGTTGCGGACAAAGCCGGCCGCCAGGCGGCGGCTTCGGCGCTCGATGCGGTGCTGCCCCAGCCGTTCGAGCGGACCGCGGTCAACGGCTTCGGCTTCCTCCAGATCGTGCGGCGCCGCGAGCGCGCCTCGCTGATCGAGACGGTGCAGGCGGATCCCGTGCTGACCGCCACGCTGGCCTTGCTGCGGCAGGCCGAACGCGCGCCTGGGCATGGCGAGGTTCTGCTCCAGGCCAATCCCGCCGTGACCGCGCGGATCGCGGCCCGGGCCGACTGGCTGGATGCGCTCGCCCGCGCGCTCGGCGCGCTGGTTGCCTTGCGGCCGGACGATCGGCTCGCCATATCGGCGGGCCATGCCAGCCGCGCCCAAAACTAACCGGTCCGCCTGCCCGCATTGCGGCAAGCCGATGACCCCGCAGCACAAGCCCTTTTGCAGTCAGGGCTGCCGCGACCGCGATCTGATCCAGTGGTTGTCGGACGGCTATCGCATCCCCGGGCCGCCCGCCGAGCTCGATGAGCAAGATTCCCTTTCGAACGGCTAGACCTTGGTCGTTTCAGGCGGATTCCGCCTGAAACGTGAATCAAGGTCTCACATTGAATGAGCCTGATTCACGCAATCGGCGAAAGCGCGCCGCGCTTTCATCAAATTGCGATCAGGCTCTGGACAGCTAGCGGAACCGGCCTCTATAGGCGCGCCTCCCGACGCTTCCGTGCCCAGGTAGCTCAGTTGGTAGAGCACGTGACTGAAAATCACGGTGTCGGCGGTTCGATTCCGTCCCTGGGCACCATCACTTTAGAAGTGATTGAGCGGTTAACCTCAGTTTCCGGTCCCTCTAGAAAGTACGGAAGAACGTCTTTGTCGAGCGGCGATCAGGATACCTGAAATCGGTAAGAGAAATCGGACCCATCGCAGCCAAGGGATTCACTAAGCCTGGCGGCGCACCAGCACGCTTCGCCTGATCAGCGTGCCTCGACAGCACTTCGCAGAGAACCCAATGGGCCCACTGTTTCATTTCGGGTAAAGGATATCCCGCTAGCGGCGCCCGCTCTCGCTCCGGCGCCGGTGGGCCGAATGGAACCACCGGTCTAGAGGAAATTGCGTGCGCATAAATATCGACGTGCGTGGAGGGCACCCTCGAAGCGGCCGTAAAAACGTGTAGTCGGTATCGACGGAAGGGGATTGAAAACACCTCGTAGGGCTCGACGGTACGATACCCGGGGGGTTGATCGATCCCTGTAAGAACGATCCCGTATAACAAAGTGCCTTGGTCCGGATCGAAGTGTCCGATACTCCGCACTGGGCCTTTGGCGTTCGCAGGCAATATCTGGTCGTCTCTAAGGCGCCTGACGGCACGCACATATATCGGTTGATACAGCCGGTCCCGGACGGCAAGCGTGTAGCACCGAATGTCGATCTTCTCGTTTTGGCCATTCGCGTCGTGCGCATAAAGTAGCTGGGTCTGATGAATCAGCAGCCCGCCGTCTTGACTTTGTGGGCTGTGATGTACCGTGTGTTTCATGTTCTTGAGCTCTGCAGCGTAGCGCGAGTCAAGACCACCCCAAGCAGTCGCCGCACAATAGGTGGTGATCAAAAGTCGATCATGCTTGTCCTCAAACACCGAGAACAGACGCCTGAGCGCACCTTCCGATTCCACAACAATTCGCGTCTGAACGGCCATGCCGAACGATAGAGGCCTGCTCTTTAGTCTTCAAGGTAACACTACGGTTGTCCCCTTCTCCAGGAGGAGAAGCCGGCGCGATTGAGGAAAGTGGGCATTCCCTATACATTGTGACTCACGTCGGAATCAGAAGCGCCGTGCCGTTTTGCCTAGGCTTCGCTACGTTACCAGTGATGGCACTCACCGCTTGCGATCACGTCGCCAAGCAATCAGCCCCTGTCCGCCAAGGGCGGCGTGCCGCGTCGCCCAAGGAACTTAGGCCGCTCCCACGCTTTCCCGCTGCTCTGCCTCACTGCCAAGGACGGTTATGCGCGGCACCGACTTGATGACCCATTCGAAGGTCATCCTGCACCCCGATCCCCGCCGCACCGTGGTCAGGCCGTTCGAGCCGGGCGATCCGGACGGATATGCGGTTGACGG
>Ga0207640_10000241_pt1 | contig 37027 bp, 39 predicted proteins | sample KBSCornC42_FD_184300 | JGI IMG/M metagenome (GOLD analysis project Ga0207640, IMG submission 184300) | Corn rhizosphere microbial communities from Kellogg Biological Station, Michigan, USA - KBS Corn C4-2 (SPAdes) (version 2) | ecosystem: Host-associated > Plants > Roots > Rhizosphere > Soil ... | reverse complement strand
GCCGCCAAAACGCTCAGCGCCCACCTTCGTCAGCGCCGCCGTCAGCGTCGTCTTGCCGTGGTCCACGTGACCGATCGTGCCGACGTTGACGTGCGGCTTGGTGCGTTCGAACTTACCCTTTGCCATGCGCGCTAAACCCCGATGGAGTCAATAACGAAAAAGTGGAGAGCGATTACCGCGAAGACCAACTGAGTGGTGCTCATGACTGGAATCGAACCAGCGACCTCTTCCTTACCAAGGAAGTGCTCTACCGACTGAGCTACATGAGCACGAAAACTGCCAGACCGAATTCCAAGAGAGCATGTTCAATGGAGCGGGAGACGGGAATCGAACCCGCACCATCAGCTTGGAAGGCTGAGGTTCTACCGTTGAACTACTCCCGCCCTGCGCGGAACTCGTCTGGTGGAGGAAGGTGGATTCGAACCACCGAAGGCGTAAGCCAGCAGATTTACAGTCTGCCCCCGTTGGCCGCTTGGGTATTCCTCCAACAAAGAACGGCTATTGTGTGGATCGAGCCGGGTTCTGTCAACACCCGATCAGGCGAAAAATACCTGCGCAATGCGCCTGCAAGCAAGCTCGCTCAGACGTCCGAAAGCGCCTTCGCATCGATCAGCTGCTCCATCTCCTTGGACAGATCCATCAGGCGTTTCGCCTGCGCCTGCAGCTGCCGTTCGGCCTCGTCGCGCGGCTCCCACGCGGGCACCGGCGTGGGCTTGCCGTCGGGGCTGTCGAGCGCCACGAACACCATCACGCAGCTCGTCGCCAGGCGATGCTCGTCCTTGCGCAGATCGCGCGCCAGCACGTCCACCGCCATATGCATGCTGGAGCGGCCAGTGTGGATCAGCCGCGCGCGCACGGTGACCAGGTCGCCGATCAGGATCGGTGCCACGAACTGGATGCCGCTCACCGACGCGGTCACGCAATATGCCCCGCTCCACGCCACCGCACATGCATAGCCGGCCTGGTCGATCCACTTCATCGCCATGCCGCCGTGCACCTTGCCGCCGAAATTGACGTCGGTGGGCTGGGCGAGGAAACGGAAACTGACTTCGTGCTGCGTGCCTGACATGGAGGTTCCGGCTGGCGAAAGGGCACCTATTATGCCGCCGGCCCGCGGCGCAGGGTCAGCGCCATCGGCGTGCTGACCACGCCCTTGGGCGAACGCCCTTCCGGCCCGGTCGGCACGAAGCCCAGGCGCAGGTACACCGGCACCGCGCAGCGCGAGGCATTCAGGGTGAAACGGCGGGTGCCGGCGCGCCGGATGGCGTCGTCCATGGTCCGCCGCCACAGCTTCCCGGCGATACCACGGCCCTGGTAACGCGTGCTGACAAAGAGCTGCACCAGATGGCTGTCGTCGCGCATGCCCGCCACGCCGACCAGCCGGGCCCCTAGAAAGGCCAGGTGAAAACGCTGGCCGGCCAAGATGCGCTCGCGGAAACCCTTCGCACCGAAGCGCGCCATCATCGCCAGCCCTACCCGCCTGGGCTGGTCCGGCAGCACCCAGCGGCGCGCCACCCGCCGCACCAGCAGGCCGATCGCCCGGGCATCCTCGGGACGCCCCAGGCGCATGCGCAGCGAATCGGCTTCCCCGGACATCTCCGTCCTCCTACGGCACCCCGCCCAGTCTGCCAGCAACGAAAAAGCGGCGGACACCGCGAGGTGCCGCCGCTCTTCTTCGATCAGGCAAGGCTGCTCAGACGTTGAACAGGAAGTGCAGCACGTCGCCGTCCTTCACCACGTAGTCCTTGCCTTCCTTGCGCAGGCGGCCCGCCGAGGCGGCGCCGGCTTCGCCCTTGAACTGGATGAAGTCGTCGTACGACACCGTCTCGGCGCGGATAAAGCCGCGCTCGAAGTCGGTGTGGATCACGCCGGCCGCCTGCGGCGCGGTGAAGCCGCGCTTGATCGTCCAGGCGCGCACTTCCTTCACGCCGGCGGTGAAATAGGTCTGCAGGTTGAGCAGCTTGTAGCCGGCGCGGATGACGCGGTTGAGGCCCGGCTCGTCCAGGCCCAGGTCCTTGAGGAATTCGTCGCGGTCGGCGTCTTCGAGCTGCGCCATTTCCTCTTCGATCGCCGCGCACACCGGCACCACCTCGGCGCCCTCCACGGCGGCGCGGGCGCGCACGGCGTCGAGGTGCGGGTTGTTCTCGAAGCCGTCCTCGCGCACGTTGGCGATGTACATCAGCGGCTTCAGCGTCAGCAGGAACAGATCGCGCACCAGCGCCTTCTCTTCCTCGTCCAGGCCCAGGCTGCGCGCCACCTTGCCCTCGTTGAGGCCGGCGGCCAGCTTCTGCAGCACCGGCTTCTTGGCCTGCGCTTCCTTGTCGTTGGCCTTGGCCGCGCGCTCGGCGCGGTTGAGCGCCTTCTCGACCGAATCGAGGTCGGCCAGCGCCAGCTCGGTGTCGATGGTTTCGATATCGGCGATCGGATCGACCTTGCCCGCCACGTGCACGATGTCGCTGTGCTCGAAGCAGCGCACCACGTGCGCGATCGCATCCACCTCGCGGATATGCGCCAGGAACTTGTTGCCCAGGCCTTCGCCCTTCGAGGCGCCGGCGACCAGGCCCGCGATATCGACGAATTCGACCGCGGTGGGGATCACCTTCTGCGGATTGACGATGTCCGACAGCGCCTGCAGGCGCGCATCCGGCACCGGCACCACGCCGACGTTCGGCTCGATAGTGCAGAACGGGAAGTTGGCGGCGGCGATGCCCGCCTTGGTCAGCGCGTTGAACAGGGTGGACTTGCCGACGTTAGGCAGGCCGACGATGCCGCATTTGATGCCCATGGAAGGATCCGCGAATTGGGTAGGGGGAAACGGTGAATTGTAAGGCCAGGACCTGCGCCCTGCCCGGCCTCACCGGGCCGGCGTATGCAACTGCTGCATGGCCTTGTCGAACTGCCCGTCCACGGCCAGCGGCAGCACGTCCAGCGCGCGCGCGATGCCGTCGAGGATGGCGTCTTCGTCCTTGGCGGACGGACGGCCGAGCACCCAGGGCGTGACCTTGTCTTTGTGGCCCGGATGGCCGATGCCCACGCGCAGACGGTGGAATTTGGCGTGGCCGAGGTGGGCGACGATGTCGCGCAGGCCGTTCTGGCCGCCGTGGCCGCCGTCGAACTTCAGGCGCACCGTGCCGGCATCCAGGTCCAGCTCGTCATGCGCGACCAGGCACTCGTCCGGCTCGATCTTGTAGTAACGCAGCGCCGCCGACACGGCGAGGCCGCTCTTGTTCATGAAGGTGGCGGGCTTGAGCAGCCACACCGGCTCGCCGTCCAGGCGGACCTTGCAGGTCTCGCCATGCAGCTTGCCGTCGAAGCCCCAGCGCTCGCCCTGCCCCGCCGCAAGGGCGTCAACAAACCAGAACCCGGCGTTATGCCGGGTTCGGAGATATTCGGCACCGGGATTGCCCAGCCCGACAATGAGGCGCAGACCCGCCATGGATAGCCGGCAAGCACGCGGCGTCCGCCCGCGCCGGGAAGGCGCGGGCGGACGTGCGACTTACTTCTTGGCGTCCTTGCCGGCGTCGGCCGGAGCGGCTTCGCCCTCGGCGGCCGGGGCCTCTTCAACCTCTTCCTTCACCGTGTTGGCGGTGACCACGGCGATGTCGTGGTCGGCGCCCTGGTGCAGGGCCGGCACGTCGACGCCGTTCGGCAACTTGACCTGCGACAGATGCACGATGTCGCCCGGCTTCAGGTCGGACAGGTCGAGTTCGATGAACTCCGGCAGGTCCTTCGGCAGGCAGGACACTTCCAGCTCGGTCAGGTTATGCGAGATCACCACGCCGGAGGTCTTGCCGGCCGGGGACTTCTCCTGGTTCAGGAAGTGCAGCGGCACGCTGACGCGCACGGCTTCGTTCTCGTTGATGCGCAGGAAGTCCATGTGCAGCATCTGCTGCTTGAACGGATGCTTCTGCCAGTCGCGCACCAGCACCTTCTGCACCTTGCCGTCGATGTTCAGGTCGAGCACCGAGGAGAAGAACCACTCGTTCTTGGCGGCGAGCAGGATGGTGTTGTGGAAGATCTGGATGCTCTCGGGCGGCTGACCCGCACCGTAGACGACAGCCGGCACGAACTCCGCACGACGCAGGCGGCGGCTCGCACCTTTCCCCTCGTCCTTGCGGCTCTCGGCCTTGATTTCATGAATCTGTGCCATGTTGGCGTTTCCTACTTCAGGTTGTGATCCGCCTCGCGGCGGTTTAAGTGACTCCCTCGCGACCAAGGGAGCCGGAAATTTTGTGGATCAATCCACGTAGAGCGAGCTGACCGATTCGCCGAACGCGATGCGGCGGATGGTCTCCGCCAGCAGCTCGGCCACCGACAGCTGGCGGATCTTGGCGCAGGCCTGGGCTTCCGGGCGCAGCGGCAAGGTGTTGGTGACCACCAGCTGGTCGAGCTGGGAGTTCTCCACATTGCTGATCGCCGCGCCGGACAGCACCGGATGCACGCAGTACGCCACCACCTTGCGGGCGCCGCGCTCCTTCAGAGCCGCAGCGGCTGCGCACAGGGTGCCGGCGGTGTCGACGATGTCGTCGACCAGCACGCAGGTCTTGCCGTCCACGTCGCCGATGATGTTCATCACCGTGGCCACGTTCGCCTTCGGGCGGCGCTTGTCGATGATCGCCAGGTCCGCGTCGTCGAGGCGCTTGGCCAGCGCGCGGGCGCGCACCACGCCGCCGACGTCGGGGCTGACCACGATCAGGTTGTCCATCGAGTGGTTGCGCCAGATGTCCGCCAGCAGCAGCGGCGAGGCATAGACGTTGTCCACCGGGATGTCGAAGAAGCCCTGGATCTGATCCGCGTGCAGGTCCACCGTGAGCACGCGGTCCACACCGACGGTGCCGATGATCTTGGCCACCATCTTGGCCGTGATCGGCACGCGCGCCGAGCGCGGGCGGCGATCCTGGCGGGCGTAGCCGAAGTACGGCATCACCGCGGTCACGCTGGCCGCCGAGGCGCGCTTGAGCGCGTCCACCAGGGCCAGCAGCTCGAACAGGTTCTCCGCGCTGGGCGCGCCCGTCGGCTGGATCACGAACACTTCCTGCCGGCGGACGTTCTCTTCGATCTCGATCTGCGTCTCGCCGTCGCTGAAGCGGCCGACCAGCGCCTTGCCGAGCGGAACGCCCAGCCGCGTGGCGACATCCTCGGCCAGGGCGCGGTGCGCATTGCCGGTGAAGAGCATCGGGGTGGACGTGTCCACGGTCATTGCGGTGAGCCTTTGGCCATCTCGATTTCGAATGGCTGGGGCGGCAGGATTCGAACCTGCGCATGCGGGAATCAAAATCCCGTGCCTTAACCAGCTTGGCGACGCCCCAGTGAATTTTTTTGGCTCCAGCCCACCTCACGGCACGCTGGAGCTTGATGCTTGCGGCTCAGGCCACGCCGCGATGGCGCGCCAGGGCCTCCTGCAACGCGGAACGCTCCACACCGGCGGCCACATGGGCCGAGCATGAAGGCGGGCATTTCTCGGCGACGAATTCCGCCCGTTCCTGCGACTTGGTCTCGAGGAACACGCAACCGCCACTGCCGGAAAGCCTCGCCCGGCCGAAATCGCCCAGCCAGCCCAGCGCCGCAGCCACCCGGGGATAGCGCGCGCGTACGACCGGCTCGAAGACGTTTTCGGCTGTTTCGCCCGAAGCAAAGGATGAAATTGTGGCTGGCTGAGCATTTCGTGTCAATTCAGACGCTTGAAAAAGCTCGGCGGTGGGCACCTGTTCGCGCGGATCGACCACCACATACCAGCGCTGCGGCAAGGTGATCGGCTCCAGGCGCTCGCCCACGCCCTCGGCCCAGGCCGAACGCCCGCGCACGAAGACCGGCACGTCGGCGCCGAGCTGGCGCCCCAGTTCGGCCAGCTCATCCTCGGAGCGGCCCGCGTCCCACAGATGATTGAGCGCGACCAGCACGGTGGCCGCGTTCGAACTGCCGCCGCCCAGGCCGCCGCCGATCGGGATGCGCTTCTCCACCTCGATCTCAACGCCAGAGCCGGCCGGCGCATACGGCTGCAGCAGGCGGGCGGCGCGGACCGCCAGGTCCTGCTCTTCCGGTACGCCCGGGACGTCGCTCAGCCGCCGCACCACGCCGTCGAGGCGCGGCCGCAGCCGTACCTCGTCGCCCCAGTCCAGCAGGCGGAATACGGTCTGCAGCTCGTGGTAGCCGTCGGGGCGGCGCCCGGTGATGCGCAGGAACAGGTTCAGCTTGGCCGGGGCGGGCCAGACGGTCCAACCCTCCGGTCCCGGCGGCTCGAAGGTGCGGCTCATGAACACGCGCAGGTCGTCGGGGAAGCCGTTCTCCAGGTCGCGCTCGCGGGCGAACGCGAACGCCGGGTCGCGCTTGTCGACCTCGACGAAGCCATGCTTGGCGTAGAACGGCCCATTCCACGGCACATCGGCCAGGGTGCCCAGGGTGATCTGCCGGTAACCCGCGGCGCGGGCCCAGGCACAGGCGGTTTCCAGCAGCGCTGCGCCGATGCCCTGGCCGCCCCAGTCCGGCAATACGTCGATCTCGGCCAGGCCGATGCCGGCCTCGTCCTCGGTATCCAGCCACACGAAACCCACCGGCTCGCCCGTGGCGTCGCTGACCGCGACCCATACCAGGCCGCGCTCGGTGGCCAGCCGCAGCAGCTCCGGCGGCATGGTCACGGTGGCGTAGAAGCGCCAGGCGCGATGGCCGCGGAACAGCTCCATGGCCTCGCGCTCGATGGCGCACAGCGCCTCTACCTGCGCTGGCACGGCGCGCTGAATGCTGTAGCTCATCTCGATTCCGACTGACGGCGCCCGGCCGCGGGGGCGCCAAGCCTACCCGCGCAGCGGCCTTACTGGAACGTCCAAGATTCGATCGACAGCCGCACGCGGTACGGCGGCTTCTCCGCGAACACCTTCTTCGGCATGGCCGGCTGGCGGGTGCTGTCCCATTCGCGGTAGTCGACGCTCCAGCCGTCCTGCTGCAGCAGCGAGGGCAGGCGATCGGTGCCGAAGCTCAGCTCCGCCGGACCACCGTCGGCGCGCAGGCCGAGCACCCAGGCGCGCAACTCGCGCAGCGGCACGTCCCAGCCCAGCGCCTTGAGCATCAGCGATTCGGCGTCGGGCCCGCGCAGGGGACCGCCGTCCACGCCTTCCAGCAGGGCGCCGTCGGGGCCGCCGCTGAGGCGGAAGCTCTTGCCCACTACCGGCGAGCGCACGGTGAACTCGTAGCGCTCGCCGTCCTGCGACCAGTTCAGCGTGCCGCTGCCGCCGTCCTTGCCGTCGGAAATACCCAGCTTGCCCTGCAGCACCCAGTGATCGGTGCCAGCCAGGGCGCGCTCGCGCGCCTCCTGCTCGTTCAGCAGGGCGGCGTCGCCCTTCACGCGCACGGCCGGCTTGGGCACGCAGGCAGCCAGCAGCAGCAGCGACGCCACTGCGGCGAGTCGAAGAAAATTCCTCATGGATTCAGTCGCTTGATCGTGTCGTGGAGGGTGCTGCTCTTGGGGTTGATGCGGCGCACCTCGTCGAATACGCGCTGCGCATCCGACTGCCGCCCCTGCTTCCACAGCACCTCGCCCAGGTGGACGCCGACGTCGGCGTCCTTGCGCGACTGCCAGGCCGTGCGCAGCGCCTGCTCGGCCTGGTCCAGATGGCCCAGGCGGTACTGCAGCCAGCCCCAGGAGTCGGCGATGGCCGGGTCGTTCGGCTTGGCCGTGCGCGCGGCCTGGATCAGCTGCTCGGCTTCCGGCAGGTCGCGGTTAGCGTCGGCCAGGGTGTAGCCCAGCGCATTGGTGGCGTCGATATCGTCCGGCTTGAGCTGCAGCAGGCGGCGGAAATCGGCCACGGCCTTGTCGGTCTCCCCGGTCTCGGCGTAGGCGAGACCGCGGCCGTAGAGCAGCTCCGGATCGTCCGGCACCACCTGCAGCGCGCGGCTGAAAGAGGCTTCGGCCTGGGCGAACTTCTGCTCGGTCATGTACAGGCTGGCGTCCGCCTCGTAGGCGCGGCGCAGCTGTGCGGGCTGGTCCAGGTAATCGGTCTGCATCTGGGTCAGCAGCTCGTGCGATTCGCCGCTGCGGCCCAGCTTGTGCAGCAGGATGGCGCTGCGCAGGTCCGCCTCGAAGGCGTGGTCGTCCTCGTCCGGCACCTGGTTGTACCAGTCCAGCGCTTCCTCGTTCTTGTCCAGCATTTCGGCCAGGGTGCCGAGCAGGAACAAGCTGTTGTCGCGCAGCTCGCGCGGTGCGCGCTGCAGCTGGGCGTAGAGGCGGCCGACCGCCTTGGTGTCGTTGGCGCGCGCGGCCAGGGTGGCGCGCAGGGTGTAGGTGTCGGCGTTCTGCGGGCCGTTGTCGAGCACCTTGCCCGCCCCGGCATTGTCGCCGGCCTGCCCCAGCAGGGTGGCGTAGGCCAGGCGCAGGCCGACATTCTTCGGCTCGCGGGCCAGCGCCTTCTGGAACATGGCCTGCGCGCCGGCGTGGTCGCCGTTGCGGTACTTCAGCTGGGCCGACCAGGCATAGGTCTCCGCGTTGTTGAAGCGCTTGATCGCGGCATCGGCGAGCTGCTGCGCGTACGCATGGCGGCCCAGCTTGTCGCCCAGCTCGCTCATCGCCAGCCAGGCCTGCGGATCGGACGGCAGGCGCTGCGGGGTCGCCAGCGATTCCAGCAGGCGCGCGGACACCGCGGTGTCGCGGCTGCCCAGCAGGACCCGGCCGAACTGGCGCCAGGCATCCGGATCGCCGCTGGAAATAAGCGTATCGAGCTGCCTGCGGGCTTCCTCGCTGTCGCCGCGGTCCAGTGCGAGCTGGGCGCGCACGGTGGCGAGGTCGGACGGCTTGGCGCCGAGCTGCTGCCAGCGCTCGATGGCGCGGCCGGCCAGGGCCGGATCGTGCGTGGCGGCGGCCAGCTCGGTGGCCTGCTGGGCCACGCGCGGGTCGTTGCTGAGCGCCATCGCCTTGCCGTAGGACTCGGCCGCGGCCTTGAGGTCGGTGCGGACGATCGCCATCTCGCCGGCCAGCAGCTGGGCCGTCAGGTCATGGTCGGTATCCGGCGTGACCACCGCCAGATGATCCAGCGGCTGCCGGGAAACGGGCCTCGCGGCCTGCTGGCCCGGTACCGTGGCGCACCCGGCCAGCGTGGCCAGCCCGATCGCGCAGATCGCAAAATGCCGCAGTTGCTTGAACTTGGCCCACCTGCTCAGCACACTATTCTCCGTTCATCCGTCTATTAGCCGTCGCCGCTGGGGAACGGTCGGTACCGCCGCCTAGTTTACGCCGCGGATGCCTGCCGCTCCCAAACGATCCTCACCATGCCGCTGATCGCCCTCGGGCTCAATCACCTCACCGCGCCGGTCCAGCTGCGCGAGCAAGTGGCGTTCGACGAGTCGAATGCCGGCCGCGCATTGCAGGAACTGACCCGTGAGCCCGGCGTGGAGGAAGCGATGATCCTCTCCACCTGCAACCGCACCGAGCTTTACGTCAGCGTCGCCGCCGGCGCCGAGGCGGTGCCGGAAGCATGGCTGAGCCGGCACCATCAGCTGACTCCCGGCAAGCTCGACGAGTTCCTCTACCGCCACGACGAGGGCGAGGCCGTCCGCCATATGTTCCGCGTGGCCACCGGGCTGGACTCGATGGTGCTGGGCGAGCCGCAGATCCTCGGCCAGGTCAAGGACGCCTATCAGGTCGCGCGCGACGCGCAGACCCTGCGCGCGCCGATGGACCGCCTGCTGCAGCACACCTTCGCCGTGGCCAAGCGCGTGCGCACCGACACCCGCATCGGCGCGCACACCGTCTCGGTGGCGTTCACCGCGGTGCGCCTGGCCGAGCAGGTGTTCACCGATCTCAAGCAGGCCTGCGTGCTGCTGATCGGCGCCGGCGACACCATCGAACTGGCCGCGCGCCACCTCGCCGACAAGAACGTGCGCCGCCTGATCGTGGCCAACCGCACGCTGGAGAACGCGCAGGAACTGGCCAGCCGCCACGGCGGCTATGCGATCGGCCTGCACGATCTGCCGCAGCATCTGGCCGAAGCCGACATCGTGATTTCCTCCACCGCCGCGCGCCAGCCGATCGTGACGCGGCCGATGGTGGAGAAGGCCATCAGCGCGCGCCGCCGCAAGCCGATGTTCATGGTGGACATCGCCGTGCCGCGCGATATCGAGCCGGCCGTCGGCGAACTCGAAGACGTCTTCCTCTACGGCATCGACGACCTGCGCCAGGTGATCGACGACAACCGCCGCTCGCGCGAGGCCGCCGCCCGCGAGGCGGACGCGATCATCGACCTGCAGGTCGAGCGCTACATGGCCTGGCGCCGCGCGCTCACCTTGCGCAACCCGGCCGTGGACATGCGCCAGCACGCCGAGGTGCATCGCGACGAAGTGCTGGAGAAGGCCCGCGCCATGCTCGCCCGCGGCAAGTCGCCGGACGAAGCGCTGGCCTTCCTCGCCAACACACTCACCAACAAGCTGCTGCACCACCCCAGCGCCCGCCTGCGCGAAGCCGCGCTGGCCGGCGACATGGAGCTGCTGCATGCGGCCGGACGCCTGTACGGGCTGGACGAAAAGAACGGGCCGGACGAGCGGGACGCCGAAGGCTAGCGGGCCTGCCACCGCACTTCCCGCCCTGGCCGGCCCGGCCACGTCCCTTTCCTCTGCTGCCGCCTGCTCATGACGCCTTCGATCCTTCGCAAACTTCAATCCCTCGCCGAACGCCACGAAGAAGTGGGCCTGCTGCTGGCCCAGCCGGAGGTGCTCGGCGACGGCGGCCGCTTCCGCGAGCTGTCACGCGAATACGCCCAGCTCGAACCGGTGGTCGCCGCGCTGCGCGAACACGAGCAGGCGCAAGGCGAACTCGAAGCATCGCGCGCGATGCTGGCCGACCCGGACCTGCGCGAGCTCGCCGCCGACGAGGTGAGCCGCCTCGAAACGCGCCTGGCCGAACTCGACGGCGAACTGCAGATCCTGCTGCTGCCGAAGGATCCGCGCGACGAAGCCAACCTGTTCCTGGAAGTGCGCGCCGGTGCCGGCGGCGACGAGGCGGCGATCTTCGCCGGCGATGTGTTCCGCATGTACGCGCGCTACGCCGAGCGCCAGGGCTGGCGCGTGGAAATCCTCAGCGAGCATGCCGGCGAGCACGGCGGCTACAAGGAAATCGTCGCGCGCGTGGAAGGGCCGATCGTCAACGGCGTGGGCGCGTTCTCGCGGCTGAAATTCGAATCCGGCGTGCATTGCGTCAAGCGCGTGCCGGCCACCGAAGCGCAAGGCCGCGTGCATACCTCGACGGCGACGGTGGCGGTGCTGCCGGAGCTGGACGACATCGAGGAAATCCAGATCGCCCCGGCGGATCTGAAGGTCGACACCTTCCGCGCCTCCGGCGCCGGCGGCCAGCACGTCAACAAGACCGACTCGGCGATCCGCATCACCCACCTGCCCAGCGGCATCGTGGTCGAGTGCCAGGACGAGCGCAGCCAGCACAAGAACCGCGCCCGCGCCATGAGCCTGCTGAAAGCGCGCCTGCTCGACGAAGCGCAGTCCAAGCAGACCGCCGAACAGGCCCAGTCGCGCCGCCTGCAGGTCGGCAGCGGCGACCGCAGCCAGCGCATCCGCACCTATCGCTACAAGGACAACCTGGTCACCGATCACCGCATCGGCCTGGACCTGTACCGCCTGCCCGAGATCATGCAGGGCGAGCTGGATGATCTGGTGTCCGCCCTGCTGCGCGAGCATCAGGCCGACCAGCTCAAGGCCCTGGCCTGAAGCCGCGCCCGGGCTTGCTTACGGTGTCACGCACCCGGCGATTGGCAGTGGCCACAGCGTGGGTTAGCGTGCGCGGATGAAGCAGGCTTCACGATCCGAACTCCTCGCCCTGCACCACCAGCTGGCCCGTCTGCTCGACCGCGGTGACGCGGCCGGTGCGGAAGAACTGGCCGCGCGTTCGCGCGCGGAGTCGCCGCAAGATATCGAGACTGCCCGCCTGCACGGCCTGGCCCTGCTCCAGCTAGGCCGCCTCGACGATGCGCGCGCGGCGCTGGAAGTGGCCGCCGAACTCGCGCCGGACAGCGTCGAAGTGCAATGCAACCTGGCCGCGGTGCAGCTGGAGCAAGGCGATGCCGACGGCGCCATCGCGCGCCTGCGCGCCGCTCTGCGCATGCAGCCGGGCCATGCCGCGATCCTGCTGGCGCTGGGCAATGCCTTGATGGCCGCAGGCCGCTACGCGCAGGCACGCGAGTCGTATGCGATGGCCACGCACGGCGCGCCCCAGCACGCCGGGCTGCGCCTGAATCTCGCTGCGGCGGAACTGGAACTGGGCAATCTGGAACAGGCCGCCCAGCACGCCGACGAAGGCCTGCAGCTGGCGCCCGACTACGACGGCGCCTATGCAATGCGCGCCCGCGTGCTGCACGCCTTGGGCCGTCCCGACGCTTCCGCGCAGGCCTGGCTGCAGGCCGAGCAGCGCGCGCCGGAGCAGCCGCTGTATCCGTTCCATGCCGGCCTGCTGCTGGACGACGCCGGCGATCTGCCGGCCGCCGCTGAAGCGTTCGAGCGCGCGCTGCGCCTCGATGCCGCTTCCGGCGCCGCGCTGGCCATGCTGGTGTTCGCCAAGCGCCGCCTGTGCGACTGGCGCGGGCTGGACGAGCTCAGCGAACGCCTGCACCGCGCGGTCGCCGAGGGGCGCGAAGGCGTGATGCCGTTCGCCTTCCTCGCCGAGGACGCCAGCCCCGCCGAACAGCGCCGCTGCGCCGCCACCTTCGCCGCGAGCGTAGAGAAATTGGCCGCGCCGTGGCGCGCCCAGCTCGCTTTCGCGCCGACCCAGCGCAGCGCGATCGAGCCGCTGCGCGTGGGCTTCGTCTCCAACGGTTTCGGCGAACGGCCGATCGGCCAGCTGCTGGCCGGCGTGCTGGAGCAGCTGGGCGACGAGCGCCTGGACGTGCATGTGTTCTGCCTGGCGCCGGACGACGGCGGCCCGATCCGCCAGCGGCTGTCCGCGCGCACCACCGTGCACGACGCCGCCGGCCTCGCCCCGATGGAAGTCGCGCGGCGCGTGCATGCCGCCGGCATCGAAGTGCTGTTCGATCTGCGCAGCTACGGCGGCGGCGCCAACAGCGATCTGTTCGAATTCCGCCCCGCGCCGGTGCAGGTCAACTGGCTGGCCTATCCGGCCACCGCCGGCGCGGCCTGGACCGATTACCTGCTCACCGACGCGGTGGCCCTGCCCGCGCCGCTGCGCGAAGGCTTCAGCGAGAAGATCGTGCGGCTGTCGCGCTGCGCGCTGCCGTTCGACGACAGCCTAGCGCTCGATGCGCCGCCGTCGCGCGCCGACTGCGGCCTGCCCGAAACAGGCACCGTGTACGCCAGCTTCAACGGCCACCACAAGCTCAACCCGGCCAGCTTCGCGCGCCTCATGCTGATCCTGCAGCAGGTGCCGGACAGCGTGCTGTGGCTGCTGTCCGGCAACGACGGCACCGACGCACGCCTGCGCCAGGCGGCCGAGCTGATGGACGTGGAGCCCTCGCGCCTGGTGTTCATGCCGCGCCTGCCGCATGCCGAGCATCTGGCGCGGCTGCTGCACGCCGACCTGTTCCTGGACACCCTGCCCTGCAATGCGCAGTCCACCGCGGTCGACGCGCTGTGGACCGGCTGCCCGGTGCTGAGCTGGATCGGCCGCACCCTGGCCGGACGCCAGGGCGCCAGCCTGCTGTTCCATGCCGGGCTGCCGGAACTGGTCGCGGACGACGAGGATTCCTTCGTGTCGATGGCCGTGCACCTGGGCCAGGACCGCGAAGCGCTGGATACGCTGCGCCGCCACCTGCGCGAAACGCGCGCACGCAATCCGGTATTCGATACGACGGGATTCGCCAACGACCTGCGCCGCGCGATCCAGGCCATGGGCGCGCGCCATCGCATCGGGCGGCCGCCGATCGACCTGGACCTTTGACTCGCCCGTCATTCCGGCGCAGGCCGGAATCCAGTAGGGTCATCGCCTGGTTGTCGTGAAGAGCCCGAAGCTTCAGCTCTTCGACGCCGGCATCTTCACGCAGCGCCTCACCACTGGATTCCGGCCTGCGCCGGAATGACGAGCGACAGGAGCACCCGCATGAGCAAGAAGGACAAGGGCGGCAAATCCGGCAAGGGTTACAACAAGGCCATGGAAGCCCTGCAGATCGAGCTGACCGGCCTGCACCGCTGGCTCAAGCGCAGCGGCCATCGCGTGGTGGTGCTGTTCGAAGGGCGCGACGCGGCCGGCAAGGGCGGCACGATCAAGGCGATCACCCAGTCGATGGACACGCGCGGCTACCGCATCGCCGCGCTGGGCAAGCCGACCGATGCCGAATCCACGCAATGGTATTTCCAGCGCTACGTCGCGCATCTGCCGTCCGCCGGCGAGCTCGTGCTGTTCGATCGCAGCTGGTACAACCGCGCGGTGGTGGAGCCGGCGATGGATTTCTGCACGGAACAGCAGCGCGAGGATTTCCTGCACGCCGTGCCGCATTTCGAGAAGCTGCTCGCCGACGACGGCGTGATCCTGCTCAAGTACTGGCTGGCGGTGGACCAGAAGCAGCAGGAAGAACGCTTCGCCGAGCGCGCCGACGATCCGCTCAAGCGCTGGAAGCTGTCGCCGGTCGATCTGGCGTCGCGCGAGAAATACGCCGAGATCGGCCGCCTGCGCGACCAGATGATCGAGCGCACCAGCCGCCCGTACGCGCCGTGGTTCGTGGTGGACTACAACAACCAGAAGCACGGGCGCATCAATCTGATCCGCCATCTGCTGGAACATATCCCGCGCAAGGAAACCAGCATTCCCGAAGTGAAGCTGCCCAAGCTCAAGGGCAAGCCGCGGCGCGAGCACGTCACCGACAAGGCGCAGTGGGTGCCCGATACCTTTGAGGACGAGTAGGCCGGACTAGTAAGCCGCGTCAGGCCGTGCGGAAATCGCGCGGCAGCTCGCCGTTCCATGCGCTGCGCGTGACCCCGTCCACGCGCGCAGCCGGCGGTCCCTTGCGCAGCCACTGCTCCAGCGCATCGATGGCGCCGGGTTCGCCGCAGGCCAGCACTTCGACGTCGCCGTCCGGCAAATTCCTCGCATACCCGGTAAGCCCCAGCGGAAGGGCCTGCTCGCGGGTGCTGGCGCGATAGAACACGCCCTGCACCCGGCCGCTCACCCGGAACAAGACCGCCGCCATCGGCTTACTTGCCGCCCTTGCCGAGCCCGATCGCTTCGCCCAGCGAAGCCTCGGTCACCGGGCCGACGAAACGCTTGGCCACCTTGCCGTCCGGCGCGATCAGCCAGGTGGTGGGCAGGCCGCGCGGCTCGTCGAAATCCTTCGGCGGCTGATCCAGGGTGACCTGGGCGATCGGGTAGCTCACCGGATGCTTGGCCAGGAAGGCCTGGATATCGGCCTTGTCGGTGTCTTCGTAGGCCAGGCCGATCGCGGCGACTTTGTCCTTGTGCGCGGCGACGAAGCGCGAGATATCCGGCATCTCCTTGATGCACGGCACGCACCAGGTGGCCCAGTAGTTGACGATCACGTACTTGCCGCGCTGCTGCGCCAGGTCATACGGCTTGCCGTCGAGCGTGCTGATCTTCAAGGTCGGCTGCGCCGGCATGGCGGCCTGCGCGGCAGGCACGCCGAGCACCAGCGCCGCGGCGAACACAAGAGCGGTGAAACGGTTCATGCAACCACTTCCTTCGGAGTTTCTTGCGTAGGGGGAAAGACCTGATCGAGCTTGGCGTCCAGCGACTCCCGCAGCGTCCGCGCCGTGGCGCACAACAGCTGGAGCAGCTCGTCCGGCAGCTTGATGCCCAGCGTCTGCGCCTCGCCGGCCGGGTCCAGCGGCAGACGATAACCCGCGAACTGGTACACGCGCAGCAGTTCGGTGGCGTCGAGGCTGCGGCTGAGCAGCCAGCCGCCGGACTCGCTGCGCTGGATCAGGTCCGCGCGCTGCAGGTCTTCGAAGAAAGCTGCGATCGAGCCGCTGCGCAGATAAGGTTCTTCCAGCCGCACGATCGCCGGATCCACGCTGTAACCCTTGCGCTGCGCATCGACGAAATGCCGCAGCACCACCATCAGGCCGAGGAATTCCGAGCCCTCGGGCAGGCATTCGGACGGCACCTGGTATTCGTAGGCCGAGATCGACGCGGCGATCGAGGCGCCGAGGATCACGATGATCCACGACAGATAGATCCACAGCAGGAAGATCGGCAATGCCGCCAGCGCCGCGCCATAGATCTGCTGATAGGTCTGCGCGTGATGCACGAACAGCGCGAAACCCCAGCGCGCCAGCTCGAACAGCACCGCGCCCAGCAGGGCGCCGATCGCCGCGTGCTTCAGCGACACGCGCCGGTTCGGCACCACCACGTAGAGCAGCCACAGCGTCACGAAGGTCACCACGAACGGCAGCGCGCTCAGCAGATAGGTGCCGAAGTTGAAACTGGTCGCGCTCTTGATCAGCGGCAGCGCCGTCACATAGGAACTGGCGGCCAGGCCGCCCACCACCAGGATCGGCCCCAGCGTCAGCGCCGCCCAGTACAGCAGCAGGCGCGAACCCCAGGCACGCGGCTGATGCACGCGCCAGATGCGGTTGAGGCGGTCTTCGATGCTGACCATCATCGAGACCGCGCTGAACAGCATCACGATCACGCTGATGCCGGTGAGCTTGCTGGCGTTGTCGGCGAAGGCGAGCAATGCGCTCTTCACCGTCTCGGCCGCGGCCGGCACCAGGTTGAAGACGAAGTTGACCAGCGTATTGCGCCACTCGGCGAATACCGGGAAGGCCGAGAACATCGCCAACACGGCCACCACCAGCGGCACCAGCGAGACCAGCGTGGTGTAGGACAGCGCGCCGGCGGTCTCGAAGCACTTGTCGTCGATAAAGCGCTGCCACAGAAAGCGGCTGAAGCTGGTGGTGCGGTCGCGGTCGATGCGCCAGGCCATGCGGATCCTCGTCGGCTGCCGTCGCCGCTGCGCGGCGGCTACATGGGCGGAACGGAACGGTACACTAACCGATCGTAAGCAGACGTCCCAACCCGCAAGCACCACGCACCCATGAGCGCAGGCATGAGCCGAGACATCCTGGTCCTGTACTACAGCCGCACCGGCCATACGGCACGCCTCGCGCGCCTGCTTGCGCGCGGCGTGGAGGAAGTCCCCGGCATGCAGGCGCGCCTGCGCCAGGTGCCGCCGGTGGCGCCTGTGACCGAACTGGCGCAGCCGCCGGAACCGGAAGAAGGCGCGCCCTACGCCAGCCGCCAGGACCTGCTCGAATGCGTCGGCCTCGCGCTGGGCAGTCCCACGCGCTTCGGCAATATGGCCGCGCCGCTCAAATACTTTCTCGACAATACCGGCGCCGAATGGGCCAGCGGCGCGCTCGCCGGCAAGCCCGCCGCGGTGTTCACTTCCACCAGCACCATGCACGGCGGGCAGGAATCCACCCTGCTCAGCATGGCCTTGCCGCTGCTGCACCATGGCATGCTGCTGGTCGGCGTGCCGTATACGGAGCCTGCGCTCACCGCCACGCACAGCGGCGGCACGCCGTACGGCGCCAGCCATGTCTCCGGCCCGCAGGGCGACAACGCGATCAGCGAGCACGAGCGCGAACTGGCGCGCGCGCTGGGCCGGCGCCTCGCCGACGTGGCGCGCCGCCTGGGTGCGGGCGCATGAAGACCGCGGGTATTCCCACCGCGTATCGCGTCGGCCTCGTCGCCTGGGCCGCCCTGGTGCTGCTGCAGCTCGCCTGGCACGGCTGGCTGTTTCCCGCGCAGCAGATGCCGGTATGGCTGGTGCTGCTGCTCACCGTGATCCCGCTGCTGCTGCCGCTGCTCGTGCTGCGCCGCGACGTGCGCCGCGCGCTGCTGTGGGTGGGCATCCTCGCCCTGTTCTACTTCTGCCATGGCATCGCCGAGGGCTGGAGCTCGTCCAGCGAGCGCTGGCTGGCGCTGGTGGAGATCGTGCTGACCCTGCTGCTGATCGGCGCGCTGGGCGCCGGCGTGCAGCGCAAGTCCGCGCGCTGAAGGGCTGCACGAAGGCCGAACAAGCGCCGGCCTATACTCCCCAGGCGTTCTCAAGCCCAGGGAGGGCCGCATGGGATTCCTGCAAGAAGCGCCGCAGCTGGCGCATCCATACCGCGACGACCGCCTGCTGGTCGACCTGCTCGACCGCGTGCTGCCGGCCGATCGCCGCGCCGCCATCGAAACCGACCTCGACGCCCTGGGCGACTACGCGCGCCTGGCCTGGCGCCGCGTCTGCAGCAGCACGCGGCGCAAGCCGGTGCTTACGCAGTGGGATGCCTGGGGCCGCCGTGTCGACCGCATCGAACTGACGCCGGCCTGGCAGGAAGGTCCGCTGCTGACCACGCGCCACGCCGTGCTTGCAGCGGGACATGAAGCGCATCCGGAAGCGCGCGTCGAAGAGTTCGCGCGCGTCTACCTCTATCACCTCGCCAGCGAGTTCTATACCTGCCCGCTGGCGATGACCGACGGCGCCGCCACGGCGCTCAAGGCCTCCGGCAACGCGGCGCTGATCGAACGCGCGCTGCCGCATTTTCTGAGCCGCGATCCGGCCAGCTTCTGGCTCAGCGGCCAGTGGATGACCGAGAACGCCGGCGGTTCCGACGTAGGCAACACGGAAACCGTCGCGCGCCGCGATGCGGACGGCCAATGGCGCCTCTACGGCCGCAAGTGGTTCAGTTCCGCGGTAGTCGGCGAAGCCGCGCTGGCGCTGGCCCGCCCCGAGGGCGCCGGCGCCGGTCCCGGCGCGCTGGCGCTGTTCTACGTGGAGACGATGGACGACGGCCAGCGCAAGCCCGAGCTCATCATCGACCGCCTCAAGGACAAGCTCGGCACCCACGAACTGCCCACCGCCGAAATCCATCTGGACGGCCTGCCGGCGTGGCCGGTCGGCGAGCTGGAACACGGCGTGCGCCAGGTGGCGCCGATGCTCAACGTCACGCGCAGCTGGAATGCGATCTGCGCCGTGGCCAGCATGGCGCGCGCGCTGCAGCTGGCGCGCGACTATGCGCGCCGCCGCCAGGTCTTCGGCCGTACGCTGGCCGAGCAGCCGCTGCATGCGCAGACCCTGGCCGGCATGCAGGCGGAATTCGAAGCCGCGTTCGCGCTGAGCTTCGAAGTGGCGCATCTGCTCGGCCGCGCCGAACAACACGCCGCCGCGCCGGAGGAAGCCGCCCTGCTGCGCCTGCTCACCCCGCTGGCCAAGCTGTGGACCGGCAAGCTGGCGATCCGCATCTGTTCCGAAGCGCTGGAGTGCTTCGGCGGCGCCGGCTACATCGAGGACACCGGCCTGCCCCAGCTGCTGCGCGATGCGCAGGTCTATGCGATCTGGGAAGGCACCACCAACGTACTTTCGCTGGACGCGCTGCGTGCCTTGGCCGGCACGGCGCCCGGCGCGCTGCGCGACTGCATCGGCCGCTGGCTGGCCGACAGCGACGATATGCACGCGGCCAGCGCAGTGCGGCACACGCTGGACGTGGCGCTGCGCTGGCTCGACACCCATGGCGGCCGACGCGACGAGCTGGAAGCCGGCGCGCGCGGCCTGGCCATCACCCTGGCCCGCTGCGCGGCGGCGGCGCTGCTGGCGCGGCAGGCGGCCTGGGCCAAGCGCCAGCGCGGCGACCAGCGGCCGGGCGCCGCGCTGCGGCGCTTCGTCAGCCATGGCCTGGACCGGCTGGATACGCTGGATGCGGCCGACACCGCGCTGCTGGCCTGATCCGCCGGCCCCGATCGCCTAAACTAGCCCGCTTCCCACCCCACCACGGCGTCCCGATATGCAGCACCTGACCATCGTCACCACCGGCGGCACCATCGACAAGATCTATTTCGACGACAAGTCGGACTACAAGATCGGCGCGCCGCAGATCGGCGAGATCCTCGGCCAGCTCGGCGTCGCGTTCCAGTTCGACGTGATCCCGATCCTGCGCAAGGACAGTCTCCATATGGGCGCCGAAGACCGCGTGCTGGTGCGTTCGACCATCGAGGCGCAGCCGCATCGCCACGTGCTGGTGACCCACGGCACCGACACCATGGTGGAGACCGCGCGCGAACTGGCCAGCATCAAGGGCAAGGTGATCGTGCTGACCGGTGCGCTCAATCCCGCGCGCTTCCAGGGTTCGGACGCGGTGTTCAATATCGGCTGCGCGGTGGGCGCGGTGCAGACCCTGCCGGACGGCGTGTATATCGCCATGAACGGGCGCATCTGGGATCCGACCAAGGTGCGCAAGAATCGCGATGCCAATCGCTTCGAGGAATCCGCGGGCTGATTTCTCCGCGCGCTTGCTGCAACGAAGAACGGGCCCGGTCAGCGACCGGGCCCGTTCCGTTTCAAGCCTCGAACGTGGCGCTTACTGCACGTTGAGGTTCACATCGTCCAGCACGAACGAGGTCTGCTGCGAGCTGTCCTCGGTGCCCGTGAACTTGATGGTCACGGTCTGGCCGATGTACGCGCTCAGGTCGAAGGTCTTCAGCGAATAGCCCGAAGCCTTGTTGAGGTTGGAGTACGTGGCCAGCGTCTTCAGCACGGTGCCGCTGCTGTTGAGCACCTGCACGTTGAGCTTGTCGTACGCGGTCGAGGTAGTGGTCTCGGCCGTGTCGATGTGCAGGTAGAACGTCAGCGAGGCGCTGGTCTTGCCGCTGGGGATGGCCACGCTCTGCGAGACCGTGTCGGTATGGCTGCTGCCATAGCCGTCCAGCCAGGTGAACCAGGTGCCGCCGTGCGCCGTCTCGCCGCTGCAGCTGGAGTTGCTGCACAGCGCGCCGGAGCTGATCGACCACGGCGAGGCCATGCCGGTCTCGAAGCCCGGGTTGACGATCAGCTGGCTGGCACCGCCACCGCCGCCGCTGGACACCGTGACCGACGAGCTCTTCGAGCTGGTCTTGCCGCTGGTGCCGTCGGTCACCGTCTCGGTGACGGTGTAGGTGCCGGCCGCCGCGTAGGTGTGGCTGGGGCTGGTCGCGCTCGAGGTGCCGCCGTCGCCGAAGGTCCAGGCATGCGACGAGATGGTGCCGCCGCTGTCGGTGGAGCTGTCGGTGAAGGTTGCCGTCAGGCCGCTGGTGGTGAAGCCGAAGTTGGCCGTGGGCGTACCGCCGGTGCTGCCGCCGGAGACCCAGTTCGCCGCCGCGAAGGCATTGACCTTGGAGATGTCCAGGCTGCCGAAGCCAGTGGTGTAGTCCCAGCCGGCGGCGGCGTTGTAGCCGTGGCCGCTGTAGCCGTTGTTGCCCGAGGTCACGTCATGCAGCAGCTCGGGATGGTTGGGGAAGTCGCCGTAGAACTTCGAGGTCGGGAACGGCAGCGCATTGCCGTTGTTCGACTGCAGGCGCGCCCACACGCCGACGAAGATCGGCGAAGCCAGGCTGGTGCCGCCGATGGCGTACACGCCGCCCTGGTAGACGATCTGCGCGCCGCTGGACTGCGCCGCGTCGAACGCCACGTCGGGCAGCACGCGCTTGGTCACCGAGGAACCCAGCGCGGAGGTCTGCCAGCTCGGCGCGGTTTCGAACGAGCTGACGCCGCCGCCGGTGGACCACAGGCGCTTGCGCGTGTCGGTCGAGCTGACATTGGCCAGGCCTTCGTTCCACACCGTCTCGCCGGCCCAGGTGGTGCCGTTGGTCGACAGCGTGGTGCCGCCCACCGCGACCACGTACGGCGAAGCCGCCGGTTCGCTCACCGAATACGCGGTGAGATCAGCCGTGACGGTGCCGGACGAATTGGTCAGCACGCCGCCCTGCGACTCGTACACGCCTTCGTCGCCCGAGGAGATCGAGAAGGTCTGGCCCTGCGCGACAGCCTGCTGGAACACGTTGTCGTCGGCCTGCTGGGTGCCGGCGTTGTGCGCGGCGGTCTCGTCTTCGCCCAGCGACACGTTGACCACCTTGGCCACGTTGTCGGTCACCGCCTTGTTGTAGGCCGCGGTGATGCCGGCGTCGGTGAGCGAGGCGTTGTTGGTGCCGTTGGCCGCCGTGTAGAAGATCAGCTTCTGCAGGCCGCCGGTGGTGCCGACGATGGTCTGGCTGTCCAGGTTCCACTCGCCGTCGCCGTCGGTGTCGTCCCACAGCGCGGCCGTGCCCACTTTCACCGTCTGCACGTTGGTGGTCGGCAGGCCGGCATTGCTGGTGAAGGTGTTGAGGTCGTTGATGGTGGTGGTGGTGGCGCCCCAGGTGACGATGCCGACCGTGGTGTTGGTCGCCGCCGGCACGCTGCCGACGTCGTAGATCGCCGGGAAGTCCTTCGGGTTGTGGCTGGCGACGGTGGCATTGGTCGCGTTGGGATGGATCTCGGCCGGGGTCAGCTGCTTCAGCACGTGGTGCATGGTGTGCTTGACGCTGACGTCCTGCAGGCCCAGCACCGCGTCGACGGTGTCGGCCAGCGCGGACGGCACCTGCACTTCGCCGTCGTTGGCGACGCGCTGGCGGCCGCGGAACTGGAAGGTCTTCATGGTGGTGCGGAACGCGGCCTGCACGTGGCCGGCATTGCCGTCGGCCTCGACCAGCAGGTTGTTCGGCGACACGGTGACATTGCCGAAGCCGGCGGCGCGCAGATGCGCGATCACCGCCTGCACCTGCTGCTCGGTCGGCGCATAGGCCGCCTTGAACTGGTCCGGCGTGAGGTACTTGCCGTAGTGCGCGCTGCCCGGCGTGGCCAGCTCATGCAGGAACTGCTGCAGCTGGTCGGCGTTGCGCAGCTTCAGGCTGACGGCGATATGCAGCGGCTTGCTCTGCTCCAGCGGGGTCACCAGCGTGTCGTCCACGGTGGGATTGCCGCGCATGCGGATGGTCCACTTCGCACCGGCATTGGCGGTGGACAGGGCGGACACGCCGGCGCCTGCCTTATCGATCGCCGGATGGGTCTTGGTGGTGACCCAGCTATCGGCGGCCTGTGCGGAACCGGCCAGCATCGCCAGCGAAACGGCGGCCGGCAGGAGTGCCTTGCGGTACAGCTTGTTGGTCATGCCCCACGAGTATTTCTGACTGCTCATTCCCATGACTCCCCAGACATTTTTCGGGCACAAGCGGGCCTGATGCGGCCGCGTTGGCCCCACGATGGAAATGCCGCGCTTGGGTGCGGCGCCTTTGGTTTGATTGCCCAGCGATCCTGTGCGTCCGGCGCGCTGTCCCCTGGTCGTTCCTGACCCAGCCGTGCCCGACGTTGATGAGCGTCCCGCAGCCCCGGGGATCGCCCATGTATCACCCGTCAACCTCCCCGCCGACGGATTCATTGACGCTAAGGGGCGGCGCAGGACTTCGTCAATGCGCGCGGAAACCGCTGGAAATGCGTGGTTTTCGACACTTTCGCGTCAGCAACTTTTTGCGAAATGCGCTGCGCGAGGCGCGCTTGTGCGTATGCGTTTCCGGCCCGTGCGTGATGGCGACCCGTCATGCTTGCGCGGCACGTCGACATGGCCGCCTCGATTTCTTGCGTTTGAAACGAAGCGGGCACGAGCATGACTTCCGACATAGATAAACGAGCGCTGAATAATGGTTTCAGCCGCGACTATCGCGCGGTTCCGGGAGGCAGGAAATGTCTGCGCCGACCGTGTCGCGCACCACAAAAAAAGCGCCGCAAGGGGCGCTTTTTTCCTAGGTCGTTTTCCTAGCGCAATGCGTCAAAGCATGCCGGTTTCGAGCTTGGCGATCTCCGACATCATCGAATGATTCCACGGCGGGTCGAACACCAGGTCGACGTCCGCTTCCTTCACCGTGGGGATCAGCTCCAGCTTGGTGCGCGCATCGTCAATAAGAATGTCGCCCATGCCGCAGCCCGGCGCGGTCAGGGTCATCTTCACGTAGACCTTGCGGCCGCCCTCGACGGTTTCCAGGCTGACGTCGTAGACCAGGCCCAGCTCGACCACATTCACCGGGATCTCCGGGTCGAACACGGTGCGCAGCTGCTGCCACACCAGTTTTTCCACGTCGGCGTCGGTGGCGTCGTCCGGCAGCTCGATCGGCGGCGGGATCTCCTTGCCCAGCGCGTCCGCGTCCTTGCCGGCGATGCGGAACAGATTGCCCTCCACGTACACCGTGAAGCTGCCGCCCAGCGCCTGGGTGATATAGCCGATCTGCCCGGCCGGCAGGGTCACCGTTTCTCCCTGCGGCACCATGACGGCGTCGCAATCCCGCTCCAGGGTGAAAGGTTCGCTGCTAAGACTGAAACCGCTCATGCCGATCCTGAGAAAGTCGAAAACCCGGGCCTGTGGCCGGGCCAAGCTGCCTATTATGCCGCCCGCTGACCCAGATCAGGCCGGCCGGACCCGATCTCAAGATGCAGCCGCGCTATGATTCGGGGCTTTCACCCTCAGGGAAGAGCCGCACGTGCCAGCCCCGCTTACCGGTTGCCGCCCCTCATGAGCGCACGCGCGCTGTTTTCCCTGGTGTTCGCCATCGTCAGCGCCGTGATGCTGGGCCTGGCCTTCGGCGCCGTGTGGATGCTGCCCACCTTGTTCTTTTCGCGGGTGATGCCGTGGCTGGCCCTGCCGATCGGCTGGCTGCTCGGCCGCCTGATCCGCGGCTGGGTCCGCCCCGAACCGCGCGGCGCCGCCGTACTGTCCGCGCTGGCCACCCTGCTGGCGTGCGGCTATGTCTGCCTGCTTACCGCCGCCGCGCGGGTGGCCGGCCTGATGGGGCTGGGGCTGGTGGACGCGATGAAGATCGCCGGCTTCGGGCTGCTGACCGACCTGATCCGGCTCAATCTCGCGCCGATGGACCTGCTCTGGTTTGCGCTGGGCATCGCGCTGTCGGCCTGGGTGGCCTGGCGCGCGCTGCCGCCGAAGCGGGCCTGAGCGGCGCCGCTCAGGTATCCAGCGTCTTCAGCTCGGCGACCAGCTGGCCCGCGGCGGCCTGGCCGTCGCCGTACAGCATGCGGGCGTTGTCGGCGTAGAACAGCGCGTTCTCGATGCCGGCGAAGCCGGTGCCTTTGCCGCGCTTGACCACGATCACCTGGCGCGCGTTCGCCACATCCAGGATCGGCATGCCGTAGATCGGCGAGGCCGGGTCGGTCTTGGCGAGCGGGTTGACCACGTCGTTGGCGCCGATCACCAGGGCCACGTCGGTGGCCGGGAATTCCGGATTGATGTCGTCCATGTCGGCGATCAGGTCGTACGGCACGCCGGCTTCCGCCAGCAGCACATTCATATGGCCGGGCATGCGGCCCGCCACCGGGTGGATGGCGAACTTCACCTTCACCCCGCGCGCGATCAACAACTGCGCGAACTCCCACACCTTGTGCTGCGCCTGCGCCACGGCCATGCCGTAGCCGGGCACGATCACCACACGTTCGGCGTAGGCCATCATCACCGCCGCGTCGGCCGCCTCGATGGGCTTCTGCGCGCCGTCGATCGCCTGCGCCTCACCGCCACCCGCGCCGAAGCTGCCGAACAGCACATTGCCGATCGAGCGGTTCATCGCCTTGGCCATCAGCTGGGTCAGCAAGGTGCCCGCCGCGCCGACCACGGTGCCGGCGATGATCATCGCCTCGTTCTGCAGCACGAAGCCTTCGAACGCCACGGCAAGGCCGGTGAACGCGTTATAGAGCGAGATCACCACCGGCATGTCGGCGCCGCCGATCGGCAGCGTCATCATCAGGCCGAACAGCAGGGCCAGCACGAAGAACGCGGCGATCAGCCCGAAGCTCAGCTGCCCGCAGGCCAGCGCCACGCCCAGCGCCACCGCGGCGGCCAGGATCAACATATTGAAGGTGCGCTGGCCCGGGAACACGAAACGCCGGTCCAGCCAGCCCTGCAGCTTGGCGAAGGCGATCAGCGAGCCGGAAAAACTCACCGCGCCGATCAGCGCGCCCAGCACCGCCAGCACCAGCTGCGCGGTCCCCGGCGCGGCGCCGTCGGCGCTGAAGCGATCGCCGTCCAGCAAGGTGATGCTGCGGCTGGCATAGCCGATCAGCTCGACGGCGCCGATCGCAGCCGCCGCGCCGCCGCCCATGCCGTTGTACAGCGCCACCATCTGCGGCATCGCCGTCATCGCCACCCGGCGGCCCGACCACCATGCGGCCGAAACGCCGAGCAGCACCGCCACCAGGATCAGTACCCGGTTGTGCATGTCAGGCAAAGCGAAGGTGGCCAGCACCGCCACCAGCATGCCCACGCCCGCCCACACGATGCCGCCGCGCGCGGTGCGCGGCGAGCTCATGCGCTTCAGGCCCAGGATGAACAGCAGGGCGGCCAGGAAATAGCAGGCCTTGATCAGGATCGGCAGCCAGGCCATCACTTGGCCTCCTTGCCGCCGGCGGACTTGCTGGTCTTGAACATCTCCAGCATGCGCTCGGTCACCACGTAGCCGCCGGCCGCGTTGCCGGCGCCCAGCAGCACGCCGAGGAAGCCGATCGCAAGTTCAAACGATGTCTGCGCATGCCCTAGCGCGACCATGGCGCCGACCAGCACAATACCGTGCACGAAATTGGAACCGGACATCAGCGGTGTGTGCAGGATCACCGGCACTCTCGCGATGATCTCGTAGCCGGTGAACGCGGCCAGCATGAAGATGTAAAGCGCCAGGAACCCGTCGATCATGACCCCTCCCTGCCAGCCTGCGGTTATCGGCGCATCATACGGTTGCGGGTCAACCCGTGCGAGCGTGCCGCGTTGAGGCGGGGAGTCGAACCGATGGAGTCTGCGGATGTCCGACCCGACGAACCGGGCGACAGCGCCATGAACAGCGCCGTCTCCACGCTCGAAGCGGAACTGCTGGCCAATGACGCCCAGGCGGTACCGACCTCGCTGGACGCCTTCCTGGCCCAGGTGGAACGCCGCGCGTTCCGCCTGGCCGAGATGAGCCTGGGCCATCGCGAGGACGCCATGGACGCGGTGCAGGACGCGATGCTGCGCCTGGTCCGCAACTACCGCGATAAACCCGCGCAGGAATGGACCCCGCTGTTCTGGGGCATCCTGCGCCGCCGCATCGTCGATCTGCAGCGCCGCCGCAAGGTGCGCTCGATCGTGGTCGGCTGGCTGGGCGGCGGCCGCGACGACGACGGCGACGAGCTGCCCGCATGGGAACCGGCTGATAACGGCCCCGGCCCGCTGGACCGGCTGCAAGATGCGCAGTCTTATGAAGACATGGCCGCCGCCGTGCGCAAGCTTCCGCGGCGCCAGCAGGAAGCCTTCATGCTGCGCGTACTGGAAGGACTGGACGTGGCGGAGACAGCCCAGGCCATGGGCTGCTCCGAGGGAAGCGTGAAAACCCATCTGTCGCGCGCGATGCACAACCTGCGTGACCAATTGGAGGAATGGCGATGAATGCGCCCGACAACCTGGAACGCCGCGCCCGCGCGCTGTACCGCGAGGCCAGCCGGCACATCGATCCGGCCACCGCCGGCCAGCTGCGCGCCGCCCGGCGCGAGGCGCTGGCCGCGGCCACCGCGCCGGTGCATGCCCGCTTCGCCCGCACGCTGGTGCCCGCCGGTGCCTTCGCCGCGATCGCGGTGGCCGCGCTGATGGTGTTCTCGCCGCGCGAGACCGCGCCGGTGCAGGCGCCCGGCGCCGCGCAGACGGTGGAAGCCGACGGCGACCTGCCGCCGGATCTGAGCAATACCGACCCGTCGCTGATGCAGAACCTCGACTTCTACGATTGGCTGGCCACCAACGACGCCAGCCAGGCGAGCCGCTGATCCATGCGACCACGCCGTTTCGCTTCGCTACTGTTCCTCGCTGCATTGCTGTTCGGCGGCCTTGCCGCGCCCGTATGGGCGCAGCAGGGTCCGCCTCCGCCGCCGCCCGGCGCGCCGCCGGGGCCTCCGCCCGCGTCGCGTTCGTGGGACAGCCTGTCGCCTTCCGAGCGCGAGATGCTCGGCCCGCTGCGCAACGAGTGGAATGGCATTCCGCCGCAGCGCCAGGCGCGCATGCTCGACCGCGTGCACGAATGGAGCACGCTGCCGCCGAACAAGCGCCAGGAAATCCGCTCGCGCATCGAGCAATGGCAGCAGATGACGCCCGAGCAGCGCGACAAGGCGCGCGAGAACATGCGCAAGTTCGAACAGCTCAGCCCCGACCAGCGGGCCCAGCTGCACGACGCCTTCAAGCGCTACCAGCAACTGCCGCAGGAGCAGCGCCAGCAGCTAATGCACCAGTTCCGCCAGGAACACGGCATCCCGCCGCACCGCCCGCCACCGCCGGGCATGCCGCGGCCGATGGGCGGCTTCGGGCCGCCGCCGCATGGCGGGCGTTGAGTCCGGCCGATAGAAAAAAGCCCCGCGCGAGCGGGGCTTTTTCGTTGCAGCAGGAAGCCTTCAAAGGCGCGGTCCGCGATCGGCAGGTTCGCCCGCCACAACGGCGGCGTAAGCTGAAAGTTCTCGCTGCGGCAGGCAGTGTCCGCGCGCCGCCATTACGCACAGGAAGCCACGCATGAGCGTCGATACACCTCTGGTAGGGAAGGCATTTGCCGAGCGCTACTACAACAGCCTCGACTCGGATCGACCGAGCTTGACGGCGTCCTACCGCGACAATTCCATGCTCATCTTCGAGGCAGACATGTTCGAAGGCGCCGCCGCCATCATGGCAAAACTACTTTCCATTCCAGCGGGAAACCATGATCTCGCCGGGATCGATTCACTGCCGGGCCCGAATGGCGACATATGCATCCTTGTGAAAGGGAGCTATGTCATCAACCAGCAGCCCCTGGGCTTCCACGAATTCTTTCAGATCATGCCGGAGGGCGAACAGGGCTACTGGATCCTCAATCAGATTTTCAAGTTTGATTTCGAGACTTAGCGCTTCAGCAAAACATCACGAGTGCGCTGCGTGGCCAGATAGCCGCGCCGACGGTGATGCTCAACCCGCGAAGCGCACTTCGCCTGCCTGCGTGACGCAGCTCTTCGCCACCAGTTCGTCGCCGAAGTCCGGCGCCAGCGCGCCATCCTTCACCAGCAGCTCGACGAAGTTGTAGACGTTGCGCGCATACATCTCCGACGCATGCAGCGGCGCACCCGCCGGCAGGTTGAGCGGCCCCAGCACCACCACGCCGCCCTGCTCCACCCGTTCGCCGGGCCGGGTCAGTTCGCAATTGCCGCCGCCTTCGGCGGCCAGATCCACGATCAGCGCGCCGGGCTTCATGCCCTGCACCATCGCGGCAGTAAGAATCTTCGGCGCCGGACGTCCCGGCACCGCAGCGGTGGTGACGATCACGTCCACCACCTTGAGATGCTCCGCCAGCGCCTGCTGCTGCGCGGCGCGCTCCTCCGCCGACAGCTCGCGCGCATACCCGCCGCTGCCGGCTGCGCTCACGCCGAGATCGAGGAACTTGGCACCGAGCGATTCGACTTGCTCGCGCGTCTCCGGACGCACGTCATAGCCTTCGATCTGCGCCCCCAAGCGACGCGCCGTGGCGATCGCCTGCAAGCCTGCGACGCCGGCGCCGATCACCAGCACGCGCGACGGCCGGATGGTGCCGGCCGCGGTCGTAAGCATGGGGAAAAATTTCGGCGCCGCTTCTGCCGCGATCAGCATCGCGCGATAACCGGCCACCGCCGCCTGCGAACTGAGCACATCCATCGCCTGCGCGCGCGTGGTGCGCGGCAGCAGCTCCAGCGAGAACGCCGTCAGCTTGCGCGCGCCCAGCGCCGCGATGCGCGCTGCCGCGCCGTAGGGCCGCAGCTGGCCGACCACCAGGGCGCCTTCGCGCAGACCGCTCCACACCGCATCGTCCGGCGGCAATACACAGGCCAGCAGATCGGCCTGGGCCAGCACGGTGGCGGCGTCGGCGAAATCGACGTCGGCATAACTCGCATCGGGAAATCCGGCCGCCGCGCCGGCATCCCGCTCCAGCAGGACGCGCAGGCCTTTGCCGCGCAGCTTCTTCGCCACTTCAGGCGTGATCGCCACGCGGCGTTCGCCGGCGGCGGTCTCTCGCAATGCGGCCACGGTGATCGGCATCGTGCATCCCCTGCGGAAAGGTCTGCGCATCTTACGCGAGCGGCCTCGCGGGTGGCGCGGCCCCGGACGCTTGCCCCTCGCCCGCCGGATGGCGCAGACTGGCCCACCGCCGGCCAACCGGCGCCCGTGCGCCGGCTTGCCGCGGGGGTCCCATCCGGAGATCCCGATGCCCGTGCAATCCGTGACCGATCCCTTGGTCGAACTCGCTCGCCAGGCCCGCGAGCAGGCCTACGCCCCTTATTCGCGCTTCCTGGTCGGCGCCGCGCTGCTGACGCGCGATGGCCGCCATTTCCTCGGCTGCAATGTGGAAAACGCCGCCTATGGCCTGTGCAACTGCGCCGAGCGCACCGCGCTGTTCGCCGCCATCGCCGCCGGCTGCAAGCCGGGCGATTTCGTCCGCCTCGCCGTGATCGGCGATACCGAGGGCCCGATCAGCCCCTGCGGCGCCTGCCGCCAGGTGATGGACGAGCTGTGCGACCAGGCGATGCCCGTGCTGCTGGCCAATCTGCACGGCAAGCTGCAGGAAACCACGGTGAAGGCGCTGCTGCCCGGCTCGTTCCGGCTGCCGCTCATCGCGTAGCGAACGCGAGTCGCCACCCCGGCCAACGGCGGTTAGCATGGACGCTTTGCTTTTGCAGGAATCCCTCATGTCTTCCCCGCTCCAGCCGCTGCTGCACCGCCACTCCGTGCCCACCGCCCAGCTCGGCGAACCGGCGCCCGACGCGGCCACGCTGCGCGCCCTGCTGGAAGCGGCGATCCGCGTGCCGGACCACGGCAAGCTGGTGCCCTTCCGACTGATCCTGCTGCGCGGCGAAGACAAGCTGCGCTTCGGCGAACGCCTCGCTGCGCTGGCCGAGGCGAGCGATCCGGATCTGCCCGATTCCAAGCGCGAGAAAGAGCGCCGCCGCTACACCTACGCGCCCTTGGTCATCGTGGTGGTGGCGCGCATCGACGCCGGCAGCAAGGTGCCGGAGATCGAACAGCGCCTCAGCGCCGGCTGCGTCGCCTACAACCTGCTGCTGGGCGCCTCGCAGCTCGGCCTCGGCGCGCAATGGCTGACCGGCTGGGCCGCCTACGACGCACAGGTGGCCGGCATGCTCGGCCTGGCCGCGCACGAGCACGTCACCGGCTTCGTGCACCTGGGCACGCCGCAGCTGGATGTGCCCGATCGCGACCGCCCCGCGCTCGACGAGCTGCTGAGCAGCTGGCAGTCATGAGCACGCCTTCGGTCCATCTCGTCGACGGAAGCCTGTACGTGTTCCGCGCCTGGCACTCCATGCCGGACGAGTTCACCGACGCCGAAGGCCATCCGGTCAACGCGGTGCATGGCTTCACCCGTTTTCTGTGCGAGCTGCTCGAGCGCACCAGGCCGGAACATATCGCGGTGGCCTTCGACGCCTCGCTCACCACCTCGTTCCGCAACGCGATCTATCCGGCCTACAAGGCCAATCGCGAACTGCCGCCGCCGGATCTGGAATACCAGTTCGTGCTGTGCCGCGAGATCGCGCTGGCGCTGGGCCTGGTCACGCTGATCGACCACAGCTACGAAGCGGACGACCTGATCGGCAGCTCATTGTGGAGCCTGCGCGTGCACGGCTTCCGCGGAGTGATCGTGTCCGCCGACAAGGACTTCGGCCAGCTGCTCGGCGAACACGACGAGCAATGGGACTACGCGCGCAACCTGCGCTGGGGCCCGGCCGGCGTGCACGAGAAGCTCGGCGTGCATCCGCACCAGGTAGCCGACTATCTGGCGCTGTGCGGCGACGCGGTCGACAACATCCCCGGCGTGCCAGGCGTCGGCGCCAAGACCGCCGCCGCCCTGCTCTCGCACTTCGGCAGCCTCGATACGCTGCTGGAGCGCATCGACGAAGTGCCGTTCCTGCGCATCCGCGGCGCGGCGAGCTGCGCGCAGAAACTGCGCGAGCACAAGGAGGCCGCGCTGCTTTACCGCCGCCTCACCCGCATCGCGCTGGATGCACCGGTGTCGATGGCGGCGGATGCGCTGGCCTGGAACGGCGCGAAGGCCGGCCTGCTCGATGACCTGAGCGAACGCCTGCGCTTCGGCCCGCTGACGCGGCAACGATTGAAAGCGCTGGCCTGAGCGCATCCCCATGCAAGGCGTGCCCCACCATTTCGATCATCGCGCGGACCAGGCGGAATTCCGCCTGCCGTCCCATCGCGCGGGTGTCGAGCTGTATCGCGCGCATATCGTGCGCCACGCGTTCGAGCCGCATGTGCACGACGGCTACGGCCTGGGCGCGATCGAAACCGGGGTGGAGCGCTTCCGCTATCGCGGCGCCGATCATCTGGCCCCGCCCGACTCGCTGGTGATGATGAATCCCGACGAGCTGCACACCGGCCGCGCCGAGACCGAGGGCGGCTGGCATTACCGCATGCTCTACGTCGAGCAATGCGCGGTGGACGAGATCACCGGTGAAAACGGCTGGTGGTTCGGCGATGCGGTGCACGCTGATGCGGCTGGCGCGCGGCATATCACTGCGCTGCTCGATGCGCTGTGGCGCGCGCAGGAACCGCTGGCCTTCGACGGCCTGCTGCTGCAGCTGCTGCAGGCATTCCGCCGCCATGCGCGCACGCCGCAGCCGGTGCGTGCAGAGGCGCTGTCGCGCTTCGAACCGGTGATCGAATACCTGCGCGAACATCTCGCCGATCGCCTCACCCTGGAGCAACTGGCCGCCGTCGCCGGCCTCAGCCCGTTCCATTTCCTGCGCCAGTTCCAGGCCCGCCACCATGCGACGCCGCAGCAGATGCTGATGGCCTTGCGCCTGTCCGCGGCCAAGCGCCGCCTCACCGCCGGCGAAGCGCCGGCGCAGGTCGCCGCCGCCACCGGCCTGGCCGACCAGGCCCATCTCACTCGTGCCTTTGCGCGCCGCTACGGCGTCACGCCGGCGCGCTATCAGCGCCAGCTGCAGCGGTAGCAATCTCGTACAAGACCGCCGCGGGCGCCGCGCGCAAGCTGGGCGCATGTGGACTGGAACCCTCTACGCACTCGTCGCCGGCCTGATGTGGGGCCTGGTCTTCGTCGGCCCGCTGCTGGTGCCGGAATATCCGGCCGCGCTGCAATCGGTCGGCCGCTATCTGGCCTTCGGCCTGATCGCGCTGCCGCTGGCCTGGCTGGATCGCGCCGCGCTGCGCCGGCTTTCGCGCGCCGACTGGATCGAAGCGCTCAAGCTCGCCGCGATCGGCAACCTGCTTTATTACCTGTGCCTGGCCAGCGCCATCCAGCGCGCGGGCGGGCCACTGCCGACCATGATCATCGGCACCTTGCCGGTGGTGATCGCGGTCAGCGCCAATCTGCGCAACGCGCGCCGCGACGGCCGCCTGCCGTGGGCGCGGCTCGCGCCGTCGCTGCTGCTGATCGCGGCCGGCATTGCCTGTGTGAACCAGGCGGAGCTGGCTGCGCTGAAAGCGCAATCCGGTGCGGACCTCGGCCGCTACGCCACCGGCGCCCTGCTCGCCTTCGGCGCCGTCGCGTGCTGGACCTGGTATCCGCTGCGCAACGCCGACTGGCTGCGCCACCACCCCGGCCGCAGCCCGCGCAGCTGGGCCACCGCGCAAGGCGTGGCGACCTTGCCGCTGGCGCTGGCCGGCTATGCGGTGCTGTGGCTCACGATGGGTATCGGCGGCAGCGCGTTCCCGATGCCGTTCGGCCCGCGGCCGATGGTCTTCATCGCGCTGATGGCGGCGATCGGCCTGTTCGCCTCCTGGCTCGGCACCATCTGCTGGAACGAAGCCAGCCAGCGCCTGCCCACGGCGCTGGCCGGGCAGCTGATCGTGTTCGAGACGCTGGCGGCGCTGAGCTACGCCTTCATCCTGCGCGGCACCCCGCCGGGCGCGCAGACCCTGCTGGGCATCGGCCTGCTGGTGGCCGGTGTGGCATGGGCCACACGCGTGAAACCGGTGCCCGTGGAAACGCTGGAGATCGAGCGGTTGTAGCCGTCATGCGCGCGCGGCACCATGCGGGACTTTCTCCACCGACTTCGGGCCGCTCATGACTTCGATCGATCGCCTTCCCCACGACGCCCAGGCCCCGGTGGAAACGCTGTACGAGGGCCGCTGGCTCAGCCTGCGCAAGCGCGGGCGCTGGGAATACGCCGAGCGCAACAATCCCGCCGGCGCGGTGATCATCCTGGCGGTGACGCCGGAAGATAAGGTGCTGTTCGTGGAGCAGTACCGCGTGGCGATCCTCAAGCACACCATCGAAATGCCCGCCGGCCTGATCGGCGACGAAGCCGGCCACCACGACGAAAGCGCGCTGATCGCCGCGCAGCGCGAGCTGGAAGAAGAGACCGGCTATCGCTGCAAGCGCGTCGAGTTCGTGCACGAAGGCCCGTCCTCTTCCGGCATGAGCACCGAGATGATCGCCTTCGTGCGCGCCTGGGATCTGCAGAAGGTCGGCCCGGGCGGCGGCGATGAGAGCGAGAACATCGTGGTGCACGAAGTCCCCCGCCGCGAAGCCGGCGCCTGGCTGTTCGCGCGGGCGGCGGAGGGGTATTCGGTGGATCCGAAGCTGTTTGCGGGGTTGTGGTTTATCGAGCACGGCCGGCCTGAAGCCTGAGAACTCGCGCCGCCCGGCGTAGGTTGGGGTCTAAAGTTTCTCCCGGGCCCGCCGATCTTTAGGACGTCGTTCCTTACCAACGATTTCCCATCGATCGGACCCGCCCATGAAAACCCTTCTTGTCGCCGCGCTCCTGCTGGCCCCCGTCGCTTCGCACGCGGCCTGCGCCGCCACCGATTTCGCCATCTCCGACTTCAAGATGAAGTCCACCGGTTCCGGCACCGGCATGCGCCTCAGCCTCGCCGGCCAGCTCACCAACCACTGCACCGACGCCGCCGCCGCTCAGATCCGCATCGAGGCGAAGGACTCCGGCGGCAAGGTGCTGCAGAGCAAGCAGGGTTGGCCGGCAGGCACCGCCAATATCGGCCCGGGCCAGTCGGTGACCTTCGACCTCGGCCGCCTGTTCCGCTACGAGTCGGAGATGCAGGACTACACCGTCAGCGTCTCCGAAGTGAAGACCTGGTAACGCGGACCCACGTACCCACCGAAACCATTGCTTTTCTTTCAGGCCCCGCAAGGGGCCTTTTTTTGCGCGCGGAAAACTTCGCACACAAATAAAGAGGCGGTCCCCGGCAGAGACCGCCTCGCTTATCCAACCCTGACTACCCAATCCCGATTATCCGATTCTGACTACTCAGCCCTGACTACCCGATCCTGACTACCCGATCCTGACTACTCAGCCCTGACTACCCAACTCTGACTACCCAACTCTGACTACCCAGCCCTGACTACCCAGCCCTGACTACCAGCCCTGCCCATCCGTTCAATGCAGCACGAACAACTTGTCGAACCCCGCTACCCGCAGCGTGCCGCGCAGCTCGCTGCCGGCGTTGACGATGCGGATCTCCGAACGCTCGCCGCCGGCGTGTTCGCGCAGCAGCAGCAACATGCCCAGCGCGGAGCTGTCCATGCGGTTCACCTCGCCCAGGTCCACCACATAGCTGCGCGCCGGGCGACCGCCCAGGCAGGCGTCGTGGAAGTCGCGGTGCACGGTGAAGTCGAAGCGCTCGCCCAGCTGCAGGGTGAGGCAGTCTTGTTCGGTGTCGTGATGGATGGTCAGGCTCATGGCCGTGCTTTCCTGGTAAGTCGTCGAAAGTTCAAAACAGCTCGATCTCGCCGGCGTCCATCGAGTTCTGCAGCGCCGGGCCGCGCGAACGCAGGCGCGCCTTCTCGCGCTGCATCGACAGCCGCGCGCGCACGCGCTGCGCATGCTCGGCCAGCGCGCTGGCTTCCACGTCGGTGCAGGCCAGCTCTTCGATATCGCGGGTGCATTCGGCGGTCACTTCCTGCAGTTCCACCAGGCGCGTGCGGGTCTGGTTGATCAGCTGGCTCAGAATGTCCTCGAACTGCAGCGAGCGGATGGTGGTGGACACGTCGCTGCCCAGGCCGCGGTTGATCTCCACCACCTGGTCGGCGACCTGGCTGGTGCGCGCATCGCTCTCGGTGACATGCGCCAGCATGGCGTCGATGCCGCCCTTGGTGGACAGCGCCATATTGAGGTCCTGCGAAGCCATCGCGCCGACCAGCCCGCGCAGCTGCTCCATCGCGATGCGTGCGCGCTCCACGTGGCTGCCGATCTGCTCGTTGAACTGATTGGAATTGCTGGCCAGGTTGCGGATCTCGCCCGCCACCACCGCGAAGCCGCGGCCCGCCTCGCCAGCGCGCGCCGCCTCGATCGAAGCATTCAGCGCCAGCAGGTTGGTTTCCTCGGCGATGGTGTTGACGTTCTTCAGCAGGCCGAACACCGCATCCATTTCCTTGGCCATGCCATCGATGCGATAGACGATGCGCAGGCTGTCGCGCGAGAGCTGCACGATCAGGCCGACGAAGTGCTCCAGCAGGTCGCTGGTGCGCGCGGCGAAGTCCTGCACGGATACGCCGTCCTTCTGGCCGTCGATGATCTGCTTGAGCAGCGACTGCTGCTGGCCGGTCTTGTGCGACAGGCCGTCGAAGCCGCCGCCCAGTTCCGATACCGCGTCGCGCAACAGGTCCAGCGCCTGGTGCAGTTCGCGCGCGGCGTGGCCGAGTTCGTCGACGAGTGCTTCGCGCACGTCTTCCAGCGCTTCGCGCACCGGGGTGTTGTCGGACGGCGGTGGCGCGATGGTCACCACGCGCGCCGGCGTGCGGCGCTGCTCGACGATCCAGGCCGCCGCGGTGGCGACGATCGCCAGCGGCGCCAGCCAGGCGGGCTGCCACAGCAGGCACAGCAGCAGCGCCACGGCGCTGACGGTCAGGCCCAGCGGCAGGCGGGGAAAGGACGGGGCGGGAATGGCAGACATGACAGCGTCCAGGTCAGCGGGTGGCGGCGCGCAATGCGTTCGCCACAGGTTGGCGCGCCAGCTCCAGCAGGCGCGCAGCGATATGTTCCAGCGGCTGCATCTCGGCGGCCGCGCCCAGCTTCCAGGCGGCGCCGGGCATGCCCCACACCACCGAGCTGGCTTCGTCCTGCACCACCGTGGCGGCGCCGGCTTCCTTCAGCTCCAGCAGGCCGCGCGCGCCGTCGTCGCCCATGCCGGTAAGCAGCGCAGCGATGGTGGTGCGGCCGACGGTGGCGGCCATCGAGCGGAACAGCACGTCCACGCTCGGCTTGTGCCGGTTTACCGGCGGGCCGTCGTGCAGGCGGCA
>Ga0207640_10000229_pt1 | contig 39028 bp, 35 predicted proteins | sample KBSCornC42_FD_184300 | JGI IMG/M metagenome (GOLD analysis project Ga0207640, IMG submission 184300) | Corn rhizosphere microbial communities from Kellogg Biological Station, Michigan, USA - KBS Corn C4-2 (SPAdes) (version 2) | ecosystem: Host-associated > Plants > Roots > Rhizosphere > Soil ... | reverse complement strand
CCAACCTGTCGGCCTTCAACGGGTGGAACCTGCTGCCGTCGACCACGATGACGGGCTTCAGCTTCAGCTCGAGCGGCGGCAGCCTGTTCGTGAACTGGCAGGGCGCGCAAACCTTCACCGGTGCGAAGGTCGATATTGGCGGTGCCGTTCCGGAACCGGCGAGCTGGGCCATGATGCTGGGCGGCTTCGGCCTCGTCGGCGGCGCAATGCGGTCTCGCCGGCGTCAGGCCGTCAGCTTCGCCTGACCGTCACGATTTGACTGACGTTTGATAGAGCCGCCGGTCGCCGACCGGCGGCTCTTCTTCTTTGCCCTCACTTGCTCCACCCAGCGCCCGGCCAATCGACAGCGCTTTTGGCGACTGTTATAGACAGGCAACACACGCGGGGGAGCAATGTGAATCAAGATCATCCGGGCGCCTGGGTCGGCTATGTTGCATCCGCCGTGATCATCTGCACGGTCTTGTTCTTCCGCTTCCGATCGATGCGGCGGATCCGGAAATTGCGGCTGGAGTGGCTGTGGATCGTGCCCGCGCTCTTCACGCTGGTGACGGCGAGCGCGCTCTATCAATCCATGCCGACCGGCATCCAATGGCTTTACGTCGGGATCGCGCTGGCGTTGGGCGGCGCGCTCGGCTGGCGGCGAGGAGCCATGATGCGGATCAACATCGATCCCGAAACGCACGAGCTGAACCAGCAGGCCTCGCCTGCGGCCATGCTGTTCCTGCTGGTGTTGATGATCGTCCGACAGGGTTTGCGTATGGAGGCTTCGACGATGGGGCTGAACGTCGCCTTCGTGACCGATCTGCTGGCCGTATTCGCGCTCGGCTTCTTCTCCGCCACCCGGCTGGAAATGTTCCTGCGCGCCAAGCAGATGCTGCGCGCGCATCTCGCGGAGACGTTCCGCTAAGCGGCGATCACCCGATCCTGTCGACGCCGGCCGGCCCACGCCAGGCGCGGGCCGGCCTTTCGGCGGTTAGAATTTCCAGCCGGCGGATATGCCCCATTCCCGGGGGCGTCCGTAACTCGCTTCGGCCAGGCCGAACGCGCCCGAGGCATTGCCCGACACCAGGTAGAGCGATTTCGTCAGGTTGGTTCCGAAGACGGAAAGCGTGATTGCCCGGTTCGCCAGGGTGTAGCTCAGCCGCGCGTTCAACAGGCCGTAGCCCGGTTCGGTAATGATCGGCGTGTTGGCGACGTCGTTATAGATCCTGCTGTAAAGGCTGTAGTCCACCCGGAACGCGGCCTTCGATCCGTCGGCGAAGTCGTGACGCACGTCCGCACCGGTCGTGACGGTCCACTTGGGCGCCTTGACGAAGTGGGTAGCCAACGTGATCGGCAAGATCTGCGTCGCTCCCAGCCCCTGACCCACTTCGCTGTAGCGCGCGTCAAGATAGCCGATCGCGCCGTTGAACGTGAGCCACGAGGCCGGCCGCATGATCGTTTCGAACTCGACGCCGTCGATCTTGCCCTTGGCGGCATTCGCGACGAAATTCTGCGGCGTCTGGTTCACCGTCAGCTGGATGTCGCGGTAGATCGAGTGGAACAGGGCGAGGTTGGTGGTGAGCGCCCCGTCCAGCCACTGCGCCTTCACGCCGGCTTCGTACGTGTCGAGCGTCTCGGGCGCATATTCGGTGACCTCACCCGGATTGTCGAGCGGCCGGCCGTTGAATCCGCCCTGTTTGAAGCCGCGGCTGAACGACGCGTAGAGCAGCAGATCGCGGTTCGCCTTGTAATTGACGCCGATCCTTGGCGTGAACTTGTTGAAGCTGGCCGAACGCGTGACGTTGATGAACTGGACGAGGTCGCGCTGGCGGACGTTGATCGACGTGAACGTCTTCTTGTCGCTGTTGTAGCGGCCGCCGAGCGTGACCGAGAATTTGGGGAACAGTTCATAGTCCAGCTGCCCGTAGGCTGCGAGGCTGCGGTTATTGGTGTAATTCTGGATGAACACTGCTGGCGTGTAAGGTGGCGTCAGCGCGAGCGGCGGCCATAGCCCGATCGCGAGATCGGCGGTCGCGATGTCGCTAGCCTTCTCCTTGAAATAATAGCCGCCGAAGACATAGCTCAGCCGATCATCCCATGCCTTGCCGGCAAGCTGGAGCTCCTGACTGAACTGCCACTGCTTGTCGCGGTTCGTCGTCTGTCGGAACGTGAAGGGCGTGTTGTCGCCGTCGCGGGTAAAATAGGCCTTCAGATGGCGGTAGGCGGACACCGACTTGAGCGTCGCCTCGCCGAGTTTGTAGCTGACCACAGCCTGCGCGCCCCACAGGTCCAGATCATTGGCGTTGGGGCCACCGGCCCACGTCTCGAACGGGCTGGCGGTGATGAAGCTGGGGTTCAGCGTATGCCTGCCGTCCGGCGCGACGATGCCAAGCGTCGGGGCGACAAAGCGATTGTAATTGTTCAGGAATGGAATGCCCGTAATTCCGGGCGCATTGCCGACCGCCAGCAGGTCCGATGGCGCCGAATTCTCGCGCGCCCTTGTATAATCCACCCCCAGATCGATCGTCAGCACGTCGTCGGGCTGGAAACGCAGCTTGGCGCGTCCCACCTGCGCCGAACGATTGCCCTGCGTATCCCCGTCGTAGAGGCGCCTGACGTAGCCGTCGCGATTGAGGCTGGCGCCCGAGAGCCGAAGCGCGAGTTTCCCGTCGATCAGCGGCACGTTGAGCGAAGCCTTGCCGTCGATCCGGTCGAAGCGGCCATACGTGGCTTCGACACTTCCCGACACGTCGTGAAGATCGGGATTGGCGGTGTTGATGATCACCGCGCCGCCGATCGTATTCTTGCCGAACAAGGTTCCTTGCGGACCGCGCAGGATCTGCACGCTGGCGATATCGACCGCGTCGAGCACGCCGCCGATCGAACGCGCATAATAAACGTCGTCGACATAAAAGCCGACGCCAGGATCCGAGAAGATGGCGAAATCATTCTGGCCGACGCCCCGGATGAACACCGTCGCATTATAATTGCCGCCCGAAAGCGCCGCCGCGCCGTCGAAGCGGATGTTGGGCGTATATTTCGCGACCTGATCGAGCGTGTCGATATTGCGCGCGGCGAGCTGCGTGCCGGCAAAGGCGGTGACCGCGACGGGGACATCCTGCAATCGTTCCGCCGTCCTCCGCGCGGTAACGACCACTTCATTGCCCTCGCCAGGCTGGCCGGATTGCTCCTGGGCCTCGACCGCCGAGGCCGGCTGCGCCGGCGCGGTGCCGCCAGCGGTTTCGGTTTGAGCGTCGACTGCGCCGGCGGCAAAAATCGTGATGGCCACTCCGGTCAGCCAGACCGATTTCATTCCCATCATGCTATCCTCCTCCTCAGGTTGCCGGCGATTTTGGCCGGTCGTCTATGCTTCGGGGTTTCGGTCGCGCAGCTTCCGCAGCAGCCGCCGCAAGGTTTCGCTCTCCTCGTCAGTCAGCACGCCAAACACCATGGCATCGTGTTCGGACGTGATCCTTTCGGATTGGACCTTCAGGCCTCCGCCGGTCTCGGTGAGCCATAGCGAGTTCGAGCGGCGGTCGCGGCCGGGCCGGCGTTCGATCGCCCCCAGACCGACCAGCGCGTTGACAAGCGCGACAGTGCTGGCCCGATTGATGCCGAGCGCGGTCCCGAGTGCGGTTTGATCGCAGCCTTCGTGCAAGGCCACATAGACCAGTCCTGTAGCACGGGCCGCGGTCAGGCCGAACTCCGCCAGCGCTTCGGCCAGCAAATCCATCATCATGAGGTCGGTGCGGTGCAACTGGTAACCCAGCAGCCCCCCGATCAGGCCGAAATCGTCGGCGGTGCTGCCCAAGGCGCCCTCCCCATCGATCACTCTCCGGCGATCCATCGCAATTGTATGGTAGGCGAACAATTATGGCAAGCCGCGCCATTTTGGGGCCGGCCACTCCAAGCGTTCACGGTGCGGCGATAGGGCCGCCGGCGCGGAAATCGGACGATCTGTCCGGGGGGCCTAGCCGATCCGGTCGATCCAGCCCGGCAGCTCCGCCAACGCATCAAACTGGCGGAAGCGGGGATGCGTTTCGGGGGCATTCCCCTGTTCGTGAATCCAGGCGCCCTCCTGCGGGATATAAGCGGCCCAGGCGCCCGCCTCGAGCGCGGGGAGGATGTCCGAACGGATCGAATCCCCCGCCATCACGGTGCGCTCGGGCGCGACGCCATAAGTGGAGAAGAGGCGCCGAAAGGTGTCGGCCTTCTTGTCGCTGACAATCTCGATTCCGCTGAAGCGGTCGCCCAGGCCCGAGGCCGCAAGCTTGGCCTCCTGATGAAGCAGGTCGCCCTTGGTCACCAGCACCAGCCGGCCGCGCGCGGCAAGTGCCGCGAGCGTATCCTCGACCCCCTCGAACAGGATAACGGGATGGGCGAGCAGTTCCTGCCCCGCTTTCAGGATCGCCGCGACGAGATCGCGTGACACCGCCTCGCCCGCCAACTCGACCGCGGTTTCGATCATAGAGAGCGTGAAGCCCTTCGCGCCATAACCGTAGAGCCTGAGGTTGCGCGCCTCGCAGGCATTCAACGCATCGCGCGCGACATGCGCGTCGGCGAAGGGCTGCAACATCGCGAGCAACGCATCCTCGGTCGCGTTGAAGTGGCGCATATTATGCCAGAGCGTATCGTCGGCATCGAGGCAGATGAGGTCGATCGGCATGGCCGCTTCCTAACGCGCGCGGTGGGCCGGGGCCAGGCTCAGAACTGGCCGTGCAGCCGCAGGCCGAAGACGTGCGCAGGGCCGCGATCGCGATTATAGCCGGGATTGGCAATCAGCTGATAATCGACAGTCACCGCGACCGGCGCCCATGGCTTCCAGCTATAATAGAGCTCCCCGATCATCTCGGATCCCGGATGGGGCAGCTCGCCGTCGCCCACCAGCACGCCGATGCCGCCCGCGGCAAGGTAACGTTTGTGCGCGGCGGAAATGCCGTTGGCGACGCCCGCAATCCCGATTGTATCGCCCTTGCGGCCCCACATCGCGCCGTCGAGCGAGAGCCCTGCTTCGAACGTGCGATCGACATCGGTGAAGTCGTAAGGCTCGATCTGCCCGTCGGTCAGGCCGGCGCGCGCGAAGAGGCCGACATTGTCGGCGACCGCCTGCTCGACGTTGACGAAGCCGCCCACGCGCGTCTGGCGGTGGCGAACCAACGCCGTGTCGGGCGCGTCCCCGCTCCCCTGCACGAGCGCAAGCGCATCGTCGAAGCGGCCGAACTGCCCGCGATTGCGGAACATGGTGACGCGGATCGCACCGTCGCGGCCACCGATAACATGACGATGCTCGATCTCGCCGACGAGCTGGTTCTGGCCGAAACCTTTCTCCAGCGTCTCGCCATTGGGAATGGTGGAGAGGTTGAACAGGCCCGCGCGCAGCGTCCAGGCCCCTCGATAATATTCCACCGAAAGGCCGGTGGAATAGCCCCAGGCGTCGGCCGCATAATCGAAGCTGCCCGCATCGACCATCGCCCAATTGAGGAAATCGCCGCGCGGATCATGCGCATATTTGTTGGTATCGAACACGTCGCCGACGCCGAACTTGCCGGCGGTGATCACCAGCCGGTCGGCATCCGCCTTGCCCCCAAAGACATTCTGGCCGCCATCCACGGTCTGCGCGTCGCCGCCGAGCCCGATCGTCTGGCGAAAGAAAGCGCGCTGGACACGGCTATAAGGATGCTTCTTGCCAACCTTATAGGCCTCCGCGCTGGGAAAGCCCGCAACACCCAAGGTGTTTGACAAGCCGAAGCCCTGATCGATTTCGGGATCGATCCAGAATTCCCCCCTGGCCCAGGGGCGCACGCCAAGATACAAGGTCGCGTCGATCGTCTCCTTGCGCTGATGAGGGGTCAGGCTGTTGGCGCCGGCATAAGGCGAGTCGAAGCCGGGCGTGCCCTGCAAGGTGAAGGTCGCCTGGCCGTGAACCGCGAGCCAATCCGCCCCATCGGCCGCGCGGGCACCAGCCGGAACTGCGGCCGCAACCAGCCAGACTGCCATGGAAACTCGTCCGAACATCGTGTGCCAATGCCTCACGGCCAACGGCCTTGTCCATCACGGCTGGTCGTGACGCCTTCGTGACGCGTGGGCAAAATCCCCGATATCGTTTCGGCAGCGCGCCAAACTTACGTTAAAACAAAGATTTAACCTGCGGAGGGTCGGAACCGGTGAGGTCGCCACCGGTTGAAAGCGCACACAGCCCAAACCCTAGACAGGAGCGGATATGAGCGCCTCCGAACAGATGGACGCGCCGGCGACCGCCGCGCGCGACGGCGACCTGCGTGCCAAGGAAGCGGCGCGCGGCGAGAGCAGCGTTAGCGCGGCCGTGGTGACGATCGCGAAGCCCGCGCGGCAGCTATACGATTTCTGGCGCGATTTCGCCAACCTCGTCAACGTGATGGAGAATGTCGACGCGATCACCGTCGACAGTCCGGAACGTTCGACATGGAGCGTCAAGGGCCCGGGCGAGCGAACCATATCATGGGAATCGATCATCACGGAGGACCATCCCGGCCAATATATCGCCTGGCAATCGGTTGAGGGCTCGGAGGTCCGCAATTCAGGCCGCATCGAGTTCCACGACGTGCCCGGGCGCGGATCGGTGGTGCGGGCCGTGATCGCCTATGATCCACCGGGCGGCGCAATCGCAAAGCTGGTCGCCAAGCTGTTTCAGCGCGAACCCGCAATCCAGGCGCGGCGCGACCTGCGCCGTTTCAAGCAATATATGGAAACCGGTGAGATCAGCACGTCCGCCCGCACCCGCAAGGATGCGACCGACCTCCCCACCGCCCCCATCGCAGCATAAGGAGCCGCCGAATGCGCGCCCTCACCTGGCACGGCAAGCATGACGTGCGCGTCGACACGGTCGACGATCCGGAGATCGTCAATCCACGCGACGCGATCATCAAGGTCACGTCGACCGCGATCTGCGGATCGGACCTGCATCTCTATGACGGCTTCATCCCGACGATGAAGTCGGGCGACATCCTCGGTCACGAATTCATGGGCGAGGTGGTTGAGACCGGCCCCGGTTCGACGCTTCGGAAGGGACAGCGTGTCGTCGTGCCTTTCGTAATCGCATGCGGCAGCTGCTATTTCTGCGAGAAGCATCAATATAGCTGCTGCGACAATTCCAACCCCGCCGACAACCAGGACATTTCCGAACAACTTTACGGCAACCGCATGGCGGGCCTGTTCGGCTATAGCCACATGACGGGCGGCTATTCGGGCGGGCAGGCCGAATATGTGCGCGTGCCTTATTCGGACGTCGGCCCGATCGTCGTCCCCGAGGGGCTAGAGGACGACAAGGTGCTGTTCCTGTCCGACATCCTGCCCACCGGTTGGATGGCGGCGGAGAATGCGGATATCGAGCCCGGCGACACGGTCGCGGTCTGGGGCTGTGGTCCCGTAGGGCTGTTCGCGGTCCAGTCGGCGTTCCTGATGGGTGCCGCCCGGGTGATCGCGATCGACCATTTCCCGCATCGGCTCGAGCTCGCGGCCAAGTTCGGTGCCGAGACGATCAACTTCAACGACGTGAAAGTCTATGACGCGCTGATGGAGATGACCGGCGGGATTGGCCCCGACGCGGTGATCGACAGCGTCGGCCTGGAGGCACACGGCCTGTTCGTCGACAATGTGTGGGACCAGATCAAGGTCTCGACCTTCATGGGCACCGATCGCGCGCATTCGCTCCGCCAGGTCATCCTGGCCTGCCGCAAGGGCGGGCGCGTTTCGGTCCCCGCCGTCTATGGCGGCTTCATCGACAAATTCCCGATGGGCGCCTTCATGGAGAAGGGTCTGACGATGAAGACCGGCCAGACGCATGTGCAACATTATATGCCCGGGCTGCTCAACGCGATCGTCGAGGACAAGGTCGATACGACCTTCCTGATCTCGCACCGCCTGCCGCTCGAAAACGCCGCGGACGGCTACAAATTGTTCCACGACCACCAGAATGAGACGACCAAGATCGTCCTAAAGCCCGGCTTTGAGAAAACCCGGGTCGAGATGCCCGCTTGAGGAGAGAGACGATGGGTAACGGAAAGCTCGCTGTCGTCACCGGCGCCTCGACCGGCATCGGTTTCGAACTCGCCCATATTGCCGCGAAGGAGGGCTACGACCTGCTGGTCGTGGCCGACGAGCCTCTGATCGACGCCGCCGCGGGCGACTTCCAGCAATATGGCACGCAGGTGACCGCGGTCGAGGCGGATCTTGCCACCTTCGAAGGCAATGATCGGCTGATTGCCGCCGCCAATGGCCGTCCGATCGACCTTCTGCTCGCGAACGCCGGGCGTGGGCTCGGCCGTGCCTTCCTCGATCAGGACGTGCAGGACTGGAAATACGTGATCGACACCAATGTGTTCGGCACGACCTATCTGCTCCACAGGGTCGGCCGGCTGATGCGCGACCGAAACGCGGGCAGGATATTGATCACCGGATCGATCGCGGGCCTGATGCCCGGCAGCTATCAGGCGGTGTACAACGCGACCAAGGCCTATCTCGACAGTTTCTCATATGCGTTGCGCGAGGAAATGCGCGGAACCGAAGTCACCGTGACCGTGCTGATGCCGGGCGCGACCGAAACCGAATTTTTCGAACGCGCGGACATGCTGGATACCAAGGTCGGTACGCAGCAAAAGGCGGATCCGGCGAAAGTCGCCAAAGACGGCTGGGACGCGATGATGTCGGGCGCGGGCCATATCGTGTCGGGCTGGGACAATAAGCTGCGCGCCGCGATCAGCCACATCACGCCCGATTCCATGCTCGCCAAGATCCATACAAGCATGGCCGAGCCCGGGACCGCGAAGGAGTAAGACCGATGGCCGACCGCAATGATCAAGGCCTGCGCGCGCCGCGCGGGCTGGTCGATCCCACGACCAAATATCCGCAGCCGCCGTTCGAGCGACAGTCCCAGGAATGGCCGGGCCTGGCCTCCAGGATGAGTCCCCGGCCCGATCATGGCGAGCAAAGCTATATCGGATCGGGGCGGCTTCTGGGCCGCAAGGCGCTCATCACGGGCGCGGACAGCGGCATCGGGCGCGCGGCGGCGATCGCTTATGCGCGCGAGGGCGCGGATGTCGCTTTATCTTATTATCCCACCGAAGAGCCGGATGCGAAGCAGGTGGTAGACCTCATCCACGAGGCCGGGCGCAAGGCGGCGTCGCTGCCGGGCGACCTGTGCGACGAGACCTATTGCACCGGAGTGGTTGCCGATGCGGTCGCGCAACTCGGCGGGATCGACATATTGGTGCTGAACGCCGCGCGGCAGCAGGCGGCGGATTCGATCCTCGACATCACCACAGAGTCCTTCGATGCGACGATGAAGACCAACATCTACGCGCCCTTCTGGATCATCAAGGCGGCGCTTCCGCACCTCAAGCCCGGATCGGTGATCATCGGCACCACCTCCGAGCAGGCCTACGACCCCTCGCCCGATCTCTATGATTATGCCCAGACCAAGGCAGCGACGATGAACTATGTGAAGTCGCTCGCGAAGCAATTGGGCGGGAAAGGCATCCGCGTCTGCGGGGTGGCGCCCGGGCCGATCTGGACGCCTTTGCAGGTCAGCGGCGGCGCTTCGATGGAGAAACTGGAGCAATTCGGCTCGACCGCTCCGCTCAAGCGGCCCGGCCAACCGGCCGAGCTTGCGGGAATATTTGTCCGTCTGGCCGAGGACGACAGCAGCTACACGACGGGCAATATCTACGGCGCGGGCGGCGGCCAGGGCCAGCCTTAGGACAAGCTTAATTGTCGATCTGATCGAACAAGGACAGCGATCCTTCGGACACGACCTTGGCCGCATTGTCGCGGAAGGGCTGAGTCCAGCCCCGTGCCTGGCGTTCTTGCGGGCTCATCGCGTCATATTGCGTGACGAGGCTCTGGCTGTAGCTCGCCAGGCTGCTCATGCTGATTCCGCCGGAGGTAGCAGCAGCGAAGGCGTCGCGCGTCTGCTGATCGAGCGCCGCCTTGGCCTGGTGCTGCTCGGCGGGCATAAATTGCGCGCCCTGGTTAAGCACGACCGCCGACAAAGCGCGCCCGCTGAGATTGGCGAAATTCGCGGTCTTCGGCTTCCCGGCCGCTTTCTCGGCCGCGTAGAGCGTGTCGAGCGACGCGCGGATCTCGTTGGCGAGAGCGGTAAAATCTTTCTGATTGTCGTCCGCTTCCGCTGCTGCGGCCTGCGCGCTGGCGGAGATATTGACGCCGGTGTCGCCGCTGGAGGTGGCGGGAGTGTCCGCGCCCGTTCCACCTTTCGCGTCTTCGATCTTGGCGAGCGCGGCCGAATAGGTCGAGTTGATATAAGACGCGCCCGATTGGCTGCCGCTGTTGCCGGAAATGATGGACCAGAGCGACATTGCGGCACCTGTGAAAGAAGCGTCGACGCAGGGGCCTAGAAGATGATGGTTAACGGGAAGGAAACGATACGGCGAAACGAGCGCCGAAGCGCTAATTGACGCCGTCTGGCATCTCCATCGGACCAACCACGTCGCGATAGCGCGCGACAGCGTAGCGATCGGTCATGCCCGCGATGAAGTCGCCGATATGGCGCGTGCGGGCCGGCTCTTCCTCAGGCAGGCGGGCGCGCCATTCTTCGGGCAGCGCGGCGGGGTCCGCCAGATAAGCCTCGGCCAGGCCCGCGACGATCGCGCGCGCGTGATCCGCAACCGCCAGCTGCTGAGGATGATGGTAAAGCCTGGAATACATGAAGCGTTTGAGATCCCGCTCGGCGGTCGCCATGGCCGGCGAAAAAGCGATCAGCGGATCCGGCTGGGCGCGCACATCCTCGACCGAACGGGGGTCGGCCGCGGCGAGACGCCGTCGGCTCTCCTCGAGCAGGTCTCCGACCATGCGCCCGATCTGGTTGCGGATAAGCTCGCCCAGAAGCTGATCGTCCGCACAATCCGGCCAGCGCGACTGCGCGCGCGCCCAGCCTTCCGCAATCAAAGGCTCGGTCCGCGCATCCTCCAGCGTCAGCAGCCCCGCCCGGATACCATCGTCGATATCGTGATTGTCGTAGGCAATGTCGTCGGACAGGGCCGCGACCTGCGCCTCCAGGCTCGGCTGACCGTGAAGGTCGAGCGCGTAATCCGCGTCGATCTCGGCGAGCGCCCAGGGCGCCTGCGCGACCGGCCCGTTATGCTTGGCGAGCCCTTCCAGCATCTCCCACGACAGGTTGAGCCCGGGATGATGGATGTAGGGCGATTCCAGCCGGGTCAGCACGCGCAGCGTATGGGCGTTGTGATCGAAGCCGCCCGCGCCCGCCATCGCCTCTTTTAGCGCATCCTCGCCGGCATGGCCGAACGGCGGATGGCCGATATCGTGCGCCAAACAGAGCGCCTCGGTCAGATCCTCGTTGAGACCGAGCGCGCGCGCGATCGTGCGGCCGATCTGCGCGACCTCCAGGCTGTGCGTGAGACGAACGCGGAAATGGTCGCCGTCGGGCGCGACGAACACCTGCGTCTTGTGCCGCAGCCGACGGAAGGCGATCGAATGGACGATGCGGTCGCGGTCGCGCTGATATTCGTCGCGTTGCCCGCGGTTGAAGCCGGATTCGAGCGGATAGCGGCGCCCGCGGCTTCGCGCGGGATCGGCAGCGTAAGGGGCGAGCGCCATGCAGCGCAGATGGCCATCGCAGCCGGACTTGTCGAGCCCCTCCCGCCTCTCGATCTTGAACGGTTCGGCGAAAGCGCAGAGAAGATGATCGAGCAATTGCGCGACGGTCGACCGGGCGTGTTCAGGCCTCTGTCGACCTCGCGAATGGGAGGATGGAATGCGCCCCAGCCTGTTCTACCGGATAGCCGCGGCCGTGAGCCTGCTGTTCATGATCGGCCATACCGCCGGCTTTCTCACCTTCCGTCCCAAATCCGCCGAAGGCCAGGCCGCCATCAAGGCGATGGCCGTGATATTCACGGAGGACGGCACCCGTTTCAGCTATGAAGGCTTCTACAAGGGCTTCGGCCTGAGCTGCACGCTGGCGATGCTGCTGGTCGCGGTCTGGAGCTGGTGGCTGGGCGGCCTCGCCAGGTCCACGCCGCGCGCGACGATTGTGCCGGGGATCGCGCTGGTCATCTATCAGCTTGGCGGGCTCGTGCTGGCTTCGCTCTATTTCCCCGCGCCCGCCATCGTGTTTTCGGCGGTGCTGCCGATCCTGTACGCGATCGCGGTCGCCGGGGCGGCGCGCGCTTAGATCTTATTCCGCGCTTTAATCGACCCGCTCGACCTCTTCGCCCGCGCGGGTCTCGACGCGGAAGGTGGAGAAGCCCTCCTTCTTGCGTTCGCCGACCCAGTCCTGCGCCGCCTTCGAGGTCGCGAACGGACCGATCAGCAGGCGGTTGGTGAAGCGATAATGCGTCGTCCACGGCGAGCGGCCCGCAAGCTGCGACGACCATCGGCCCTTGAGCTTGTCCCATTCCTTGCCGAGATCGCGCTTGTTCGCGCCACCCGCTATCTGAACCCAATGGCGCGCGGGGTTCTTGCGCGCCACTTCGCGTGCCTCGGCCTCCCGCTCGCGCCTGGCCTTGGCTGCGGCCTCGGCGGCTTCACGGCGCTTCTCCGCCGCGCGCGCCCTGGCGTCGAGCTTCGTCTGACGCGCAGGATCGATCTGTGGTGCCTGCTCCATCTGCGCCTGCTGCGCCGCCGCCTGTACCTGCGCAAAGGTTTGGGCGGGCGCGGACGGCTGTTGCGGGACGAGCGTGGCGCGATCGATCGGAATGCGGGGCGCGGCGATGATCGTCGGCTTCACTTCGAGCGGGGTTTCGCCGGGGAAGCGGCCGAGATGGACCGCGGCCGCGCGATCGGACGGCTTCAGCGCGGCGAGCCGTGGCAGATAGGGCGCCAGCGCCGCGACCTGCGCGGGAGGCAGGATCAGCGACGCATCATGCTGGGCATCCGCGACATCGCCCGTGAGTGCATAGATGAAGACACGGTCGCGCCAGGCGGGCACGTCCTGCTTGCGCAGCAGCGGATCGATCGTCGCGAGCGCGGAGGCGCGGTCGCCCGCAAACGCATAGCTCAGCGCCATGCGCCGCGTGACCTCGTCGCTCGGCTTGGTGCGAAGCGCGAGTCCATAGTCGGCCTGCGCGCGCTTGGGTGCGCCGCGCAGATCATAAGCGAGGCCGCGATCCGCGGCGATGTCGGCCTGGTTGACGCCCAGGCTCACCGCCTCGTTGAACAGTCGGAGCGCGGCGCGCGCATTGCCGTTGGCGAGCATCGTATTGGCAAGCCCCGCCTTGACCTGCCCGTTCTTGGGATCGAGCGTATCGGCGCGTGAGAAGAAGCCGGCGGCGGCATTGGTGTCGCCCACCGCGAGCGCGGCCTGCCCTGCCCCGATCAGCGCCGGCATATTGTCGGGTGTGGTCGCGAGAATCCGCAGGTAGCGCGACAATGCCTCGGCGCTGTCGCCCCTGGCGGCGGCCTGCTGGGCGAGCTGGACCGCGTCGGGCGCGAGTTGCTGCGGCGCCTCGATAGGCTGCAGCTCCTCCTCCTGCGCGTGCAGCGCGACAGGCAAGGCCGCAAGGGCGGCGGCGAGCGCCAGCAGGCGGATTTTCGAATGCGGAACCACGCGCAACGTCAAAGCCCGCCCATGGACAAGTTGCAAGAGGCGCAATTGGCGACGTCGCCCAGCCGTTGCCAGGCGGCGACGTAACCTTCCTCCGCTGGCCCCTCCCGCACGCGGGAGGGGCAGAAGACGTTTACTGGTTGCTCTGGCGGTTGAGGAAACGCGGGATGTCGAGCGGGTCGCGCGCGCCTTCCTCTTCGTCCTCGTCGTCCGTGCTGGTCACCTTGGACGAGCCGCGGGCCATGCTGGACATGCGCTCGAACAAGGTACTGCCGCTGCGCGACGGCGTGGGGGCAGGCTCGGGAGCGGCCGCGGCGGGTGCGGCCTCGTCATTGTCCTGGAGCCAGCGGCGCGGGCCGGAACGCGCGGGCGTGGCTTCCGCCCGGCCTTCATCGAACGCGGCGATCGCTTCATGCTCTTCGGGCGTCGCGCTGACCTGGGTTTCTTCGCCCAGCACCAGCTCGTCTTCGTCATCCTGCGCGTCCAGCACGGGAGCCGGGGTCGCCGGCTCGGCCAGATCGAGCGTCGGCGCTTCGAGCGTCAGCGGAACCTCGGCGACGGGCGCCGATGCCGCGGATTCGCTACCCGGAACGCGCACCTCGGCGCGGCTGCGCGCGGGAAAGCTGAACGGCTTGGCCGGCTCCGGCATGTTGGCGGCGTCCGCCTCGATCCCTGTCGCGACGACCGAGACGCGGATTTTGCCGTCGAGATCGTTGTTGAAGGCCGAACCCCAGATGATGTTGGCGTCGGGATCGACCAGATCCTTGATGTGGTTGGCAGCCTCGTCGACCTCGAGCAGGCGCATATCCTCGCCGCCCGTGATCGAAACGATGACGCCCTTGGCGCCCTTCATCGAAACGCCGTCGAGCAAGGGATTGGCGATCGCCTTCTCGGCCGCCTCGATCGCGCGATTGTCACCCGATGCCTCGCCCGTGCCCATCATCGCCTTGCCCATCTCGCTCATGACCGAGCGGACGTCGGCGAAGTCGAGGTTGATCAGGCCGGGCATGACCATCAGATCGGTGATGCCGCGCACGCCCTGCTGCAGCACCTGATCGGCCATCAGGAAGGCTTCCTTGAAGGTCGTGTTCGGGTTCGCGATCAGAAACAGATTCTGGTTCGGGATCACGATCAAAGTGTCGACATGCTTCTGCAGCTCGGCGATGCCGGCATCGGCCGAACGCATGCGGCGCGAGCCTTCGAAGCTGAACGGCTTGGTGACGACGCCGACGGTGAGAATGCCCTTCTCACGCGCGGTCTTGGCGATGACCGGAGCGGCGCCCGTGCCGGTGCCGCCGCCCATGCCCGCGGCGATGAAGCACATATGCGCGCCGTCCAGCGCCTTCTCGACCTGCTCCATCGTCTCTTCGGCGGCGGCGCGGCCGATTTCAGGACGAGAGCCGGCGCCGAGACCCTGCGTGATCTTCATGCCGAGCTGGATGCGGCTTTCCGCCGGCGAGGCGTTGAGCGCCTGCGCGTCGGTATTGGCGACGATGAAATCGACGCCCTGAACCTCCGACGCGATCATGTTCGCGATGGCGTTTCCGCCCGCGCCGCCGACGCCGATCACACTGATCCGCGGCTTCAACTCATCGACCTCGGGCCGGAGAAATTCGATCGCCATTTCAGTCTCCAATCACGAGCGGAACGCCGCTTTGGGGCAGAGTGCCCCAAGTGATTCGCGGGCGCGAGTGCTTTTTAAGGTTAACGGCATCTTTTCCTGTTGATGGTTTCCGAAAAGACTCTGTTTCAAGGGGCTTAGATTCCGCACTTAATATCCGCTGCGCACAGCCGCGATCAGCCGCTGGACCATGCCGGTGGGCGACATGCGCACAACCTGCTGCGGACCCGGGGGCGGACCGAGGTCGATCGGATCGGATGCGGCATAAAGAACAAGCCCTGAAAGCGTCGCGAAACTCATGCCCGAATGCGCCTCCGGCATGCCGATCAGCCCGCGCGGGCGGCCGACCCGAACTGAACGGCCGAGCACGCCCTGGGCGTAGTCGGCGATGCCCTTGAGTTCGGCGCCACCGCCGGTGAGGACCAGCCGGCGTGCGATCGGGCCGGTGAAGCCGAGATCCTTCAACGCCTGCTCGATCGCGGCGAACCAATGTTCGAGCCGGACGCGGATCACCGAGATAAGCTGGGCGCGGCTGATGCGCAGAGGTTCGGCGCCATCGGGGCCGCCGGCTACTTCGATCATTTCATGATTGTCACGAGGGGAGGTCTGCGCCGAACCATGGAAGCATTTGAGCCGCTCCGCCTGCGCGCGGCGCATGCCGAAGGTCGAGGCGATATCGTCGGTGATCTCGCCCGCCCCGATCGGCAGCGAGGCCAGGCCCACCAGGAGACCGCCCGCGAATAACGATACGTTGGTAACGCCCGCGCCCAATTCGACCAAAGCGACACCAAGCTCGCGTTCCTCTTCGGACAGGCAGGCCATCGCCGTCGCGATCGGCGATGCCACGATGGATTTGACCGCCAGGTGGGCCGAACGGACGCACAGGTCGAGATTGCGGACGGGCGAGGGGTCAGCCGAGACGACGTGGATATCGACGCCGAGCTTCTCGGCATGGAGGCCGAGCGGCTGGCGCACGCCGTTCAGCCCGTCGAGCGTGTAGAGCGCGGGCTGGGCATGGAGGACCAGCCGCCCTTCCGGGTCGATCGAGTTGCGGCCGGCGTGAAGAAGATCATCGATATCGCGCTGCTCGATCCGCTGGCCGCCGAGCGCAACCTCGACCGAGGCGACATCGCTGTAGAGCCCGCCCGCCGAGAAGCTGACCCACACTTCCTCGATATTGGTGCGCGCGATCCGTTCGGCCTGCTCGACCGCCTCGCGCACCGCATGTTCGGTGCGCTCCATGTCGGTGATGAAGCCATGCTTGACGCCGCGGCTCTCGCGCTGGCCGGTGCCGAGCACCTGCAGCCCGCCCTCCGCCGGCTGCGCGATCAGCGCGGCGATCTTGGACGAGCCGATATCTACTGCTGTAATCAGGCCTTCAGACCTCGGTTGCGCCATTCCCCTGCCCCCTAGGTCGGCGTCGACATGTTGGTATCGGCGGCGTTCGGATCGACCACCGGCGGCGGGGTCGGGTCCTTGATCCGCTCGCCCGGATCGGACGAGGTACGCACGACCATGCGGGCGGGATCGCGCATGTCGATATGGACATAGCCCTGTCCGAGCAGTCGCGCTTCCTGATCCTTCTTCGCGAACAAGGCGAGCGCCTGGATCGCCGCATCGTCGCCCTCGGGCAGCGACAAGGTCTCGCCCGACTGGAAACGCAGATCCCAGCGGCGCTGGCCAACCCAGGTCGCGCCTTCGATCAATTGTTTCAGCGGTGCCTGGCTCGCAATCAGGACATGAAGCTGGCCGATATGCGTTTCGACCCCCTCGCCGATCACGAGCGGAAGCGACATCGGCATCGTATGCGGATCGACCGCGGCGAGGACGTGGCCCTTGTCGTCGATCAGGAAAAGCTGCTGGTTGCGCTGCAGTACCACCGCGGGCACGCGTTCCACCAGGTCGATCGCGAGCGTATCCGGCAGGCGGCGCGATACGCGCGCATCCTCGATCCAGCCGAGCTGGAGCAATTGCGCTCGCAATTGCGTGAGATCGACCAGAGGCATGTCCTGGCCATGCGCTTCGGAGACGATCCGATAGACGGTGTCGCGGTCGACCTGCTTCAAACCCGTGAGCTGGATATTGTGGACGACGAAGCCCATCCGTCCCAGCCCGTGCGCGGTGGCCATGCCCGTCATCTGCGGGACGCCCATCGCGACCAGCCCGCCGATCACTCCGCCCGCGACGATCAGGCCGAACGACCAGTTGCGCAGGCGGCGCGCCAAACCTTGCGGCATGGGAATGCGCGACAGGAAGCCGTCGCCGGTCTTGGCAGGGGGGCGGCGGCGTGCCGCCGGCTTGGCGCGCGCCGACGTGCCGCGACCGCTGCGGGTCGTGACCTGGGCGCGCACGCGGCTCACTTCATAGCCTCGTCGATGATCGTCTGAACCAGCCCCTCATAGCTCATGCCGACCAGCTTCGCCTGTTCCGGTACCAGGCTCAAGGGGGTCATGCCGGGCTGCGTATTCACTTCGAGCAAATAGAGGCCGGCGACGCCCTGTTCGTCGTCCCAGCGGAAGTCGGACCGCGACGTGCCCTTGCAGCCCAGCAGACGATGCGCCTTGAGCGCCATCTCCAGGCACGCCTCGGCAATGTCCGCGGGAATCTCGGCCGGGCAGACGTGCTGGGTCATACCGTCCGTATATTTGGCGTCGTAGTCGTAGAAACCGCTCTTGGGCTTCAATTCGGTCACGCCGAGCGCGCGGTCGCCGACCACGGCGGTGGTGAGTTCGCGGCCCTTGATGAAGGGTTCGGCGAGCAATGTGTCGAAATGCGCCCATGGCCCTTCGACGTGGCGCCCGATCGGGCTGCCATAATTGCTGTCCTCACGCACGATCGCGACGCCGACCGAGGAGCCCTCGTTGACCGGCTTCACCACATAAGGCCGCGGCATCGGATCCGCCTCGAACAGGCTCGCCGATTTGACGATCTGGCCGTCGGGCATGCGGATGCCGTGCGGCACCAGTTCATTCTTGGTGAGCTGCTTATCGATCGCGATGACGGAGGTGGCGAGGCCCGAATGGGTATATCGGATCCCCATCAGATCGAGCATGCCCTGGATCGTGCCATCCTCGCCGGGCGAGCCGTGGAGCGCGTTGAACACGACGTCGGGCTTGGCCTCGTGCAGGCGCAGCGCGACGTCACGGTCCATGTCGATCCGGGTGACGCGGTGGCCGAGCGCCTCGCACGCTTTGGCGACGCCCTCGCCCGAGACCAGGCTGACCTCGCGCTCGGCGGACCAGCCGCCCATCAGGACTGCGACGTGAATGGTCATGCCGCCCTCCCCACGACGCTTTTGCCGGCGTCGTTGGCAAACTTGCCAACACGCTGGATTTCCCACTCGAGCAGGACACCGCTCTTTTCCTTGACCCGGCGGCGCACTTCCTCGCCCAGTTCCTCGATCTGCGCCGCGCTGGCGGAGCCAAGATTGAGCAGGAAATTGCAATGCTTTTCGGACACCTGCGCGTCGCCGATCCGCAAGCCGCGGCAGCCGGCCTCGTCGATCAGCCGCCAGGCCTTGTCGCCGTCAGGGTTCTTGAAGGTCGACCCGCCGGTACGACTGCGCAGCGGCTGCGAGGCCTCGCGCTCGGCGGCGATGCGGTCCATTTCCGCGCCGATTATGGTCGGGTCGCCCGGTACGCCCTCGAACAGTGCCTCGACCACGATCGCGCCCGCCGGCAATTCAGAATGGCGATACGTATATCCCAGCTTCGCCGCGGGCCAGGTCTCGACCGTGCCGTCGCGCAGCACCACCGTGATCTCGATCAGGATATCGCTTGCCTCGCGGCCATAAGCGCCCGCGTTCATGCGGACCGCACCGCCGACCGTGCCGGGGATGCCGCGCAGGAATTCGAGGCCGGCGATCCCGGCGTCGCGCGCGGCGCTGGCGACGGTGATACCCATCGCCGCCCCGCCAGCCCGGACGCGGTTACCCGGCTCGATCGAGACTTTGGCGAAGCTCTTCGGCAGGCGTACGACGACGCCCGGCACACCGCCGTCGCGGACGATCAGGTTGGAGCCGACGCCGACCGGAAGCACGGGCGTCGCGGGGTCCAGGCCGGCCAGGAAGCTCGCCAGGTCGCTCACGTCGCGCGGGCGCACCAGCCACTCGGCCGGGCCGCCGGTGCGGAACCAGATGAAGTCGGCCAGACTACCCTGATGCTCGGCATCGCCGTGCAGAGGTGGAAGGGCATAGCAGGTGGTCACCCCCTAAAATCCTCCCTTGAAAGGGGAGGGCGACCAGCCGCAGGCTGGTGGAGGGGTATCACCGGTCGAAGCACGGACGGCGGATCGGGAGGGAAATACCCCTCCACCGCCTTCGGCGGTCCCCCTCCCCCTCCGGGGGAGGATTTGGACGGGCTCGCTCATCCGGCCTTCGCCTGCTTGATAGCGTCGGCAAGGCCCGCCGCCCATTTGGTGATGTCGCCCGCGCCAAGGCAGATCACCATGTCGTCATGCTTGATCACCGAAGCGAGTTCGGTCGCAAGCGCATCGGCCCCGGCAATCTCCTGCGCGGCGCGATGGCCGCGCATCTTGAGGCCCGAGACCAGCGCCGCCGCATCGACACCCTCGATCGGCTGCTCGCCCGCGGCATAGACCGGGGCAACATAGACGATGTCCGCATCGTTGAACGCGGTCTGGAAGTCGTCCATCAAATCGTGCAGCCGGGTGAAGCGGTGCGGTTGGACGACCGCGATCACGCGCCCCTTGGCGCCCTCGCGCGCGGCGGACAGCACCGCGCGGATCTCGACCGGGTGGTGGCCGTAATCGTCGATGATCGTGACGCCATCGACCTCACCCACCTTGGTGAAGCGGCGCTTCACGCCCGCGAATTTGGCAAAGCCGGTGCGGATGATCTCGTCCGAAACGCCCAATTCCAGCGCGACGCCGATCGCAGCCAGGCTGTTCTGGACATTGTGACGGCCGGGCATGGGCAGCTCGATCCCCTCGATCGAGCGGACCGATCCGTCGCGCTGGCGGATGATGCATTCGTAGCGGTTGCCGCCGGGGATCGGCGTCACGTTGACGCCGCGAATATCGGCCTGGGCGGAGAAGCCGTAGGTGACGACGCGGCGGTCGCGCACGCGCGGGATGATCGCCTGCACTTCGGGATGATCGAGGCAGAGCAGCGCCGCACCGTAAAAAGGCACATTCTCGATGAATTCGACGAAACCGTCCTTCACCTTGTCGAATGAGCCATAATGATCGAGGTGCTCGGGATCGATATTGGTGACGATCGCGAACGTGCCATCGAGCCGCAGGAAGCTGCCGTCGCTCTCGTCGGCCTCGACCACCATCCAGTCGGAAGCGCCGAGACGCGCGTTCGAGCCGTAGCTGTTGATGATGCCGCCGTTGATCACGGTCGGGTCGACCCCGCCCGCATCGAGCAAGGCCGCGACCATTGAGGTGGTGGTGGTCTTGCCGTGCGTGCCTGCGACCGCGACGGTCGACTTGAGGCGCATCAACTCGGCGAGCATTTCGGCGCGGCGGACGACGGGGATGCGCTTTTCGAGCGCCAGCTCGACCTCGGGATTGCCGCGCTTGATCGCGGTCGAGGTCACGACCACCGCCGCGTCGCCCAGATTTTCCGCCTTGTGGCCGATCGCGACCGGGATACCGCGCTTGCGCAGACCTTCGACGACATAACCTTCGGCCACGTCGGAGCCCTGCACCTTGTAGCCCAGATTGTGCATCACCTCGGCGATGCCGGACATGCCGATGCCGCCGATCCCGATGAAGTGGATCGTGCCGATGTCGGTTGCGACGCCCTTCATCAGATATCCCCCCGCGCGCGGAGGACCTTGGCCGCGCCGCCAACCGCCAAACCCGGCGCGACGACCGCCGCACCCCTCTGATCATCGCCGATCGCGTCCATCACGGGCGTGCGGCCGAAGCTTTCGACCAGATCGGCGAGGTCTTCGGTCGCGAGCGGACGGCCGCACTGTTTGGCGTGCGCGGCGGCGGCGATCAAAACCTCCGGATCGCCGGTCAGGCGCATGATCTCGGTCGACAGTCGTTCGGGCGTGAACTGGGATTGCGGGATGGCGCGCGCGCCGCCCTCGATCGCCATCTCATGCGCGTTCGCGGTCTGATGGTCGTCCATCGCGCTTGGCAGCGGCACGAGGATGGCGGGCCGGCCCGCCACGGTCAGTTCGGCGATCGTCGATGCGCCGGCGCGGGCAATGACGAGATGCGATGAAGCAAGCACAGTGGGAAGGTCTTCCAGATAGGTGGTGAGATCGGCGTCGATGCCGAGCCTTACATAGTCGGCGCGGACGGCGTCGATATCTTCCGGGCGGCATTGTTGCACGACTTTCAGCCGCGCGCGCAATCGTTCGGGAAGCAGGCCGAGCCCGGCCGGCACGACGCTCGAGAGGATGGTCGCGCCCTGGCTGCCGCCGGTGACCAGCAGGTGGAACGGCGTCTCCTCGCCAAAATAGGGGAAGCGCTCGCGCCCGATCGCCTTCACTTCTTCCCGCACCGGATTGCCGACAAGGTGCGTCTTGCCCCCGAATTTGCGTTTGAGCCGCTGGACGTGCGGATAGGCGGTCGCGATCGCGTCGACCCGACCCGCGAGCAGGCGGTTGACGCGGCCGAGCACGGCATTCTGCTCATGCACTGCGGTCGCGACGCCCAGGTCGAGCGCGGCGAGCAGGGCAGGAAGCGCGGGATAGCCGCCGAAACCCACCACCGCGGTCGGCTGGAAGTCGCGGTAGAGCCGACGCGCCATCTCGCGTCCAGCGCGAATGCCGAGCCAGGCCTTGAACCAGCCAAGCGGCCCGCCCGCAGGGCGGCCGGCGGGCATGACATGCGTTTCGATGTCGCCGAACAGGCCGGGGATGCGCTTGCCGCGCTCGTCGGTGACCAGGGCGACGCGATGGCCACGGCGCGCGAGTTCGCCCGCCAACGCGTGTGCCGGAACCATATGCCCACCGGTGCCCCCGGCGGCGAGAACGAAATGCCGTACGACCTTCACTTGGCCTGCCCCTGGCCTCCCCAGGTCACGATGTAAGGCGAGCGCATCAGATACGGATTCTTGCGCGTGAAGGCGAGCAACAGCCCGAAGCCGATCGACAAAGCGATCATCGACGAGCCGCCATAGGAGATGAAAGGCAAGGTCATGCCCTTGGACGGGGCGAGGTGGACGTTGACCAACATGTTGATGATCGCCTGCAGCCCAAACTGGGTGACGAGGCCCGCGCTGGCGAAGAACAGGAAGCGATCCTCCTCGTGCAGCAGCCGCATGAAGACGCGTACCACGATCGCGAGGAAAATGAGCGCGATCGCAAGGCACGCGATCAGGCCGAATTCCTCGCCGATCACCGAGAAGATATAGTCGGTATGCGCCTCGGGCAGGCCGAATTTGGCGGTTCCGGCGCCCGGCCCGCGCCCGATCAGCCCGCCATGCGTGATGGTGCGGTAGGCTGAGACCATCTGATAATCGTCGACCTGCTTCGAGGCGTCGCCGATCTTGAGGAAGGCGTTGATCCGCATCGTCGCGACCGGATAGAAAAGATAAGCCATCACGATCGCGCCGACGCCGCCCGCACCAAGGGCGCCGAGCCACCTCATCGGCACGCCCGAAAGCGTAAGTAGCACCAGCCAGACCGAGACGAAGATCACTGTCTGGCCGAAATCGGGCTGCTTCATCAGGAAGGCTGCAATCACGCCCAGGAAGACGAAGCTGATCGGCACGACCGGCAGCTTGGCATCCTTTTCCTTCAGCGACAGGAGCCAGGCGACCGCCACCGTGAACAGGGGCTTGAGGAATTCCGATGGCTGGACCTGGATCGGGCCGAAATAGATCCAGCGCTGCGCGCCATTCTTTTCGGCCCCGCCCATGATCGGGACCATGATCAGCATGATCAGGAACAGGGCCGCGCCGACCAGAGCCGCGCGCCGCGCCGCCACCTTGGGCAGCATCGACACGACCACCATCACCGGCACGGCAAGCCCGGTCCACATCAGCTGGCGCCAAAAATAATAGCGCGCGGGCATGATATGGGTCGCGTCCGAATAACGCTGCGCGGCGGCGGGTGCCGCGGCGGCGACCGCGATCAGCCCGATGCCGATCAGCAGCGTCACGAGCAAAAGCAGGACGCGGTCGATCTCCCAGAACCAGGTGCCGAGCGCGGAGCGGTCGCCCCGACCGAAACGCTCGCCCCGCCGCCGCGCGAGCGCGCGCCGCCTGAGTTCGGACTGATCGAGCTTGGGTGCCATCGTCGCCATCTTACAGTGCCCCCCACACTATAATAACCCGTTCGGTTCGAGCAGCATCGAGCGAAGTCGAGATGCGCCCGTCGAGAACCACCGCGAGGACTTCTCGACTATGGTTCTCGACTGCGCTCGAACCTCCGCTCGAAGCGAACGGGTTGTAATTCATACCCCCCCCACCGCTGCGCGAAAGGCCTCTCCGCGCGCTTCATAATCCTTGAACTGATCGAACGAAGCGCACGCCGGCGAAAGCATCACCACATCGCCTGGGCTCGCCGCCGCCGCCGCATCGTTGACCGCCTGCGCGAGCGTCTGGCTCTCGGTCACCGGCTTGCCGGCGTGGCGCAGGATATCGGCGAACATCGGCCCCGCCTGCCCGATCGTGTAGCCAGCCAGCACATGCCCGAAGAAAGGCGCGCAATCGTCAAGATCGTCGGTCTTGGGCAGCCCGCCCAGGATCCAGTGGATCTTGGGATACGCCGCCAGAGCCGGCGCGGTCGCGGTCGCGTTGGTCGCCTTGCTGTCGTTGACGTAGAGCACCCCACCCTTCTCGGCGATGCGCTCCATGCGATGCGGCAGGCCACCGAAGGTGCGCAGGCCTTGCTCAATCTGATCGTCGGTCAGACCGAGGGCTTTACTCGTCTCGATTGCGCACGCTGCATTCTGAGCGTTGTGCGGTCCCTGAAGAGATGGCCAACGCGACTGGTCCGGCACATTGCTAATTTCAGCCGGTCGGATAGCCCAAAGCGGTACGGACTGCCCGGCACGCTCAACCGATATTTCCTCGACATGCCTCCCCAAGCCATAGCCAATAGCCATCAAGCGAGCTCTTGGATCATCGACGCCGAAAACGGCCACGCTTCCCAGCGACTGCATGTCGAACAAGCGGCCCTTCGAAGCGGCGTAAGCTTCAAACCCATCATACCGATCGAGGTGATCCGGCGTGATATTGGTCAGCACCGCGACGTCGCAGTCGAGGCTGAAGGTCAGGTCGATCTGGTAGCTCGACAGCTCCAGCACATAGACGCTGCCTTCGGGCAGCGGGTCCTGGCTCAGGATCGGCAGGCCGATATTGCCGCCCATCAGGGTCGGCACGCCTGCCGTTTCGAGAATGTGGTGGATCAAGGCGGTGGTGGTTGACTTGCCGTTGGTGCCGGTGATGCCGACGACCTTGTGCGGCGGCAAGCTCGGTCGGGCCAGCGCGAACAGTTCGATGTCGCCGATCACGGGCACGCCCGCCTTGCCGGCATGGTCGGCGATCGGATGCGTGTTGAGCGGCACGCCGGGCGAGACGATCACGCCGTCGAAACCGGTGAGGTCGATTTCGAGGGGATCGGCGATCATCAAATCCTCCCCGGAACGGGGAGGGGGACCATCCGCAGGATGGTGGAGGGGGTTGGAGGCCGGGCTGGTCGCTTGTGGCGACTCCCCTCCACCACCGGCTTCGCCGGCGGTCCCCCTCCCCGTTCCGGGGAGGATCGCGCGGCGCGCTTCCTCGCGCGAGTCCCACGCCACGACCTCGGCCCCGCTCGCCAGCAAAGCCTCAACCGTCGCCACGCCGGAGCGGGCGAGGCCGAGGACGGCGTAGCGTTTGCCGCGGAAGGCGGGGCTGGTGATCACCGAAGCTTGAGCGTCGCGAGGCCGATCAGAGCCAGCACGAAGCTGACGATCCAGAAACGGATCACGACCGTGGGTTCGGACCAGCCGATCTGCTCGAAATGATGGTGGATCGGCGCCATCTTGAAGATGCGCTTGCCGGTGCGCTTGTAGAAGAAGACCTGCAGGATCACCGACACCGCCTCGACCACGAACAGGCCGCCGACGATGCCGAGCACGATCTCATGATGGGTCGAGACAGCAATCGCGCCCAATGCGCCGCCGAGTGCGAGGCTGCCGGTGTCGCCCATGAACACCGCCGCCGGGGGCGCATTGTACCAGAGGAAGGCCAGGCCCGCGCCGATAATCGCGGCGGTCAGCAGCACCAGATCACCCGCGCCCGGCACGTGCGGGATGCCGAGATAATGGGCGAACTTCACGTTGCCGACGAGGTAGGCAAAGATGAAGAATGCGAGGCTTGCGATGATCACCGGCATGGTAGCGAGGCCATCGAGGCCGTCGGTCAGGTTCACCGCATTGCCGAACGCCACCATCGTGAAGGCCGCAAATACGATATAGAACGGCCCGAGGTCGATCACCGGCCCGTTATAGAAGGGCACGTAAAGGAGCGTGCTGTTGCCCGACAGGATGATCCACGAGGCCACGCCCGCGACGATGAACTCCATCAGCAGCCGGACCTTGCCCGAGACGCCCTTGTGGCTGCGCTTGGTGACCTTGTCGTAATCGTCGAGGAAGCCGATCAGCCCGAAGCCCAACGTCACCAGCATGCACGCCCAGACATAGCGGTTGTTGAGGTTCATCCACAGCAGCATCGATACCGTGACCGAAGTCAGGATCATCAGCCCGCCCATGGTGGGCGTGCCGACCTTGGCGAGGTGGGTCTGCGGGCCGTCGCTGCGGATCGGCTGGCCTTTGCCCTGGCGCACGCGCAGCCAGCCGATGAAACGCGGGCCGATGATCAGGCCGAGGAACAAGGACGTCAGAGCCGCCGCGCCCGCACGGAAGGTGATGTAGCGGATCAGGTTGAGGACGTGCGGGAAGCCGAGATGTTCGGCGAGCAGGTACAGCATAAAATCTTATCCCCCGGCCAAAGCGTCGACGACGCCGGCGAGCCCGACCGAATTCGATCCCTTGACGAGAATTGCATCACCCGGCGCGATCAGGTGCTGGGCACGATCGGCGGCGGATGCGGCATCCGCCACATGGACGAACTCGACCTTGCCCTCAAGGGCTTCGGCCAATGGTTTCATCTCCGTACCGACGAGCAGTGCCAGATCGACGCCCGCTTCCGTGATCGGCTGCGCGAGCGCGGCGTGAAGCTCGGCCTCCTGCGGCCCCAGTTCGCGCATCGCGCCGAGGATCGCGACCTTGCGCCCCTTCTCCCGCCCCAGCATCGACAGGGTCGCGCGCATCGAGGCGGGATTGGCGTTATAGGCTTCGTCGATCAGCAGGGCGTCGCCATCGGCCAGCCGGAGCGTGACGCGCCGCCCGCGGCCGGGCAGGCCCGCCATGTCGGCGAGCGCGAGGCCTGCCGCTGCAAGGTCTCCGCCCGCTGCTTCGACCACCGCCAGAACGCCCAATGCATTGGTGATCCAATGGTCGCCTGGCGGACCGACGGTGAAGCTCAGCTCGCAGCTGCGCAGCCGGGCCTGGACGAACGTGCCCTTGGGCCCCGGCATCCCCTCGCGCGCGTAGATATCGGCACGGGGATCGCGGCCGAAGGTGACGATCTCGCCGGCATAGGCCATCGCCGCGGCAATCAGCCGGTCGCGATGCGGATTGTCATAGGGGATGACCGCGGTGCCGCCATGTTCGAGGCCGCGGAATATCTCGCCCTTGGCGTCGGCAATCTCGCTTTCGTCCTTGAAGAAGGCGCCGTGCGCGAGCGCGACGGTCGTGACCAGCGCGACATGCGGGCGGACCAGGCGGGTGAGCGCGGCGAGCTCGCCGGCATGGTTCATGCCCATTTCGAACACGCCATATTGCGTATCGCGTGCCATGCGGGCGAGGCTCAGCGGCACGCCGACATGGTTGTTGTAGCTCTTGAGCGAGCGGTGCGCCTTGCCCGGCACGGCGCGATCGAAGGCGGCGAACAGCGCCTCCTTGACGCTGGTCTTGCCGACCGAACCCGTCACCCCGATCACCTTGCCGCGCATCCGTTGGCGTGAGGCGATGCCGAGCGCATCCAAGGCGCTGGTGGTGTTGGGGACGAGGATGTGCGGCCCCGCGACCGGCTGCGACACCAGCGCGCCCGCGGCGCCCTGCGAAAAGGCCTGCTCGACGAAGCGGTGACCGTCGGTGGTCTCGCCCTTCAAGGCGATGAACAGGTCGCCCGGGCCGACCTCGCGGCTGTCGAAAGCGACGCCGTTCACGTCGAAATGATCGGCCGCGCGGCCCTGGGTCGAGAGCGCGATTTCGGAGGAGGACCAAAGCGGCATCACCCCGCGCACTCGCGGGCGACCTGGACGTCGTCGAAGGGGAGGATGCGGTCGCCGACGATCTGGCCCTGCTCATGGCCCTTGCCCGCCAGCAGGACGATGTCGTTGGCGCCCGCCTGCTGGATCGCGGCGGCGATCGCGTCGCGGCGGCCGCCGATCTCGGTCGCTTCGGGAGCGCCGGCCATCACTTCGCGGCGAATGAAAGCGGGATCTTCGGAGCGGGGATTATCGTCGGTGACGATGACCTGATCGGCAAGGCTGGCGGCGACCGTACCCATGAGCGGGCGCTTACCGCGATCGCGGTCGCCGCCTGCGCCGAACATCACGATCAAACGGCCCGCCGTATGTGGCCGCAATGCCTGAATCGCGGCCTCCAGACCGTCCGGCGTATGCGCATAATCGACATAGATTGGCGCCCCGGCGCGGCTGATCGCGGCGCGTTCGAGACGCCCGCGGACGGGCTGAACGCGCCCCAGAAGCGCGAAAATGTCGCCGATTTCGCCGCCGGTAGCATGCACCAAGCCCGCCGCAGTCAGCGAATTTGCCGCCTGATAGGCGCCGATCAGCGGCAATTTGACGGTGTGAATCGTGCCCGCGGCCTCGATCTTGAGTGTCTGGCCGAGCTGGGTCGGGGTGCGTTCGACCAGCCTGAACGTCTCACCCTTGGTCCCGAGCGTGATCAGTTTGAGGCCGCGCTCGCGCGCAATCTCGGCGACGCGGGTCGAGGCGGGATCGTCCATCCACACCACTGCCGCGCCATCAGGCTCGATCACCTCGCTGAACAGGCGCAATTTGGCCTCGAGATAGGCCTCCATCGTGCCGTGATAATCGAGATGGTCGCGCGAGAGGTTGGTGAAAGCGCCTGCCTGCACCGGCAAGCCTTCGGTGCGGAACTGGGCGAGGCCGTGGCTGGAGGCCTCGAACGCGGCGTGGGTGACGCCTTCGCGGCGCAGGCCCGCCATATTGGACAGGAAGGTTGCCACATCGGGCGTGGTGAGGCCGGTCGAGACGCTGTCGTCGGCGGTGGTGACGCCCAGCGTGCCGATCGACGCGGCATGGTAGCCGGCCATCCGCCACAATTGGCGGGTCAGCTCGACGGTCGAGGTCTTGCCGTTCGTGCCCGTGACTGCGACCACCGTATCCGGAAAAGGCGCGAAGAATTTGGCGGCAGCTTGCGCGAAGGCACGGCGCGGTTCGGCATCGGCGATATGGACCGCGCCGGTGACCAATGCTTCGGGCCGGGCGAACACCGCGACCGCACCCGCCGCGACCGCGTTCGGGATATAATCCTCGCCATTGACCTGGGTGCCGCGGAAGGCGCCGAAGACAGTACCCGGCGCAACCTTGCGGCTGTCGATCGCGAAGCCGGTTATGCGCGTGTCCGCGCCGCCTGGCCTGTCGCCGATAAGCTCACTCAAGAACATTCTTGGACGGATCTTTCTTATCAAGGATGAGCGGCATGAGGTCCGACACATCGATGTCCTGCGACAGGTCCGGCTGCACTCCCAGAAGCGGGCCGATCCGCGCAATGATCCGTTTGGCCAGCGGCGCGGTCATCCAACCCGCCGTCTTGAAACCATAGGTTGCCTTGCTCGGCCGCGCATCGTCCAGCACGACCAGGGTCACATAGCGCGGATGATCCATCGGGAATATACCCGCGAACACGGTGATGTTGGCATTTCTGTCGTAGCCGCCGAACTGATTGACCTTTTCGGCCGTGCCGGTCTTGCCCCCAACGCGCAGGCCCGAGGCATTCGCGTTGGTGCCGGTGCCCTGCAGCACGACCAGCCGCATAAGCTGGCGCATGCGCGCGCTGGTCGCCTCGCTGATCACGCGCTGGCCGGGAACCTGCGCGCCGGGCGGCCGCTTGAGCAGGGTAACCGGATGCATCACGCCACCATTGGCGAGCGCGGAGAAGACGCGCGCCAGATGCAGCGGCGTCACCGCGATTCCGTGGCCGAACGACGTGGTCATCACCGTCGATTGACCCCATTGCGCCGGATATTGCGGCTGCCCGCGCTCGCGCAGCTCGATATCGGTGCGCTTGTCGAGGCCGAGCGTCTTGAAGAAAGCGTCGATGCTCGGCGCCCCCAGCGCGAGCGCGATCTGCGAGGTGCCGATGTTGGACGAGAAGGTCATGATTTCGACCGTCGTGATCGGGCGATGCTTGGGCTCGTCGTCCTTGATCCGGAACCGGCCGACCTGAAGCGGCGCACCCACGTCATAGGTCTTCGACCAGTCGGTGATCACCCCATGCTCGATCGCGTTGGCGAAGGTGATCATCTTGAAGGTCGAGCCGAGCTCGTACACGGCCTGCGTCGCCTTGTTGATCATCACCTGCTGATCGGACGGATCGACGCCCTTGAACGGCGCGTTAGGATTGATGTCGGGCAGGGAGGCCATCGCCAGGATCTCGCCGGTATTCACGTCCATGACGATGCCCGCGCCGCCCTTGGCCTGGGTCTCGGCCATGCGGCGCGCAATCTCGTTCTCGACCGCGGCCTGGACGCGCGTGTCGATCGAGAGCTGGATCGGCTTGCCCGCCTTCAGATCGTCGTCGAAATAGCGCTCGACGCCGATGCCGGTGACCATGGACTTGCCCTTGCCGTCCTCGACCAGCTGCGAATAACCGAGTAAATGCCCCGCCATCGCGCCCTGCGGGAACAGGCGATGCTGCTCGCTCAGCAACAACATGCCCGGTTCGCCCAGCGCATGGACCGCGGCGGCCAGCTCGGGGGGCGCGGGCTGGCGCAGATACATGAACTTGCGGCGCCCGTGCAGGATCGCTTCATATTGAGCGACTGTGCGCTCGGGCATGAGCTGATTGAGCTCGACCGCCAGCTTGTCCTTGTTGCCGAGCACCTTTTGCGGGTTGATCGCGATCGCCCACAATTTGATCGTGGTCGCGAGCGGCTGGCCGTTGCGATCGGTGATCTCGCCCCGGTCCGCAATGTCGGCCGCGGCGTTGCGGACGTCCGGCCCGCCAAACAGGCAGATCTGGACCAGACGGAGCGCGATCACCGCGGTGATCAGCACGAACAGGAGCATCAGCCCCATCAGCCGCTGGTGGGCGATGCCCAGCGCCCCGGAGGGGGCAGCCGCCGGATCGCGGACCTCCACGCGCTGGGCGCGGTCGATGCGAAGAGCGGCGGGCGCGTTCACCGCGCCGCCTTGGTGCTGTCCTTGGTGCCCTTGGCTTCGCGCGCGGCGAGCGCGCCTATGTCAGCCGGAAGCAGCGAGTTGGGGAGCGGATCACGCGCGGCGAGCCTGATCGGCTCGGCCTTGGGCTTGGGCTTGGCCTTCTCCGCCGGCTGGGCCTGCGCGGTCTTGAGCGGCTTGGGCTCGGCGGTCTTAGCCGCTGGTTTCGCAGGCCGGGACTCGATGGCGTCGTCATGCAGCGCAGGCGCGGGCGTCTTGATCACCACGAACGCGGCCTTCTGCACGGTCGGCGGCGCATCGACGCCAGCCGAACCGCCCAGGCGGCTCGGCGCCGGGCGGACATAGGTGGCGGCGCGCAGCATCGGCGGCGCGGGTTGCGGCGCATCGGCGGTCGCAGGCGCAGGAGCAGCCGGCTGCGCCGCCGGAGCGGGCGTGGGCTGATAGGAAACGTTGGTCGGCGAGCCCTGCTGCGAGGCGATGGCCGGATCGAGCTGCAGCGCGGGCTGGCCATGGTGACCGTAAAGGCTGGCAAGCTGAACGCCGCTAGAGACGAACTGGCTGGGACGCGGAGCCTGCAGCGCGAGCACGTCGCGGTTCCACGCCTCCAGCTGGCCCTGACGCGCGCGGACGCCAATCTCGGTCTGCAGCTTGGCGATATCGTCATGCGTGTCGGCGATCTGGTGATCGACCCGCTCCAGCCCGGCGCGTTCGGACGCGACCGACTGCGACACAAGATAGCAACAGAGCGCCGCAGCGGCGACGCCAGCCACTTGCCACACCGCATTGAGGCGTGTCGCGACGATCATGATGCACGACCTTTCTGTACCCAGGGACTGGCCGCGGTGCGTCGGGCGACGCGCAACGTGGCGGAACGCGAACGGGGATTGCGGGCCAGCTCGGCCTCGCCGGCGCGGACGGGCTTGGCGACCGCCTCGAAACTAGGGGTGCGCTGGGCAACCTCGGGGAGGTGGCGCGAGCCCGACGGCGTGCTGCCGCTCCGTTCCTTGAGGAAGCGCTTCACGATCCGGTCTTCCAGGCTATGAAAGGATACGACCGCCAGCCGGCCGCCGGGCGCAAGCGACGCCTCCGCCGCAGCAAGACCGTCCTCCAGCTCGCCAAGCTCGCGGTTCACGTGGATGCGGATTGCCTGGAAGGTCCGCGTCGCGGGATCCTTCTTGTCATGCTCGCGATAGCCGAGCGCGCGGCGCACGATCTGCGCCAGCTCGCCGGTGCGCGTGATCGGGCGCGCGGCGACGATCGCGCGGGCGACCCGACGCGACTGACGCTCCTCGCCGAAATGGAACAGGACGTCGGCGATCTCGGCTTCATCGGCAGTGTTGAGGAAGTCGGCGGCGCTCATGCCCGATTGGCCCATCCGCATGTCCAGCGGGCCGTCGGCCTGGAAGGAAAAGCCGCGATCTGCGCGGTCGAGCTGCATCGAGGAGACGCCGACGTCGAACGTGACGCCTTCGACCTGATCGATGCCGCGATAGGCCAGCGCCTCGCCTATCCGCGAAAAGACGTCGGGTACCAGCTGAAGCCTGCCCTCGCTCTCGACGACCAGAGCCTGGCCTTCGGCGATCGCATCGGGATCGCGGTCGAACGCGATTACGTTCGCACCGGCGGCCAGCAGGGCACGGCTATAGCCACCCGCGCCGAAGGTGCCGTCGACATGCGTCTCGCCGGGCTGGGGCGCCAGGCCGGCGATCACTTCGTCGAGGAGGACGGGAATATGGGGCGCGGGCTGGCTCATGCGCCGCGCTCCTCGAGATAATGATCGAGCATGCCGAGCATCATCGGATTGTTGGCGAAGGCGGCGCGCGCGGCCTCCGGGCTCAATATCTCGAAATAGTCCCGCACGCCGACGAAGAAAGCGAGGTCGTCGATCTTGCCGAGCTTGCGCAGGATCGGGGGCAGGACCATCCGGCCGGCGCCATCGAAGGCGACCGGGGTGGCGGTCGCCAGCTCGTCGCGAAACGCGTCTTCTTCGGCATCGGGGCGCTCGGCGGCGGGCAGGTCCGCAACCTTCGCGCTGAACTTGGCGTCGCGATCACGGATGCCGGCGGGGTCGAAGGCGCGGAGGCGGTCACCCTTGGGGCTGGGGGCGATCATCAGTTCCTTGACGGCTTCCTTGCCGTCTTCCTGGGCGCGTCGTTCGAGCTGGGTGCGGAAGGCAGCCGGCACCGATACGCGGCCCTTCCCATCGACCGCGTTCAGTTGATGCCCAACGAAGAAAGTCTCCCTCGCCAACCCGCAAATCCACCCTGCTTACCCCGGAGGAGCGCGCCCCGCCCTCCGTTGGCCGGCGATGGGTGACACATGGATTTGCACCCCCATCGCTGGATAAGCATGGATTAGCATGGGTATTACATGGGTTTCAATGCCATTCTATGGGTCAGGCTGTGTATTCCATGGCGGCGAACGAGTGGAACGGAGCCGTAAATATCCCCGGAATCCGGCGTTTCCCGCCGCAGGGCAGGCTGTGGATAAGAATGTGGGAGGAATTTTTCGCATCCGCCCCCGATTAGGGATCGTTTGCGCGGCGACTCGACCGAGTCCGGACATCAGTGCGTTGCGGGACGCGACTTGGCCTTGGCAGAGGGCGAAGCGACGGGCTGTTCCGCCTGGTCCGGACTGCCCGGCGCCACGCCCAGTTCGGCGAGCGGATCGTTCGGCGCAGTCTCATTGGCCGCGGCGGCGCTGTTGGCGTCGGGCTGGTCTCCGCCCGCGACATGGACAAACGTGGTTGCGAGCATGACGAGCAGGAAGACCCAGGCAAGCCCGATCAGCCCGATACGCACGCGATGCATGGGCTTCATTCCGGGAATGCGCGGCAATTGCATCATCCGCCCTAGATAAGCCTCAACTCACCGATTGTGAATCTCCATTCGGCTGAGGGTGAATTCTTGACCGTTGGCGAGCGGATGAACCGATGCTCATGCCTCGCGGCCGTCTCATCATGCGGAGGGACGAAGGAGAAACTCCGCTTGAGACACGGAAAGACGCGCTCGAACCAAGGCGGGGCCTACGAGGTGCGCGATGCGCTCACGCGACGTCCCGTCTTGCGGGCCGCAGCCACGACCTCCAGCAATTTGTCCATCGAGATCGGCTTATCGAGGAAGTCGGTGGCGCCCGCGCTGCGGCACATCGATTTCACGCCCTCGCTCGGATCGGCGGTCACCACCACGATCGGAATCGATTTCTCCCGGCTGCCGCCCGCCCGCAGCTGACGGATCGCGGTCAAGCCGCTCATGTCGGGCATTCGCAGATCCATGAAGATCAGGTCGAAATTGCCATTCTCGATCATATTGAGCCCGGTCCGAGCATCGGCCGCCTCGGCGATCGCGATCCCCTCGACCGCAAGCATCTCACGAAGCAGCGCTCGATTGGTCGCGTCATCGTCGATGTAGATTATGTTCACGCTTTACCAACTCCCAACGCGCCCGGCGTTCAACGCGCGCGGCGTCAAAACGGGCTCCAACGCCCCTAGCAGCGCCAATATTTACGATTGGTTGCGGCCCATGTCGGCGCCGAAGCCTGTCGAGTTCGGTCGCATTCATCCCGGTCGGGTGAAAAGCATTTCTTCACGGTCGCTCGATAGAAGCTCGGCCTCAAAAATAGCGTGCGGGTGAGGAATGAGCGCAGACGGGCAGCCGATTGACGGGAAACGGCATGGGATGCCGGCCTGGCGCAGGCATTGGGCCGAACTCTGCCTGCTGGCCCTGATCGCGACGGCCGGTGCGGTCGTGCTGTTTCAGCACCAGCTGTTCGCGCGCGACATCGTCGTGCAACGGGGTGAAAACCCGCCCGTCGTCGACATTGTCAGCTATTCCGACCAGGTCATGCCCGGTGGCAAATCGATTGCCGCTTCGAGCGAGCCGCTGAGCTGGTCCTGCGCACTTCGCACCGGCGCATCCTCCTTGTTCTGCGGCTACGAAATCGGGCTGGATAGTTTCGGGACCAAGCGCGGACAGGACCTCACCAAATTCGAGTCGATCGAGCTGGTGATCGATTATCGGGGACCGCCGACCACATTGCGCTTCCATCTCAAGAATGAGGACCCGCGCTACAGCACGCATGGCAACCGGGGCACCGCGAAGATCAACATAGCCGAATTCTCGCTCTTCCCGGGGCGCAACCGCATCGTGCTGCATCCACGCGACTTCAGCATCCCCGAATGGTGGTTGAGCCAGCATCATATCGCGCCGGAGCTCGGCCGCACCCAGCTCGACGATGTCGTCTCGATCGAATTCATGACCGGCACGCGCGCGGTGCCTGCCGATTATCTCTTTACGGTGAAGAGCGTGAAGGTGGCGCGTTCGGCGATCGCCCCGGAACAAACATATCTGGCGATTCTGGGCCTGCTCGGCGTAGCGCTGCTCCTGTACGCCGCATATCGCTACCGCCGCGTGCGGGACGAGGCGCGCGAGCGGGAGGCGCTGGAGGCGCAGGCGCGTGACGCGCTGGCCCAGGCCGCGGCGTCCGCCGAGCAGGCAAGCCAGGCCAAATCGGACTTCCTGGCAAATATGAGCCACGAATTGCGCACGCCGCTCAACGCCGTCCTCGGCTATGCGCAACTGCTGCAAAGGGCGCCGCTCGAAGACAAGCACATGAAGGCCGTGCGCGTGATCAACCATAGCGGCAACCACTTGCTCTCGCTGATCACCGACATTCTCGATCTTTCGAAGATCGAGGCGGGCAGGATGGAACTCTACAACACCCCGTCGGACCTGCGCGCCGCGATCGGCGCGGTGCACGAGATCGTGCGCTTTCCCGCCGAGCAGAAAGCACTGACCCTCTCGGTTGTGATCGCCGACGAGGTCCCCCAGGCGATCAGAACGGACGAGAAGAGGCTGCGGCAGGTGCTGCTCAACCTCTTGGGAAATGCGGTCAAATTCACCACCTCCGGCCGCGTCGCGCTGGTCGTCTCCTTGCTCGATGCCACCAAGGACAGCGCGCTCCTGCGCTTCGAGGTGCAGGACAGCGGTCCGGGGATTTCGGCCGAGGCAATCGAACGCATCTTCCGCCCCTTCGAACAGGCCGGATCGATCGAACGCCGCGAGGCCGGCACTGGTCTGGGTCTCGCGATCAGCCGGCAATTGGTGCGGCTGATGGACTCGGAAATCCATGTGCAAAGCCGCGTCGGCCAGGGGAGCAGCTTCTGGTTCGATATCCGCGTGCCGGTGGTCGAGCTTGCTGACCAGGATAATGCGATCGATGTCGCGCATGTGACCGGCTATGCCGGCGAGCGCCGCAGCGTGCTGGTGGTCGACGACGGCAAGGACAATCGCGCACTGTTGTGCAGCTCGCTCGGCGAACTCGGCTTCGACTGCCGTGAAGCCGCCGATGGGTTGGAGGCATTGCAGAGCGCACAGCGCAACCGGCCCGACCTGATCCTGATGGACCTCAAGATGCCGGGCATGGACGGGTTCGAGGCGACGCGGCTGATCCGCATCATCGAACCGCTCAAGGATGTGCCGGTAATCATCGTCTCGGCCAATGTTGCGGAGGATTCGGTCACCCAATCCCTGGCCGCAGGCGCAAACGCCTTCCTGAGCAAGCCGGTCGAACACGGCGAACTGCTGCGCGTCATGGCACGCGTGGCGGGGATCGAATGGGTTACCGAGGCGGGCGGAACCGGCGCCGAAAATGGTTCACGCGCTGCCGCTTAAGACGGCCGTTTGTATCGATTGCAACACGCCGACAGCGTCAGGCCTCCACGCGATCGCAAAAGCAGGGCGACCAACACTGCTCGACCATCGACGATCGTTCATGCGAGGTTAGGACCCGTAATGATCTGAAGGCGTGATGGGAGCCATCATGAACAAGCGCGCGATCCTGATCATGGCCGGCGCGATGGCGCTGATGCCGGTCTGGGGAGGCGCGGCGTCGGCGGCGGATCCCCCTGCCGGGGGGACGATCTCGATCGAACCCAAGACCGCCGACGGCGAATATGATCCCTCGGTCCGGTCGTTTGTGGGTGCGGCGAGCGAAGTGCTTGCATCAAAAGGGTTCACGATCCTGGAGGATTCGGGTCACGCGGCGTACGTGGCCGAGCTGATCCTGAGTCGGGTCGAGGTGGGAACGGGCACCGCAAAGGCCTCGGCAGGCCATTCGGAGGCCTTTCCCGGCGGCGCAGGCAACAGCGTCGGTGCGGGCGTGGTCATTCCCCTCCCCACCGGAAAATCCAGGATCGTCCCGCTTCAACGCGTCCGGCTGGAGCTGCGTATGCGGAAGCGAGGTGAGAATGGCATCGTCTGGGATGGCGCCGCCGTGACCGTCCGCGCGGCGGGCACGAAAAAAGGCGCGGACGAGGTGGTCGCCTCGGACCTCAGCGAGGCCCTTCTGCGCAGCTATCCCGCCCAACCCGAGGAGGTCGTTGGCGTCCCCTGATCTCTGTCGAGTGGGAGAAAGCTTTGCGTCCTATCGCACCAGCCATTCCGGAACGGGCAGGTTCTTCGACCGCAGCCACTCCGGATTGAACAGCGTCGACAGGTAGCGCATCCCGGAATCGCACAGGATGGTCACGATCGTCTTGCCCGGGCCCATGTCACGCGCAAGCGCCATCGCGCCGGCGACATTGATGCCGGAGGAAAGGCCCACGCACAGCCCCTCGTCGCGAAGAAGCGCGAATAGCTGATCGAGTCCCTCTTCGTCCGAGATGCGATATTGCGCATCGATCGGCGCGCTTTCGAGATTGGCGGTGATGCGGCTCTGGCCGATCCCTTCGGCCACCGACGAGCCTTCGGCACGCAGCTCGCCATGCGCATAATATTCGTAGAGCGCCGCCCCGTGCGGATCGGTGAGCGCGATCGTCACGCCCTCGTTAAACTCCTTGAGGCCGAGCCCCACGCCCGCAAGCGTGCCGCCCGTACCGACCGCGCAGGTGAAGCCGTCGATCTTGCCCCCGGTCTGCGCCCAGATTTCGGGCGCGGTGGTGCGGATATGCGCGAGCCGGTTGGCGATATTGTCGAACTGGTTGGACCAGAGCGCGCCCGGCGTCTCCTCCGCAATGCGGCGCGACATGTGCACATAATGGGCGGGGTTGGAATAGGATGTCGGCGGAACCTCGATCAGCTCCGCGCCGAGCGCGCGCAGCGTATCCTTCTTCTCCTGGCTCTGCGTCTCGGGGATGACGATCGTGGTGCGATAGCCCTTGGCATTGCCGATCAAGGCGAGGCCGATGCCGGTATTGCCGGCCGTCCCCTCCACGATCAGGCCGCCTGGCGCGAGCGCGCCATTGGCTTCGGCATCCTCGATGATGAACAAGGCGGCGCGATCCTTGACCGATCCGCCGGGGTTCATGAATTCGCATTTGCCGTAAATTTCGCAGCCGGTCGCAGCGCTGGGGCCGGCAAGGCGGACGAGCGGCGTATTGCCGACAAGGGCGGGTACGCCTGGAGCGGGGGTCACCATGCGGGCCGGGATAAGCATGCCGGGCAGGCGGGGCAAGCAAGCTTCGGTTTCAGACGTGCGTATTTGCGTTGTGCGGCATATCGATTGGCTGCTCCACCGAGCGGTGCGGCAACCGTTTTGGCCTGCCGGGTCGCGAAAACGCCAACGGTTCGTCGCATTGCAGCGACTTTTCTTCAAGCATCGCGTGGTCGTTCATGTCACAAGAGCGTCAACACTCTTGACGTAATTTGCCGCACCCGCGAAAACTGGTATCGCTATGAAGCTCAAAATTCTCCGCGCCACGCCGCTCGCCGCCCTTTTCCTGCTCGCAGCCTGCGACTCCCAGCCGACTACGATCGTCGCTGGCGGTCCGACGGATCCCGATGCCGACAAGATGAAGGCTGCAAAGCCGGTCAAGTTGCCGCCCGCGATCCTGGCCAACAAGTCCTATCGCTGCAAGGATAACAGCCTGATCTATATCGACTGGTTCAACGACAACCAGTCGGCCAACCTGCACCTGAAGGAAAAGGGCACCAGCCCGATCCCGCTGGCAGCGCCCAAGGTCGGCGATCCGTTCACGGGCGGCGGTTACACGCTCACCGGCACCGCCACCTCCAAGTCGGTCAACCTGAAGAAGGGCAGCGCCGGCCAGGACTGCGACGCCTGATCGCGTCGATTTTCGAAACCAAAAAGGCCGGCGGAGACAGCTCCGCCGGCCTTTTTCTTTGACCTCTGCGGAGGCTCGGCTATCGGCTCTGGCCCATGAGCGAGATCACATCTGCCATCGTCGCCGAACACGGCTTCTCCCCCGAAGAATATCAGCGCGTGCTGAACGCGCTGGGGCGTGAGCCCAATCTGACCGAGCTCGGCATCTTCTCGGTGATGTGGTCGGAGCATTGCAGCTACAAAAGCTCGCGCATCCACCTCAAGAAGCTGCCGACGACGGGGCCGCAGGTGATTTGCGGGCCGGGCGAGAATGCGGGCGTGGTCGATATCGGCGACGGCCAGGCCGCCATCTTCAAGATGGAGAGCCACAACCATCCTTCCTAT
>Ga0207640_10000228_pt1 | contig 39076 bp, 38 predicted proteins | sample KBSCornC42_FD_184300 | JGI IMG/M metagenome (GOLD analysis project Ga0207640, IMG submission 184300) | Corn rhizosphere microbial communities from Kellogg Biological Station, Michigan, USA - KBS Corn C4-2 (SPAdes) (version 2) | ecosystem: Host-associated > Plants > Roots > Rhizosphere > Soil ... | reverse complement strand
GCGACAGTTTCGGCGCCGGCGAGATCGGCGATTGTCCGGGCGACGCGCAGGACGCGGGTGTAACCGCGGGCCGAGAGGCGCATGGCCTCGGCGGCCTGCAGGAGGAGCCGGCGCCCGGGCTCGTCCGGCTGGGCGAAGCGTTCGAGCAGGTCTCCGTCGAGCTCGGCATTGGTGCGTGCGCCGGCGCCGGCAAGGCGGGTCGTTTGCAGGGCGCGCGCGGCAGCGACGCGGGCGGCGACTTCGGCCGAGCCCTCGCTGGGTGGGGGCAGGGCAAGGTCGGCGGCACTGACCGGGTCTACGTCGACGTGAAGGTCGATCCGGTCGAGCAAAGGCCCGGAGACCTTGGCCTGGTAGTCCGCGGCGCAGCGCGGCGCGCGCGAGCAGCCAAGCGCGGGATCGCCGAGGTGGCCGCAGCGGCACGGGTTCATCGCCGCGACCAGCTGGACCCGCGCAGGGAAGGTGACGTGGGCATTGGCCCGGGCCACGGTGACCTCGCCGGTTTCAAGCGGCTGGCGCAGCGAATCGAGCACCGCACGCTGGAATTCGGGCAGTTCGTCGAGGAACAGGACCCCGAGGTGGGCGAGGCTGACCTCGCCCGGGCGAACCTTGAGCCCCCCACCGGTGAGCGCGGCCATCGAGGCCGAGTGGTGCGGGCTGCGGAACGGGCGGGCGCGGCTGATCCGGCCGTCCTCCAGAGTGCCGGCGACCGAGGCGACCATCGACACTTCCAGCGCCTCGGCGGGGGTGAGATCGGGGAGAATGCCGGGGAGGCAGGCGGCGAGCAGGCTCTTGCCGGCGCCGGGCGGGCCGCACATCAGCAGGTTGTGGCCGCCGGCCGCCGCGATCTCGAGCGCGCGGCGCGCGGTTTCCTGGCCCTTGACCTGGCGCAGGTCAGGCCCGCGGGCAGGCGGTTCCGCTTCGCCGGGAGCGGGCGGCGCGAGGACTGAATTGCCTTTCAGGTGGTTGAGCAGCGAGACCAGATCGGGGGCGGCGAGGATGGGAATGCCACTGGCCCAGCCTGCCTCTGCCCCTTGCGCGGCGGGGCAGATCAGGCCCCTGTCCAGCCCGCTGGCGTGAAGCGCGGCGAGGAGCACGCCGGGGCTGGCGACGATCCGGCCATCGAGCGCCAGTTCGCCGACCGCGACATAGTCTGCCAGCTGTTCGGCATCGGTTGCGCCCATCGCCGCGAGGAGGGCGAGGGCGATCGGGAGGTCGTAGTGTGATCCTTCCTTGGGCAGGTCGGCCGGGGACAGGTTGATCGTGATGCGCTTGGGGGGCAGGGCGAGTCCGAGCGAGGCGAGCGTTGCCTGGACGCGCTGGCGGCTTTCATTCACCGCCTTGTCCGGCAGGCCGACGAGATGGAAGCCGGGCAGGCCCGGTGCGATCTGGCATTGCACTTCGACGCTGCGCGCCTCAAGCCCGAGATAGGCCACCGTCTGTACCAGCGCGACCACGCGCGAAGCCCCCTGTCCGTCAAATCCCCTAAACGATTGCATGGCGCAGGCGGAGGGCACTGTCGAGGGAGCACTTAACTTTGTGGAAGGGAATCTTAACCGTTCCCTTCAGGACGGGCGCAAGGGTAGACGCTGCAGGATCGGCCGATCATGCGCCGTTTCGCTGCCTTTACCACCTTCCTCATCGCGGTCGCGGCCGTGCCGGCCTGCGCGCAGGTGAGGACGGTGGTCACCGAAGAGGTTATCGAGGAAGAGGCGGTCGTTGCCGATGCCGGGTCGGACCGCTTCGTGGCGAGCGTGGCGCCGGCCGAAGTGCCAAATGGCGTGGCGAGCTATGGCCCGTTCCGGGTGATCGACGAGCGCCATGCCGCGCTGGTCGGGGTGACCGACGAGCGCAGCCCGGCGGCCTTTGCCGCGATGGTCGCCGCCCATCCCGGTCTTGCGACGCTGGAGCTGGTCGAATGCCCCGGCACGGACGACGACCGGGCCAACCTGAAGCTGGGCCGGATGATCCACGCCCGCGGCATGGCCACTCATGTGCCGGATGGCGGCTCGGTCCGTTCGGGCGCGGTCGAGCTGTTCCTGGCCGGAGTGCGACGCTCGGCGGAGCGGGGGGCGGAGTTCGCGGTCCACGCCTGGGCCGACGAGGACGGGCGTGAACCGAAGGACTATGCGGCCGATGCGCCGGAAAACCGGGCCTATATCGACTATTACCGCGAGATGGGGATGAGCGCGATTGAGGCGCGGGCGTTCTATGACATGACCAATGCCGTGCCCAATGCTTCGGCCCGGTGGCTTAGCGCGGCGCAGATGGGGCAGTGGGTGCGGCTGGAAAATCTGGCCGCGACACCCGCCGGTAGTGGGTCACTCTGAAATCCAGCCGTCTTGACGCAGACTGGAATGCTTAACAGCAAGGTGCCATATACGAATCATGGCCGATACCCCGAAACGCCCCCGCGATCCGAACCAGCTTGCAAAGTTGATCGTCGATATTGCGAGCGGAGAACAGACTGACACACTACCCCAGCCGAAGGATGAGGCCGCGCGATCGATGGGCCGCAAGGGCGGGAAGGCGCGGGCAGCATTGATGACGCCGGAACGTCGGGCCGAGATCGCCAAGAAGGCCGCAGCCAGCCGGTGGAAGAATGCTTGACTCAGGCCGGACGATTCGGTAAATCGCTTGCACCTAGAAAATGCAAGGGCCGCCGATGCCGTACCAAGACCTTCTCGATGAAGCCTTCCCTCCCGCGTCGGATGCCAATGTCATACGCGGCGTTACCGAAGGCATCTATCTCGCTGACACCACCCTGGACAGCGCCGGGTTCTTAAAATCGTTGGTGGGTCAGGACTTGCGCGGCCATCTGCGCCGCGCCGGGATCCTTTATCGCCTGCATCAGATGACCACCGACGGCGACCTGCCATTCGCCTCAAGCATGACGAAGATGCCAAGAGGAAACTGGCATTGGATCGATATGCGGAGCCAGAACTTTACCGCCCATGTTTGTAGGACAGAGGCGCCGGATGCGTTTCCCGACGACACGCCCACGAGGCAGGATGATCGGCTCACCAACCAAGGCGATTTATTCCGCGATACGTCGGCAGTGATTCCCATTCGCGGCTTCGCCGCATGGCTTACGTTCGGGGCTGGCGACAGCGGCGCACTTGGGCACCTTTGTTGGGGTATGCCCAACGCAGACGAAGATGTGTGGTTAGCACGGACCAACATCATCCGCCGGGCCCGCGAAAGCGATGTCGTGGTTCCGGTTGAGGCACCAACCCGGGTCGCCGAACTGAAATTCAGGGACCATGTGGAAGAGGCGTTGAAGGGCAAAGACGAAGAGCAGGGCGATCAGCCCGCCTAATTTCGAGATAGGGATTATGGACCAGACCGAGAACAGGGGCGCTGCGCGCCACCTGCCCAAACCGATTCCCGAGCGGATCAAGGAGGCGCGCGAGGCCACAGGCTACAGTCTGGACGGCTTCGCCGATGCGTTAGGCAAATCGCGGCAGGCTCTTGCGCAATTCGAAACGGGGCAGACATCCCCCAGCGCCGAGACGCTATCCAGCATCATCGCCCTGACACGCCAACCACTCAGCTTCTTTGTGTCTGTGCCATCTCGCCCAGGAAACGTGGGAACCATCTTTTGGCGCAGCCTCAAGAGGATGGAGCAACACCATCGCAAGAAGATTGCCAGACGCATCCAATGGGCTGCGGACATCGCCGGATTGGCGGACGAGTTCATTGAATTGCCCTCCGTGGACATTCCCCAATGGGAACTCGATCCCGAAACGGCGGACGAGCATGACATTGAAAGTGCTGCCGAGTTTCTGCGCGAGTATTGGGGGCTTGGTATCGGCCCAATTCGCAATCTTTCCGACTTGCTTGAGAGCAAAGGCGTTATTTTGATTCGCGAGAATGTTGAATGTCCTGATATGGATGCGGTATCGTGTTGGATAAATGGCAGGCCTTACATTCTCCTTTCAGGAGAAGTTAAGAGCGGCCCTCGCGATCTTTATAATATCGCGCATGAATTGGGTCATTTATTCTTGCACGCTTTAGTTGATGTGACGGATAAAAATCTCGCAATGATTGAGAGGCAGGCGAATAGATTTGCAAGCGCTTTCTTAATGCCTATGGAGGCTTTCTCAAAAGAAGTATTTGGAACATCTATTGAGTTTTTCAAAACTCTCAAGAAAAGATGGGGTATATCCATAGCGGCCATGGCTTATCGCTGCAAAGACCTGCATATCATCAATGATAATCAGTTGTCATATATTTTCAGGCAAATGAACGCCGCAAAAATTCGGAGAAACGAGCCTTTCGATGATGCATTTGACGTCGCTCGCCCCCAGTTATTGGCGAAGGCAATTAAGATGCTGGTCGGACATGGGGTTTGCAAGCGGCCTGAAATCGAGAGCAGGCTTGGCTTGAACCTCGGCGATGTTGAACGACTATGCGGGGTTGAGCCAGGGTTTCTGGATACCAAAGTCGTGCCAATGCAATTCCGCCATGCGGTGAATTCAAACTAACTTAATTCTTGACGCTTTGCATAAAGGTCCATATAAAAATGGACATGAGAAAGCTCGCCCCTACGGACCGCGCCCGCATCCTCCACATGCTTTGCGAAGGCATGAGCATCCGCGCGATCACCCGGCTTACCAGCGCGAGCAAAAATACCGTCGCGAAGCTCTTGATCGACGCGGGCAAGGCTTGTGCCGCATATCACGATGCCAACGTGAGGAACGTCAAAGCCTCCCGGGTCCAGGTCGATGAAATCTGGTCGTTCACCTACGCCAAGCAGAAGAACGTCGCGACCGCCAAGGCCGCGCCAGTTGATGCAGGCGACACGTGGACTTGGACGGCCATCGACGCCGATAGCAAACTGATCGTCTCGTATCCGGTCGGCGGCCGCGATGGTGAATACGCGATGTGGTTCATCGATGATTTGGCCTCGCGCCTCGCAACTCGTGTGCAGCTAACCAGCGATGGGCACCGCGCCTACCTTGAGGCGGTCGAAGGCGCGTTCGGGGCCGATGTGGACTATGCGCAGCTTGTGAAGCTCTACGGGTCGGAAGGCGGCAAAAGCGCCGAAGTCCGCTATAGCCCCGCCGAATGCACTGGCATTCGTAAGCGCCGGGTAGAAGGTAATCCCGACGAAGCGCACGTATCGACCAGCTTTGTCGAGCGCCAGAATTTGACGATGCGGATGCACATGCGCCGGTTCACTCGCCTGACAAACGCCTTTTCCAAGAAGGTCGAGAACCATGCTCACGCGGTCGCGCTGCACATGATGTATTACAACTTTGTACGCATCCATAAGACGCTTCGCGTCACCCCGGCGATGGCCGCTGGCGTTACTGACCGCCTTTGGGAGATCGGCGATATCGTTGCGCTGATCGAAGCGACGGAAGCAGAGCGGCCCCGCCAGCGCGGCCCTTACAAAAAACGAGTCAAAGTTTCAGAGTGACCCACTACCCACCCGCCGCCTCGCTTGACTCGGGGCGGGCGCTTCGGTAGGGGCGCGCTCCTGTACAGCGGCTGCCTTGTGGAGGTGGCCGGTTTTCGTTTCGATTGAGGTTTTTGACATGAAGCGCACCTTCCAGCCCAGCCGGCTCGTCCGCGCCCGCCGCCACGGCTTCCGCGCCCGCATGGCGACCGTTGGTGGCCGCAAGGTCCTGCGCGCCCGCCGCGCCCGCGGCCGCAAGAAGCTTTCCGCGTAATCTAGCGGATGCGCTCCTGACAGAGGTCGGGAGCTTGCGGTTCCGGCCCGCTCCCCCTGCCCAACCACCCGGATCATAGCGTGGGGATTGGCCAGAGGGAGCGGGCCGGAACCGTTTGTGCTGGCGCTGATTCGGTTTAATCCACTCCCATGAGCGCGCCCCAGGTCCTTACCCGCAGGTCCGATTTCCTGGCTGCCAACCGAGGCACGCGCATTGCGCGCGCCGGTTTTGTCCTGCTCGCGAACCCCAACGGCGGCGAGCAGATGCGGTATGGCATCACCGTTACCAAGAAGATCGGCAATGCGGTGGTCCGCAACCGGATGAAGCGCCGGTTCCGCGCCTTGCTGCGCGAGGTTCTGCCCGGGCTTGGCCTGCCCGGCACCGACCATGTGCTGATCGGGCGCGAGGGCGGGGTGGAGCGCGACTTTGCCCTGCTGCGCGAGGAACTGGTGGCCGCGCTCGGCCGGGCGGCGGCGGGCAAGGGCGATCCGCCGCGGCGGCGCAAGGGGCCGGTGCCGAAGCGGTGAAGCGGCTGCTGATCCTGATCGCGCGGGGCTGGCAACTTGGCCCTTCGCGGGTGCTTCCGCCATCGTGCCGCTATGCTCCGTCGTGCTCGCAATATGCGATCGAGGCGCTGGAAAAGCACGGTGCGTTTAGGGGTGGCTGGTTGGCATTGAAGCGTCTATTGCGCTGCCATCCGTGGGGTGGGCACGGCCATGATCCGGTGCCCTGACCCTGCCAGAGTTTAAGAAAGAGTTCGGGAACCCTCGTGGACAACCAGCGCAATCTGATCCTTGCCGTCCTGCTGACCATCCTGCTGATCTTCGGCTGGGATGCCGGGATGCGCTATCTCTATCCCGAGGCGAACAAGCCGGCGCCGGTGCCCAGCCAGGCCGCCGCGCCCGATCCTGCCGCCAGCGGCAAGCCGACCCGCGAGGGCGGGCTGACCAGCCCCGCCGACCAGGCGCTTGAGGCGCGCGACCTTGCGACCGCGCTTAACCCCGCCGGCCGCGTGCCGATCGCCGCGCCGGGCCTGTCGGGCTCGATCAACCTCACCGGCGCCCTGCTCGACGATCTCGTTACCAACCGCCACACGGCGACCAACGAGGCGAAGAGCGGGCCGAACCGGATCTTCTCGCCCGCCGGCACTCCCGCGCAGCACTATGCCCAACTCGGCTGGAGCGGGCAGGGGGTCAACCTGCCGAACGCGAAGACCGTGTGGACCGTGCCCGCCGGTGCGAAGCTGACGCCGCAGACGCCGGTGACGCTGACCTGGAACAACGGCGCCGGGCAGACATTCACGATCACCTATGCAATCGACGACGATTACCTGATCACGGCGAAGCAGACGGTTGCGAATGCCGGGCCGGCCCCGATCCGGGTCCAGCCGATCGCCCAGCTCAACCGCACCGACAAGACCGCCAGCGTCTCGACCTGGACGCTCCATTCCGGGCCGTTCGGCGCGTTCGACGGTTCGGTGCGGTTCAAGCCGAACTACAAGGACGTGGCCGAAACGCAGACCATGCCCAACGAAGGCAGGCCCAACTGGCTTGGCTTTACCGACATCTACTGGATGAGCGTGCTGGTGCCGGGCTCCGGGGCGCAGGGTTCGGACTTCCGGGCGCTGGGCAACGGGATCTACCTTGCCGACCTGTTCTACCAGCCGGTGGACGTGACGCCGGGCCGGCAGGTCTCGACCGACACGCGGCTGTTCGCGGGCGCCAAGGAAAGCGCCGTGCTCGACCGCTACGAGGCGGCCGGGATCACCAACTTCGGCCACGCGATCGACTGGGGCTGGTTCTTCTGGTTCGAGAAGCCGATCTTCTGGCTGCTGAAGGCGCTGTTCAAGACCGTCGGCAACTTCGGCGTGGCGATCATCCTGCTGACGCTGATCGTGCGCGGCATCATGTTCCCGGTGGCCCAGCGCCAGTTCGCCTCGATGGCCTCCATGCGGGCGATCCAGCCGAAGCTGAAGGCGCTGCAGGAGCGCTACAAGGAGGACAAGCAGAAGCTTCAGGAAGAGACCATGAAGCTCTACAAGGAGGAAGGGGTGAACCCCCTGGCGGGCTGCCTGCCGATCTTCCTGCAGATCCCGGTGTTCTTCGCGCTCTACAAGGTGCTGACCCTGGCCGTGGAAATGCGGCATCAGCCGTTCGCCCTGTGGATCCACGACCTTTCGGCGCCCGATCCGCTGCACATCCTTAACCTGTTCGGGCTGCTACCGTTCACCCCGCCGGGCTTCCTTGCAATTGGTATCCTGGCGCTGCTGCTCGGTTTCACCATGTGGCTGCAGTTCAAGCTGAACCCGGCTGCGCCCGATCCGGTGCAGCAGCAGGTGTTCTCGATGATGCCGTGGATCATGATGTTCATCATGGCGCCCTTCGCGGCGGGGCTGTTGATCTACTGGATCACTTCGAACCTGCTGACCATCGCGCAGCAGAAGTACCTCTACGCTCGCCATCCGCAGATGAAGGCAATGGTGGAGAAGGAGCGGGCGGATGTGGCCCGCGCGGCCAAGAACGCCAAGTAGTGGGCACTGACGATCATCTTGCCGAACTGACCGAACGCGCCCGGAAGCTGTTTTCCGGGCGGGTCGAGTTCCTGCTGTCGGCCCCGCAGCTGAAGTTCCTGCCCGAGCCGGTGGTGCCCGAGATCGCCTTTGCCGGGCGCTCCAACGTGGGCAAGTCCTCGCTGCTCAACGCGCTGACCGGGCGGCGGGCGATCGCGCGGACCTCGGTCACGCCGGGCCGCACGCAGGAGCTGAACTTCTTCGAGGTGGGCGAACCGACGCTGTTCCGGCTGGTCGACATGCCGGGCTACGGCTTTGCCAAGGCCCCGCCGGCCGTGGTCGAGAAGTGGCGGCGGCTGGTGCGCGATTTCCTGCGCGGGCGGGTGGTGCTGAAGCGCACGCTGGTGCTGATCGACGCCCGCCACGGGATCAAGCCGGTCGACCAGGAGATGATGAAGATGCTGGACGAGGCGGCGGTGGGCTACCGCGTGGTCCTCACCAAGGCGGACAAGATCAAGGCCAGCGAACTGGCCGAAGTGACCGCGCGGACCGAGGCCGAAGCGCGCAAGCACGTGGCGGCCCACCCGGCGGTGCTGGTGACATCTTCAGAGGAAAAGATGGGCATCGACGAACTGCGGGCGGCGGTGCTGGAGGATGCGGGGGTCTGACCCTTCGGCCCTGCGGTCCTTCGAGACGGATCTTCAGCCTGCGGCTTCAGAGCCTCCTCAGGACGAACGCAGTCTCCATTTGATTGGTAGCAGATCACCGCTCGTCCTGAGGAGGTGGCGAGGCGGCATGGCCGAGGCGCCGTCTCGAAGGGTCCATTCAGCCTCGACACTCCGCGCCTGAACGCATAGCCTTCCCGCATGAAGCTCATCATCGGCAACAAGGCCTATTCGAGCTGGTCGCTGCGCGGCTGGCTGGCGGCGAAGCAATCGGGGCTCCACTTCGAGGAGATCACCATCCCGCTCTATGGCGAGGAGTGGGACCAGGCCAAGCGCGAGATCGGGGAGATCGCGCCGTCGCAGGGCCGCGTGCCGGTGCTGTGGGACGGCGACGCGGTGGTGTGGGACAGTCTGGCGATACTCGAATACCTGGCAGACAAGGTCGGGCGCGACCGGTTCTGGCCCAAGGCCGACGACGCACGGGCCATGGCGCGCTCCATGGTGGCCGAGATGCATTCGGGGTTCATGGCGCTGCGCACCCGCTGCCCGATGAACGTGCGTCGCCGCTTCGATGCCTTCGCGCTGGATGACGCCGCGCGCAACGATGTGGTGCGCATCCTGACGCTTTGGGCCGAGGCCCGGGCGCGGTTCGGGCGGGGCGGGCCGTTCCTGTTCGGCACCTTCTGCGCCGCCGACATCTTCTTTGCCCCGATCGTCTCGCGCTTCATGACCTATGGCGTGCCTGTGCCCGGCTTTGCCATGGCCTATATGGAAGCGGTGTGGGAGCACGAGTGGCTCCAGGCCTGGGTCGAGGCGGCCGAGGGCGAGGAGTGGTCCATTGCGCAGTGGGAAGCGCCGGTGCGCTAGGGGCCGCAATTCCAAGTTTCGTCATTCCCGCGAAGGCGGGAATCCATCTCCGAACCTCGCGATCTGCGTGACCGCTGCGATGGACGCGAGACCACCAGCTGGATTTCCGCCTTCGCGGGAATGACGAAGCGGGGTGGGAATGACGTAGGGGTGTGGTGGGCGGCCGCCGGTGCGCTGAACCGCAAGCCCTTGCTCCTGCTGGCATTCTGATCTAACGGCCCCGGCGACGCCACCGGTGCCCCGCAAGGGGCTAAGAGGGAATTCGGTCCAAGCCGAAGCTGCCCCCGCAACTGTGCCCGGAGAGCGCCCCGTCCACATGCCACTGGCCTTCGGGCCGGGAAGGCGGGCGGGGGGCGATGACCCGGGCGAGCCAGGAAACCTGCCGGTGTGTGGTCGTTCCGCGGCCGGGCGGGGTGTACCGGGCGCAAGCGTCGTGAGCCTTCGTGCCGTTTGGCCCCGCGAAGCTCCCGCCATGGACGGCAGTTCGTCCATGGGCCGGGAGTGAATGAGCATGAAGCATACCCTGTTTGCCTCCGTCTGCGCACTGGCCGTGGCGAGCCCGGCCCTTGCCGAGGAGGAGGCCCCCGACACGATCACCGTGGTGGCGACCGGCAGCGCGCTGCGCGTCGACCAGGTCGGCCAGCCCATTTCTGTCCTCGACCACAAGGACCTGGCCCGCTTGCAGGGCCCGGACCTGACCCGCGCCCTGCTGGAGGTGCCCGGGCTGGTGCTGAGCCGCAACGGCAGCGAGGGTGCCTTTACCGGCGTGCGCCTGCGCGGCGCCGAGGCCGAGCAGGTGCTGGTCCTGATCGACGGCGTGCGGGTGGAAGACGTCTCCGCGCCCTCCGGCGGATTCGACTTCGGCACGCTGACCACCGGCGGGATCGGCCGAATCGACGTGCTGCGTGGGGCGAACTCGGTGGTCTGGGGCAGCGCGGCGATCGGTGGGGTGATCGCCGTGACCAGCCGCGAACACAACGGCGTGGATGCCGTGGCCGAGGCGGGCAGCCGCAACAGCTACAGCGCCGATGCGAGCGCCGGGGTAGCCCGCAATAGCTATGCAGTGACGCTGAACGGCGGCTATTCGCGGACGGACGGGGTTTCGGCTGCGGCGATCGGGACCGAGCCGGATGGCTATCGCCAGTGGCACGTGGGCGGCAAGGGCCGGGTCAACCTGACTCCGGAGCTCTCGCTGACGGCGGTGGCGCGCTACGCCGACACTCGGACCGATATCGATGGCTATCCGGGGCCGAGCTATACGGTCTTCAACGATACGCCCGAGTTCCAGATCACCCGTCAGTTTTCTGGCCGAACCGGTGCGCATTACGAGACCCATGGGCTGATGCTGGACGGCGGTTTCGCCCTGTCTGAGACAAAGCGTGATTATTTCGACCCGACCTATGGCACCGCCCCGTCCTATGGCTATCGCGCGCACTCGGAGCGGGCGGACCTGACCGGGCGGGTGGCCCTGCCGGCCAAGCTGGCGCTGGACTTTGGCGGCGACAGCGAGTGGACCCGCTATGAGGGCACCTACGATGCCCGCCAGACAGCGCGGCTTTCCAGCGTGCACGGCCTGCTCGGGTGGTATGGCGAGGGGGCGAGTCTTTCCGCCGGGGTCCGCTATGACGATCACAGTCGGTTCGGCGGAGCCTGGACCTTCGGGGGCAACGGCACGGTCAAGCTGCCGGCCAACCTGCGCCTGCGGGCCTCCTATGGCGAGGGGTTCAAGGCGCCAACGCTATTCCAGCTGCTGTCGAACTACGGCAACGCCGGGCTCGTGCCCGAACACGCGAAGAGCTACGACGTGGGGCTCGACTGGACCGTGCCGCAGGTCCACGCCGCGGTGACGCTGTTCCGCCGCGACAGCCGCGACCTGATCGCCTACGTTTCCTGCTTCGGGGTGACGACGGGGATCTGTTTCAACCGGCCCAATGGCACCTATGACAATGTGGCCAAGGCACGCGCCGAAGGGGTCGAACTGGAGCTGGAGCTGACTCCTGTACCCCAGTTCCGCACGCGCGTCGCCTATACCTACCTGCGCGCCCGCAACCTGACGGCGGGTGCTGCGAACTTCGGCAAGGATCTGGCGCGTCGTCCGCGCAACACGCTGACCGCCAGCGTGGACTGGACCAGCCCGTGGAATGGCATCGCGCTGGGGGCGGAGGTCCACATGCAGTCGGCCAGCTACGACGATGCCGGCAACTTCACCCGGCTGGAGGGCGGCGAGACCGTGATGGTCCGCGCAAGCCTGCCGGTGAATGAGCGAATCGAGCTGTTCGGTCGGGTGGAGAATCTGTTTGACACCCACGTCCAGACGGCGGCGGGCTATGGCACGCCGGGCCGTTCGGTCTATGGCGGGATCCGTGTTCGCTACTGAGCCCCGATCAAGCGCACCCGCCGCGCCGTGGCGGAGGCTTCGCGGCCTCCTGCCGCTCGCGCTGGCGGGCTGCGTTCCGGCCTCCGGCGCGGGGTTGCCGGAACTCAGGCAGCAGACCTTGATCGCCAAGCCCACCATCGTCAGCGTGAACCCCTGCGCCGATGCGATTCTGGCTGAGGTGGCCGATCCGGCGCAGATTCTGGCGATCTCGCACTACAGCGCCGATCCGCGCTCTTCCTCGATGGCACCGGGCGAGGCCGAGCGGTTCCGCACGATCCGGGGGACGGTGGAGGAGGTTGTCGCGTTGCACCCCGACGTGGTGATCGTCGGGAGCTTCGCCGGGGGGGCGACGACCGCTGCCTATGAGCGGCTCGGCCTGCGGGTCGAGACGACCGGTACGGTGAGTTCCGTGGGCGAGGCGCGGGCGCAGGTGCGGCGGCTGGCCGCGCTGGCTGGCCATCCCAAGCGGGGCGAGGCTCTCGTGGCGCGGATGGACGCGGCGCTGGTTGCGGCCGCGCCAGCCAGGGGCGCGGCACCGATACCCGCGGTCATGTGGGAATCAGGCGGTATGGTCCCCGGCGATGCGACAGTGATCGCCGACCTGATGCGCCTCACGGGCTTTGCCAATTACACGGCCGCACGGGGCTATGCCCAGGCCGATCTCCTGCCGCTGGAGCGGCTGCTGGCCGATCCACCACGTGTGATCTTCACGGCGGCGGCTGGTGAGGGGCAGGGCGCCGATGCCGACCGGATGCTGGACCACCCGGCGCTGGCCCGGCTGGACGCCGTAGCACGGGCGCGGTTTGCCCCGAACCTGCTCTACTGCGCCGGGCCGACCGTGATCCGCGCAGCCCGGCGGCTGGCCGAGGTGCGCAGTGCGCTTTCGGCGAAGGTTGGCATGTGAGCGGGGTGCGGCTGCCCTTCGGGCTGGGGCTCAACCTGACGCTGCTGGCGCTGCTGTTGCTGGCCATGCCGCTGTCTCTTTTGGCCGGGCAGGTCTGGATCTCTCCCTTCGCGCCGCCGGTCCGCAACGCGGTGCCGATCCTGATGGAGCTGCGCTTGCCGCGTGCTGCGCTGGCACTTGTGCTCGGCGCGGGGCTGGGCGCGACGGGCGCCGCGATGCAAGGGTACCTGCGCAATCCGCTGGCCGATCCGGGCCTGTTCGGGATCGCGCCCATGGCCGCGTTGGGGGCGGTGCTTTCGTTCTACACCGGCTATGCGGTCCAACCCTACGCCCTGCCGCTGTTCGCACTGGTTGGCGCGGGTGTGGCTATGCTGCTGCTGGGGCTGGTCGCCGGGCGTTCTGCCTCCGTGGGCATCTTCACCCTTGCCGGCATGATGATCGCCAGCCTTTCCGGTGCGCTGACCAGTCTTGCCATCTCCGTTTCGCCCAACCCTTTCGCGCTGAGCGAGATAGTCACCTGGCTGATGGGCGCACTGGAGAACCGCGGCTGGCACGAGGTCTGGATCGCTCTCGTTCCCACCGCGCTTGGCCTTGTCCTTCTGGCGCGGTGTGGCCCGTCGCTCGATGCGTTGACGCTGGGGGAGGCGGCAGCCCGCTCGCTGGGAGTCGATCCGGTGCGGCTGCAATGGCTGATGGTGGCAGCGACCGGGCTGATCGTCGGCTCGGGCGTTGCAGTAGCCGGGATCATCGGCTTCGTCGGCCTGATGGTGCCACACATGGTCCGCCCCTTCACAGACCAGCGTCCGTCCTCGCTGCTGCTGCCAAGCGCGCTCGCAGGGTCCCTGCTGCTGCTGGTGGCCGATTGCCTGTGCCGGGTGATCCCGCTGGCGGGCGGCGAGCTGCGGCTGGGGATCGCGCTTAGCCTTGCTGGCGCACCGTTCTTTCTGCGCCTGCTGATCACGCTGCGCCGGGAGCTGGCATGACGCTTGAAGCGCGCGACCTGACCTTGCCGGGCCGGCTCGAGGCCGTAAGCGCCACGCTGCTGCCCGGTGAGGTGACAGCCATCGTTGGGCCGAACGGGGCAGGCAAGTCCAGCCTTCTGGCGGCGCTTGCCGGGCTGGAGGGTGGAACAGTGCAGCTTGATGGCCGGGCGCTCGTTGACCTTCCTGCGCGGGAGCGGGCCTGTGCGATCGGCTACCTGCCGCAGGCCGGCGACGTGGCGTGGAACGTCAGCGTGGAAACACTGGCGCAGCTCGGCCGCCTGCCGCACCGGACGGGCTTGGCAGAGGACTCGGCGGAGGTCGCCGCGGCGCTGGCCGCGCTCGGCCTGGACCACCTGCGCGGCCGACCGGTTGGGCAACTTTCCGGCGGCGAACGCGCGCGCGCGCTGCTGGCCCGCGTGCTGGCCGGGACGCCGCGCTGGGTGCTGGCCGACGAACCGCTGGCCAGCCTTGACCTTGCCCACCAGCAGACCTTGCTGCGCCATTTCCGCGCGCTGGCCGCCGAAGGACGCGGGGTCGGCCTGGTGCTGCACGACCTTGCGCAGGCCATGAATCACGCCGACCGCGTGATCGTCCTTTCCGCAGGCCGGGTAGTGGCGGAGGGAGCGCCTGACACAGTGCTGGACGAAGCACTCATCGGCCGCATCTGGGGCCTCAGCGGCCGTTGGCTGGGCGAACCTCGCGCTCGGGCATTGGCCTGCTGACGATAGTGGCGAAAGCGCAGGCGTCCTTCAGGCTGACCTCGGGATAGGCCCCGAATGCCAGCTTTTTCTCCCCTCCGGCAGGGGTGCGGAACTTCATCCGCCAGAGTTTTCCCCAGCGGGCGTGACCTGCACATAAAGGCCCCTTTCGTCCGCGACCTTGTGGACCTTATCCTGCGGCTTCAGAGCGCGGATTAGCGTGTCGTTTAGTGCCATTTGGGGCCCTTTGTCGGCGGCATTCCCGACAAGGTCCCAGAAAGGCCCCCATTTTCACCCGGTTTTGGATGAACGAAGGCGGACGCCAGCGGCCTGTGCGGGCCTCTATATGGCGGTATTCTGCGAATTTTTCAAGGCTGGGAGCCTGGGGCGATGGTGCCCGGGGACGGAATCGAACCGCCGACACCATGATTTTCAGTCATGTGCTCTACCAACTGAGCTACCCGGGCATCGCGTGCTGTGTCTGACCGAGGTTGGCATGGGTCTGACCGGCGATTGGAAGCGCGCCTATGGCGAAGCGGGCGGCGCTTGGCAAGAGCGAAACGTCGTGGATTTGCGGCGGGGCTTGCGGGGGCGGCGGATCAGTCCTCGCCGTCGGGATTGGCCGCCGGTGGGCCGGGGAGAGCGTAGCCGTCGTCGAGCCAGCGAACGAGGTCGCGGTCCTTGCAGCGGGACGAGCAGAAGGGCGCGTGAGTCTCGCTGCGGGGCTTGCCGCAGAGCGGGCATTTGCGGGGGGTGGCGCGGGTCATTGCGGGACGGCCTGGGCGAAACCGGCATCAGGCGCAAGGGCCGTGTCGGTCTCCCAGCGCAGGTTTCGGCCGGTGCGGCGAGCAAGCTCTGCCTCCCAGTCCGGGTGCACAGCTGCGCGCACGGTGGGGTGGCAGGCGAGAAGCAGCGCGCCGGGCGCGGCGACGGCTTCAGCCTGGCGCAGGAGCAGGCGGGCCGATGCTCCGGGTCGGTCGGAAGCGACGAGAGCGGGAAGCGAGGGGCGCTCGAGCCGGGCGGCGATCTGGACGAAACCGAAACCGTTCATAGCTGTCCGCTCGTGCGCCCAGTCGCCCAAGGCCTGGGCGAGAGCTGCGTCCACGGCACGCCGGTCGGCCTTGTCGGCCAGGGTCGGAAAGTCGATCCCGATCGAGCCGGCAAGGTCCATGCGGCGGATCGTGCGGGCGGCAGCGAGCGCCGCGGCGCGGCCGAGAGCCGGGGTAGGTAGCGTCCCGTCGACGTCGATCACAGTCATGGCCGGGGTGGGCGAGACGGTCAGCGCGCCGCCGGCGAAGGTGATGTCGCCGCTCCATGCCTCGGCGAAGAGATCCTCCCACAGACCGTCGGGGAAGCGGCGGACCTCTCGGCCCGGCAGCCCGGGGGCCGAAGTGGGGGGGGCATCGCTCGGCCGGGCCTGGGCGCGCTTGAACCGTCCGCGCTCAGCCAGGGCGGCGCGGGTGACGCGCAAGGTCAGGGGAGCGCCTTCGCTCGCCTCGCGCGGGAGTTGGTCGACAAGGGCTTCCTCGCCGGACGGGAAGCGCGCGATGCCGCGTCTCGAGCCGCCGGTGCGGGCGATGAGCACGGCTTGCGCGACTTCGCCGGCTTCAAGGCGGCCGGGCCAGCGCAGGCGGGCGGCTACGGCGTCGCCCCGGTCCAGCAGGATCGCGCGGTCCTCGCCGATCCCGCGTTCGACCAGCCACTCAGCCAAGGGGGAACCCGGCGGCGCGCAGGAGCGCGCGGGTTTCGAACAGGGGGAGGCCGACGACACCGGAATGGCTGCCGGAGATCCACGCGATCAAGCCCTCGGCGCTACCCTGGATCGCATAACCGCCGGCCTTGCCATGCCATTCGCCGCCGGCGATGTAGGCGTCGATCTCGGCCGGGCTGAGCGGCTTGAAGCGGACGATGGTTTCCGACAGGCGTTCGCGCAGGGTACCATCGGGCGCGAGGAGGGCGATGGCTGAAAGCACGCGGTGGCGCCGCCCGCTCATCAGCGCGAGGCAGGTGCGGGCGGTGGCCTCGTCCTCGGCCTTGGGGAGGATGCGCCGGCCGAGCGCGACGACGGTATCGCCGGCAAGGACGTATGCGGCAGGGTCAGCCGCGGCGAGCGCCTTCTCGCGGGCCATGCGCACGGCATAGGCGCGCGGCTGCTCTGCCTTGCGCGGGGTCTCGTCGATATCGGCGGCGGTGACGCGGGCCGGTTCGATGCCGAGGCGGGCGATCAGTTCGCGGCGCCGGGGCGAGGCTGAGGCGAGGACCAGCGCCTTTGCAGGTGCGCTCATTCCAGCCAGAGGCGTCAGTACGATCCGGGGCCGCCGCGGCCGGGCATGAAGCGGTAGGTAATGCGGCCCTTGGTCAGGTCATAAGGGGTGAGCTCGACCAGAACCTCGTCGCCCACCAGCACGCGGATGCGGTTCTTGCGCATCTTGCCGGCGGTGTGGCCGAGGATTTCATGATCGTTTTCCAGCCGCACACGAAACATCGCGTTCGGCAGGAGCTCGACCACCTGGCCGCGCATTTCGAGGAGTTCTTCTTTCGCCATCCGCCTGTCGTGGTCCGTTCCTGGCTGCAATCGGGCGCGCCATACCTGCCGGCGGCAGAAAAGGGAAGCCTCGCAGTTCAGGAACGGTCGCGGGCGTAGAAAGTATCAGTCCTGCTGGCGGCCGGTGACACTTTGTTACCCGACGCTCGCTTGCCCCAACGGGGGGTGGGCGGCAGGAGGAGCGGGGGCAGTGACTGGATAGAACAATTGAAGAAGGACTTCCGAATTGCCCGTTCCCCTGTGCCTTCCCGTGCTGACTGCGTTGATGGGTTCGGCCGCTGCCCTGCCTGCCGTCGGCGCAGCGGCAGCTCCGGCCGCACCGTCCGCCCAGACGGCTGGCAGTTCTCGGCCGACCACCCCCGGGGAACAGGCCGCGCCGCAGGATGTCGAGGTGGAGCCGGGCGATATCGTGGTGATCGGTACGCGGGTGAAGGGCCAGGTGGAGGCGCCGCAACCTCCCGTTCAGGTGCTGAACGAGGAGGACATCGCCTCTTACGGTTCAGCCTCGCTCACCGACCTGCTCGACGAACTGTCCCCGCAGACTGGCTCGGGCCGCGGCCGTGGGAGCGGACGGCCCGTGATCCTGCTGAATGGCCAGCGCATCTCCAACTTCCGTGAAATGCGCAACATTCCGCCCGAGGCGATCAAGCGCCTGGAAATCCTCCCCGAGGAGGTGGCCCTGCGCTATGGCTATCCGCCGGACCAGCGCGTCATCAACTTCATCCTCAAGGATAACTTCGCGGCCAAGACGATTGACCTGCAATACAGCCAGCCACAGGGCGGTGGCACCTCCACTGTCTCGGGTGAGGCATCGCTGTTCCGCACGTCGGGCCTTGGCCGGCTCAACCTGACGGTGAACGCCGACGACACGACGCCGCTGTTCGAGAGCGAGCGCGGGGTGGCGCAGGCGCCTGGCAGCCTGCCCGGATCTGCCGCGGCGCGGACGCTGGTGGCCGACAGCCGCGATCTTGGCGCCAACGTCACCTGGAACAAGGGGCTCGGCGAGAAGGGGCTGGCCGGATCGCTGACGTTGAACGGCGCGTTCACCCGGTCCGACACGACGAGCTATTCGGGGATCGACGCCCTGACCTTCGATCCGCTTGCGCGTCGCACCCGGACGGAAACGAGCGAGGCGGGCCTTGCCTATGCGAGGCCGCTTGGCACGTGGCAGCTGACCGCGACAGTCGATTCGAGCCATGCGGCGGCTACCACGCTGATCGACCGTCCCAATGCCTCCGGCGGGAACTTCGACACGGCCCATTCGATCAGCGATTCGGTTACTAGCCTGATCACATTGGTCGGCCGCCCCGTCTCCCTCCCGGCGGGCGACATTACCGCGACGATCAAGGGCGGGTTCGCCTGGACTGCGATCGCCAGCAGCGACACCCGCACGAACCTTGGCGAGACACGCTTGCGCCGGGGGGATGCCTCGCTGGGGGTAAACCTGGGCATTCCGCTGACAAGCCGGCGCAATGACGCGTTGGCAGGCGTGGGCGATATAACGCTCAACCTCAGCGCCGGGTTGGACAATCTGTCCGACTTCGGCAGCCTGACCGACTGGAGCGCGGGTCTGACCTGGAAGGTGACCGATACGCTGAGCCTGCAGGCGAGCCATATCTACAACCAGGCGGCTCCGCAGCTGACCGACCTTGGCAATCCGCTGATCCTGAACTTCAACGTACCGGTCTACGACTTCACGCGTGGTGAGTCGGCACTGGTAACGGTGACCACGGGCGGCAACCCGCTGCTGGTGCGCGAGACCCAACGCGACCTCAAGCTGGGGCTCAACTGGCAGCTGCCGTTCTTGAGCCGGTCCAACTTCATCGCTGAGTATTTCCGCAACGATTCTAGCAACGTCACCGCGGCCTTCCCGCTGCTGACGCCGGCGATCGAGGCGGCCTATCCGGGGCGGGTGACCCGCGACGCGCAAGGGCGCCTGATCGCGATCGACCGCCGCCCGGTGACCTTCGCCAGCGAGGTAAGCTCGCGCCTGCGCTATGGTTTCAACCTGGCGGGACAAATCGGCAAGGCGAGGCCTGGCGCGGGCAGCGGGCAGTTTGGCGGTGGCGGATATGGCCCACCCGCAGGAGACGGGCCCCCGGCGGGCGGCTTTGGGCGCAGCCGCGGTGGCCGGTGGAACGTCTCGCTCTACCACACGGTGCAGTTCTATAACCGCGTAACAGTTGCGCCCGGAGGGCCGGTCCTGGATCTTCTAGGTGGCGATGCCCTGACCAGCGGCGGCGTGGCGCGGCACAGCCTGGAGTTCGAGGGCGGGACTTTCTACCACGGCTTCGGCCTGCGTCTGAACGGCACCTGGACCGCGCCGACGCATGTGCGGTCCAGTGGACTTCCGGGCGCCACTGACCTGCGCTTCGGGGCGCTGACGAAGATCAACGCCCGGCTGTTCGTGGATCTTGGTCAGCAGGAGGGGCTTGTGAAAGCAAGCTCGTTCTTCAAGGGCGCGCGGCTTTCGCTCCGGGTAGACAACGTGCTGAACTCGCGCCAGCGGGTGACCGACCAGAACGGGGTTGTGCCCGTATCCTATCAGCCGGACCTGCTGGACCCGCTGGGGAGGGTGTTCGGGATCGAGTTCCGCAAGCAATTCTAGCGGAGGCTCAGTCCTCGCGCTCCAGCTTGAGTGGGCCGGCGAAGCTGACCTCGCGTTGCGGAAAGGGGATCTCGATTCCCTCTTCGCGGAACAGGTGCCAGATCTGCTTCAGCACATCGGAGCGTACGTTGCCGACGCCTTCCTCGGGATCGTCGATCCAGCACTGGATCTCGAAATTGATGGCGCTGTCACCGAAGGAGTGAAGCCAGACCGTGGGGGGCGGAGTGTTGTGGACCCGCTTAACGGCCCGTGCAGCCTTCAGCATGATCGTCTCGGCATGGTCGATGTCGGTGCCGTAGGCGACGGAGACCGGAACTTTCACCCGCACGTTCTTCGAGGAATAGGACCAGTTCTCCACCTCGCTGGTCATCAGGATTTCGTTTGGGATCAGGTACTCGATCTGGTCGCGTGTGGTGACGGAGACCGCGCGGATGCCGATCTTCTTGACCTGGCCGACCGCCTGAGCGCTGCCTCCCGAATTGACGGCGATGACGTCCCCCGGCTTGATTGAGCGGTCCATCAGCAGGATGATCCCCGCGATCAGGTTGCCGAAGGTCTTCTGCAGGCCGAACCCGACCGCGAGGCCGAGCGCGCCCGAGAACACGGTCAGCGCGGTGAGGCTGATGCCGAGGACGTCGATCCCGATCAGGATGGTCAACACCCAGACGGCGATCGAGACGAGCTTCTCGCCGAGCAGGCGCTGGGCCGGATCAAGGTTGGGGAGCCGGCCGAACAGGGCGCGGATCACCTTGCTGGCAAGGCGGCCGAACAGGATGACGAGCGCCAGGACCAGCGCGGCGACGAGGGCGCGGTAGAGCGAGATTCGAGTGTGACCGTAGTCGAAGCCGATCCGGTCTGCCACGCTGACGAGGTTGGCCAGCCAGTGGTTCAGGTTCATAGCGAGGCCCCCCATGCGGCAAGCCCCTGCTCAAGATCGGCGATGAGGTCCGCCGGATCTTCCAGCCCGATCGAAAGGCGCAGGCCGAAGCGGTCTGCAGGGTCCATGCCGGCCAGCGGCCAGGGGCTGGCGCTGCGCGCGTGGGCAGGTTCGAGCGGGGTGACGAGGCTTTCGAAGCCGCCCCACGAATAGCCGATGCCGAACAGGTCGAGCGAGTCTATCAGGGCATCGCGGGCCTGTGCCGTGCCCCCCTTCAGGACGAAGCTGAACAGTCCGCAGCCGCCCGTGAAGTCGCGTCGCCACAGCTCGTGGCCGGGTGAACCGGGGAGCATCGGGCAGAGCACCCGCGCGACTTCCGGCCGGCCTTCAAGCCAGTGCGCGATGGCAAGGGCGCTCGCCGTCTCGCGCTCAAGCCGGACCTGCATGGTGCGCAGGCCGCGCAGGGCGAGCGCCGCATCGTCGGGCGAGGCGACCTGGCCGAGGACCTGCGAGGTCTGGCGCAGCTTGCGGTACCATTCGGCCCCGGCCGTGGCGCTGCCCATCATCAGGTCGGAGTGGCCGCCGACGTGCTTGGTGAGGCTCATCACCGAAATGTCGACGCCATGGTCCAGCGCCGAGAAGCCGAGCGGGCTGGCCCAGGTGTTGTCGAGGATGATGCAGGCACCGCGCTTGCGGGCGAAGTGGGCAAGGGCGGGAACGTCCTGCACCTCGAGCGTCAGGCTGCCCGGGCTTTCGAGGAGGACGGCGCGGGTGCGGTCGCACAGCGTGCGCTCGAAGCCGCCAAGGTCCAGCGGATCGAACCAGCGGGTCTCGACCCCGAAGCGGGCGAGGAAGTTGCGGGCAAGGACGCGGCTCGGTTCATAGGCGTTGTCCGTCATCAGCAGGACGTCGCCCGGACCCACGGCGGTGAGCACGGCCCCCGCGATTGCGGCCACTCCCGAGGGGTAAAGCAGGGAGCCGCCGTCCGGACCGGCCGCAGGCTCCATCTCGGTCAGGGCTTCCGCGAGGGCCCATTGGGTCGGGGCGCCACGCCGGCCGTAGTAGAACCGCCCGTCTGCGTTGTGCCGCGGGCCTTCCTTCAGGGCGGCGGTGTTCGGATAAAGGTGCGTGCTGGCACGCCAGACCGGGGGGCTGACCACGGCGGAGGGATGATCGGCGGTGCCGGTCCATTCGGGGCGGCGGCCGGCGCCGACGAGACGGGTGGCGGAAGAGGCGGGGCGGGAAGGGGGCTTGGCCATGTCCGCCCCTGCCTATCAGGCGTGAACCGCCGCGCCTACCTGCTTTGGTGTTGCGGGGTCTGCGCCCCATTCGGTCCACGAACCGTCGTAGAGGGCGACGTCGTCCTTGCCGATGAGGTGCATGGCAAAGGCGAGGACGCAGGCGGTGATGCCGCTGCCGCAGCTGACTATGGCCGGGCGCGACAGGTCCACACCGCCGCCGACGAAGGCCTGACGCAGGGCGGCGGCGTCCTTGTACGTGCCATCGGCGTTGAACAGGTTGGTATAGGGCAGGTTGAGAGACCCTGGGATGTGGCCGCTGGCAAGGCCGGGCCTCGTTTCGGGAGAGGCGCCGGTGAAGCGGGGCGCACCCCGCGCGTCGATCATCTGTTCCGCCCGGCTGGCGATGTTGGCTAGGACCTGCTGCTTGGTGCGAAGCTGCCGGGTATCTGCCCAGGAGGTGTAATGGCGCTGGCGCAGCGTTTCCACTCCCTTTGCAAGTGGGCGTCCCTCGGCGATCCAGCGGGCGATCCCACCATCGAGAATGGCAACATTGTGGGCGCCGAACATGCGCAGCATGAACCAGGCACGGGCCGAAGTTTTCACCGCGCTGTCATCGTAGAGGACGATGCGGCTGCCATCGCCGAGGCCCAGAGCCTGCATCCGGCTGGCGAACTTTTCCGCAGAGGGCAATGTGTTTTCGATCGGTGCGGCGGGGTCGACCAGTCCGGACAGGTCCATGAACACTGCGCCGGGAATGTGCCCGTCCTCGTACTCGGCGCGTGCCTCGCGGCCGGCGTCGGGCAGGTGCTTGGTCGCATCAACGATCCTGAGGTCGCTGGCGCCGATCTCGTTGGCGAGCCATTCGGTCGAAACTAGGCTGTCCATGCTACGCGCGTACTCCTCCTCGCGGCGTACGGCCTCGGCTTAGCCGTGCACGTGCGCTGCGTCGAGATACGAATAATGTCGTGCGACGAACTGCAAAATGCAACGTGGTCAGGCGGCGGCCGATACGTCGCGCTGGTCGACCGCGCCGAAGATGCGGGGCCCCGCATCGAGCCTGAACGGCCGCAGGCGCCCGTTCTCCAACGACGAGGGCTCCCCGACTACCAGGACGCGGGTCTCCGAAAGGCCCGGCGCCTCGGCGCGGACGCGGACAAGCGGCACCAGCAGAGTGGCACTGCCGCTGCGGATCGGGGTGACCGCAGCGAGCGGCAGGCGCAGGTCGCCCTTGACCCGCGCCGTTTCGCCCGGGGCGAGGCCGGCGATCTCGTGCCGCAGTTCGAGGCCGCTGCCGTCGCGGGCCAGCTGGCTGTCCTCGGGAATCGAAGCGTGGGCGCCGATCATGTCGGCAGCGACGAACACCGGGCCGAGCGGCTGTCCGGAACGGTTGCTGATGGTGAGCTCGTAATGGAGCGTGGCGTTGACCAGCGAGACGCTGAGGCGGACCGGCTGGAGCGCGATGTCGAAGGGGGCGGCGGGGGCGGGGTTGGGCGCGGCAGGTTTGGCAGGCGGCGGTGTCAGGACCGGCGACGGCGGGGGCGGCGCGCCCAGCGGGATATCTGCGGGTTCGTAGGGCTCGACGACCGGCTCTGCCTCATCCGCGGCGGCACGGCGGCGGGCGAAGATCGCCGCGGCGGTGATGGCTGCCGCGGCGAGGGCGGCGAGTAGCCACCACAGGGCGGAACCGGAGGAGGCCGGGGCGGGTTGGGGCGCGGATCCCGCTGGCAGGGTTGCGGCGGGGGACGGCGTTTCAGCCAGCGGCGGGAGTGCCACCGGAGCCGGGGCCCGTGTGGGTTCGGCGCGCGGCGTCGGGGTAGGCGCGACCTCGGGTTCGCGCTCGGGACCTGCGGACGGTGTTGCCAAGGCGGGGCGTGGGGCGCGGGTGGGCTCGGGAGTCGGCGTTGCGCTAACCATAGGCGCTGGGACCGCGCGCGGGGTGGGTCGGGGTGACGGCGTGGCCGTCGGGCTCGGACGCGGCGCCGGCGCGGGGCTCGCGGAGGGTGTCGGATGGGGCACGGACGGCGAATCGGAATCGCTCGGCCCAACCGGGCGCGGCGCCTCCGTCGAAGTACCCGGCTGGAGGCGAAAATCGCTTACCGATTGCGCGGCGAGCGGGGCGGCGAGCACCCAGAGAAGCCCGCCGGCCAGCGTCGTTCGTCCAAGATGTTTAGTAATCCCAGTCATTTGCCCAGCCAGATTCGGGCGAATCCTTAGTTCATTCGGCGGTGAATGGCCCGTGAATTGTGCTGAAGAGCGCGACGGCTTGTTTCCAGCGCGCGATTGCGGCACGGCCATCTTCCATGAGCGAACCCACCCGACCCGAAACCGCCCGCGCGCCCCTACACCTCGGCCAGGCCAGCGCGCTGCCTGCCTCGCCGGACGAGGCCGTGCTCGACTATGTGCCGAACCCGGGGCAGGGGGCGCTCTACCTGGTTCGGTTTGCCGCGCCGGAGTTCACCTCGCTCTGTCCGGTTACCGGCCAGCCGGACTTCGCCCACCTGGTGATCGACTATGCGCCGGGCGAGACGATCGTCGAATCGAAGTCGCTGAAGCTGTTCCTTGGCTCGTTCCGCAACCACTGCGGGTTCCATGAGGCGGTGACCGTGGGGATCGGCCAGCGCCTGTTCGGGGAAATGGCGCCGCGCTGGCTGCGGATCGGCGGCTACTGGTATCCGCGCGGCGGCATTCCGATAGATGTGTTCTGGCAGTCCGGCCCGGCGCCGGAAGGTCTGTGGGTGCCGGAGCAGGGTGTCGCATCGTACAGGGGGCGGGGCTAGCGCCTAGTCGCTCGCATCGAGCCGGTAGCCGATGCCCGGTTCGTTGCGGAGCAGTCGCGGCTGCGAAGGATCTGCCTCGATCTTGATCCGCAGGGCGCGGATCGCAACGCGCAGGTATTCCACGTCTTCGCGGTGGGCCTTGCCCCAGACCCTTTCGAGCAGGACGGCGTGCGTGACGATCCGCCCGCCCGCTTCCGCAAGGCATTGCAGCACGGAAAATTCGCGCGGGGTGAGGGACACGGGGCGTCCCTCGACGGTGACGGTATGGCGGGCCGGATCGATGGCGACCGGGCCATGGACGACAGGGCCTCCGGTGCCGCCTCCGCTCTGGCGCAGAACGGCGCGCAGACGGGCGCGCAGCTCGTCTCCGTCGAAGGGCTTGACCAGATAGTCGCTGGCGCCGAGGTCGAGCGCAGCGACCTTTTCCGCAACGTCGCTCCGGGCCGAGACGACGATGACCGGAACCGGTCCCGCGGCGCGGATCGCGCTGACCAGTTCAAGACCGTCGCGGTCTGGCAGCCCCAGATCGAGCAGGACGGCATCGATCCGCCCCTCGGCGAGGCGGGCCATGGCCTCACGGCCGGTGGCGGCGGGAACCGCCTCGTGCCCATCGTGTGCGAGGACGACCGAGAGAAGACGCAGGATCGCCGGCTCGTCATCCACGCACAGGACGCGGCTCATCGCGCCGTGCCCCGGAACGGGGGCAGGGAAAGGGTCAGGCGGGCTCCGCCAAGCGGCGAGGACGAGGCTGCAGCGGTCATCCCCATGGCTTCGGCGAAGCCGCGGACGATGGCAAGGCCAAGGCCGCTACCGCTGGAGGTGCCGTCCGCGCCGCGATCGCTGTCGCGGTCACTGCCATCGAGCCGCTGGAACCGCTGGAAGATCCGCTCGCGCTCTGCCTCCGGGATGCCGGGGCCATCGTCATCGATATGGACGAGGATGCGGTCCGGTGCGGCCTCGGCCTTGAGGGAGACCCTGTGCCGCGCGTGACGCAGCGCATTGTCCAACAGGTTGACGAGGACATGGTGCAACAGGACGGGATCACCAGCGGCGAAGGGCAGGTCGGCGGGCACGGCGCGGGCAAGCGAAATTCCGGGGGGCACTGCAAGGGCGGCGCAGGCCGCCGCGACAGCGTCTGTCAGGTCGATGCTGTCCACTACGGGGGCCAGGGCACCGCTCTCCAGCCTGGCCGCGCCGATCAGGTCGGCCATCAGCCGTTCCAGCCGCCGGGCAGCGCCCAGCGCATCGCGGGCGGCCTCGCTCGTAGGCGCCAGTTCCGACAGGCGGCCGCTGAGTACGGTGAGCGGCGTGCGGAAATCGTGAGCGAGAGAGGCGAGAAAGGTGCGCCGCAGCTCATCGGCCTGTTTCAGCCGTTCACGTTCGCTTCGCTCGTTTTCCAGTTGGTCGCGGTCGCGGCACTGGCCGAGCAGGAGGGCGAGTTCGGCGAGATGTTCCAGCTCCACCTGGCCGCGCGTCGCGCCGTCGACGGGCCGGGCGAGGGCGGCGATGCCGGCATCGGTGCGGTTCTTCGGGGCGAGGCGCAGATAGGTCCAGTCGGCCGCAGGCATGACCTCCGTGCCGTGACCGGTGGTGTCACCGTTGTGGGCAGACCAGGCAGCGGCAGACAGATCAAGCGGGGAGAAGGCGGCGTCGCCCACGGGCAGGTGGGTGCCGTCGAGCAGGCGGATCGCGCCGTAGCGGGCAGAAAGGGCAGCAAGGCCCTGTTCGAGCGCGGAGCTGGCAGGGCTGCCCGCGAGGAGGGCGGAGAGTTCGGCCACTTCCGCGCTGAGGCGGGCCTGTTCGCGCGCTTCGGCCTCGCGCGCGGTGAGGCGGGTGGCGAGGCGGCTGGTGACGAGTGCGACGGCGACAAGGACGAAGACGCTGACAAGGTTGTCAAGCCGATGGACCTGGAAGGTGAAGCGCGGCTCGATCAGGAAGAAGTTGTAGGCCGCTGCCCCGCCGAGTGCGGCGAAGAGTCCGGGTCCGACCCCGCCGCGCGTGGCGGCCAGGAGAACCGGCAGAAGGAACAGGAGGGCAGCCGAGGCGAGACCGAGGACCGCGGGGTGCGCCGTGGCCAGCCAGGTGACCACGACCAGCCCGACAAGGGCTTCCAGATAGGGCAGCACTCGGAATCGCACGCGGCGCTTATAGCTCGATCTGGCTGCCGAGTTCGACCACCCGATTGGGTGGAATCGCGAACCATGCCGTCGGGTCGGCCGCGTTACGGTGGAGGAAGGTGTAGAGGATCGTCATCCAGCGCGGCATGGAACGGCGCGTGGCAAAGCGGATGGCGCTGCGGCCGACGAAGAACGAGGTGCCGCCGGGGCCTGCCAGCAGGCCTGGCTCACGCGCCAGGTCGCTCGGCACGTCGGCCTTGTCCATGTAACCATAGCGCAGGCGTGCGCGGACGAAACGATCGTCGAGGCGTTCGAGCTGGAGGCGGTCCTCCGGGGCGACCCAGGGGGTCGGCTGGCTCTCGATTCGGGCGATGATGTTCGTCCGATGCAGGGCCTTGTTGTGCTTCAGGTTGTGGAGCAGGGCTGACGGGACGAATTCGAGATCTTCCGTCAGGAACACGGCGGTGCCCTCGACGGTGAGCGGGGGGCGGGCGGCCAGAGCCTTGCTCATCTCGGCAAGGGACACGCCCTGTTCGGCCATGCGCGCGCGGGTGGCTCGCCGGCCTTTCATCCACGTGAAGATGACAATGCCCATCAGCCCCGCGACCAGCAACGGAACCCAGCCACCTTCCGTGACGCGCAGGATGTTGGCGCCGAAGAAGAACAGGTCAAGCGCAAGAAACGGGGCGATCAGCAGGCCCGACCAGACCGGCTGCCAGCACCAGAATTTCCAGGCGATGACGAAGGCGAGACAGGTGGTGACGACCATCGTGCCGGTGACGGCAATACCATAGGCTGCGGCCATGGCCGAGCTGGAGCGGAAACCGAAGACCAGCACGAGCACGCCGAACAGGAGCAGCCAGTTGACTGCCGGCATGTAGATTTGCCCTATCTGGTGCGCGGAGGTCTGCCGAATCGTCATGCGCGGGAGCAGGCCCAGGGCGATCGCCTGGTGCGTCAGCGAATAGGCGCCGGTTATGACCGCCTGGCTGGCGATGATCGTCGCCAATGTGGCGAGTACGACCATCGGGGCGCGCAAGGCATCAGGGGCCATGATGAAGAACCAGTCTGCATTGGCAAGCGTATGGCCGGTCGCTTCGGCAGCGCCCAGCGCCTGGAGTGCCAGTGCACCCTGGCCAAGGTAGTTGAGGGTCAGCGCCGGCCAGACTAGCGACAGCCAGCCCAACTGGATGGGCAGTCGGCCGAAATGGCCCATGTCGGCGATCAGCGCCTCGGCGCCGGTGACGGTCAGGAAGACGGCGCCAAGCACGAAAAGCCCGGTCATGCCGTGGCTGGTGAGGAAGGACACCGCATTCAGCGGGTTAAACGCGGCCAGGACGGCCGGAGCGGCGAGAATATGCCACACACCCAAGGCGCCGATGGCGCCGAACCAGACGAGGCAGACAGGCCCGAACAGGACCGCAACTCCTGCCGTGCCGCGCACCTGGATCACGAACAGGGCGACGAGGATGCCGACGGTGACCGCGAGAATGGAGTTCTGGCTCATGGCTTCGAGCCCCGGAATCGTCTTCAGGCCCTCCACCGCGGAAAGCACGGAGAGGGCCGGGGTGATGATCGCATCGCCATAGAACAGGGCTGCGCCCGTCGCGCCAAGGAGGAGAACGAGGAGCCATCGCCCGCCGGTCGCGCGCGAGGCGAGGGCCATCAGCGACAGGACTCCGCCTTCACCGTTGTTGTCCATCCGGCTGAGGAACAGGACATACTTGAGTGTGACGACGATGATCAGCGCCCATAGCGCCAGCGACAGGACTCCCAGTATCTCCCCCCGGCTGATGCCGTCGGCGGCAGTCTGGGCCAGTGCTTCGCGAAAGGCGTAGAGCGGGCTGGTCCCGATGTCGCCGTAGACGACGCCAATCGCCCCGAGGGTCAGTGCGGCCAGCGAATGGCGCGCGACGGAGTGCCGGTCAGGCGTGGCGGCGGGGGGTGCGGACGGATCGGAGGAGAGAGCGTCCAAGAGCAGTGACCTCGCTATCGCATGCGGTTGAGAGAATGCGACGACCAGCCGTGAAAGGGCCATGTGCGGTGTCTTGGTGGTGCATAAAAGACACGTAAAAGTGGAGTGGCAGCCTCCGGGAAGCCCCCACGGTCACGTTTGCCACCCGAAAAAGCACGAGAAATCGTGGCACTTCGCGCGCCTTGCGGCCTGCCCGGGAGCGATTGAAAAATTTGCGGTGACAGAGTAACTCGAGCGGGTTAGAAAATGGATGCTAGACATTTAGGCTAGCTTTGGCGCCTGGAACGTATCTCGCGCAGGGGCTGCAATCGGGGAAAACCCCAAGGTCCAAAGGGAGGATTGCGGTGAAACTGCACCACATGTTGCTCGTCACTTCGGCTGTCGCCGGGCTCGGAGGCATCGCTGCCCCTGCTCATGCGCAGACTGCCGCGCCGGCCGCCGAGGCCAGTGGAGACGCCGGGGACGTCATTCTCGTTACCGCCCGCCGCAAGAGCGAAAACCTGCAGACCGTTCCGATCGCGGTGACTGCAATCAATCAAGACACTTTGAGCAAGGGTGGCAGTTTCTCGCCGCTGGATCTGGCTCAGGTGGCGCCGGGCGTGCGCACCATGGGCAACGTCGGCAACCGCAGCGACGTGGTCTACTCAATTCGTGGCCAGTCGATGGCCTTCGGCAACATCTTCCCGGCGGTGGTTCCCTATTTCGCGGAAGTGCCGATCGTTGGGGAATTCTCGACCGGCAGCTTCTTTGACCTCGAGAACGTGCAGGTTCTGCGCGGCCCGCAGGGCGTGCGCTTCGGCCGTGTGACCGACGGCGGCGCGGTGCTGCTCCAGCCCAAGCGCCCCACCAGCGAACTGGGTGGCTACCTCAAGGCGACTTTCGGCAACTACGACCTCCATACCTTCGAGGGCGCGGTGAACGTGCCGATCGTTTCCGACAAGGTGCTCTTGCGCGTTGCCGGCGAGAGCGCTCGCCGCGGCGGTTTCACCACCAACATTCCGAACAACCAGAAGCTGGACAACGTCCACTATGACACCATCCGGGCCACGCTTACGTTGCGGCCCGTGGATGGCGTGGAGAACATCACCACCTTCCAGTACAACGAGGCTCACGAAGCCAACAGCTCCCAGATGGCTGCCATCCGCCGTTCGAAGTTCTCGGCGGCGGAACTCTTGGTACTCGACGCGGCCGCTGCGACCTATGCCCAGAGGGGTCCGCGCTACGTCATCAACGGCAATCCGCTGCTTGGTCCGGACTACGGCATTTTTGGCGATCGCGAGCAGACGATCATATCGAACATCACCCGGATCGACGTCACCGACGACATCACGTTCCGCAACATCATAGGTTACGTTCGCACCCGCAAATGGACCGGTTGGGACTACGACGGCTCTCCTCTTTCGGTGGTTGATTCCTTCAACAAGATCGTCCCGCGGGTCGATCAGCGCCACATGAGCATCGAACCCCAGGTCATCGGGAAAACCGGGATCGTCGACTGGATCGTGGGGGCCTACTTCGACAAGCAGGATCCGCGCGGACCGGCTGAATCGGTGACCTTCCTCAAGCCTTCGGCCGCGGCCCCGAATGACTTCCGTGTCTCCAACTCGATGTCGTTCCAGACCACCAAGAGCACTGCGTTCTACGGCCAAGCGGAGCTGGATCTCGGTTCTGTCCTTCCGGGTCTGAAGGTCAGCGGCGGCATTCGCCGTACGCACGATTCGAATGTGACCACCGCGCCGAACTCCCTCATTAGCACCTTTGCGGCGTTCACCGGACCGAACTACGTTCATGGACAGTGCAACCCTGCACAGCCGTGCACGACCGTTTCCGGTGCTTTCAATGTCACGACCTATGAAGTGGGTGCGTCGTACAAGGTCAGCCCGGACGTGTTCACCTACGTGACCTATCGCAAGGGTTACCGCCCGGGCGGGTTCAACCTGCTCCGTTCATCGTTTTCGCCGACTGGCGCCTATGGTCCCGAGTACGACAAATCGCTGGAGCTCGGCCTCAAGGTGAACACCCGGCTGGGAGAGATGCCGTTCAAGTTCAACCTGGCGGCCTTCTACGATCGGTACACCGATATCCAGAAGCGCATCAACCTGATCGATAACGGCACGGCGCTGACCATCCTGCTCAATGTGAAGAATCCGGCGACGGTCAAGGGCATTGAGCTCGAGACCAGTATCAGCCCGGTGCAAGGTCTTGATATTGGCTACAACATGGCTGTCACCGACGCCAAGTTCAAACTACTCAGCACCGACACGCAGGCAGCGCTGTTCAACTCTACAGATGGTGCATGTAATGGCGATGCTCCGAAGAACCTTGGCTTCTGTCCGCTGAATCGCTTCGCGGCTACGCCGGATTTCCAGATGACGGCGTCGATCGGCTACACCTTGCCGCTGCCCCCTTCGGTGGGCGATGTCCGGTTCGGCCTCGACTGGTATCACCAGAGCAGCATGGCCTACACCGATTCGACCTATCTGACCCCGGATTCGATCGGCAAGCCGTACAGCGTCCTGAATGCCAACGTCTCCTGGCGGAACGTCGGCGGTGAGAACGTTGACCTGACCGCATTTGTCACCAACCTCACCAACGAGGTCTATTGGCAAGGCGCGCAGACGGTCACGCAGAACGCCTCGTCTGGCATCGGTGCGCATTTCTACGCGCCGCCGCGGATGTTCGGCCTCAGCGCTCGCGTCCGCTTCGGCGGCGAGCGGTAAGGGATAGCGGGGCGTGACGCAGGAAACCCTCCAGGACGTCGCCGTGGTCCGGCTTACCGGAACCGGCTCGACCTGGTGGGACCAGCTGAACGCCCTGTCTCCCCAAACCCTGGAGCGGGTCAGCCGGCAGATCGCCGCTGCCCGCCCCACCGGGGCGCTTTCGCCCAAGATCCGTGAATTTATCTATGTCGGCGTCGATGCGCTCGTCACGCATCTCTACGCCCAAGGCCTGGCCGTTCATGCCGAAACCGCAGTCAAGGTCGGCGCCACGCCCGAAGAGCTGGTCGAAGTCCTCCAGATCGCCGCCTCCGTCTGCGTGCCACGTTGGGCAGCCGCGGCCCTGGCGGTCTACGACGAACTCGATTCCGCGGGGGGCGCCCCCGAACTCCAGCGACTCGATAGCGAGACTCGCGAATTCGGAGGCCAGCTCGAGAGCAAGACGGGTCTCTACGAGGACTGGATCAACACCCTGCTGTCGCGTGCGCCGGCCCATACGCGGTGCCTTCTGGATGTCGTCCATTCGCCAGGCGAACCGTCGGTTTTGGGCAACAAGACCCGCGCGCTTGTGGCGCTGGCGCTGTCCGCCGCCGCGCCCATCGGGGATGCGGACGCAGCCCGTTCCCATGCCCGCGCAGCGCTGTCGTTTGGAGCAGGCGCGGACGAGATCATCGAAGCGATCCAGCTGACTTCCGGAATAGGCGGCCACGCCTTCTCGATAGGGGCTCCGGTCGTGGCAAGAGTTTGGGCGGAACGTGCCGGCGGTTAATTGTTGGCCCATGCGAAACGGCCAAGCTCCGACGCCCCAGAAAAACGCACTCCGCCACGGCTTTGGCATGATCTTGCCGGCCTGAATCGGCGCCGGCACACCGTTTCCCGGCCGTCCCGTTCAGGCGGCCATCAACACCGCCTTGGCCATGCACATAAGATCGGCGAGGAACTCTGCCTCGGTTTCTCCGGCAGGCCTAGTTCCAGCTACGTCCCGATCGTAGAGGACGAGCCCATGCCAGTACAGATAGCTCGCCTGCATCATCCGGCGTCGGCACTTGCTTTCATCCCTGATCGGATGCTGATCGACGATCATCTGCGCGAGCTGGCCGGAAGTTGGACCGCTGCGTCCAAGTTCGTGGCGTAACGAGAATTGACCCGCGTCGTACAGCGCACTGAGGAAGGCGGCATAATTGTGCTTGCCGCTTCGGCCGCGTACATCGGCCACAGGGCGGAGAAGGGCCTCCAGGAAGTGCTCGGGCCCCAGGCTCTGCCCTGTTGACACCAATGCCGCGAGGTGAGCCCCGCGCGCCGCTTCCATCCGCTCCAGCCGCCACAGAAGCACGGCCTTGACCAGGCCTTCCTTGTTCTTGAAGTGATAGCGGATGGCTGCGGTGTTCGAACTTTCGGCCGCTTCGATGATCTTGCGCAGCGAAATGCCGTTGAGGCCGTGCTGACCCCAAAGCTCCTCCGCCGCCTCGAGCAGCGCGCGCTTGGTCGTGTTCAGATGAGGCATGTCCACGATGCGCTGCGTGCCTGTTCGATTGCCCATCGTCAATCCGTTCAGCGCAATAACCGGAAACGCGTGCAGCACAGGGCAGGAAGCTGTGCGGTGAAGTGCACCGGGCGTGGCATCGGGCGTGGTGCCGGCTGAGGGATTTGAACCCCCGACCTTCGGTTTACAAAACCGCTGCACTACCACTGTGCTAAGCCGGCGAAAGGCGATCAGGGCCTGTTGCGACGGCCTTTGCCCTAGAGCGCGCCGAAGGTCCAGCCTTCCGTTGCGGCGACCTCGGCAAGGCCTGCCGGGTCCCACAGGGCCGGACGTGCGGCGGCGCGCCGCAGCCATGCCGCGGTGAGCAAGGCATCGCTGGCATGGTCGGTGATCGGGCCGTCGCCCGGAACGGGGGCGCTGCCTAGTTCGGCAAGAGCAGCGTTGAGATCCGCGTGGCTGCGCATCTTGCTGCGCCCCGCGGTGCGCCGCGCCTCGAGTGCGGCAAGGCTGGTGTAGATCTCGCAGACCACGGGGCCGGAGCGGGGCAGCGGGTCGACCGGCCAGACTGGCAGACCGGCGGAGAGGCGGTGCAGCATTCGCATGCCCGTAAGGCTCGACTTGCCGACCTGCGCCGCGCCGACGAGGTTGAAGTTGGAGCAGGGCCGGCAGCCCATCGCCGCCTGCGCGCGCTCGGTCACTCGCAACCGGCCGATGCCGCTGCCGAACAGCGCCCCCTCGCGTCCGCCGTGTCGGCGGAAGTAGGGGGCGAAGAGCGGGTGATCGACAAAGCTCGAGGCGCCGAGGTGCGGATCGACGGCGCAGGTCTGCTCGACCAGCGCCCACAGCGCGCGGATATCGGGCGGGCTGGCGGCAAGGCCTGGAAAGAACGCACCGGCATCGGCGAAGGGCAGCGAGATGCCCAGATCAAGGCCGACGAGGCAGTCGGCGGTGGCGAGGTCAAGCAGCCAGTCGAGCACCTCGGGCCGGGACCAGCGGTGGCCGGGGCGGACCAGCGCGGGCGCGCCATCGCCGGCGGCAGCCCGGGCGACGGCGATGCCACGGTGGCGCTCTCCGGCGGCGCCAGACCAGTCGATCGCGACGAACCCGGCGAACCTTGTGGCAAGGGCGTTCACGCCACGCCGCTCACGGCTGCTGGCGTTCCTTGCGCTTCTTGTCCCACCATTCGAGGCGCTTCAGCACCTCGCGCTCGAAGCCGCGTTCGACCGGCAGGTAATAGGCCTGGGGGGGCATGCCTTCCGGCCAGTAGTCCGCGCCGGAGAAGCCATCCTCCGCGTCGTGGTCGTAGGCATAGTCCCTGCCGTAGCCGATGTCCTTCATCAGCCTCGTCGGCGCGTTGAGGATATTGGCCGGAGGGCTGAGCGAGCCGGTCTCACGGGCGGATTTCCACGCGGCCTTCTGCGCAGCATAGGCGGCGTTCGATTTGGGCGCGGTGGCCAGGTAAAGGCAGGCCTGGACAATGGCCAGTTCGCCTTCCGGGCTGCCAAGAAAGTCGTAGGCATCCTTCGCGGCGAGGCACTGGACTAGTGCCTGCGGATCGGCGAGCCCGATGTCCTCGCTGGCGAAGCGGACGAGGCGGCGCAGCACGTAGAGCGGTTCCTCGCCGGCGGTGAGCATCCGCGCGAGGTAGTAGAGTGCGGCCTGCGGATCGGAGCCGCGCAGAGATTTGTGCAGGGCCGAGATGAGGTTGTAGTGACCGTCGCGGTCCTTGTCGTAGACTGCGACGCGTCGCTGAAGGAAGGCCCCGAGCGCGCCGGGATCGAGCGGCGCGTCGATCTTCGCGGCATAGAGCGTCTCTGCCTGGTTGAGGAGAAAGCGCCCGTCGCCGTCCGCGCTGGCGACCAGCGCCTCGCGCGCGTCGGCGGTGAGGGGGAGGGGACCTTCGAGCTGCTCGGCCCGGTCGAGCAACTGCCCGAGCGCCGCCGCATCGAGCCGGTGCAGGATGAGGACCTGCGCGCGGCTCAGCAGGGCGGCGTTGAGCGCGAAGGAGGGGTTTTCGGTCGTCGCGCCGACGAGGGTGACCGTGCCCCTTTCGACGAAGGGTAGGAAGCCATCCTGCTGGGCGCGATTGAAGCGGTGGATCTCGTCCACGAACAGCAGGGTACGCTGCCCGGCGCGGGTAGCCGCCTCAGCCTCGGCGAAAGCCCTCTTGAGATCGGCGACGCCCGAAAAGACCGCGCTGATCGCGGCGTAGCGCATGCCGACGGCGGCAGCGAGGAGCCGCGCGATCGAGGTCTTGCCGGTGCCTGGCGGGCCCCAGAGGATCATCGAGGAGAGCTTGCCGGCGCTCACCATGCGTCCGATCGCGCCGGTTGGGCTGGTGAGGTGGTCCTGCCCGATCACCTCGCCCAGCGCTTGCGGGCGCAGCCGGTCCGCCAGCGGCGCGTCTTCGCGCAGCGGTTCTTCGGCGGCGCCAGGGGGCAGGGCTTCGGGGAAGAGATCGGCCATTGCGGCCTATCTAAGGGGTGCGGGCTGGAATTGCACGCCCGTGCGTGCGGCCTAGCCTTGCCGGGCGCGGCGGCGGGCGAGGCGCAGGTATGTGTCCGCCACGGTCTGGTTGATCTGGTCCCACGAGAATTCGAGGCTGCGCTTCTCGCCCGCCGCGCCGTGGCGGGCGCGCAGCTCCGGATCGGTGACGTAGGCGTGGAGCGCGTCGGCATAGGCATGGATCGCGCCCGGGCGGATCAGGCGGCCGGAGACGTGATCGTCGACCAGGGCGTCGCTCCCGGTGGCGGCGGCGGCGACCACGGGAAGCCCGCAGGCCATGGCCTCAAGCGTGACGTTGCCGAAGGTCTCGGTGACCGAAGGGAAGAACAGCACCTCCATCGAGGCGACGGCGCGGGCAAGGTCCGGCCCGCCGAGGAATCCGGTGAAGAAGGCCTCGGGCAGGCGGTTTTCGAACCACTCGCGCGCCGGGCCGTCGCCCACCACCAGCACGCGGTACCGCGCGCCCTTGCGGCGCAGCTCGTCGATCGCGTCGGAGAAGACGTCGAGCCCCTTTTCCATCACCAGCCGGCTGAAGAAGCCGATCACCACCTCGTCATCGGCAAGGCCCTGGGCGCGGCGCCAGTCCATGTCGCGGCGGCCCGGGTGGAAGATCTCGCGGTCCACGCCGCGCGACCAGATCGAGATGTCGTAGTTCATCCGCTGGTCGCGCAGGACCTGGGCCATGGACTCCGAGGGGGCAACCAGCGCGTCGCAGCGGCGGTAGAGCCGGCGCAGCATGGCTTCGAGCAAAGGCTCGATGAAGGCGAGGTTGTAGTACCGCGGGTAGGTTTCGAACCGGGTGTGGACCGAGGCGAGCACCGGCAGCCCGTGCCGGCGCGCCCAGCTGACCGCGCGGTGGCCGGCAGGATCCGGCGAGGAGATGTGGACCACGTTGGGCGCAAAGGCAGCCAGATCGCGCCGCACGCGGGGAGAAAGGCCCATGGCCACGTGATATTCGGCCCGGCCCGGGATCGGCAGCGCGGGCAGGGAGATGAGGTCGCCGGTTGGCGGGAAGGCCGGTTCGGCAACCGTGGGCGCATAGACCCGGACCTGTGCGCCCTGGCGCAGCAGATAGCCCACCAGCCGATTCAGCGACTGGTTGGCGCCGTCGCGCACATAATTGTAGTTTCCGCTGAACAGCGCGATGCGCAGGTCCGAGCATGAGGAAGGGGCGACAGCCATGGCTGCCGCCCCTACACAAGCCTTGCTCTTTTGGCGAGGCCTACAGGTCGTGCTTACCAGCCCCGGCCGTAGTAGCCGCCGCCATAGTAGCCGCGGTGCTCACGCCATTCATGCCGGCGCCAGTCGTCCCTGTAGTACGGCCGGTAGTAGCGCGGGTAGTCGCGATAGACATAGTAGCTGCGATAGCGCGGGTAGTAGCCGCGATCGTAGTAGTACCCGTCGTAATAGCGGTCATTGTGGTTAGAGGCGATGGCCGCCCCGAGCGCCAGCCCGATCACGCCGCCGGCGATGGCGGCGCCGGTGGCGTCTCCGTCATGGTGGCGGTAGCCGTAGTAACGGTCGGCCATGGCCGGGGTCGAGGCAGTCAGCGCGGCCGCACCGAGAGCCGCGCCCAGCGCTGCTTTCCTGATGATGCTCATGTTTGTTCTCCAGCGTCGCATGCCGCCCCTGCCGCGCGGTCACAGGCGATTTGGCCACTAGCGCGCTGAATGGTCAATGAATTTTGTGGACTGCTTGCGACGAGGCGTGCCGCCGTGGCGCACGGGCAAGGAAAAGGGCGCCCGGCGGCAGGCCGGGCGCCCCCCTCCCCGCAAGGGGAGTCTCGTCAGCAAGGGACTTAGTAGCCGTAGCGGTAGGTGCGCTGGCCATAGTAGTCGCCCCGGCCGTAGTAGCCCCGGTCATCGTAGCCGCGGCCGTAGTAGCCCTGGTCGTAGCCGCGCCGCTGGTAGTAGCCCCGGTCCTCGACGCGGCGGCCGTTGCGGTCGTAGCAGTTGCCCTGGCGATCCCAGTAGTAGCCGTCGCGGTAGTGCCAGCCACGGTCAGCGTAGCGATCATGGTGATTGTTGACGCTGGAGGCGACGATAGCGCCAAGCGCGAGGCCGATGATCCCGCCGGCAATCGCCGCACCGGTGGTGTCGCCGCCGCTGCGGTGGCCGTAGTACGGATCGGCCATGGCCGGGCTGGCAGCGGCGAGGGCGGTGGCGCCCAGAACGGTGGCGATGGTCGCCTTCCTGAAGATGCTCATGGCATGAACTCCTGTGCGGCGGTCGGTCTGGACCGGCCCGATTGCCGTTCCCTGATTCGCCGCTTGAGTTCATGTTTATGCCGGTGAACCTGAACGGGTTCGGAGGGCGGTTGGCAGGTTCCGTTCAGGTTTGTTGGGTGGAAAGTGAACGGATCGGGGCTTCAGCGGCCAGCTCCGGCGCAGCCGGATAGCCCGCGCGCCGGCTGGAACCGTTCGTCCGGCCTTCCATTTGTCAAGGATAGCGAGTTCTTCAGATCGGAAAGTCCAATGGAGCACAGCCAGCCGAGCCTTGCGGTTTTCGGAGCGATCGCGCTTGCGGTATCGGCTCCTGCACAGGCGTTAGACGACGAATCCTCCGCCGCTGTCGCCGAGGCGACCGCAGCAGCGCAGAAAGCCCGGGAGGACATGGTCGAGACGTTCGGGACCGACCAGCTCGAGAACGGGGAATTCCTGTGGCAGGGCGGTCCCGTCAAGGTCACCCGAGTGGTGGTCAGCCTGGCAGATCAAACGGTCTATGCCTACGCCAGTGACCGGCTGGTAGGTGTCGCACCAACCTCGACTGCCAAGGAAGGTCACTTAACCCCGGCAGGGATATTCTCGGTTCTCGAGAAAAACCGCATGTACTACTCAAAGAAGTACGACAACGCCCCCATGCCCTATGCCCAGCGGATCGACCAGTACGGCATCGCCATGCACGCCGGGGCCATTCCCGGCTACCCGGCGTCGCACGGTTGCATCCGTCTGCCGGCGAAGTTCGCCGCCAAGCTATTCCAGTCGACGGACATCGGCACCAAGGTCTACATCGGCGGGACTGCGCCGAATATCGGCCAACTATCCCTGGCAGATTAGAGCGACGGTCCCTGCTCTCGACCCCGCTTAGTCCACAAGAAAGGCCCGGAAAGCATCTCGCCTTCCGGGCCTCTTCTTATCTTCAGGCCGCTTCCTTCTTGCGGCCGGCCTTCTTGCGCTCGTTCGGGTCGAGGATCGCCTTGCGCAGGCGGATGTTCTTGGGTGTCACCTCGACCATTTCATCGTCGTCGATGTAGGCGATGGCCTGTTCCAGCGTCATGATGCGCGGCGGGGTCAGGCGGATGGCGTCGTCCTTGCCGGTCGAACGGAAGTTCGTCAGCTGCTTGGACTTCATCGGGTTGACCTCGAGATCCTCGGGCTTGGCGTTTTCGCCGATGATCATGCCCTCGTAGATCTTGTCCTGCGGCTTCACGAACAGGATGCCGCGGTCTTCGAGGCTGTTCAGCGCGTAGCCAACGGCCTCGCCGGTCCCGTTCGAGATCAGCACGCCGTTGAGGCGGCCTTCGATCGGGCCCTTGTGGGGGCCGTACTTCTCGA
>Ga0207640_10000226_pt1 | contig 39673 bp, 40 predicted proteins | sample KBSCornC42_FD_184300 | JGI IMG/M metagenome (GOLD analysis project Ga0207640, IMG submission 184300) | Corn rhizosphere microbial communities from Kellogg Biological Station, Michigan, USA - KBS Corn C4-2 (SPAdes) (version 2) | ecosystem: Host-associated > Plants > Roots > Rhizosphere > Soil ... | reverse complement strand
GGTGGCGAACAGAAATTTCACGTGGCCCGGCGGCTCCTCCAGCGTCTTGAGCAGCCCGTTGAAGGCCGCCTTCGACAGCATGTGGACCTCGTCGATGATATACACCTTGTAGCGCGCCGAGACCGCCGAATAGCGCACCGCCTCGATGATCTCGCGGATATCGTCGATGCCGGTATGGCTGGCGGCATCCATCTCGACCACGTCGATATGGCGCCCTTCCGCGATGGCGACGCAGGGCTCGCACATTCCGCAGGGATCGATCGTCGGGCCACCCTGCCCGTCCGGACCGATACAATTGAGCGCCTTGGCAATCAGCCGCGCGGTCGAGGTCTTGCCGACCCCGCGCACGCCGGTCAGCAGGAAGGCATGCGCCAGCCGGTCGCGGCGAATCGCATTGCCCAATGTCTGGACCATCGCGTCCTGTCCGATCAGCTCGGAGAAACGCTGCGGGCGATATTTACGCGCGAGCACGCGATAGGCTGCACCTGCCTGTTTGGGCTGTGGCGGCTCGCCAAGGTCGAGGGATTCGGACATCGGCGACACTCTAGGGCCTGATCGTCATGGGTGGAAGCACGTGCGCTTCCGGCCGTGACGCGGATCAAGCCCAACTATAGAGCCTCGGATCAGCCAGAAAGACAGCGATCAGTGCACCCCGCCCTCGCCCAGATGCCCCAATTTGTCGGGATTACGCATTACGTAGATCGCGCGAACCTGCCCGTCCTCCACCAGCAAGGCGGTGGTCTGCAGGATGCCGTCTGCCTCGCGTGTGACGAAGCCGGGCAGACCGTTGATGAAGCCATAGCTCACCAGTTGGGACTGGCCGTTGCCGATGAAGCGCAGCAGCGACGTGTGCAGCTTCATCATGTCGTCAATGCCGTGGATCGGCAGATAGCCCGCCGGGCGCTTGCCGCCGCCGTCCGAGTAAAGTGAGACGTCCTGCGCGAGCAGCGCCTGCAACCCTGAAAGGTCGCCGCCGCGCGAGGCGTTGAAGAAGGCAGACGCTATCTCCAGCCCATGCGCCTTGTCGACGGGGAAGCGCGGCCGTTCGGAGCGGATATTGGTCCGTGCCCTCGCCGCGAGCTGGCGGGCGGCGGCGGAATCGCGGTCGATCGAGCGCGCCACCTCATCGAAATCGAGCCCGAACACGTCATGGAGCAGGAACGCTGCACGTTCGAGCGGCGAGAGCCGGTCGAGCGCAAGCATCAGCGGCAGCGTCACGTCCTCGACCGGCTCGGCCTCGACCACCGGATCGGGCAGCCATTCGCCGACATATTGCTCGCGGCGCACGCGGGCCGACTTGAGCTGGTCGAGGCTCAATCGCGTGACCACGCGGCGCAGGAACGCCTCAGGCTCCTGGACCGCCGCCCGGTCGGTGGCGAGCCAGCGGAGGAATGCGTCTTGGACGATATCCTCCGCGTCGGCCATCGATCCGAGCATGCGATAGGCGACCCGGATCAATCGCGGACGCAGCGGATCGAAGCTCGCCGCCGCGTCCGTCTGATCCGGGTTACCGGTCATGCCGCCGCCTTCTCGCTCTGGTGCATTGGGTGCACCCCGCGGAAGCCCGCGCCGAAGCGGTTCCAGGCGTTGATGATGCCGATCAGCATGGTCAGCTTCACTTGCTCTTCCGGCGAGAAATGGGCCTGGAGCTCGGCATAGACGTCGTCCGGGGCATGCGTCTCGGGCAAAAGCGTGAGCGCCTCGGTCCAGGCGAGCGCTGCACGTTCGCGGTCGGTATAGAGCGGCGATTCCTCCCAGGCGGCAAGCATCGTCAGCCGCACTTCGCTTTCGCCCTGCGCCAGCGCCTCACGCGTGTGCATGTGCAGGCAGAAAGCGCAGTGATTGAGTTGCGAGGCGCGGATCTTGACCAGCTCGGCCAGCGAAGGCTCGACGCCGTCCTTGGCCATCGCATTGCTGAACTCGACGAATGCCTGCATCATCTGCGGGGCAGCGGTCCAGGCGTTAAGGCGGGGTTTCATCACTCAGTCTCCTTGTGTTGCGAAGACCTGACGAGACAGCGCGGCCTCGTGTGACATGAGGTCCAAATTTTTTTGAGACCCCTTCAATCCTCGCCGCCAGGGGGAGGTGGCGCCGAAGGCGACGGAGGGGGCGGCAGCGCCGGTCTCACGGCTTCTGGCAGCGCCAGCCGGCGCCCGGCCGCAATATCGCAGGCCCATCTCCACCTCCCGCTCCGTCAGGCTACGCCTGCCACCTCCCCCTGGCGGGGGAGGGTTGTGGGGGTGTTTTCGAAATGGAGATTTCGTGGGAAAGCCGGACGATCGCTTTGCGATCATCTGTGGCGAAGTGGGAGCCGGAACGACCCGACGAGAAATCGTTGTGGCTGCTTCCTTCCGGATCTGACCAGGTTGGCGACGACGCCGTCCGCCCGACTCCCGGGCCGGCATATGGGGAAACCGGGCCGATCTGGCAAGCGTCGGCCCTTCTTGGGCGTCCCGCGCGAGCCGCACACACCGGAAGCGCGCGCGCAATATCACGGCCGCCCTGCTTCGGCAGGCAAAGAAAAGGGCGGCAGCCTCGCGACCCCGCCCTTTCCTATCCGTTGCGATGAGCCCCGCTTACTTGGGCGCCAGCACCATCAGCATCTGGCGGCCCTCCATGCGCGGATGCTGCTCGACCTTGGCGACTTCCAGCGTATCCGCCTGGACGCGCTGAAGCACCAGCATGCCGAGCTGGCCATGCGCCATCTCGCGACCGCGGAAGCGCAAAGTGACCTTCACCTTGTCGCCTTCCTCGATGAACTCGAACACCTTCTTCATCTTGGTGTCGTAATCGTGATCATCGATGTTCGGACGCATCTTGATCTCTTTGATCTCCTGCGTCTTCTGGCTCTTGCGCGCGATGTTGGCCTTTTTCTGCGCCTCGTATTTATATTTGCCGACATCGAGGAACTTGGCGACGGGCGGGTCGGCGTTCGGCGACACCTCGACCAGGTCGAGGCCGATTTCCTGCGCCTGTGCCATCGCTTCGCGCGTATACATCACGCCCAGATTTTCACCGTTCTCATCGATCACCCGAACCTTCTGGCTCTGGATGAACTCGTTGTAACGGGGGCCGTTCAGCGGCATCGGCGGCGCACCCAGCGGGCGGCGCGGCATCATGGGCGGTGGTATAGCGCATTCTCCTTTGGCGGCGGGATGCCGTCACTCCCTCTATATAGAGAGGCGGCGGCCTTTTTGAAAGCGGGTGAGCTCACTCTTCGGTGCGGATCAGCACTGCTTCGCCGATCAGCAGAAACAGGAAGAACGGTGCCCACGCTGCCAGCAAGGGCGGATAGGCGCCGATATTGCCCATCGCCAGCGCGAAATTGTCGGCCACGAAATAGGTGAAGCCAAGCGCCATGCCGATCACCGCACGGATGAACAAAGCGCCGGAACGCGCCAGGCCGAAACCCGCCACCGCGGCCAGCAACGGCATCAGCACGGCCGACAGCGCGCCCGAAATCTTATGCCACAGCACCGTATCGAGCGAGACGGTCGGCCGCCCCGCCGCGCGCAGATCGCCGATCGCGCGCGCCAGCGCCTTGAACGACATGCCGTCGGGCTTGACTTCGGCGAGGGTGAAGCGGTCTGCGGCGACCCCCTGCGCGAACGTGACGACCGGTCGGATGGCCACTTTGCCCGCGCGCACGTCGAAAATCCGCGCATCGTTCATCCGCCATCCGCTCCCGGCTGGCACGGCGCGCGCGCCGCTCACCACCGCGGTCAGCCGGTCAGCGGTGCGATCATAATAGGTCACCTGGTGCAGGACAGTAGTCGGCCCCTTGCCCGTCACCTGCGCGGCGTGGATCAGATCCTCGCCCGCGCGCACCCAGACGTTGCCCACCACGCCGTGCGTCTGCGGAATGGGACCGTAATCGACATCCTGCCACGCGGCCAACACGTTGGTCGCACGCGCCACCACATGATCGTTGAACCAGAAGGAAAGCGCGGCGATGGCGAAGCTCGCCACGATCAGCGGCGCCAATATCTGGTGCGCGGAGATGCCCGCCGCCTTCATCGATATGATCTCGCTATTCTGGTTCATCGTCGCCAGCGTGATCAGCGTGCCGAGCAGGACCGAGAATGGCAGGAAGCGCGAGATGATCTGGGGCAGCCGGAGCGAGATATAATACCACAGTTGCGCATCGCCGTTGCCCGGCATAGCCAGGATGTCGCCGGTCTCGCCGAGCAGGTCGAGCGCCATCAGGATGATCGCCAGACCCGCCAGCACCGCAAAGCTGCGCACCACGAACAGGCGCGCCATATACCAGGTGATGGTGCGCGAGGCGAAGAAGGAGACGTTGAGCTTCATGTGTTTGCCGGGCGTGCGCCAGAGCGGCCGAACAATTTCTTGGCAAGCGTGCCCAGTTTGGCAAATTGCCGCTCGAGCGCACCGATCGGCTGACCGCCTGGCTTCTTGGTGAGTGTGCCGTACATCCACCAGATCAGGATCGCGAACAGAACGAACGGCGTCCACAGCGCCACCAACGGGCTGATATGGCCCCGCCCGCCCAGCGCCTCCGCATATTCGTTGATCTTGTAATAAGTGACGATCATCACGATCGACAGGAACACGCCGAGCGCCGAGGTCGAGCGCTTGGGTGGCACCGCAAGCGCCACCGCCAGCAAGGGCAGCAGGAAGATCGTCGCGACTTCGGTCACGCGGAAGTGGAATTCGGCCTGACTCTTGGCGCGATCCTGCTTCTCCGCCGGATTCACGCTCGATTTGACCAGTTCGGGAATCGTCAGCTCTTCGCGCCCGCCGCGCTGGCGGAAGGCCTCTTCCTTGGGCAGGTCGATCGGCAGGTCATGGCTGCCGAAGCTCAACACGCGCGGCACCGGGAAATTGGGCGCGTCATGCACCAGCGTGCCGTTATGCAGCCGGAAGATGATCGTGTTCGGATCGTCAGTCGCCATGAAACGGCCCTGCTCGGCGGTGACCGCCAGCGTCTTGCCATCCTGCCCCTGCGCATTGACGAAGATGCCCGAAAGCTGACGCCCGCTATCCTGGCTGCGCTCGATCCGCACCGTCATATTCTTGCCGAGCTTGGTGAACTCACCCACCTTGATCGACGCGCCCAGCGCGCCCGTGCGCAATTCGTAGCGCAGCCCTTCATAGGCATAACGCGAATAAGGCTGAAGGAAGCCGACGATAGCGAGGTTCACCAGCGCCGCGATGATCGCATAAGTATAAGGCACGCGCAGCAGCCGCCGGTAGGAAAAGCCGCACGCCAGCAGCACGTCGAGCTCCGACGACGTGGCGAGCCGCCGAAAGGCAAGCAATATCCCCAGCATCAGCCCGATCGGGATGCCGAGCGAGAGATATTCGGGAATCAGATTGGCGAGCATGCGCCACACCACGCTGACCGGGCCGCCCTCTTCGGCGACGAAGTCGAACAGCCGCAGCATCTTCTCGAGCAACAGCAGCATCGCGGCGATCACCAGGCTGGCGACGAGCGGCACGGCGATGAGGCGCGCGAGGTAGCGATCAACAAGCGCTGCCGATTTCAAAATGCCGTCGCTCCGTCACCATGTTCTGGCCGCATTCACGACCGATCTGCAAACACCAAGGAGGCGAATATCGCGCGGGCGTCAACAGGGCCCGGCCCTATAGCTTCCAGGAGTATCGAGGTCATGTCGAAATTGACGCTGTTCGTCGCGAGCCTGATCGCTGCCGCAACGCCGCTTTTCCCGGCGGGCGCGGCCGTGCTCGGCCCGCACGCGGACGATTGCGATGGCGCGAAGCCGGCGATGCTGGTTCGGGTAGAGGGATTGAAGGCGCGCACCGGCACCGTGCGCGTTCAATCTTATGGTGGCGATCCGTCGCGTTATTTCGACAAGGGCACCTATCTGGAGCGGGTCGAAGTCCACGTCCCCGCGACCGGGCCGGTCGAGGTTTGCCTGCCCGTGCCGCGACCCGGCCTTTATGCGGTTTCCGTGCGGCACGATGCCAATGGCAATGGATCGACCGACATCGGCAATGACGGCGGCGGTTTCTCGGGCAATCCCAGCTATTCGCTGTTCGACGCCATGTTCAAGCGTAAGCCTTCGCCGGTGCAGGTCCAGGTGCATGTCGCCGGCCTGACCCCGGTGCCGGTGGTCCTCAATTATGTCCACGGCACCAGCCTTGGGCCGATCGGCGCAGGCAAATAGAATCTCGATGATCCAGATCGCGCTTCTCTCCAATCCGCGTTCGACCGGCAATCGGGCACTATTGCCACGGGTTCGCAGTTTTTGCGCGCATCACCCTGAAATCTTTCATTATGAGGTCGAGCGCGTCGAGCAGATCGACGCCGCGTTGCGCACCATTGCCCGGGTCAAGCCGCGCGTGCTGGTGATCAATGGCGGCGACGGCACCGTCCAGGCGACGCTGACCGAGCTCTATCATGGCGGCCAGTTCGAAGGCCCGCCCCCACCGGTGGCGGTCCTCCCCAACGGCAAGACCAACCTGATCGCGCTCGATCTGGGTGCGGCCGGCGATCCGATCGAGGCGCTGGAACGCGTGCTGCATCTCGCGCGCGAGTCGGATCTGACCGATCATATCGTCACGCGCGAGCTGATCGCGCTCACCCACGAGGAAGACGGTGTGCATGATGGGCTCAAGCCGGTGCTCGGCATGTTCCTTGGCGGAGCGGGCCTGACCGAGGTCATGCTCTATTGCCGGCACAAAATCTATCCGCTCGGATTACCCAACTGGTTGAGCCATGTGCTGACCGCGTTCGCTCTGATGTTCTCGCTGGTGCTCGGCATCCGCGCGCGCTTCCTGCCCGATCGGCCCGCGCCGGTGAAGGTGTCGCTGATCCGCCAGGGCGCGATTCAGGGCAGCTTCTCGCTGCTGATGGTCACCACGCTCAAGAAATTGTTGATCGGTTCCTCGATCGCGGCGGACCAGCCGACCGGTGCGCTCCAGCTGATGGCGATCGACCAGAATCCGGTGGCGTTGATCCGCGCGCTGGTCGCGGGGCTGCTGGGCCGGCTCGGCAGCGGCATCATGCACGGCGTTCATATCCGCCGCGGCGACGAGATCCGGATCGAAGGCGACCGGTCGAGCGTGATCCTCGACGGGGAGATATTCCAGGCGCGTTCCGGCAGCTCGATCGTTCTGCGCCCGACCAGTCCGCTACCCTTCCTGCGCCTGGCGGCGTGACGGGACGGCACGAGCCGCTCCGCGCGCTCGTCGCCGAGGAGTTGACCAGGCCGGTCCTTCCCGCGGTCGCAAACATGGCCGCGGCAATTGCGGACAAATATCCCGGCGCCCGTGCAGTCCTTTATTACGGTTCGACGCTGCGCGACGCACAGCTCGACGGGCTGATGCTCGATTTCTACCTGATCGTGGCGGACTATGGACAGGCCTTCGGCAAGAGCTGGCTCGCGCGCGCCAACCGCTTGCTGCCGCCCAACGTCTTTCCATTCGAACATAAAGGCTTGGTCGCCAAATATGCAATCTTGTCTGAGGATGATTTCGCACGGCTCGCCTCGCCCGCCACGCGCAACGTCTCGGTCTGGGCGCGATTCGCGCAGCCCTCGCGCCTCGCCTGGGCGGCTGACAAAATGGCTGCCGACCGCGCGATCGACACAGTGGCGCAGGCCGCCCCCACCTTGCTCGATGCGGCACGTCCGTGCGTATCCGATAGCGTGGAGCCGCTCGAATATTGGCGGCAGGCGTTCGCGCTGACCTACGGTGCGGAGCTGCGCGCCGAGCGCACGGGCCGTGCCGGGTCGGTGGTCGATGCCGAACCTGGTCGCTACCGCACGTTCACCGGCCCCGCGCTCGAAGCCGCCGGCCTCGCCACCCATGTCGTCGACGGCCGGCTCGTCTTCGACCGGCCCATGTCCGCCGCCGAGCGCGCGCAAGGCAAGAGATGCTGGGCCCGCCGCCGCCGCGAAGGCAAGGCGCTCACCCTCCTCCGCCTTGCCAAGGCCAGCGCCACCTATGCCGGCGGCATCGACTATCTCGCCTGGAAGATCAGCCGCCATTCGGGCCAGAAGATCGAGATCCGACCCTGGCAACGCAAATGGCCGATATTGGGCGCGCTCGCGCTTCTGCCGCGCCTTATCGCGAAAGGCGCCGTGCGCTAAGACCGCACCGTCACCCCGGCGAAGGCCGGGGTCACTCCGCAGCTGGAGGCCAGCCTCGAGCGGGCGGGCGGAACAAGTCCGGCACAAACTCCAATGGCAGCCTCGCAACTGAGGATATATGCCTATCAATGACGTTCTTTTGCAGCACGGCGGACTCGCTTGATCTGCACCGAGAACATGAAGGACAGGGAGTCCGTGCTGTGGTCGGGAAGATGATGCGGCGCCGGGCTCTCTATGGCGTAGGAGAATTGAGCATCTTCGCGGTCCTAGCCGCAGGCCTGGCCGCCTTGCTTGCTCTATGCGGGGCAGGCTGGATTATCACCAATCTCGCCTTCATGACCTTCATGTCGGCATCCATTTACTTGCGCCGCCTCGATACGGATTTGCGGGTTCTCGGTAGCGCCGTAGGAGCACTGGTTTACGCTCTTGCCGCGCTTCTTGCCTTGCTGCTCGCCTTCACTGGTCCGTCACCGTCGGCGCAGAAAATTTTGGTCGCGCCTTCGCGGTCCGTGGGGTTTCCGTGGCCAGGCTCTGATGCGGGGTTCGTCTTTACGGCTCCGATCTGGATCTTGTCCGTCTGGCTTCTGATGCTTTTGAGCCTGGGAATTGCCAAATCCGCCCGGGCGCTGCGCCGATGCTAACGAACCACACCCAAGTGGCGGGCCCGGCGCCACCGGGGACATGTTGGCCAACCGAGACGATTCATTCCCGAAGCAAATGGACGGCAGCCTTTCAGCGCTAACTCCCGCACATCGTGAGATAAGCAGGCTCCTCTCCCAGCGATTTGGCCAGCGGCGCCAGCGAGGGCTCGAACCGCGAGGCCTGCCAATAGAGGCCGGCCGCATCATGGGGATCGAACAGCCCTTTATAGCCTTTCACGCCGGCCGCGGCGCGCTCCGCGTCGAAATCGACCTGCGAGTGGACAAACTCCTCGTGCGTGCGTGCCCCAGACGCGTAGGGGGTCAGCCACGCTACGGCACGCGCCAGCGAGGCATGATCCGCCGTCTCCCAATGATACCAATCCTCGCCGCTGAAGCGGCGTGCGACGAGGGCCGCCTGCACCAGCGGCTCCAGATCGTAGACGGTATAATGGAGGGCATCGCGCACCGCGAAATCCAGAGTCTCGCCGTCGGCATGCATGTTCGCCGCGATCTGGAGACGGAACAGCCGTCGCCCCTCGGCAAACAGGGCCTTGTCGCCGGTGGATACCGCCATCATCACTATCAGCTTGATCCGGTGGCTCTGCCAATTATTGATCCAGACGCTGTAATCGGGTCTGCCGAAACGCTTGATCGACTCGACGTACGCCCAACCCCATGAATTGAGCCACGACGCGATCCGGGTCCGGTCTTTCGGCGGCAGCCGATCCCGCACGATCGCGAACGTCTCGATCACCATATCGAATTCCGTCTCGTCGATTGCGTTGAGCGTTGGCTTGTACGTATCCGCCCAGGCGGTCAGCAATCGCGTGGCAACCGCATATTGCGCCTCGTCCCCGCCCGCGCGCCAGGCGAGCGCGGCCCGTTCCATCAGAACCCAATCCTGCGCCGCCGCGTGGACCTCATCCCAACGCCCTTGATGGGGCATCCCCCCACTATGCATATCCGCGAGCGGATGCGGGGCCGCCTTGGCGTCGGGCAGGCTGAACGGTCCGCTCGCCAGAACCGCGCGAGCTTGCCTGACGGCTATGGTGCACCACTCCCTGGCTGCCGCAGCGGGCGCAACGACAACCATTGCGACAAGCAGCGAAGCCACCAGCGAAGGCAGACGAGAGGATGCCATGCCTCGGCCTAACCGAGGTGACGTAGCGAGGCGATTCCCTTTTTGCCGCCGAGCCCCTACCTGAGGCCCATGAACAAGCGTGCCCGCGTCCTCCTGCTTAATCCCGCGCTCGGCCCGCTCGATTACCGCGTCGATCCCGAACATGACGTCCGGCCCGGCTCGATCGTTCTCGCCCCGCTCGGCCCGCGCCAATATGTGGGCGTCGCGTGGGAGCCCGAGCATATGCCGTCGGATGCGGAGGTCGGCGACAATCGCCTCCGCCCTTTGCTCGGCGTCTATGACCTCCCCCCGCTCAAGCCCTCGCTTCGCCGCCTGATCGAGTGGACCTCCGATTATTATCTCGCCGCCCCCGCCGCGGTGCTGCGCATGGCGCTCGCCTCGGCCTCCGCGCTCGATGGGGCGCGCACGATCGTCGAATATCGCCCCACCGGCCATGTCCCGCCGCGCCTGACCCCACAGCGTGAACAGGCGCTCGAGCGGATCGAAAATCGGCAGGGCCTCGTGCGCGAGCTGGCGACGATCGCCGACGTCTCCGACGCGGTGATCCGCGGCCTCGTCAAATGCGGTGCCATCGAACCGGTCGAGGTCCGTGTCGACGATCCCTATCCCCGCCCCGATCCCGACCATGCCCAACCCGATCTTTCGCCCGAGCAATCCGCCGCCGCCGCGCGCCTGATCCAGGCGGTGGACGACAAGGCCTTCGCCCCCATCCTGCTCGACGGCGTCACCGGCTCCGGCAAGACCGAGGTCTATTTCGAGGCCGTCGCGCAGGCGATCCGCTCCGGCCGCCAGACGCTCGTCCTGCTCCCCGAAATCGCGCTCACCGAACCCTTCCTCAAGCGCTTCGCCGAGCGTTTCGGCTGCGCGCCCGTCGCCTGGCATTCGGACCTCAGGCAATCCCAGCGCCGCCGCGCCTGGCGCGCCATCGCCAGCGGCGAGGCGCTCGTCACTGTCGGCGCGCGCTCGGCTTTGTTCCTGCCTTATCGCGACCTCGGCCTGATCGTGGTCGACGAGGCGCACGAATCCAGCTTCAAGCAGGAAGACGGCGTCATGTACCACGCGCGCGACGTCGCGGTGATGCGCGGCCAGTTCGAACAGATCCCGGTCATCCTCGCCTCCGCCACCCCCGCGATCGAAACCCGCCAGATGGTCGCGCAGGGCCGCTATGAGGAGGTCAAGCTCCCCGCCCGCTACGGCGGCGCGACCATGCCCGATATCGCCGCGATCGACATGACGTACGACCGCCCCGATCGCGGCCGCTGGCTCGCCCCCGGCCTGGTCGATGCGGTGCGCGAGACGCTCGAGAAAGGCGAGCAGAGCCTGCTCTTCCTCAACCGGCGCGGTTACGCCCCGCTCACGCTCTGCCGCCATTGCGGGCATCGCTTCCAATGCCCCAATTGCACCGCCTGGATGGTCGAGCACCGCCTGACCGCGCGGCTCGCCTGCCACCATTGCGGCCATGTCATGCCGCCGCCCCGCGCCTGCCCGGAGTGCAAGGAGGAGGATGCCCTGGTCGCCTGCGGCCCCGGCGTCGAGCGCATCGCCGACGAGGTCGCATTGCTGTTCCCCGACGCGCGCACCGCAATCGTCACCTCGGACACGCTGTGGTCCCCCGCCAAGGCCGCCGAATTCGTCCACAAGATGGAGGCGGGCGAAATCGACATCGTCATCGGCACCCAGCTCGTCACCAAGGGCTATCACTTCCCCAACCTCACCCTCGTCGGCGTGGTCGATGCCGATCTCGGCCTCTCGGGCGGAGACCTGCGCGCCGCCGAGCGCAGCTTCCAGCAGATTGCGCAGGTCGCGGGCCGCGCGGGCCGCGGCGCCAAGCCGGGCCGCGTCCTCGTCCAGACGCACGAGCCCGCCGCCCCCGTCATCCAGGCGCTCGTCTCCGGCGACGCCGACAGCTTCTACGAAGCCGAAACCGAAGCCCGCCACCACGCCGGCGCCCCGCCCTTCGGCCGCTTCGCCGGCATCATCGTCAGCTCCGAAAATGCCGACGAAGCCGCCGCCACCGCCAAGGCGATCGGCCGCGCCGCGCCGAGGGTGGAAGGCATGCAGGTGTTCGGGCCTGCGCCTGCTCCGCTCTCGATGCTGCGCGGGCGGCATCGGCAGCGGTTGCTGGTCCACGCGCGGCGAGCGTTGGATGTGCAGGACGTGATCCGGGACTGGCTGGGGCCGATGCAGTTTCCGCGCGGCGTGCGCGTGGCGGTGGATGTGGACCCCTATTCATTTTTATAGGTGCGATAGAGCGGATGTTTATCAGGAGCCATGTGGCCGGCCACGCTGGTCGATTGCCAACCGCCCAGGGTCAACATATCATAATTTAAAAGGGGTGAGCTATGGCGCTATTGAATCAACCGACGCAGGTTTACGCACAGCTTCCAAAGTTTCTTGAAACCCTGCGAGCCGGCACTGCTCCGCCCACATTCAATCGTCAGTTTATTAAAGATATTGGATTTAAGTCTTCAAACCATCATGCCTTTATTCCTCTTTTAAAGGGGCTTGGATTTCTTTCAGATAACGGAACGCCGACAGAAAGATACAAGCAATTTCTGGATGCAAGCCGTTGGCGCGTCGTTTTGGCTGAAGCCGTCTTAGAAGCATATAGTGATATTTTTGTATTGAAAGGCAAGCCGACTGACGCAGACCTCGCGATGATTCAAGGAAAGTTCAAAAGCACCTACAACCTTTCCGAAGTTCAAGCAGAGCGCTGTGCACGAACATTCTTAGCTCTACTCAAACTCAGCGACCCAAAAACAATATCGCAAGACAAAACGCCTGCGCCGATACCGAATGTCGGCGCCAATGATGAGGCGCCTGAGGCCGAACCAGAGGCGAACGAAAACAAGCAAGCTGCCGCCAGCGGGAAGTCCGCCTTAGATGGGTCGTCTAAGCCTATCGGGCTTCATTATAATATACAGATTCACCTACCGGCAACGAAGGACATCGAAACGTACAACGCAATATTTCGGTCAATAAAGGAACACCTAATTGACTGACCACAGAGCGAAGATCCGAGACTTCGTCTTCAGGGGATTGCTATTTGAATCCGAGGCGGAGGGCTTTCGCAGCGCCGGCATTCAAGTAGGCGTTGATGATGCGCAAGCCGAAGAGCAGCTTCTCATGGAAGCGCTCGCTCCATTTGGAGTCAAACGGCGCAGAGACTCGCTTGAGATGGCACGCCTTTATGCAGTGCTCCATGCGTTCGAAAATGAAGTGAGGTCGCTCATCCGCGACACGTTGGACGAAAAGGTGGGCTTAAACTGGTGGGATTCCGCCGCAGTGCCTAGTGGCGTACGAAAAGTAGCGGACTCAAGAATTAAAACCGCGCAGAAAGACTCGTGGTTGGAGGGAGCCAAGTCTGATCGCCTAGAATATGTCGAATTTGGCGATTTGGCTGCAATAATCTTTGAAAACTGGGAGCACTTCAAAGATTGGATGCCGACACAGGAATGGATAAAGCAACGCATGACCGAATTGGAAAAAGCGCGAAACTTCGTCGCTCATAATCGCATGCTTCTTCCTAGCGAATTCCAGCGCATATATATGTATGTATCAGATTGGAACAAAGTTATTGGCCTGTGATCAGCGATCACAGCGTATGATTCAAAATCAAATTTTACCCGTCCGATCACTTCCCGACCCTCGCCGCCTTCCAATGGGGCGGACCGAAAGATCGATAAGGGGCCCATCGCGCGCGCCACACCGGCGAATGGACCTTCTACCGCCATGTCGTGGTCGTAGCCGGCGTGGTCGCCTGCGGGTTCGGGCCCTGCCCCCAACCGCGGCTCAAAAAAAGCACTTGACCATTTAAAGACGACCGGTCATTTATAAACCCATGCCCAGACCGGCCAATCCCGAAACGCGATCGCGCCTCCTCGAAAAGGGTGGTGATCTCGTCAGCAGCCGCGGCTTCAACGCAACCGGCGTTCAAGAGATCACCGCGGCGGCGGGCGTGCCCAAGGGGTCGTTCTACAATTATTTCGACAGCAAGGAGGCTTTCGCCGTCGCGGTCCTGACCGAATATTGGGATGCGGTGGTCGCGGAATTCGGCTCAATACTAAACGAGCGCGGCACGCCGCCTTTGTCGCGCATCGCGCGCTATTTCGCGGGGCTGGCCGAATTTCACGAGCGCCGCCGCTACGCGGTTGGCTGCCTGATCGGGAACATGGCGCTGGAGGTTACGCCGACGAGCGAGGACGTGCGCATCAAGCTCGCGGCCATCTATCGCGAATGGTCGGCCGCACTCGCTTCCTGCTTGCGGGAAGCGCAGGAGAAGGGTGATCTCTCCGCCGGAAAGGATCCAGGACAGCTTGCCATCGCGCTGATCGACACGTTCGAAGGGGCGGTCATGCGGGCCAAGGTAGAACGCAGCCGGGCGCCGTTCGACAGCTTCGAGCGCTTCGTTTTGCCATCCCTGCTGACCTGAACATTTTGACCGATTAATAGACGACCGGTCATATTAAATCGGGAATTCTCGCTGGAACGCCGCGCCAGTGAGTGATGAAATCTCCGCGGCTAATCTGAAGGGAACTAACGATGGCTACGATCACGACCACAGACGGCGTAAACATCTTCTACAAGGATTGGGGATCGGGTCAGCCGATCGTCTTCAGCCACGGCTGGCCGCTGTCGGCGGACGACTGGGATGCCCAGATGATGTTCTTCCTTCAGCACGGCTATCGGGTGATCGCCCACGATCGGCGCGGCCATGGCCGGTCCGATCAGCCCGGTACCGGCAACGATATGGACCATTGGGTTGCCGACCTCGCGGCCCTGACCGAACATCTCGGCCTGCGCGACGCGATCCATATCGGGCACTCGACCGGTGGCGGTGAGGTGGCGCGCTATGTCGCTCGTCACCAGGAGCGCGTCGCGAAGGCGGTGCTGGTCGCTTCCCTGACGCCGAACATGTATCGGAGCGACGACAACCCGTCCGGTCAACCGCCGGAATGGTTCGATGCGATCCGGGCCGGCGTGCTGGGCAACCGGGCGGAGTTCTTCCGTTTCGTCCCCGAGAATCCCTTCTATGGCTACAACCTCGATGGGGCGAAGCCTTCGGAAGCGGTCATCGCGAATTGGTGGCGCCAGGGCATGGCCGGCGGTGCCCTCGCCCACTATGCGACCGTCGACTCCTGGCTCGAAGATTACACCGAAGATCTCAGGAAGATCACAGTGCCGGTGCTGGTGATGCATGGCGAGGCCGATCAGGTCGTCCCGTTCGCCAGCTCGGTGCCGCGTGCGGTCGACCTGCTCAAGAACGGGTCGCTGAAAACCTATCCCGGCTACCCCCATGGCATGCTGACCACGCATGCGGATGTCCTCAACCCCGATCTGCTCGCATTCATCAGGTCGTGACGATCTCATCCGTCATCGTCCATGAGCATTTCGGGTTGTGAACCGGGGAGGGTTCGGGTTTCGGAATCGTGAAGAACGAACCGGAAGCCCGAACCCTCTTCGAAAATGGGTCGGCCAGGATCTTGCCGCGATAAGGCGGCGGTCGATCGGCCGCATACCGTCGAAAGCTAGGCGAGCGTTCCGACGAACGCATCGACACTCGTCAGGATGGCATCGCCGGAAAAGCGCAGGCCGTCGATCGATCGCCGCGCCGCCTCGGCATCGCCATGGCCGCACGCATCCTCGATGACGATCGGCACGATACCCAGATCCGCTGCGTGACGACATGTCGGCTCGATCCCGATTTCCATCGCGATGCCGCATATCGCCAGCGCGGATATCCCCGCATCGCGTAGCGCCAGGTTCAGCGGGGTGCCTTCGAAAGCCGACATCGTCAGCTTGTCGAACACGAAATCCTCCGGCTGGGGATGTAGGTCCGGAACGATCTCCACCCCGGGCGTTCCGGGCAGGAACCAGGGCTGCACCTGATCAGGGTCGTCGGTCCGCTGCCACGCCATCGCCATCCGCATCGCGAATGCACCCATCCAGGCCTTGGGCAGGGATGCGTGCCGGCACCACGCGATCCGCATGCCCGCCGCCCGCGCCGCATCGACCACAGCGCCCACCCGCCTGATAATCTCGTCGGATGCGACCTGATGGCAGATCCCGACCTGCATGTCGTATACCAGCAACGCCGTGCGCGACGGCGTGAGCCAGGTCTTGAGATCGTCGGACGCCATCAACCTTCCTCTCAAGGCCGGCGTCCTAGCGGTTCCGGCGCTGCTTTTTCAATGGCCGCCGCGATCGGTAAAATCCAATGCGCGGTCCGATCAGCCGGCACCGGCGAGCACCCCTTTGACATGCGCCCTCATGCCGGGAATGACAGGCCCATAGCAGGAGGGCCTCCCGATGCTCGTGACAAGAGGGTTCAAGGGCAAGCGCCGCGGCGACGCCGGCGATCGGTTGCGTCTGCCGCCCGGCCAGTATCTCACGCCGGAATTCCCGGTGCTGACCGCCGGCGCGACCCAGCACACACGGACGGATAGCTGGACACTGTCGCTACAGCATGGCGGCGCCCTGCTCGGCAGCTGGTCGTGGGATCAGTTCGAAGCGCTGCCGCAAACCGAGCTGACCACGGACATCCATTGCGTCACCAAATGGACCAAGTTCGACACGCGCTGGCGCGGGGTGACGATCGACGATCTGCTGCGCGCGGCCGGCCTCGCGACGCCGCCGACCGCGTGGCTGATGGCGCATTGCGACGGCGGCTACAGCACCAACCTGTCATTGTCCGATCTCGTCGAGGGACGCGCGATGATCGCAACCCATTTCGACGATCTGCCGCTCCTGCCCTCGCACGGCGGCCCTGCCCGTTTGCTCGTCCCTCATCTCTATTTCTGGAAGAGCGCGAAATGGGTCCGCCGCCTCGCCTTCCGTGACGAGGACAAGCCCGGCTTCTGGGAATCGCTCGGCTACCATATTCGCGGCGATCCGTGGCGCGAACAGCGTTATGAGGGCGATCGATGATCGATCCCGCGATCGCGTCGGCGCAATGGCGCGTCGCGACGGTGACGGCGATCCGCAGCGAGACGCCTGAGGTTCGCACGATCGCGTTCGACGTGCCCGGCTGGCCCGGCCATCTCGCCGGGCAGCATGTCGATATCCGGCTGACCGCCGAGGATGGCTATGTCGCGCAGCGCAGTTACTCGATCGCGTCCGCCGCCGGCCCCGGTCCCGCGATCGAGTTGACGGTCGCCGCCGTGCCGGATGGCGAGGTGTCCGAATTCCTGCACGAGGAGCTTCGCGTCGGCGATCTGATCGAGCTGCGCGGGCCGATCGGCGGCTATTTCGCCTGGTCGGCGGATCACGATTACGGTTTGCTTTTGATTGCCGGCGGCTCCGGTATCGTCCCGCTTATGGCGATGCTCCGCTCGCGCGCTTTGGCCGGTGCGGCCAAACCCGCGCGCCTCCTATATTCCTCGCGCACCGCCGCTCAGATCATCTACCGCGACGAGCTCGATCGGCTCGCCGCCCGTAACGACGGCTTCGTCCTGACCCATACGCTGACGCGCGGCGCGCCGGTCGACTGGCCCGGCGAACGCGGCAGGATCGGCCGCGTCATGCTCACCCGCCGCGGGTTCGTTCCGGACGGCAGCCCGGACACCTATGTGTGCGGGCCGACCGCCTTCGTCGAATCCGTCGTGGAAAATCTGGTCGCCATGGGCCACCTCGCCGGGCGCATCCGCACCGAACGCTTTGGTCCTACCGGTGAGTTCCGATAACGCGCGCCAAATAAATATTCCCGATGACAGAGAGGACGAACACCTATGCTGAGCCGCCGCGAAACCTTGTTGGCCGGGCTCGCCACCGGAATGCTGGCCAGCGCCGCCGATGCCGCCCAGCGTCCCGGCATTTGGCCCGCTTATCCGGCGGAGGAGATTGATCTCTGGCCCGGCACGCCGCCCGGCGCTCCCGCTGTGCTGCCGGTCGAACAGGTTATCGACGGCGGCACGGACGAGCATCACGGCCGCATCGTGAAGGGCATCGTCCGACCGCGCATGAAAGTGTTTCGGCCGGCGCAATCCAACGGTGCCGCGCTGCTGGTGACGCCCGGCGGTAGCTATTCGGTCATCCTGATCGACGGGGAAGGCTACCAGTTCGCACCCCAATTCACGGCGCGCGGCTGGACGGTGTTCGTCCTCTACTATCGGCTGCCTGGCGAAGGTTGGGCTAACCGGGCCGACGTCCCGCTTGCCGACGGGCAGCGCGCGATGCGGCTGATCCGATCTCGCGCCACCCAATATGGGTTCGATCCCGCCAAGGTCGGCGCGCTCGGCTTTTCGGCCGGCGGCCATCTCTGCGGAGATCTCGCCACCCGTTTCGACGCCAAGGTCTATGATCCGGTCGATGCCGCGGATCGGCTGAGCGCGCGCCCGGCCATCGCCGCGCCCATCTATGCGGTCCAGTCGATGAGCGCGCCGCTCACGCACGGCGTCTCCCACGACCAGCTGCTGGGGCCGAACCCCTCGCCGGAGACGGAGCGCGCGCACAGCCCGTCGCACAATGTCTCCGCCGCCACGCCTCCTTGCTTCCTGGCGCATGCCGAGGATGACGGACTCGTGCCGGTCGAAAACACCGTCCAGATGCGCGCCGCGCTCAAGGCAGCGGGCGTGAAGGTGGAAACGCACCTGTTCACCGCCGGCGGCCACGGCTTCGGCATGCCCGGCCCGGCAGGAGAGCCCGCGCGGCATTGGCCCGAGCTGTTTGCCATCTGGGCAAAGGGGCAGGGCCTCGGCTGAGCTTCGCACGGTGATCTCCCATCGCGGAGCGCGCGGCTTCCTACATCAAAGACGAAATTCGGGGACACTATACTTTTGGCAGAGCGGCCGGACCACGCCATGGCCCCAAATTTTCGGGCCAGCCTGGAATCATCGCCTTCACCGCCCGGTGGGGCACTTTGCCATGGACAAATCGTGAACATTCGGATATGCAGATCGGGCGTTGCGTCCGGCTTCCACCGGGGTCGGTTATTTTGCGGCACGGCGGAGAACTGGAAAAATACCAAATCGGTTACAGATGTTTCTGAAACACCGCTAAATGAACCATGTCGGTTCGCCATTAAGTTCGAATCTGATGTTTTTGTTTTTGGCTCTTCGAAAACCCGCTCCAGCGCCCTTGTGGCTGGGCAGAGCCTTGTCCTGAGCCGCCGGCCTCCCGTCCTCGCGAAGCCACTAGCCTGGCTCGGCCATATATAGCATCTCCGGCGGGGCCGGCCTCGTGACGCGGGCCATTTGGCGGGAGAGACAATGACGCACCGGAAACAGCCTGCCGCTCGCGTGATCCTGTCTCCCCTGCTGTTCGCGGCATCGCTCTTCGCGGCTGGAAACGCCTTTGCCGAGAACCTGCCGGTACTCGGGCCCCGGCCGTTCATCGCCTATTTCCGGCCGACCCCGGTCACGGATTCGCTGTCCGCATCGGCCTGGGGCGCAGCCACGGTCGGGCCGCGCGATCAGGATAACGGGCTTGAGGATCGGACGCTCCAGCACTGGAATTACTGGGACGGCGTCGTCCTCAGGGGCGCGGACGGCCGCTATCGCCTGTTCGGCAGCCGCTGGGATCAGGCGAAAGGCCATAATGATTGGTGGAACTCCAAGGCGATCGGGGCGGTCGCCCCGCGCCTGACCGGCCCCTATCGCGACACAGGTTTGCTCTGGCCGGACAATGACAACGGGCGCGGGCACAATGTGATCGCGCTGAAGCTGCACGACGGCAGCTACGCGGTCGTCATCAGCGAAACGCGCAACACCTCGGTCTTCACCTCCGCCTCGATCGACGGCCCCTGGCGCTTCTCGGGCGAGATCCGGGTCGACCAGGATGCCTATCATTCGCTGGCGAATGCCGGCCCCGGCGGCGGCGATCTGACGGGCCCCAATCCAAAGCCATGGCATGGCTCGAACGTGAATCTGGTCGAACGACCCGGTGGCGGCTTCCTCATGGCCCAGCGCTCCGGCCAGATCCTGCTGAGCGAGAAGGATATATTGGGGCCCTACCGGGTGATGGGCGACAGCATCTATCGCGGACTGGCGGGGCTGCCGCAGTCCCATCTGGAAAATCTGGAGGATCCCGTCATCTGGTACAGCGGCGGCTGGTACCATATCCTGGTCAACCATTGGGAACAGCGGCAGGCCTATCACCTGATCTCGCGCGATGGCATCACCGGCTGGAGGTTCCAGGGGCTGGCCTACAAGCCGGAGGCCGATTTCATTCGCTATACCAACGGCGTCGTGAACCATTGGAACAAGCTGGAACGCCCCGGCATCGTCCTCGAAAAGGGCCATGTCGTCGCGCTTACCTTCGCCGTGATCGATGTTCCCAAGGAAGAGGAAACGCCCGGCAGCCATCATGGCAGCAAGGTGATCGTGGTTCCGTTCGACGGCGCGGCCATGGATCGGGACTTGTCCCGCATCAGATAGGTCCAGAGGTCATGCAGCCGCCGGCCGCCGGCGCGTAGAGTGGTACTAGCCGACGCTTCGCCGCTCCCGGTGGCGGGGCTGACGTGCGGTGGCGCGGCGGTCGGGCAATGCGGTCGGCCAACGCATAAGATAGCGGTCGTCGAACTGCGCGATCGCTTCCAGGCGGCGGCGATCGACGATCGTCAGCCTCTTGTGATCGAGGCGGACGATGTTTTCCGAACGCAACCGCTGCAGCGCGATATTGAGGTGCACCAGAGTCATCGACAGCGAATCCGCGAGATCGGCCTGGGTCAGCGGCAGCGCGCAGCTTTCGTCCTCGAGCAAGCCGGCATTGTTCATGCGCGCGGCGATCTCGCAGAGCATGTGCGCGACGCGCGCATACACCTTGTTCCTGGCGATATTGACCAGCCATTCGCGATGGATCGATTGCTGCACCGTCGTCGCCCAATCGATCGCGGGGCCGATGACGGGATGCTCCGCCAGCGCCGCCACGGTATCGGAAGACAGCAGCAATACGTTTCCAGCCGAAAGCATCACTGCGCGGAGCGACGCATCGCGGTGCCTGGTAAATCTTTGGAAGTCGCCGGGCATCAGCAGCTCGCTGATGACGCGCTGGCCGTTCGGGGTTTCCTTGCAGAGCCCGGCCCAGCCATCGAGCATCAGGAGCGAGCGGGCGCTTTTGTCGGACTCTACCGGAAGTTCATCGCCGCGCTGAAGCATCAGCGCGTCGCCCGGCAGCTGGGCAATCAGCAGGCGATCCGCAGCCGATAACTCGGCCCACCGCGCAAGCTTGTTCAGGAACGTGTTCGGCATCAGCCATCTTTCCGCACGCCGGCTCGAACAGTCGTCGCATTCGGCGATCTTGTCTGTCGAACGACAGCGCTAAGGGCGGTTGATTAAGATTCCGTGAGGCGGAGGCTCACGCTTTTGAGGAGCGGCCCCTTCGCGAGGAAAATCGCGAATCTATTACAAATGTAAAAAGGGGCCGGCGTGGCCCTGTGCCAAGGCACGACTCTACTTTTGGGGGAGTATGGTAGTGAAGTATCTGATTCTTGCAGGCGTCGCCGCATTGGCTTGCGGCACCGCGAACGCAGCCGAATTCGTGCAAAATGGCGGGTTCGAGAATGTGACGGGCATCACCCGCAGTTCCGAATTCGGGGCGTCGCACATCGGCCAGGCGGTCGACCATTGGACGTCGGCCAACAACCACGCCTTCAACCTCGTCTTCTTCTCGGCGAACGAGCATGTCGACGCGGATACGCGCTTCGGCGAGCACGGCCAGTATCTGTGGTCGTCTCCGGCCAGCCCGACGGGCGGCAAGTTCGTCGCGCTCGACGGCGACACCACCGCCAATGGCGCGCTGACCCAGATGATCAATGGCCTGACCATCGGGCACACCTATACGCTCAGCTTCGATTGGGCCGCGGGCCAATATGCGGATCGCTCGGGCGATACGACCGAAAAACTGGTGGTCGATTTCGGTGGCGACAGCTTCACCACCGCAACCCTGCACACGCCCAGCCATGGCTTCCTGGGCTGGTATTCGGTCACGCACAGCTTCACCGCGACCAGCACGTCGCAATTGCTGTCCTTCCTGTCGATCGGGACGCCGAACGGCATGCCACCGGTCGCCTTGCTCGACAGCGTTTCGCTGCAGGGTTCCGTCCCGGAGCCGGCCAGCTGGGCGATGTTCATCGGCGGCTTCGGTCTGATCGGCGCCGCGGCACGCAAGCGCCGCACCAGCGTCGAATTCGCCTGAGCGCTCGCGCCGTCGGATGAAGGGGAGGGGCGGGATTTCTTAACCCGCCTCCCCTAAGCAATTGCCGTGACCCATACGATCCAGATCGTCGAAGCTTTGCTGGTGAGTGTAGCTCGCCTTGCGATCTGGCTCATCCTGCTGTCGATCATCTTCGTTCCGCTCGAACGGTGGTTCGCGCTGCATGCGGCGCCGGCCCGGCGGCCTATCCTGCCCGATCTCGGCCTGTACTTTCTCAACAGCCTGTTACCCGCTGCACTGTTGGCGGTACCGATGGCCGCGGTCGGCGCGATTGCCGAACGACTGACGCCCGCGGCATATCTTGCTGCGATCGACGGCCTTCCCTTCGCGCTGCGCCTATTATTGGGCCTGATCGTGGCCGAGATCGGCACCTATTGGGCGCACCGATTGACGCACGTCTCGCCGTTCCTCTGGCAATTTCACGCGGTCCACCACGCGCCGCGGCATATCGACTGGATGATCAACGTTCGCGCGCATCCGTTCGACATCGTGTTCACGCGGCTGTGCGGCCTGGTGCCGCTTTACATTCTCGGGCTGGGGTCGGTGCATGGCGGCAACCAGGGCCATTTGCTGCCCGTCTATGTCACGTTGTTCGGCACGGTCTGGGCGTTCTTCATTCATGCCAATATCGGTTGGCGCCTGGGGATAGTCGAGCGGCTCGTCGCGACACCGGCCTTCCACCATTGGCATCACACCAACGACGCGCATCGGGACAGGAATTTCGCCGCGCTGCTTCCCCTGCTCGATCGCATCTTCGGGACCTATTACCTGCCTGCGGAATGGCCGCCCTGTTATGGCATCGATGCGGAGCTGCCCGAATCCGCCACGCGCCAGCTGCTTGAGCCTCTCGGGCTGACAAAAGCCGCATCGCCCGCTTTGCCTGGCGAGCCTCGGCCAAGCTGATCTCCAACCCGTTTCGCGACGACCGAGGCTCGGTTCGTCGCCTGTGGTACGCCCCTGACTAGCCGTGCACGTTGCGGGGACATGGTGCCGGCGCATTTCCAATAAGATCGGCCATGCGCACAATCTGCTGGCCACCAATCATTTGATATGTCGCGTCCGAAACCAACGTGTAGCCGGGTCCTGGTTAATCGACGCATCACCGTCCGTTCCGCGTCCGCGGGATCGGGCGGCAGGCGCGGTCTGAATTTCAACTAGGGGACCGACATGAAACTCCATTTGCACCTTGCGACCGCCGCCCTGGCGACCTCCATCGCCCTTTCGGCTGCGGCCCCGGCGTCCGCTTTGGACTTCTTCTTCTCCTTCACCAACAATGTCGGCAACGTGCCTGGCACGGTTACGGGCGAAGTGTTCGGCCTGACCGACAACGCCACCTCCGCGGCGACCAGCGTTCAGATCTTCACCTGGCCCGCCGGGCTGATCCCGGTCGCGAGCCAGCCGTTCTACACTGCGCCGCTCGACGCCACGACATGGTCGTCCCAGTTCGGCAATGCCTTCACGGTGGTGGGCGGCGTCGTCACCTCCGGCGCTTTCCACGCCGACAACGTAACTGCCGTCAGTGTGCTCGATCGTCTGTGGCTGAACTTCGGTCCCTGCTCGTCCGGGCCAACCTGCAGCTTCCTGTCGCTCGGCAGCAACGATTCCCAATATGTATGGACCGGCGTAGGTGGCACGACCTTCTGCTCCACCACGGGCAAGTGCACAACGCTGGGCGGATCCGGCGGCGTGCCTGAGCCCGCGTCCTGGGCTCTCATGCTTGCCGGCTTCGGCGCCATCGGCGGCGCCCTGCGCAGCCGCCGCAAGACTTCCGTCAGCTTCGCATAAGTTCATTCCCTGGGGGCGGGGTGCCGTCGGTCTTCGGACCGACGGCTATTCCCATGTTTGCGTTCGGCAGAACGGATCGCGAAACTCCGTCATGCTCGATCACAGGGGCAACGGCGTCCCTGCCTGCTCTGCCACCATATAGGCGGTATACCATTCGGGCCAATTCTCGTCACGGCCGCCGCCGTTCCTTTTCTCATGCTCGCCATGCGCGAGTGCCGCGCGCCACATCGCACTTCTCAGATCTGCAGCTGAAGCGAAGCTCGTCGCGTTCGAGTCGATCCGTCCGGGCGCTCGGGCGGTGACCTCTTGGAGCAGCCAGCCATTGCCGTCGGGGTCGCTGAACGACGCGAACGACCGGTAGCTGCCATGGCCGGGATGCGGACCTCCCACACGCAGCCGCCCGAAGAGGAAAGGCGCGTCCGGGCCGACATGCACATCGTCGCTGCCGTGGAACAGCTCGCTGACCGCGACGCCGCGGCCGATCAGCTCGTCGCGCGCGACCTGGATGTCCGATACGACAAGGTACAGTCCCTGCGCCGAGCCGGGTGCCGCCGGCGTCACGTTCCTGCCGAACATCACCGACGTCGCGGAGCCTGGCGGCGTGAACTGGATCACGCGGAATTCGTCCCCGGCGGCGAAGTCGGCATCGAGCCGCCAGCCCAGGTCGCCGTAAAATTGTTTGGCGCGGTCGACGTCGGAAACGGGGATCATGACGATCTCCAGCTTCATGTCGGCCGATGCCCGTTTCGGCTTTTCCGTTATGGTCGGGCGAAGGGAGTCAGTCGTGGCCATATCAAAGTCCTCGGTCAGGGTGACTTGCTCGATCCCAGGACGACGGCGCGCTGCACAGGACGGGAGTGATATAACGCGCTCGCGCCTACCCTGGACACGGCGCCCATGGCGCGCTCAAAGTCCACGGATTGACGTAAATTCCCAATTTCGCGCCGAGTCAAACTTAAATATAGTACCTGAATCTATTTATAAACAACATTCTATAATATAAGTCGTACCGCGACATATACTTCCAAGGGAAGTGTTGGCTAATTTCGTTTGACCGGCGCGCAATGCGGGCGCATGCGTCTGATCGATATTGTAATGACTAGCCATAAGGGTTGACGGAAAGCTTCCGACCTCTTGCAGGCATGCGATGATATCTCACTATGTTCGCGCCGCTTCTCCCGGTCGCGCCACTGTTTGCGCGTTCGCTTGGCCGCAGGGGCAGCGCTTGAATGTGCGTTGGCCGTGTGTGGTTGGCCCCAACTACCGAGGAGCGAGCGATGAAACGAACCATGTGGCTGCTTGCAACGGGTGTTACCCTGGCGCTCCTGGCCGGAGCGCACGCCGCCTCATCGTCCGGTCAAAGCGACCCGGCCGATGCCCATCCCTCGATGGTCGCCGGATCGGCAGCGGCCACCGCCGCGGCCGATGGCGGAATTGGAAAGCAGGTCATCGTCACCAGGATCCCGGCAGGATATCGTGACTGGAAATTCGTTTCCGCCGCCCACGAAGCAGGGCAATTGAACGACCTTAGGGTCATGATTGCCAACAATCTGGCGATAAGGGCGTATCGCTCCGGCAAGTCTTTTCCCGATGGAAGCATAATCGGCCGCGTCGCCTGGAAGATGGTCCCATCCGACGAGAATAACGCGACCTTCGGGCGGCCCCAATCCTTCGTTCCGGGCGAGGCACCCGATTGGTACCTCCAATTCCTCGAAAAGGATTCGAAGAAATATGCGGCCACCGGCGGGTGGGGTTATTCGAATTTCGACAAGAACCTGAAACCGCTCACCGACGAAAAGACGATGTACGCCTGTTTCACCTGCCATAAGGCCGTGGCGTCTCGCGATTATATCTTCACGAAATATGCGCCCTGATCACGATCTCGTTTTCCGAGAAGCGGCGTGCTCGCCCCTTGGTCGGTTTTGGTCTGGTGGCGCTTGTTCTGCTGAAGCTTGTTGTAGAGCCGGCATGCCCACTCCCGGCAAGGATTCCCCGCGCGCGATAGATTTCACCGCTTATTTCTTCCCTAACCCGTCACCCAGCGAAAGCTGGGGTCTCAGGAGACGAAGGAATGACCGTATCGATGGAGCGCTCGTCTGAGCTTTCGCCCCCGCTTCACGATCATAGACGCATGGCCGCCCCTCAACCCGCCGCATCCTCCACCTCATAGCGAATGCGCGCGCGCGGCAGCATCAGCTTGGGCAGCGGTTTGCCCGCGGTGACCAGCACCTGGTCGACCGGCACCGCATCCTCTGCTTCGGCCGCGATATAGGCTTTGATCAGCCGCGTGCCATTGCGCGGGATCAGGTTGGCGGGCACCGCCACCGGCCTGCGCGCCATCGATCGCAGCCAGTCGGGGCGGCCATCGATTCGCGCCGCCACCGGATGCGCCACCTGCAGATCCACCTTGCCCGCATATTCGCCCACGACCAGAGGCGCGCCATCCGCCATCAGCATCGCCGGCCGCCCCCGCAGACGCGGCGCGACCAGCGCATACAGCGCCGGATTACCGCCGCTCAGTGGACTGAGAACGGTCTGGTCGATCGTCAGCGGATCGATCCCGCTCATGCGCTTGAGCCGGGTGGCCATCCATTCGATATCCTTACCGCCGTCGAACGGCATGGGCGCCTCGGTCGCGTGATGGAAGCCTACATAAACCAGGATTTTCGAACGCGGATAAGCCTTCAGCGCGTGCGCGACCAGATTCTCCGCCTTCCGCTGATCGCGCCGTACGATGCTGTCATAGGGCGTGGCGGTGGGCGTGAAGTCGGTCGTCTCATAGAGCGCCGGATGATAGCCCAGGTGCAGCGCCTGGCGCACGAAATCGCCGAAGACCGGATCCTGCGTATAATAGCCGCTGTGCCGGCGCGGATAGCCATCCCGCTCCAGCTTCGCCCGCATCTCCTCCGCAACATCCGGCTGGGGCGAATTCTGGAACGTCTCCGCGGCGAGCACGTCATAACCCAGGGGACGCAGCGCGCGCGCAACCTGCAGCGCGAAGGCGCGGTCGCGCGGGATCCAGTGATCCTCGTTGAGGATGACGATGCGCGTCGCCCGCGCGCGCCGCACGATCTCGGCGATCGGATCGGCCAGCCGAGCATGCGCGATCGCCGCGGCCTCGCCCACGGAAGGCGGGCTGGGGGACCAAAAATGAGCGGCCGCAGCCGGCTCGTTGGTCATGAAGGCCTGGAACAAGGACCAATTGCCATAGACCATGCCGTCACGGGGCTTGCCCTGCGCATCGAAGGAGCGCGCCGCGAGAGCCTCCTGCGCGGCAAGATAATGCCCCTTGTCGAGCGCCGTCGCGCCGGCGCTCATCGCAGCCTCGTCCTTCTTGTCGTCATCGCTAGCTTGAGCGCTCAACCCGAACGCGCACATGCAAGCACAGACCAAAGCGAACGCGCGTCGTCCCGGCATCCCAAACCCTCCCCGCTATATTGAGAATAGGTAGGGCCGTGCCGGGCCAGTCTGCAAACGACATTGTGTCCGAATTGCTGGGCGCGATGTGCGGTGGACGTGGATCCCTATTCCTTTTTCCGGGGGCCGCAGCCGGCTCCGCTTCGCCCCACGCAGAAAGCTGTTTGTGTTGCGTACTTTGGCCCATTAGCCTTCTGAAAAAAGCAATTGGAAGGATGCCGCATGAACCGAATGGCCGCCGCCGCACTGCTGATAGCCGCCGCGCTCTTGATGGGCCTCGCCCGGCCGGCATCCGCCCAGGATGACAAACCCATGGATCGCCAGGCGGCGGTCGGCGTCGTGCGCGAGCTTCGCCACATCGTCACCCCCAACGGCATCGAACGCGAAGAGGCCGTACGCATAGGCGGTATCGACCAGGCCGTCAGCATCCGCGGCGCGGACCGCAGCAACCCGGTTTTGCTCATCATCCACGGCGGCCCCGGCTTTCCCACCATGCCGCTCGCCTGGTGGGCCACGCACGGGCTCGAGGAATATTTTACCGTCGTCCATTGGGATCAGCGCGGCTCCGGCAAGACCTACCTGCTCAACGATCCCAAGGTGGTCGCGCCGACGATGAGGCCGGAACGCTTCGTGGACGATACCGAGGAGTTGGTCGGCTGGCTCCGCAAGGCGCTCGGCAAGGACAAGATCTTCGTGCTCGGCACCTCGTGGGGCAGCTATGTCGGGCTGAAATTCGCGCGCCGCCGCCCGGAATGGCTGCACGCTTATATCGGTATGGGCCAGCTCGGCAGCAGTCCGGAAAGCGAGCGGCGCGGCTACGCCTTCGCGCTCGATGCCGCGCGCAAGGCGGGCAACACGCAGGCGATCGCCGATCTTGAATCGATCGCGCCTTATGCCGCGCCCGGCAAGCCGATCCCGCTCAAGGACATCGTGCTCGAACGCAAATGGTCCGACTATTTCGGCGGAATCATGGCCTATCGCCATCATCAGATGGACAGCATCGCCGGCCGCCTCTCCCCCGATTATTCGGATGAGGAGGTGAAGCACCTCTATGACGGCAACGGCTTCTCCGAAGGCTTCCTGCTGAGCGATGTTCTCTCGGTGGATTTCATGGACGAGACAAAGCTCGATTGCCCACTCGTTGTCTTCGCGGGCCGCCATGACCGCACCGTAAACTCCACCGTCGCGAAGGAGTGGTTCGACCGCATCCACGCGCCGGCCAAGAAATTCGTCTGGTTCGAAAATTCCGCGCACGAGATCATGATCGAGGAGCCCGGCAAATTCCTGCTGACCCTCGTTGAGCAGGTGCGCCCGCTGGCGAAGGGCGAAGGCGCGCGCTGATTGGGGAATGCCGGAATGCGGAACGGCCCGGAGTACGGAGTGACACGATGGAACGATATAGCGGCGGATGCCTGTGCGGGCGCGTCAGGGTCGAGGCGGTCGGCAAGCCCTATCGCGCCGGGCTCTGCCACTGCCTCGATTGCCGCAAGCATCACGGCGCGCTGTTCCACGCATCCGCGATCTTCCCCGCCGACACGGTGGCGATCCAGGGACTAACGCAAAGCTACGCCGGGCGACATTTCTGTCCGTATTGCGGCTCATCCACCTTTCAGCACAGCGGGGATGAGATCGAACTAAGCCTGGGCGCGCTGGATTCGCCCAATCAGTTCATGCCCACATACGAACTCTGGACGGTCCGCCGCGAAGCCTGGCTACCGCCCTTCCCGCTCACGCGGCATTATGAGGGCGACCGGGCGGCCGACGGCCGTTCCGAGGGGTAGTCGGGCGAATGCCGGCGCGGGCACATACCCCGGCGAGTGAGGGCGCCTTGGGTGCCCGACCTTCCGCAACACCCAAGCCCGTGAAAACCAAGCAAAACGGATATTGAGCCGTTGGCGCAACGATTGACGCGTTGTTGGTCAACTCTCAAAATAGCGCGGGATAAGGCTGATCGAACTTCGCGGGGGCTCCGATGACGATTATCGCGCCGATCAACGACGCGGCGATCCGTATGGATCAATTCTATTTCGAGGAGCTGTCCCGGGCGCTGGTGACCGAAAGCAGTTCGACCAGCCTGACCGCTGACAATATGGGCTTTATCGAGCATTTCACCGGCTTCGGCGTGACATATGGCGCCGACGGCACACCGCTCGGCGGCACCATCACCGGCTTTGAGGAAACCAAAGACGGACAAACGCTGTTTTCGGTCTCCGGTCTGCATCTCGACGTAGCGGAATTTTATGCCGCGGTCATCGGCCGTCCCATTTATGGTCCTTTTTATGGCGAAGCGACCAAGCTCCTTTTCCCGGGAGATGATACTGCGACAGGCAGCAGCCATGACGACTCGCTTTCTCTGGGGGCGGGCAATGACGTGGTGTTCGGCGGGGCCGGCAGTGACGCGATCAACGGCGGCACCGGCAATGACCACCTTTACGGCCAGTCGCCCAATGGCGGGCCCGACGGCGCCGACCTTATCCTGGGTGGTGATGGGACGGATTACATTCAGGGCAATGCTGGTGCCGACAAGCTGAGCGGCGGAAAAGGGTCAGATCGCATCTTCGGCGGTGCCGACGACGATCAGATCCGCGGCGAAGCGGGCGATGATTCCATCAACGGCAATCTTGGCAATGATACCATTGAGGCCGGAACCGGCAACGATACGGTGCACGGCGGCAAGGGGGACGACGTCCTGATCGGGGATGTAGGGAATGATTTGCTTCAGGGCGACCTGGGCAATGACATCCTCATTCCGAACGTCGGCCACCTCACCAACGTCGTTGGTGTCGACACGCTGGTTGGAGGAGACGGCGCCGACATCTTCCAATTCTACCCGATTACCTATGGCGAATATCAACCCGCCCGGGCCGACGGCCTGCCGGCCGATTTCACCATCATTGCCGATTTTCATCCCGGTGAAGACAAGATCGCGGGAATCGGATTTCCAACCGATCAATATCTCTACAGTACGGCCGCGACGCTGGGCGATGCGCTCGCTTATGCCGCCGGCAAGCACCATGACGGCTACATGAACGCACCGGCCGCCTTGCTCGTCGGCGTCGGTAGTGACACCTACATTTTCTTCTCTGGTAGCTATGAAACCAAATTCGACCAGGTGATCGAACTGGTTGGCGTGGATCCACACAACGTCTCAGCCGCGGATTTCACGGCCAACGGCTATTGGGAGCCGCTCTTTTTCTACGACGACGGCTATTTCGGCTGACTGGCCACAATTTCCGGAAATTCGGGGACCCAGAAAGGCCCGTCAAAAGAACCATCGGTTCGCGATTTAGCTCGAACCTAATGTTTTTTCCGGCTCTTTGACAATCCGTTCCACCCCACGTCAGCTGGTCCTCAACATAGGATGGTGGAGCGCGATCTCGCCATCCTTGCTTTGGCTGTCGCCCTTGGCGGGCCCAGGGGCCGGTCCCGGTTGCCCCTACCCCTCCGGCCGATGCACCTCCCCCCAGTCATACATCGCATCCAGGATCGGCCCCAGGCTCCACGCCCTTTCGGTCAGCCGATATTGCACATTCAATATCGCGTCCTCGGAACGGTCCTCCCGCAATACCAGCGCATCCTCTTCCAATGCCCGAAGCTGCATCGTCAGCGCGCGGGCCGTAATGCCAGGGATACGCCGCCTTAACTCGCCAAAACGCTGTGGCCCGCCCTTGAGCTGCAGCAAGATCAGCCCCTTCCACTTACCGGCAACGGTCCGGGCGGTGTAGGCCACGGGGCACCAGGGTTCGCGCTTCACAATGCCTCCCGGTTAAGAAAACTTGCCTACTACCGGGCCCTCCTGACTGTCGCTAGCGCTTGCTCGACCACAGGAGGCATGCATGGCGACAGGGTTCACCACGGCAATTTCGACGGGCATCGCGGCCCTCGGCGCGGCGATGACGGCAGGCGTATTTTTCGGCTTTTCCACGCTCGTCATGCCTGCTCTCGACAGGATGCCCTCCCCTCAAGCGATCTCGGCGATGCAGGAGATCAACCGCATCGCGGTCCGGTCCGCGCTCATGCCGCTGATGTTCGGCCCCGCAATCCTTTGCCTGCTTGTGGCGATCGCGAGCCTGAGGGCGGATCGTGCCGTCGCAGCCGGCAATCTGGCCGGCACGGCCTTCTATCTCGTCGGGGTGGTCGGGGTCACGATCTGCGCCAACGTGCCCCTGAATGATGGCCTCGCGTCCCTGTCCGCGACTACCGCGCCGCCGCACGCGTGGCAATCCTACTCGGCCCCCTGGACAATGTGGAACTCGTTGCGCGCGGCGGCAGGCGCGATCGCCAGCGGCTGCTTCATGACCGCTTTGTGGCTGCTGGGGCGATCGGCCTCCTGATCGCGCCGGCGCGCTTCAGGGCTTAGAACTGGAAGTAGAGGAAGCGCTAAAATTCGGCGACACTGTACTAATTCCACCATCGCGCCGGTCACCGCATTCGCTTTGACACGCCTTTCCATGCCGTGAATGACGCCCCCAATAGCAAGGGGGGAGAAACGCCTATGCTTAGCCGCCGCGAAACATTGTTGGCCGGGCTCGCCACCGGAGCGTTGGTCGGCACCGCCCCCACGACGGACATCGGCTGAGCCAGCCATGGAGCCCCGCACATTCCGCGCTGTCCTGCTTCGGCGCCTCGATTTGCGTCTGGATATGCGGTCATGTCAGCGGGCTTGTCCGGCACCTCGGGCGCGCGCTTGGGGCATGAGCACGGGGAGTGGCGACCATCAGAGCCGCGAAAGCCATTATCCGCGCCACGCCATCGGGGTCGCTCTGCCCATCCCACAGCTTTCGGAAAGCACCGTCCTTCCGCTAAACCGCGCATAACGGGTTCAAAATTGGAGGTAGAGTACGTGATGCGTGGATGCGTGCTACGGAATTGCGCATCCCTCCCTCCCTTCCTAAGGGTGGGGTTCTTCCCGTTCAATTAGGCGATTCATGCCCGCGCCGCGTCAAATCCACTCCCACGCAGCCTTACGCGGGATCGCCGCCTTGCTGGTCGTCGCCTATCATCTGCAGTTCGGCGGAGGGTACAGGCTCTCGCCGGAACGCGCCACGCCCATCCTTACGCGAAGCTACCTTTTCGTGGATCTGTTCTTCATCCTGAGCGGCTTTATCATCAGCTACGTCAACCACGCCGGCCGATCGAAGACTGTGACGCTCGGCGAAATGCAAAGCTTCATGAAGGCAAGGTTCGCGCGTCTCTATCCTTTGCACCTTTTTTGCCTGTTTTACCTTGTCCTGTTCCGGTGGTTGATGGCGAGCCTGCAATATGCGCGTCACAGGCCGGTCGATTTTTGGCAGACGCATTCGCTGGAGTCCCTGGCATCGCAGTTGGCATTGCTAAACGCCTGGTTCCCCAAGGGGCCGCAGTGGAACATTCCGTCCTGGTCGATCAGCGCGGAGTTCTTCGCTTATGCGTTATTCCCGATCGTCGTCACGATCCACGCTCGCTCTCGGGCGGGCTGCGAATTGGCAATTGCCGCCTTCTCCCTTGCCTTCTTCGGATACATATTCGCGACTTCCGGCAGCCTGGATATCGTCGTCGGCCTGGCGCCGGCCCGTTGCGTCGCGGGCTTCTTTCTCGGCATGCTGCTTTATTTTCATCGCGATAGGGTGGCTCGCCTGTCCGAAACCGCGCTGACCGGCGTGCAGATCGCGTCAGTCGCCGCGATCCTGCTCATCCTCGCGACCTCGGCAGCCGACCCGTGGGTCATCCCGCCCTTTTTCCTATTGGTGGCGTCGACCTGGACGGACCGAGGCCTCTTGCCGAATTTGCTGCGCGGTCGTCCGCTGTTGTGGCTGGGCGACATCTCCTATTCGGTCTATTTGAACCATGTATGCCTCCTCCAAATTCTGTCATTTTTTTGGACCAGAAGCGGGCAGCACCTCCTCGGTGACGGCGCACTCAATCGCTGCGCATGGATCGTGCTGGTCTATGCGACCACGCTTTGCATTTCGCATCTGACCTTCAAATTCGTGGAACGGCCGATGCGCCAGTGGCTCGCAACGCGTTGGCTGGGTAGGAAGGCCGATCCGATCCGCCAATCGCCAGCAGCGCCCTAACGTGGGCAATGGACTAATTCACCTGCCCGGCCTAACCGACCGCTCCAAACAGGGAGAATGTTCAATGCGCCCCAGCGGCCGCGCGCCCGATCAGATGCGGGCGATCACCATTACGCCCGGCTATACCAAACATGCCGAAGGCTCCGTCCTGATTGCCTTTGGCGAGACCAAGGTGCTCGTCACCGCTTCGGTAGAAGAAAAAGTGCCCCCTTTCCTGCGCGGCAAGGGTCAGGGGTGGGTCACCGCCGAATATGGCATGCTGCCCCGCGCCACCCATACGCGCGGCAATCGCGAAGCTGCCAAGGGCAAGCAATCTGGGCGCACCCAGGAAATCCAGCGACTTATCGGCCGCTCTTTGCGCGCTATCTGCGATCTCAACGCGCTCGGAGAACGCCAGATCACGCTCGATTGTGACGTGATCCAAGCTGACGGCGGCACCCGTACTGCCTCGATTTCGGGCGCCTGGGTGGCACTGCGTCTCGCGGTCGACGGCCTGCTCAAGCAGGGCTTGCTCACCGTCGATCCAATTAAGGCCCAAGTCGCCGCTGTCTCGTGCGGAATCTGGGAGGGAACCCCGGTGCTCGACCTCGATTATGTCGAGGACAGTTCCGCTCATGCCGATGCGAATTTCGTGCTCCTCTCCGACGGCAATATCGCCGAAGCACAGGCGACGGCCGAAGGCGCGACCTATGACGAGGAGGCATTGTTGCGCCTTCTCCGCCTCGCGCGGATCGGCTGTACCGATATCTTCGCGGCACAGTTGAAGGCAACCGGACGGTGACCATCATGCTGGATGACGACGAACCCGCACCCGTACCGCATCGCAAGCTGCAGCCGGGCAAGATCGTCATCGCCAGCCATAATGAGGGCAAGGTTCGCGAAATCCGCGCGTTGCTCGAACCCTACGGGATCGAACCGGTCTCGGCGGGGTCGCTCGGCATTCCCGAGCCCGTGGAAACCGGCACCAGCTTTGCGGCCAATGCCGAATTGAAGGCACGCTTCTCCGCCGACCTGTCGGGCATGGTCTCGCTCGCCGACGATAGCGGGTTGTGCGTCGATGCGTTGAATGGCGATCCCGGTGTTTACACTGCCGATTGGGCGGAGACGCCCAATGGCCGCGACTGGCATCTCGCCATGCAGAAGGTCGAAGAAGCGCTCCAGGCGAAGGGGCCGGAAGCCGGTCGCGACGCGCATTTCGCCTGCGTGCTGTCGCTATGCTGGCCCGACGGCCATGTGGAGAGTTTCGAGGGGCGCTGCGAAGGTCGGCTTACCTGGCCGCCCCGCGGGACGATGGGCTTCGGCTATGATCCGGTGTTCGTGCCGCTCAACGACACGCGCAGCTTTGCCGAACTCGATCCGGACGAGAAGCGCGCGATCAGCCACCGCGCCGACGCTTTCCGCAAGCTGGTGGCCGCGGTTATCAATTGACTTGAGCATCGGCATGCCGGTTTTGGTGGGCGCCAGCAATTCGGGGGCAAGCATGAGCCGAGCAGATCGCGAAGAAGCCCGGGACGCGCTGGTCGCGTTGTTCGCCGGCTTCGGCAGCCGCCGCCTGATCAGCATGAAATCCCGCGCTAACCGCCGCCAGCGGATCGACGCCAGCCTCGCCCGCTACGATCTCAGCCTCGAAAAGCTGGACATCGAGATTTTCGACGGGCTCGCCTTCGACGATGCCAACGGCTTTCCCAACAAAGGCGTGCGCGGCTGCTTCACCAGCCACATGACGCTGATGCAGGAATGCGCGGCATCGGGGAAATCCATGCTGGTGATGGAAGACGATATCGAGTTCGACTTCGATCGGATCCTTGCCTTCCACAGAGCGGTGCCCGATCTTCAGAAAGCCGACTGGGAGCTGGTCTATCTCGGCTATCTCGAACCGGCGACAAGCGGGGCGGCACGACTGGAAGCCTACGAAGGCGGAACGATCGGCGGCCATTTCTATGGCGTGACGCCAGTCTTCGCTCGCGCGGTTGGCGACTATATGCAGAGCTGCACCACACGCCCGCGCGGCGACCCCGAGGGCGGGCCGATGTATCGCGACGGCGCCTTCACCATGTTCCGGCGGCGCCACGCGGAGCTGGCGACCAGGCTGGCCGTCCCCTCGCTAGGGGGGCAATTCTCCTCCCGATCGGACCTCACACCAAAAGGCTATCAGCGCTGGCCGCTCATCGGCCCGATCCTCGACAAGGTGTACGAAGCGAAAGCATGGCTACGCCGATAGAAATTCCCGAGCCGCTTGCCCTGTACGTCCACTGGCCGTTCTGCGTCTCCAAATGTCCTTATTGCGACTTCAACAGCCATGTTCGCGAAAGCGTGGATCAGGCGCGTTGGCGCGCGGCTCTGCTTACAGATCTCGCGCATGAGGCAAATGTCGGCCCCAAGCGCCCGCTGACCTCGATCTTCTTTGGCGGCGGCACGCCGTCGCTGATGCCGCTCGAAACGGTCGCGGCGATCATCGAAACGGCCGAGCGAAATTGGGGCTTCGCGGACAATATCGAGATCACGCTCGAGGCCAATCCTTCCTCGGTCGAAGCGGCACGTTTTTCCGGGCTGGCCGCGGCCGGCGTCAATCGCGTCAGTCTCGGCCTGCAGGCTCTGGACGATGAATCCCTCCGATTCCTTGGCCGCGCGCATGATGTCGCTGAAGGATTGGCCGCGTTGGATACCGCGCAATCCGCGTTCGACCGCGTCAGCTTCGACCTTATCTATGCCCTGCCCGGCCAAAGCCAGGCGGAGTGGGAAAGGATCCTAGCTCGCGCGCTCGGCTTCGGCACCGGGCACCTTTCGCTCTACCAACTCACCATCGAGCCCGGCACACGCTTCGCGGCGATGGCGGCGCGTGGCGAACTGGTGCCGACCGATCCGGACCACGCCGCCGATCTGTTCGAAGCGACGCGCGCGATCACGGTGACGTCGGGCCTGCCTGCCTACGAAATCTCGAATCACGCCCGCCCCGGCGAGGAGAGCCGGCATAACCTCACTTATTGGCGCTATGGCGATTATCTCGGCATTGGCCCCGGCGCGCATGGCCGGCGCGAGGGTGTTGCGACCGCGCGCGCGAGGAAACCCGAAAATTGGCTGACGCGGATCGACCGCGACATGCAGGGAATCGAACTGGAAGAACACCTTTCCCCCGATACGCAACGGCGTGAGGCAATGGTGATGGGTCTCCGGCTTGCCGAGGGCCTGCCCCGTGCCCGCACCGACCCGGCGGTCGATCAAAAGGCGGTCGCGCGGCTAGCCGCCATGGGGCTGATCGAGCAGACCGACGACCGGTTGCGCGTCACGCCGTCGGGCATGTTATTACTCGACGCGATCCTCGCCGACGTGGTGCTTTAGAAGCCCTGCGGCGCCGGCGAGACCACGGTTCCGCCGCCCGCACCCAATTGATGCACCGCCAGCGCGCGTTCGGCGATATGGCCCTTGGCGAAGCGGAAGGCGCCGTCGACCCCGACGAAGCCGCCGTCGTCCGCGAGCGCGTCGACTGGAAAACGGTCGCCGACCTTCCAATCCTTGGCGATCCGCACGGTCAACAACACCGCGTCATAGCCGAGGCTCGCCAGCCGATACGGCGTGTGGCCATAGCGGGCGCGGTAGCGGGTCACGAACTGCCTGAACAAGGCGTCGTCTACGCTGGCGAACCAGGCGCCGGCCATAGCCGGCGAATTGTTGAGGCTAGGATCCGTATTCCATAATTCGGTGCCGAGGATGCGCCCCGCCGCCCCGTTCGATTTGCGGATCAGGGGTGCGGACGCGATCGCGATACGGCCGCTGTCGGCGATCAATACCGCGTCGAACTTCTCCTTGGAGATGGTCTGGATCGCCGCCGAGAGCGAGCCTGGCGAGCGCTGATAGGATTGCATCGCGACCACGCTGCCGCCGACCGCCTCAGCCGTACGGATCAGCATATTGGAGGCATTGCGGCCATAGACGCCCGGCGGAATCAGCGCCGCAAAACGGGTCAGCCCCTTCGACTTGGCGAAGCGGACGATGCGATCGATCGATTGCGCGGGGGAGAATCCAAGCAGCCAGACGTCGTGGCCCGCCGCTTCCGCGTCATTGGAAAAAGCGATTACGGGTACCCCCGCTGCGGCGGCAGCGCCTTCGACAGCATGGACATCCTCGCTCAGCAGCGGGCCGAGGAAGACTTTGTTGCCATCCGCCAGCGCCTTGCGCGCGGCGGCCTCGGCGCCGGGGGCAGTGTCGTAATTGGTGATGCGCAGCGCCTTGCCGCCGGTATCGGCGAGCGCCATCGCGGCGGCGTCGGTGATCGACTGGCCGACGGCAGCATTGGGGCCGCTCAACGGCACCAGAAGCGCGATACGATGGCGGGCTACGTCCTCAGGCAAACCATTGGGATTGACCGGTTTTGGCGCAGGGCGTGCGATCGGGGGCGGCGGCGCGACGCGCGGAACCACGGTCGAGCAGGCGGCCAGCATCACTGCCAGGCCCAGGCCGGCAATACGCACGAGCGAAAACAAGCCCGATTGCCGCCGGGGGGGTGCCTCTGCCATGCTCGTTCCCATGAATTCCTCTCCGCCCGAGGACGGGCGACTTTCGCCCGGCCTCTACATCGTCGCGACCCCGATCGGCAACTTATCCGACCTCTCTCCGCGCGCCGCCGCCATTTTAGCTCAGGCGGATGCGATCGCGGTCGAGGACAGTCGGGTTACCGCCAAGCTCCTTGCGCATATCGGAGCAAGGCGGCCGATGGTTCCATACCATGATCATAATGCCGATCGGGTGCGGCCGGGGCTGGTCGCACGACTGGGATCGGAGGCGATCGCGTTGGTGTCCGATGCGGGCACGCCGCTCATCTCCGACCCGGGATTCAAGCTGGTCCGCGATGCCCGCGCCGCAGGGCATGCAGTCGTCACGATTCCCGGCCCGTGCGCGGCGATTGCGGCGCTTACCCTGGCCGGATTACCGACCGATCGTTTTCTTTTCCTGGGCTTTTTGCCACCCAAAGCCAAGGCCAAAGCGGACGCGATCGCCGAGATAAAGGGAGTGCGCGCGACGCTGATTCTCTACGAATCCGGTCCCCGGCTGAGTGCTACGCTGACTGCGCTGGCGGAAGGCCTCGGTGATCGAGAGGCGGCAGTGGCGCGCGAGATCAGCAAGAGGTTCGAGGAGTGCCTTACCGATAGCCTCTCCGCCCTCGCCGAGCGTTATGCCGACGCCCCACCCAAGGGGGAAATCGTGATAGTGGTCGGACCGCCCGGCGAGGCCCCTGCCCCCTCCGCCGAGGATGCGGACAGCCTGCTGACCGAGGCGCTGAAGCGGCTGCCGGCGGCCAGGGCTGCGCATGAAGTGGCCAAGGCGACCGGCCTCAACAAGCGTGATCTGTACGCCCGCGCGCTGGAAATGAAGGCGTGAGAGACCGCCGCAAGGCCGAAAAAGCGGGCCGCGTCGGGGAGACCGCGGCGGCCTGGTGGTTGCGGTTGAAGGGCTGGCGCATCCTCGCGCGGCGCGTGCGGACGCCCGCGGGGGAAGTCGATCTGATCGCGCGAAGGGGTAATCTGGTGGCCTTTGTCGAGGTGAAACGGCGTCGGACGGGGGCCGAACTGGACTTCGCAATCGACGAATATCGGCTCGCAAGGGTCGCTGCTGCGGCCGAATATCTGGGCCCGCGCTATATGGAATCGGGCGACGACATGCGCGTGGATGTGATCCTGATCGCGCCGGGACGGGCGCTGCGGCATATCGAAAACGCCTGGATCGGGTGACAAACACGCGCCCAATGCCTACCTCCCGCGCCTGAAAAGGGAGACCAAACCCATGAGTTTGCGCGTCGCGGTCCAGATGGATCCGCTGGAAAGCATCAACATTGCGGGCGATTCGACCTTCGCGCTGATGCTGGCGGCGCAGGCGCGCGGGCACCGGCTGTTCCATTATGCGGCGGGCGATCTGACCTATCGCGACGGGCGCCTGACCGCCCCGGCGCGGTCCGTGACGGTGCAGAAAGTGGCCGGCGACCATCACAAATCGGGAGATTTCCAGACGCTGGACCTGGCCGAGGACGTGGACGTCATCCTGATGCGGCAGGACCCGCCGTTCGACCTGGCCTACATCACCGCGACGCATTTGCTGGAGCGGATCCAGCACCAGACGCTGGTCGTGAACGACCCCGCAGCGGTACGGAACGCGCCCGAAAAACTGTTCGTGCTGGATTATGCGGAGTTCATGCCGCCGACCCTAATCACCCGCAGGCTGGAGGAAGCGCGCGCTTTCCATGCCGAACATGGCGAAGTGGTGGTCAAACCGCTCTACGGAAATGCGGGTTCGGCGGTGTTCCATGTCGGCAAAACCGACGCCAATCTGGCCGCTTTGACCGAGCTTTTCGGCCAGGTCTGGCGCGAACCGTTCATGGTGCAGGCCTTCCTTCCCGACGTTTCGAAGGGCGAC
>Ga0207640_10000225_pt1 | contig 39704 bp, 35 predicted proteins | sample KBSCornC42_FD_184300 | JGI IMG/M metagenome (GOLD analysis project Ga0207640, IMG submission 184300) | Corn rhizosphere microbial communities from Kellogg Biological Station, Michigan, USA - KBS Corn C4-2 (SPAdes) (version 2) | ecosystem: Host-associated > Plants > Roots > Rhizosphere > Soil ... | reverse complement strand
GAAGCGCGCCTGCGCGGTCGCCGAGCGCGCGTCTTCGGCCACCCGCTCCTGCTCGGCGGCGCCAGCGGCGAATCGGCGCAGCAGACCGGCGAGGTCGCCACCGGCAAGGCGCTGGCTGAGCAGCGCCGCGGCGAAGGCGTCGACCCGCTGCGAGCGCATCCGTCGCTGCCACCCCTGCACGACCTCCACAGTCGGCCCGCCGAGGTCGAGCTCGGCGGCGAGCCGCGCCATCTCGATCGCCGGCGGTCCGTCCAGCGAAGTTACGGCCGCGGGGAGCGATGCCCGCAGCGAGCGACCGGCGCTGAGCGAGTCGGCGATCGCGGTCGCCACTTCCGGCAGCGAGCGCTCCACTGCCCGCCGGTAGCGACGGCGGCGCGCGGTGATCGCCCAGCCCATGCCGGCCGGCGCCGCGACCGCGAGCGGCAGGGCCAGGGCGACCCCGCCGAGAAACCAGCCGCCGGCGATGGCCGCCCCCGTCCCCAGCGCCGCCAGTCGCCGCCGCTCCAGGGTCGAGGGCACGTAGCCCTCCTGCCCCGCCCGCCGCAACGGCTCCAGCGCCAGTCGCAACCACTCGGCCAAGGCCGGGCTGGCGTCCCACGCCTCCCGCGCCGCCAGCGCCAGCAGCCCGCCCGCCGCCGCCCCGATCAGGATCGGCAGGTTCATGCCACCTCCGATATCTCGGTGACGCGCCGGGCGCCGTCCGGCTGGCGCTGGAGGTGGACGACAAGGTCGATGCCCCGCTGCACCTGTTCCGCCACGGCGGCGTGCGGCAGTCCCACCCCAGCCATCAGGGCGAGGGTCTCGAGCCGGCGCAGCGCATCGCCGGGCGAGTTCGCGTGAACGGTCGAGAGGGCGCCGTCGTGCCCGGTGTTCAGCGCGGTCAGCAGGTCGAGCGCCTCGATGCCCCTCACCTCGCCGATCACGATCCGGTCCGGGCGCATCCGCAGCGCGTTCCGCAGCAGGTCGCGGATCGTCACCTCCCCCCGCCCCTCGACCCCAGCCGGGCGACTCTCCAGCCGGACCACGTGCGGCTGCTGCAGTCGCAGCTCGGCGGCGTCCTCGATCGTCACCACCCGCTCGCCCGGGGCGATGAAACTGGAGAGCGCATTCAGCAGCGTCGTCTTGCCGGATCCGGTGCCGCCGCTGACGAGGACGCTGTGCCGTCCCGCCACCGCCTCCTCCAGCCAGCGCCGCTGCTCGGCGGTGATCGTCCCCAGCGCGACCAGATGGTCGGGGTCGGGGCGGGTCGCGCCGAAGCGCCGGATCGAGAGCGCTGGCCCGTCGATCGCCAGCGGCGGGATCACCACGTTGACCCGGGAGCCGTCGGCGAGCCGGGCGTCGACCATCGGGCTCAGCTCGTCCACCCGCCGGCCAAGCGGGGCGAGGATCCGCTCGATCGCGTTGCGCAGGTCGTCTTCGTCCTCGAAGCGGACGTCGGTCGGCTCCAACACCCCCCGCCGCTCTACATATACGCAGCCCGGGCCGTTGACCATCACCTCCTCGACCGCGGGGTCGGCCAGCAGCACCTCCAGCGGCCCGAGCCCGACGCTGTCGCGGACGATGCGGGTTGCGACCTCCTCGCGCTCGGCAAGGGGGAGGATCGCGGCGTGCTCGTCAACGAGGGCACGAACCGAGCTCTCGACATCGGCGTCGGCGCGAGCGCCGGACGCCGCTTCGACCCGGCGCCGCTCAATCAGCTTCTCCCGCAGCCGCGCTGCCAGCTCGGCGACGTTTCGCTCCCGCACGGCCATCAGCGCGGGATCACCGTGACGCGGCGGGCAAAGCTCTCGGCGGCGATCAGGCGAAGCGCCTGGGAGCGGGTGAGGCCGAGGGTCGCGGTGGCGGTTTCGCTTTCGCCAGCTTCACCGCCCGGCGCCAAGCCCAGGAGCGGCACCGCGGGGGCGGCGACGTAGGTGCGACCAGTGCCCGAACCCGAGGGTTCGGTCGTAACGACGACGTCGACCGTCGAGCCGACGGGCTGCGCCCCCAGGGCAGTGAGAGCGCCCGCTCCGCTGACCGCGATCTCGACCGGGCGGCGACCTTGGCCGAGCCGTGCGGTGGGCCGCGCGGCCTGCGGCGAGCGCAACTGCGCAGCGAGGAGGTAGGAGCCGGCCGGCACCGTGGCGACCGGTGCGAGTCCGACCGCTTCCGCAGGAGTGCTGAGGACCCCCGGGGGTGCGAAGCGGACCGGGACCCGGCGCACCTCGAGCCCCTCGGTAGCGGTCTCGGGATCGATCGCCCTCCCCGCCCGCAGGTGGGTGGAGGCGACCAGTACCGGGCGCAGCTCGCCGTAGCCGCGGACAACGCTGTCGCCATAGCCATCGGCGACGGCGGCCGCGGCGACAGCAGCGAACAGCGCCGCGAGGAGGAAGCCGACGGCGCGGGCGCGGCGACTCATCGATCCTCCTCCGCCAGGTAGAGGGGCAACCGCAACCGCGCCTCGGCGCCCCGCTCCGTCCACCGCAGCGCGAAGCTGCCGCCATGGGTCCTGGCGACCCGAGCCACCACCCGCAGCCCATGACCGTGCCGGCTGCGACTGGCGCGCCGGGGACGACGATGCAGGCGCCTCATCTCGTTCGCCTTACTGCCGAAGTCACATATGGAAATCAAGAGCCAGGTGCCGTCTCTGCGACCTTCGATCGTCACCCTCCCGCCGCCGTGATCGATCGCGTTGCTGATCAGGTTGTCCACTGCTTGAACGAGCTCGAACCGGTCGCCCTCAACCCACTGCTCGTCGCTTCTCCAGCGCAGACGGATGCCGCCCCCTGCCATCGCGGCCTGGGGCCCCCACCTCTGTACGGCCTCCTCGAGTAGAGACTTCACCGGTACACACGCCACCTCGGGCTCGGAGGAGTCACCGTTAATCTCGCGGTCGAGTCGATCGAGGGCGGCCGCCGCTAACCGTAAGGAAGAATTGACCGTTTCCCCCTTCGCCGGATCAGTCGGCAGGGCCAGCGAGAGGGTCTGCAGAGGGCGTCGCAACTCGTGCATCGCCTCGTTCAACGCGGTACGGCGTCGACCCTCCCGGAGAGTGTTTATTCCGCCTGCCAAAGCGAAAGACGCCGCCAGCGGCAATCCCGCCGCGACCTCTGCCAACTCCACCGTCATCGCTATGCCTCCCTCTTCGTGGACATCGAAGAGGTAAGGCTGGAGCGGTGGGTTCTCTCCCCCTACCGGAGCAGTTTTACGAGGAGAAAAAGCCGGGCTGTGCGGAAATAACAGACGCCCGCCCCTCGAAGCGGTCTCGGCCAGGCGCAACGAAGGGACGGGCGACCTCTGGGACCCTAACCGAAGACATTCGGTTTCCCAAACCGTCGAGAGCAAACATGCTGGAGATTTTCACAGTGGTCGTTCTCATTACTCCATTTTTCTCCAGGGGCGCGGGCAACCTCGGCACATTTTGGAATACTTGTCTAGTAATTCGGATGGCGAACCCCATCGCCAAACCCCATACCCCCGCCCCAAGACCCCACGGAGGTCCTCCTTTGCCACAGTCTCGTACTTCCCCAGAGGGCATTACCCAGCAACTCGCGAAGGCGCTGGCCCACCCCCTGCGCGTTCGTATCCTCAGCTCCCTGCACCAAGGAATCTCGAGCCCTAACCAGCTCGCGCAGGAGCTCGGCGAGCCGCTGGGCAACGTCAGCTACCACGTCAAAACGCTGCTCGAATATGACTGCGTCGAACTGGTGAAAACCGAGCCGCGCCGCGGAGCGGTCGAGCACTTCTACCGTGCCACCGACCGCGCCTTCCTCAGCGACTCCGACTGGGGGAAGATCCCGGCTTCCGCCCGCAAAGGCATTTCCGGCTCGATCCTCGAGTCGATCGGCCAGAGCGCGACTGAGGCGATGGCCGAGGGGACGATCGGCGCGCGCAAGGACTCCCACCTCTCCGACACGCCCCTCCAGCTCGACAAACAGGGCTGGAAAGACCTCAACAAGATCCTCGCCGAAGCCGTCGACAAGGCGAGCAAGGTCCAGAAAGAAGCCTCCAAGCGGATGGGCAAGGACAAGTCCGACGCGATCCAGACCAAGCTGGCGATCATGCACTTCGAGGTGCCGGCCGCGAAAGCGAAGGCCGGCAAGAAGTAGCGCCTTGCGCAGCTAAGACCCAGCTACGCGATGCCCCTGGTCGACCCGCTCGGCCAGGGGCCTTTTGTTTGCCACCGACCTCACCCGTCGATCAGCCTGTAGCCGATCGACCAGCAGTTGATGACGTAGCGGCCGTGCTCGGGGTCGAGTTTGCGGCGTAGGCGGCTGGCGTGGGAGTCGAGGGTGCGGGTCTTGGAGGGGCCGCGGTAGGCCCAAACCGCCGCGAGGAGCTCTTCCTTCGAGAAGACACGGGTGGGGTCGGAGGCGAGGATGCGCAGGAGGGCGAACTCTTTATTCGAGAGCGGGACGGCGCGGCCGTCGACGGTGACGCGGCGACGCGGCGGGTCGATCACGAGATCTCCGACGCGGCTCGGTCCCTCCTTGGGGTAGGTGCGGCGGCGCAGGACGGCGCCGATGCGGGCGCGCAGCTCCGGATAGCGGAAGGGCTTGACGACGTAGTCGTCGGCGCCCGAGTCGAGGCCGCGGACGCGGTCGGTGTCGCCGCTGCGACCGGTGAGGACGATCACCGGCAGCCGTGGGTCGAAGCGGGAGTCGATCCCGTCCGCTTCGCGGATTTCCCGCAGGACGTCGAGGCCTGAGGCGTCCGGCAGGGTCAGATCCAGCAAGAGCAGGTCGGGATGGTTGTAGCGACAGAGGCGCAGCGCGTCGGAGGCGCTGGGGGCCGGCATCACGCCGAAGCGGTCAGCCGAGAGGTGCTCACACAGCAGGTCGAGGGTTACCTCGTCGTCCTCGCAGACGACGAGACTGGCGATCTCTTCTCTTTGGGGCAGCATGACGAGCTAAGTCCCGGGGGCCGAAAACTCTCCCCCCTCGCCGGCAGGAATCTCCAAAACTGCGGAAGCTCCGCGGTGCCAGACGACCCGGCGCGGCGGCACACGGCGGCGGACGTCGATGATCCGTCCAGCCTCGTCGAGGAAGAAGACGTCGAGCTCGAAGCGCATGCCGAAGGTGTGGACGCTCGAACAGCGCGGGAACAACAGCCCGGGGCCGGCCTCGTCCCTGTCGCGGAAGGCGAGGCCGCGCAGACGGGTTCGGAAATCCTTTGCAACGGGGATGGGTGCACGACCGTGATCCACCTCCCTATAAGTCACGCGAGACGGCACCTCTCCCCCTCTCCTAGGCTCTGACCATGGCTGAGAAGCCGAAGGTCGCCGTCTTCAGCCCCAACCCGATGGTCTCGATCGCGATCGAGTCGTTCAGCGCCGACGGCGGCGACGACATCCATATCCACCCCGCCGGCCAGGGCGTCTGGGTGGCGCGGATGGCGGCCGAGCTGGGGGCAGAACCGGTCCTCTGCGGGTTCATCGGCGGCGAGGTCGGCACCGTCCTGCGGCCGCTGCTGGAGGAGATGTCGGTCGAGCTGCGCCTGGTCGAGACGGCGGAGGCGAGCGGCGCCTACATCCACGACCGTCGCAGCGGCGAGCGCAAGCCGCTCTCTCAGAGCGCCGCGCTTCCCGCCTCGCGACACGAGGTCGACGAGCTCTTCTCGGTCACCATCGCCGCCGCACTCAGCTGCGACCTGCTCGCCGTCTGCGGTCCCTACCCGGAGAACACGGTGCCGCTGGAGCTCTACGGCAGCCTCGTCGCCGACGTCAAGTCGAACGGCGTGCCGGTGATCGTCGACCTCTCCTCGCCGCGCCTCGACAGCGCCCTCGAGGGCAAGCCGGACCTGATCAAGATCAACGACTGGCAGCTCGCGGGCTTCATCTCCGACGCGGTCGACACCGAGGAGCGGACGCGCCGGGCGGTCGACAAGCTGCTGGAGAAGGGCGCCGAGGCGGCGATCATCACCCGCGCTGGCGAGCCGGCAATGGCGGTGCGCGACGGCCGCGCCTGGGAGCTGACGCCGCCGAAGTTCGAGCGCGGCTCCCGCGAGGGCTGCGGCGACTCGATGATGGGCGCTCTGGCGGCGACGATCGCCGCCGGGCGCGACTGGGAGGACGTGCTGCGCCTCAGTGCCGCCGCGGGCGCGACCAACTTCCTCCGCAGCGGCCTCGGGACGGGCTCCCGCTCGGTGATCGAAGAGCTGGCGCCGCGGGTTCAACTCCGCGAGTTGGATTGATCGTTTCCACCCTTTAGGCCCTTATAGGGACCACAAGGGTGGAAACGATCTAAAGCTCGGGGGCGAACGGCACCTCTAGCGGGTCGCCGTCGACGATCGCGCGGGGGGCGGTCTTGGCGATCCAGTCGATGTGGGGAGCGAGGATCTCCACCTCGCGCAGCTTCTCCAGCGCCGGGGAGATCCGCACCGGGCGGCCGCCCAGGACCGTGTGGGCGTCGCTGCTGAGAACGTGGACGAGGCCACGCTCGGCCATCGCCAGCATCCCCCTCGCCATCTCCTCGCGGAGGAAGAAGTCGGCGGTCGCCTGGATCAGCGCCCCCTCCGCCACTAGCGCCGCCATCCGCTCGAACATGTCGTGGGAGAGATGGCGCTCGGGGTGGGCGATCAGCGTCCGGTGGCCGCGTTCGGCCAGATGAGCGACCCGCCGCAGCAGGCTGTCGTCGAGCGGGCCCGGCGCCGGCTCGAGCAGGATCCAACTGCCGCTCCCCAGCGCGACCCGCGCCAGCTCCTCCTCGCTTAGGTCCTCAACCGTGGTCTCGGCCACCTCGCCCCCCTGGAGGATCTTCACCGCGACCAGTTCCCGCTCCAGCCGCTCGTTCAGCCCGGCCACCCGCGCCGCCAGTTCCTCGATCCGCACGTCGTGGTCGTGGCGGATGTGTGGGGTGGCGCAGACGGCCTCGATCCCGTCGGCCTCGGCCTGACGCGCCATCGCCACGCTGTCGTCGGCGTCGCGCGCCCCGTCGTCGATCGCGTCGAGGATGTGGCAGTGCAGGTCGATCACGGCGCCTCCCTCAAGCTATACCCACCTGGCGGACCTTCAGCGGTGCAACCAACCGTCCAAGGTGCAACCACACGTTCAGGCACCGGCCCGAGCGGGCACGCCTCTACGATGATCGGCAAGATCATGGCCCTGTTCACGCCGGGCTTGCGTGAACGGGACGGCTTCAACTCATGGATAAGAAAGCGACCCGCAGAGGGAATTACGAGTCTGGCTCCGACTACGTGTTGGAGTACGGCGAGCTCCGCTTTGCCTTCAACGAGGAGGACTTCGGCCAGCGCGTCGAGCAGGCGGCGGTGAAGCTGCGCTTCGTCGACCAGGGCCTGAGCGGCGAGGAGCTGGACGATCTGCTCGACCTCGCGGTCAGCGGCGAGATCGCCGAGCCCTCCTCCGCCCTCGGCGAGCACATCAACGAGAACTGGGAGGACCTGGTCGGTCCCTCCAACCGCAGCCTCGTCCACTGGATCCGCCGCCTCGTCTTCCGCGGCGCCTGGCTTGACCAGCGGGTCAAGGAGGGCGAGCTCGACGTCGTCTTCGACGAGCGCACCCAAACCTTCGGCTACGTCCAGCCGGACCGCAGCGACGACCTGATCGAGCTCAGCAAAGAGCCGAGCTGGCGCCGCATCGCCTACCGGCGTTAGTCGGCCGGGCGCTCTAGAGCCGCAACTACCGTCAGCGAACCGCCGCCCTGTGAGCCCTGCTCGCGGCCGGCGTCGAAGAACTCCTTCGCGGCCTCGACGTCGCCGTGGGCCTCGGCGAGACGGGTGAGGGAATCGACGAGGAGGATCACGTCTTCGCCCTTGCTGGCGCGGGCCGCGGCCTGGGCGAGGGCGTCGCTGGCGTGGCGGGGCTGCCCAGCGGAGACGATCTCCGCCTGCGGGGCGTCGCGCTTCCAGTCGGCGAGCTCCTCGGGGCTGGGGTCGATCAGCAAGGCGACGGGGTCCGGGCCCTTGGAGTCGGCGGCGAGGTCGGCGGCAACGCCACGCAGCAGATCAGTGCAACCCTCGCGGGACTCAGCGAAGACGAGTGCCTGGCGACCAGCCTCGGGCGGCAGCAGCAGGGTCTGCAGGGTCACGCCCTTGGCGCGGCGGCCGAAGCGGCGACGGCGACGGCGTGGCCGTCCGGGCTCAGCAGCCTGCTCGGAGCGCGCAGTCAGCTCGGGCGCCTTCTCCGGACGCTCGCGCCGCTGACGCGGTTTCTCCTCGCGCTCCTCTTTGTCCTTCTCGGCCTCTTTGGCAGCCGGCCTGGAGTCGGTGCGGCCGCTTCTGCGTCGGCGGGGCGGGCGCTCGCCCCTCTCAGGGGACTTGGCAGCACCCCCGTTGCCGTTCTCTCCCGCAAGTCGCTCGATCAGCTCGCTCTTGGTCAGCATCCGGTACTTCTCGACGCCGGCCTCGGCGGCAAGCAGATGCAGGTCGGACAGGTGTTTCTTCTCTAGCTCGGCTTTGGTCATCGGGCGGCAGGTTATTCAACCGACAGGACCGGCGGCGGGGTCGACGCCCTCTTGCGCCGCAACCTCGAGCCACGCCTCGGCCTCACGCGAGCGCTGCCGCCGCGACCAGCCCAGCTCGGCCCCGAGCACATCGGCCACCGGCCGCACCGCCTTCGCCGAGCGCAGCTCGGGCGCGGCGAGGATTCCCAGGCGGGTGCGGCGCAGGAGAACGTCGGCGACGCTGCGCGCCTGCTCCAGCTGCGCCGCCAGCGCCACCTCAGCCAGCAGGTCGGGGCGGCCGGGGACAATCGGCCCCGCCAGCTTCGGCTCGGCGCGGGCGATCTCGAGCACCTTGCGGGCGGCATGGCCGTAGCGGAAGGCGAGCTGCTCGGTCGCCTCCTCCCCCACGCCCGCGGGTGCCTCCAAGTCGTCGGGCCGAGCCGGCATCCCGAGCGGGATCTCGTGCGTGTGGCAGGGCGCCTCGCGCCCCTCACGCTCGACCAGGCGGTCGACCGTCTGCTTCGCCATCCGCCGCCAGGTAGTGAGCTTGCCGCCGGTGATCGTCAGCATCCCCGAGCTCGTCTCGTACAGCTCGGCTTTGCGGGAGATGTCGACCGACTTGCGCGGGTCGCCGGTCGAGATCAGCGGCCGCACGCCGGCATAGGCGCCGACCAGGTCCGACTCGCCCAGGGAGGTGCCGAAGAAGTCGTTGATCGCCTGCAGGAGATAGGCCATGTCGTCCTCGGCCGGGCGCGGGTGCGTGGTGTCGCCGTCGAAGTCGTTGTCGGTGGTGCCGACCAGGGTGCGCCCGTACCAGGGCAGGGAGAAGATCATCCGCCCTTCGCCGGCCGGGACGATGCAGGCGGCCTTGCCCATCGGCAGGTCGGCCTGGTCGATCAGTAGATGGGTGCCGCGGCTGGGCGAGATCCGCGGCACGTCCTCCTCCCCCAGCAGCTCCTCCGGCCGCACCTGGTCAGCGAAGACCCCGGTGGCGTTGACGACGTTGTCGGCGCCCACCTCCATCCGCTCGCCTGACTCCTCCTCGACGAAGGCGACGCCGGTCGCTTTGCCGTTCTGCGAGAGGACCTCGGTCACCTCGGCCCCGTTCAGCATCACCGCGCCGAAGCGCTCGGCCTCGCCGAGGATGGTGAAGACGAGGCGCACGTCGTCGGTCTGGCAGTCGTAGAAGAGGTAGGCGTCCTTGGGTTCGCGCGCGGCCAGCGCCGGCACCAGCTCCAGCACCTCGTCGCGGTCGATCGTGCGGTGGCGGTCGGGGGACCAGTAGCTGTCTTCTTCCTCCTCGCGGGCGGCGCGGCGTTCGCGGCGGCTGCGGCCGCTGCGCGTCGTCGCCATCACGTCGTACATGTTCAGTCCGAGGCCGAGTTTGCGGTCGCGGCGCTCCTCGCCGAGGGCGGCGACGAGGAACGGGGTCGGGTAGACGAGGTGCGGGGCGAGCCGGACCATCAGCGCCCGCTCGACCAGCGCCTCGCGGACCAGCCCTAGGTCGAAGTTCTGCAGGTAACGGAGGCCGCCGTGGACCATCTTCGAGGAGCGGCTGGAGGTGCCGACGGCGTAGTCGCCGCGCTCCAGGAGGGCAACCGAGTAGCCGCGCGAGGCGGCGTCGAGCCCGACGCCGGCGCCGGTGATGCCGCCACCGATCACCACCACCTCGAAGTGCTTGCCGGCGATCTCCTCGATGGCCCGCGCCCGCGTCAGCATCAGTCGAGGTAGGTCGTGGTCTGGTCGGCGCCGGGGCGCTCGGGGGCGGGCTTCTCCTGGCGCGGGTGGCCGAGGTGGAGGAGGCCGACGAAGCGCTCCTCGTCGGGCAGGGAGACGGCGGCGCGGCCCTCCTCGCTGCGGAGGATGCCGGGGGTGCGCCAGTAGCCGGCATAACCGCGGGCGTGGGCGGCGAGCAGGACGATGTAGGAGGCAGCGGCGGTCGCGTGCAGGTCCTCCTCCTCTTCGACCGGGTCGCCGCTGAGGACGCAGGAGACGACGACGAGCGTCGGCGCCCGGTCGAGCTTGACGGCGCCCTCCGGCCCGGCGACCTCCTTCAGCCGCCGCAGCGTCTCCGGCCCGATCACCCGGAAGCGCCACGGCACCGTCAGGTTGTGGTTCGGCGCCCAGCTCGCTAACTCCAGCAGCTCGTCAATCTCCTCGCGCGGCAACGGCTCCGGCGCGAAGGCCTTGTGCGTGCGACGAGTACGAATCGCGGTCTCGACGTCCATGCGCCGAGGGTATAGCTAGAACACCTTGAGCCCGACCATCAGTCCGATCAGGGTGAGGGTGCTGGTCGCGTTGATGCCGACCAAGACGAAGAAGCCGTGGGTTATCGTCTGGCGCAGTTCCTTCATGTCGCCCTCGATGCGATCTAACCGCTTGTCTACTTGGTCGAAGCGTTTGTCAACCCGATCGAATCGCTTGTCGACCTCGTCGAAGCGGTGGTTGACGTTCTCCTTGAACTCGTCGAGGCGTCCGTCGGTCCAGCTCTCCCTTGCCATCACAACCATGATCCTAACGTAATTCTTTGTCTGTGACGGAACAAGACGCGAATGCAAAATTTGAGGGCCGCCTCTGTGGCAAATATGTGACTTAGAGCCCGTAGCGCCAGCGCATCCAGCCCTTGCGGCCGGCGAGGCCGAGGGTGAAGAGGACGCAGCCGGCGAGCAGGCCGAGGACGATCGCGCCGGCGGTACTGCTGCTGCCGGAGCCGTCGGTGCTTTCGGAGGCGGGTTCGCCGGTCGCTTCCTCCGGCAAGGAAGAGGAAGGCAGGGGGATGGAGCCGGGGGACCCTTCCTGAGCCTGCCCACCGGTAGCTCCGCCCCCGGGCTTCGTCCCCTTGCCGCCCTTGCCGGATGGCGCTGGCGCTGGTTCTCCGGGGGCGGAACTGCCGGGCGCACCGGCTTCGACGCCGAATTTTTCGAAGATTTCGCTTGGAGATTCCCCCGTGGACGGGGAGGCGCTTGCCGATGGGACGCTCGCGGGCGGGACGCCGCCGGTCGATTTCGAGGTTCCCGTGCTCGACGAGCTGGGCTTCGGCTTCGGAGCGCGCGGCGGAGCGGAGATCGGGAGGAATTGGCCAGCGAGGGGAATGATCGCGTTCGAGGTGACCCAGACGGGGTCCACGTCTTGACCGGGGGCCTTGAGGAAGTGGCCATCTTCGGCCTGCAAATCGCGCATGTAGGTGAAGGAGCTCTTGCCCGAACCGAAAGCGCTGGGGTCCTTGCCGGCGGCGAGCAGACCTTCGGTGGTCCAAGCGGTGGATTGCGTGTTGGCGGCGAGGTTGTTGCCGGGGGCGAAGCCGCCGTTCGGGCGCTTTGCCTTGCGCAGGTAGTCGAGGGCGCTGTCGCTCGCCTTCGAGCCGGGCGTCAGCACCTGCAGAACGGCGCCGGTGATCTCGGCGGTGCTCGGGTCGCCGGGTTCGTTCCCCCAGCCGCCGTCCTTGCCCTGCACTTCGCGCAGCCATGCGACCGTTCCGGCCGTCGAACCACCCGCGTCCGCCGCCCGCAGCGCCAGCACCGCGTAGGCGCTGGTGGCCGGCCAGCCCTGATAGGAGCCGCTCTGGCGCCGCTCCGAGAGCAGCCGTTCGACCAGGTCTTCGCCGGCGAAGCTGCGTGGGTCGACGCCCGATGCCTCGAGGGAGAGGATCGTGCGGGCGATGTCGCCGGCGTCCTTGATCTCGCTCGAGTGCGAGCGAAGGAAGTCGACGGGGGATTTGCCGGAGTTGGTCACGTCGAGCGGGTTGCGGCCAACCGCGGCCAGGGCCAGCATCGCCCAGGAGGTCATTTCCGCGCCGGCCTCGCGGCCGGAATCGGCGGCGAACCCTCCGCTCGGGCGCTGCTGGGCCTCGAGCCAGTCGGCGGCGCGGATGACGGAAGAGGCGTGAGCGGGGGCGGGCGCAAGAACGACCAGGGCCAGCGCCAGGAGCAGCGCCGCGATCCCGCCGCTGCGCAGAGCGCCGCCGAAACCGCGATCGGCGCTGCCCGGGGCCTCCGCCGCACGGCCCCGCCGCCACTCGAACCGCTCGCGGAAGCGCACCAACATCCGCACCATCGCCGGCCCGGCGACCAGCGCTAGGACGACGTTGCCGACGACGTGGGCGACTTCAAACGGGATCGCGCGACCCTCTAGCAGCCAGAAGTGCTTCCACGACAGGTCTCCCCCATAAGTCGCCATCAATGAGAAGTTCAGCAGAGCCCCGTACAAAATGCCTGCAAAGCCACAAGCGGCGGCAAGGGTGAAGCGACCCGCGTTGCGGAATCCGAGCGCGAGAACAGCCCCAAGCACCCCGCAGAGCCCCCATCCCGCCATCTGCCACGGCGTCCACGGCCCCTGCCCGAACCAGAAGTTGGAGACGAGGGCGGCGAGGGCGCCGACCGCGAAACCGGGGGCGCCACCGAGGGCGTAGCCGGCGAAGATGACGATGTCGGTCGTCGGCTTGACGTTGGGGAAGGCGGCGAAGGCGATGCGGCCGACGACCGCCAGTGCGGCCAGTGCGGCGACGAGGGCAACCACCTGCGAGGGCGGTCGCGAGCGCTCGTACCAGGCGAAGCCGGCGAGGAGCACCAGCCCAAGGATGAGGAAGCTCGCCAGGTGCCAGCTCATCCCGCCTCACCCCTCAGCGCCGCGGCGCCCTGCTCCGGGGTGACGATCCCCGGCAGATCGAGCACCCGCGCGACCTCGGTGGCGAAATACCAGCCGCCGGAGAGAATCTCCGCCATCGGCCCGTCGGCGATGACAACGCCGTCGCCGAGAAGGACGACCCGCTCAGCGAACTCGGAGGCGAACTCGACGTCGTGGGTGGCGACGACGACGGCCGCGGCACGTGTCGACTTAGTGGCCTCTGTGGCCACTAAGTCGACATCGCTCGCGAGCCGCTTGATCAGCGAGACGAGCTCGTCCTTGCGGGCGCGGTCCATCCCTCGCGTCGGCTCGTCGAGGGCGACGACGCCCGGTGGCTGCTCGCCCTCCATGCGGCCCGCCAGGGTGATCGCCAGCGCCAGCCGCTGCCGCTCGCCGCCGGAGAGGTCGCGGGGGTCGGCGTCGATCGCGTGCTCGAGACCGACAGTGCGCAGGGCGGCAAGTCCCTGCTCCCCCGGCAGCTCGTCCCCGACGCGCTCGCGCACCAGATAGTCGCCGGGGTTCTGGGTGAGGAGTGCGATCGAATCGACGGCGATCTTCCCGGCGACCGGCTCGTGCAGGCCGGCGGCGGTCCGCAGCAGCGTCGACTTACCGGCGCCGTTGCGTCCCATCAGTGCCACCCGTTCGCCCGGGCGCAGCTGGAGGTCGATCCCACGGAGCACGTCTCTCGTCTCTTCCCCCTGGTCCAGCTCCACCCACACACCCTTCGCTTGTAGGACCGGAGCCTGGGGACGGGGATCGCGCACCCTCCTACTTGCTTGGTGAGGAGAGTGCGCGATCCCCGTCCCTCGGAGCGTTTGTTTCGCATCGCGTACGCCAATCGGCAGCGGGTCGATACCAGCGAGGGAGAAGAGACGAGCGGCCGGGGTGGTCAGCGCGTGGTCATGCTCGTCCGCCCACGCGAGGAAGTCCGCCGGCACTCCGTCGAAACCGACGCCTCCCTCCTCCATCGCCACCACCCGATCGGCCGCAGCGAGGCACCGCTCCAGCCGGTGTTCGGCCAGCAACACCGCCACCCCCCACTCCTCGTTGAGGCGGCGCAGGAGCCAGATCAGCTCGTCGCCGGCGACCGGGTCGAGCTGGGAGGTCGGCTCGTCGAGGAGGATCAGGCGCGGGCGGGTGACGAGGGCGGCGGCGAGGGCGACCCGCTGCAACTCGCCGCCGGAGAGGGTGTCGGTGGCGCGGTCGAGCAGGTGCGGGATCGCCAGGGCCAGGGCGACCTCCTCCACCGCCCGCGCCCGGTCGGTCGGGGCGTCGCCGCGCATCTCCAGCGGCAGCTCGATCTCGGCCGCGACCGTGGTCGAGACGACCTGCGTCTCGGGGTCCTGGGCCAGGTAGCCGACGGCGGCCGCGAGCTCGCCGGGGCCGGTCGCGAGCGCGTCGAGGTCGGCGACGCGGACCTCGCCTTCGATCTCGCCGCCGTGGAAATGCGGGACGAGGCCGCAGGCGGCCTTCAGCAGCGTCGACTTCCCCGAGGCCGAGCGGCCAGCGAGGAGAACAAACTCGCCGGGGGCGACCTCCAGCGAGACGTCCTCGAGCGCCCGCGCCGCCGCGTGCGGGTAGGCATAGCTCAGCCCCTCGACCGCGAGCGCCGGCGCCGCTCCTCGCCTGATCGCCAGCTCAGACACGCGCCACCTCCAGACGGGGCGCCGGTCGGCGGGCGGGTCGTTTCAGCGGCGCCAAGCCGCTGAGGAGGACCACTGCGGCCATGGTGATCGTGCCCGGCCCTAGGCCGATCTCGATTGACGGGTAGGCCTGGAAGTCGTCGGCGCCGAGGAGCTTGCCGGCGATCGCGGTGGTGAGGACCACTGCGGCGACCGCGTAGAAGCGGCGGTCGTAGCGGGAGCGGGCGCGGCGGTTGCGGGCGCGTGGGGCGTCGAGGCTGTAGCCGCGCAGCTCGAGGGTCGCGGCGACGTCGACGGCGCGGTCGAGGGAGCCGGCAAGCAGCCGGCGGGCCAACGGCGCCTTGCCGACCGCGGCGGCGCCGGGGCCGCGCAGCGCCGCCGCGTCGCGCAGCCGCGTCGCGTCAGCGGCGGCGACCGGAACCAGCCGCGAGACCAGCGTCGCCGTCAGCGCCGAGCGTCCGGCCAGCGGCCGCAGCGCGCGCAACACCCGGTCAGGGTCGACGCAGGCCGAGTAGACGGCGAAGGCGACGATGCTCGCTGCGGCGACGAGGCCGTAGGAGAGACCGGCGACGATCGCCTCGAGGGTCACGTCGACCCGCCCCAGCAGCGGCCAGTCGCCGAGCCGCGCCAGCACGGTCTCGCCGCGGCTGGTCACCAGGGCGTTGACCACGATCATCAGCAGCGCCAGCGAAAGTCCCAAACGCAGCCCCGCGCGCACGGCGCTGCGGGCGCCGGCGAGGTAGCCGGCCAGGGACGCCGCCGCTCCCGCCGCGACCAGCACCAGCGGATTCGAATAGAGGAAGGCGACGACGACGATCGCGCCGAGGTAAGAGACGGCCGCGCCCGGCGAGGCCAGTTGCAGCGGCCCGCGTCGCGGCACGTAGGCGAACGGCGACCTCATCGGCCCTCCACCGGCAGCGGCGTCGTCTTCCCGTCCTCGATCGCCACCGCGTAATGGTCGCGCAGGTGCTCGGCGTTCAGGGCCGAGGCGGCGGCGCGCACCGCCGCTGCCGTGCCGCCGGTGACGAGCCAGACGGGCGGCCCGCCGTAGCGGCTCGTCGCCGCGACCAGGCCGGCGTCGGCGCCGAGATGCCGTGCTTCTGATCCGCTTTCGTCGAGCACCACGAGTTCGTCCCCTTGAAAGTCCGCGAAGACCCCGCTTTCGGCCGGGCCTTCTTCGATCAGGCGCGCCGCCGGGTCGTCCCGCAGGCGGTCCCAGGGACCGACCAGGACCCGGATCGCGCCCTTCGGGGATCCGGAAGCAAGTTCCACACCTTCGCCTTCGAGCGCCTGGCGCGTTGACCCACAGGCGCTACCACCACCCGCGCATTCGACCACCACCGGGTACCGCCTTCCCGCCACCCCGTCGACGAACGGCGCTGGCCAGGAGCCGACCACCGCGGGGACGTGGTTCGTCGCGTCCCAGTCGCGGTAGTCCCACCAGATCCGCTCGCCGTCCTGCGCGTCGACGTCGGCCGCCCCGACGGGCGACTCGGTCCCGTCCACGTAGAAGAACCAGTCGTAGGGATCGCCGTCGCGTTCTCCCTCCGCAACCCCGTCGATCGAGTGGACGAAGCCGCCGCCGTAGCGGGTCTCGATCTCGGCATTGCCTTCCAGCAACCGCATCACGGTGTCGGATTCCTTCGCCTCCAGCGAGCGTTGCAGCACCGGCACCGTCCCGAATTCCCGGGTCACCGTCAGCTCGACCGAGCCGACGTCGGACCCGGGACCGAGCCCGCAGCCGGCGGCCGCGAGCGCCGCTAGAAGCAGCGCAATCGCGACCGCCGTGCCGCGGAGTCCGGTCATTCGGTCCCGCGCACCGTCACTTCGGGCACTTGCTCCCGATGCAGACCGGCAGGCGCGCCGAGGGGATCTCCCCCGCCGCTTGCGCGATCAGCCGCGACGGCTTGCTCAGCGTCACCGTGGTGCGGCCGTCGGCGCCGGTCGGGGCGCTGGCACCGGTCACCTTCACGCCCTTCGCCGGCTTGCTCTTCCCTTTGTCGTCATAGGAGAAGACGCGCACCGTGAACGGCATCCCGGTCTTCGCCTTGTTCGGGCCTTCCAGCACCAGCTCGTCCGGGTAGGGGAACGAGGGCGCCAGGTCCCAGAGCACTTCGTCGCCGGGCTTGATGATCGCCGCGTCGCCGCCCACTTCGAGCGATTCGTGGTTGATCTTCAGGTACCAGGAGGACTTGCCCTTGGCGACGCTCGAGCCGACCCCGCACAGGGCGAGGCCGAAGTCGAAGCTGTCGCTGATCAGCAGCGGGCTCAGTGCCGGCACCGACTTCGAGGCGCGGGCGAGCAGGCCCATCGCGGTGTTGCCCTTGATCGTGACCGGGTCGCCGCTGCCGCCGCTGCCCTTGCCGAAGCATTCGGCCTTGGGGCTGGTCTTGACCGTGGTGGTCGCGGTCGCGATCGGCTTTTCGGCGAGCACCTTGCCGCCGGCTCCGACCACGCGCAGCTCGGCCTTGAAGCCCTTGGCCGAAGCGCCCGTGGCGAAGGCCAGGGTTAGAGAGAGAGCCAGCGCGCACACGGCCGCCAGCCGGAACGAGGTACTTCTTGGCATTTATGCCACCCTTTCCTCGAGGGTTGTCTTGGCTTGGCCGGGGACAGGTCTCCTGGCTTCCGGGATCAGGGAGGACGCGCCTTCCCGGGGGCTCAGTGTCGCCTCCAGTGGCTGACGCGCGATGGCGCCTGCGAACTCCTCCACCCGGTCACAGTGGCGGGACCACGCCGGACTTGCACCGGACTTCCCTTGACCACCGACCGATATGTACGCGGCGAGTCTATCCCGCCGTGGCGTGGTTCGACCGGCCGCTCGTCGGCCGGTCGCGTCAAGGTATGCCGCCTCATGAGCCGCGCGCACCGCACTCCGGGCCGCCACACCCACTGGCGCATCGCCCGCCACCGCCACCGGCTGCTGCGGGCCGGTGGCCTGGCGGCGCTGCTGGCGGTGGTCGGACCGGGGGTCCTCGCCGGCCTCTCCGACGACGACCCGGCCGGGATCACCACCTACTCGATCCTCGGTGCCCGCTACGGCTACGAGCTGCTCTGGGTGCTGCTGCTCTCGACCGCGGCGCTGATCGTCTTCCACGAGGTCGGGGTGCGGCTCGGCGTCGTCACCGGCAAGGGGCTGCTGACGCTGGTGCGCGAGCGCTTCGGCCCGCGCGCCGCGGCGGTGGTGATGGCAGCGCTGCTGATCGCCAACACCGGCACGCTCTGCGCCGAGTTCGCCGGGGTCGCGGCGGGGATGGATCTGTTGACGGGAATGAGCCGCTACATCAGCGTGCCGGTCGCGGCGATCGCGGTCTCGGCCCTGGTCCTGCGCGAGAACTTCCACCGGGTCGAGCACCTGCTGCTCCTGCTCAGCTCGGTCTTCGTCGCCTACGTCATCGCGGGGATCGCCGCCCACCCCGACTGGGGCGCGGCCGGGCGCGGCCTCGTCGTTCCCAGCATCCCGCTCAACCGCGACGCGCTGCTGGTGGCGGTGGCGACGGTGGGGACGACGCTCGCGCCCTGGGGCCTCGCCTTCATCCAGTCCTACGCGGTGGACAAGCGGCTGGGGGTGAAGGACCTGAAATACGAGCGCGTCGACGTCATCACCGGCGCGGTGCTGACCGGGGTGATCGGGTTCTTCGTCGTCATCGCCTGCGCGGCGACGCTGCACGTGCAGGGAGTCGACATCAACGACGCCAGCGACGCGGCGCGGGCGCTGGAGCCGTTCGTCGGCAACGCCGCCGCGACCCTCTTCGGCCTCGGGTTCCTCGGCGCGGCGCTGCTGGCGGCGGCGATCGTCCCCCTCTCCACCGCCTACTCGTTCTCCGAGACCCTCGGCCGCCGCGCCGACCTCAACGACAGCTTCGACGAGGCGCGCACCTTCTACCTCAGCTTCGCCGTCGTCATCACCGTCGCCGCCTGCCTCGTCCTGATCCCCGGCGCACCGCTGGTCGAAATCCTCTTCCTCACCCAGGCGCTGAACGCCGTCCTCCTCGTTGTCCTGCTGCCCTTCATCCGCTCGCTGGCCAAGGACCGCGAGCTGATGGGAGAGAACGCCCTCGGTCGCTTCGACCGGGCGACGACGGCAATCGCCCTGGCGGTGGTGGCGGCGAGCGTGGTGGCGCTGGGGTTGCTGGCTATTGGCGGGTAGCCCGCTGGCGCTGCGTTGCGGTGCGCTTCCCCTTCGGGCGCTCCCGCGCCTCATTCCGAAGCCGCTTCTTCGTCTGCTTCGCGTAGTCCTGCGGAGATATTTCGCCCTTCAACAGCTGCAGATAAAGCTCCGACGGGCCAGTCGGAATCGAGCCGTATTCCATTACGCCCCCTTTTCCAATGACGATCCAGCGCCGACCCTAGAGCCCGAATCGGCGGCAACTTTGATGTCCCAGGCGAGAGCGATCAACGCTCCAAGCAGCTCTATATAGGTCAGATCGCCTTTGAGAAAAGCTTCCGGCTCGGTCGAGACGACGTTCAAGACGGCGACTGCCTCGTCTTCGATCACGATCGGCATAGAAGCGAGTGATTTGTAGCGCCGCTTCCTATCCGCCTTTGGATGCGGCTGCCAGCGCTCGTCGGCTTCGACATCGTGGGTCCATTGCAGTTCCCTTGAGTCAAAGGCATGTCCTGCGAGGGTGGCTCTCGACAGAGAGAAATTTTCTTGGCGGCCCAGTGAGTGGCCAGCTTGGTAGCTCATCCGAAACGCTTGCCCCGAGTTATCGAGCTCGAGAACCGAGAGTCGAATTTCCTCCTCGGGCTTGAGGCTCAGGCCGAATTGCGCCGGGGCGAGGATGCCCCGCTCAACGAGATCGGCAAAAGGGACTTGAAGTCGCCCCGCCGCGTAGTCCCGTAGAGCCAGCATCGCTTCCCCCAGGAGATCCGCCTGATACGCCGGCAGATCGGAATAGTCTCGTTGCAGCAGGCCGATCAAGATGCCGACGCCTAACCCCGCGACGGTCAGGGATATGGCCAACCACAACGGGACCGGGGAGCTGATCGTGGAAGTCGTCCACCCCAACACGGCAAGCACAGCCAGCACCACCAAGGTGGCGACAACGTTCTCCCAGACCCCCCGCGCAGTCGGCACTCGATGAATGCTAGATCGAGCCTCGGCTAGCGAAGGCTACGACGAACCCGGCTCATTGACCGGCCGGTGGCCTCCCGCCTAGTACGCGTCGTAGCTGATGCTGCGCCAGGGGTTGTTCTGGGTGCCGGGCACGGTGAGGACCGATCGCGTTGCGCGTTGCGTTCCCTCGGGGCCGGGCCACTCCGCCTCGACGTCGGTGGTGCCCTGCTTCAACCGCTCGGAGTAGCTGCCCGTAACCACGGCGGCGGCGAGCGCCTTGACCCCGGGCTTGATCTCCTCGGGGTCCTCCGAGAAGAACTCGACGACCATGCTGTGGCGGCCCGGGTAGCAGACGACCAGCTGGTCGGAGTCGAAGTAGATCTCGAGCGGAGCGGCTTCCAGCTTCATCGGCTCCAGGTTGAGAGTCGGACCGACCGCGCCTTCGTCGGCCCTCACCTCCGCCCAGCCGGCAGCGATGGCATCGCGTGCCTCCGCCTCAAGAAGCTCTTGAATTTCGCGGACTAGCTCGGACATCCTCTACCGGTTATACACGCGGCAGCAGTTGCATGTCCGTAGTTATACGTCCAGCAGCAGATTTAAGGCCATTTTGCTCCTTCGAGATCAAACGCCAAGCGCCAAGTCCAGCAGCAGCATGACCGTCGCCCCGGCGGCAAGGCCGACGCTGGGGCCGAGCCATCGGCGCCGGTCGGCATATGCCTGCGGCAGCATCTCGGCGGCGATCAGGCTCAGCATCGCGCCGGCGGCGAAAGCGAAGGAGAAGGGCAGCAGCGCGCTCACCTGTTCGACCGCCAGGTAGGCGGCGACCGCGCCGACCGGCTGCGGCGCGCTCGTCCCCACCGCAGCCCAGAACTGCCGCGCCCGTCCGAAGCCGGCCACCTCCATCGGGATCGCCACGCTCGTCCCCTCCGGAACGTTCTGGATCGCGATCGCGACGATCACGAACAGCCCGAGCCCCGCCCGGTCCGAGGCATAGGCGGTCCCCACCGCCAGGCCCTCGGGCAGGCTGTGGACGAAGAGCACCGCGAAGACCAGCGCCGACGTCCGCGCCCCCGGTCCCCGCCGCCCCATGAAAGCCGCCTCCGGCCGCAAGCGCCGCCGCGCCACCCCTAACAACACCCCGCCCACGAACAACCCCCCGAGCACCTCCCACACCGACCCTTCTTCAGCCGCCGGGATCAGCAGCCCGAAGATCGAAGCAATCCCCATTACCCCGGCCGCGATCCCGAGCAGAAACGGCGTCAGCGCAGCCGCACGGTGCCCGAGGAACCAAACCGGGATCGCGCCGAGGCCGGTCGCGAGCGCGGTTCCACAGGCCGCGAGGAAGAGGATCAGCAGGTCGGGCATCGAGCCGGACGCTAACGGCGCCTACCGATCCCTTCGCGCGGCTACGTCTTCTTCCCTCCATGAACGTGCCACAGAAGCAGCAGTTTGTATGCCAGTTGACCCATTTCCCAATCCCCTTCCCGAAGAACATAACGCGATCCTCCAGCGTCTCAAAATAAGGGACCCCAGGCCACTTTTGGTCATTCTGACGGCGGGCATAGGCGCCTGTGCGATGTTCAGCCTCATCCTGACCATGGGACCTGGATGTTTCGGGCTACTGGTCTCTTTCGCGCAGCTCAACCTTTTTTGCGGCTACCACCAAGGTCAATCGATCCCCAGAAAAGTGGAAACGAGGATTACCTTCCATAAAGCGCGCGAACCATTCGTCTGCCCTGACGTACTTCCATGGATAGCAACCCATCAACGTGCCTCCCACTTCCACCGGGCGAAGCTGGTTTCCTTTCACGTGCAAAGACGTGCCGTAGAAGTTGCAGTTGATATGCCAGTTGACCGATCTCCCGTTCCCCCTTCTCTTCCTGAAGACCACAACGAGATCCTTTGGCTCCCCAAAGAGAGGCACCGTCTCTCCGGCTTGGCGAACAGATACGCCTTCAAAATCCCGATGCCAAAGACGATGGACTTCTTCTGCCACTGAGAGTCCTTGCTGACTTCCACCGCAGCCAACACCCATGATCGCCAGAGCGCTGACAACGCAGATGCTTCCGGCCCACCTAGCCATGACGGGGACTTGGCCATCTCTTAACCGCCGGCGACTTGCTTCCGTCGTAGATCGGTCGATCCCTTAGCCCACCGCGGACATGGACAGTTGCATACAGCATCGTCTCGAGGCCTGCGCAGAAATGGCCTTTTGTAAACGGAGCCCTGAGAGTCGAACTGGTATTAGCGAAACGGGAAGCTGCGCCCCTACAACCCGAGCCAGCGGCCCCCAGCACAATGGACGCTAGCCCCGCCACCCAGATCTTAACTCTCCTTGCTCTCATATATGCCCTAACAACCCTGGACTTCCAAAGTTGCGCAGTAGACAGAACACTTTCACGCCTTGGCTTCACACCGAAGGCGGCCAGAACGCTCTCCATCTCCATGGATATGGAGTGCCCACTCTAGTCAGGGCTGCGTCGAGAGTGCAATAAGCTGCTAATGAACAACCTAGGTTGAAGCGCTAAGGACTAACGGAGATTTGCGCCGGCAGGCGAACTCCGCTCCGAAGCCGGTCGCCTGCATAGCTGTAGATTTCATATTTTCCTGGGGAAAGACCCTTGGGTAGTTCGAAGGAGAAGCACCTTCCCGCTGTGCCAGGCAGCAAGTTGAGCCGGAGTGCGGAGAACACATCAGTGGTCGGCACCTCTTCGCCCTTTTCATTGAGCAAGTGGTAACCAAAGCCATAGCTCGCGCTGACGGTCCCATAGTTTTCGATACGAAGGAACCCTGTATCCCCAGGCCGGAAGGAGTCATCGCTTACTCCCAGTCGAAGGTCAGACTGGGCTTTTAGGGCGCGGAAATATCGCTGGTACCGCTTGAGTTTCTTTCCTCGAGCATTCTCGATTTCGATATCAAGCCGATAGATCCCAGTCCTCACCTGCTTGGAAAATCCAAAAGAAGTGCGGGAGAACGCTTGGATAGATCGGATTGAAGTTTGCTTGCGAGCAACCACGACGGCGCCAAGCGAGGCAGAGTTGATTCGGAAGAGCGAACTTCTTACTCGCCAATGCAGCGGGCCAGAGGAAGGTGATCCCTCAAGCGATCCTTGCGCTTCAAAGCGCGCTTTCCCCGCGACAACCAGGCTTTCGTTCGGCGGGAAAATGCGGAGGGATGCTGGGCCTACGCCCAATCGTCCAGAGCTTGGCACCGTCCTTACACGCGGCAATCCTTCGATCGGCTTGAGGTAGTTCTTTACTGCCTCCTCGGAACAGAAGCTCGAGGGGGAGTCTGCGGTCTGCGCTTTCTCTACCAGCCACGGCATCTGCAAGCACAATACCGTCGCCACCAGGAATATCGGGAGTCGCTGAAGTTGCATTGTATTTGAATAATAGAGCTTTATGGAGCGGTAGTTAGGTTTCCAGGGCCAAACCCGAGCTTGGCCAAGATTCCAGGCGCTTGGGGTCCCAAGGTGGCTTCCCAGGTTGAATCGGTTTGCATGGGAAGTAGGGGGCTTACATAGGAAGGACGAGTACCTGAATTCCAAAGGCCTACTGCATTACCGGTGTTTTGCTGCCAAACAGGAGAGCCGCTATCCCCGTGCTTCTCATTGATGTCTATGGGCACCTCCCAAGTGAGGCTAATTGGAGGATTTCCTTCGAGAGGAGCGTCGCTATACCCAAACCCTTCCGGTGGGCCAAGGACAGAGCCGCATAGCACTTCGTCAGTAGTAACACCCGAGGCGCAAACAATCATTCCTGGCGCAGGAACGGCCGTGCCTTTGATTGGCTGCGTTTCTTTCGGCCCAAGATAAATTTGCCTTGGGGCCCAACCGTCGGCTTCCCCCTGTAGCAGTATTGCCTCACCGTCGACCTGGGGCTGATCGACGATCCCGCTGCGCTTGACCCGGCCTAAGTTCTCAAATTCGTATTCCGCCGTGTTCGGATTTAGCGCTTCTCTATAGATCAGATCTTCCGGGGCACCGCAATGCGCAGCGGTTAGGAGGAAGTGTTTATAGAGCGCCTGCCCGCTATTTTGGCCATTGGCGAGCCAGGCGCCGAACCCCGCCGTGCACCAACCTATTTTTTCCGATCGAATTCGATCTCCAGCTCGCACACGACCAAATAGTCGATCCCGATTCTTGCGGTTGTTACCAGCTAAAGGAGCATCGCTGTACGTCCTTACTGGAGCGCTCGAACCAAGCGCCTGATCCAGGGCAGTTTCGACGGATTGCACCGATCCAGTAGTGCCGACCGTGACCAGATTTTCATTTACGTTGATACCTACTCGCGTAAATCCAGGGATAGAGCCAGCTTGGTTAGCTACCTGCGACTGGGTTGCAACCAAGTCATAATACGAGTGAGTGGGCGGCGACGAGAAGCCGGCGAGACGACTTGGCGCGACCAAGGAGCCCGACTGGGCGAGGGATGCGACCTGGGTGGATTGATTTTGCGTAAAGCCAACTCGGATAATCCCGCCGTTTCGATGGTCCACCCAATACCCGGCATACGTCGTGGGAGCATGAGATTTTGCCCATTGAGGTATTGCTGAAGCGGCTTGTTCTACGTACCATTCCCGATATTCCAACTCGGCGACGTCTACGGGACGCAGCGGAACCCCCCACCGTTCTGCCGAGGATCTCGCCACCGCACCTTCGGGCGTCGATGGATTTGCCCAAGCTGCCAGCAGATCGTAAATGCGGTTATTTATCTGCTGTTGTTCGGAGGCGGGGTCAAGGTCCTTATCGAGGCCAAACTCTTCTCTGAATTGCTTGATCTTCGAGAAGCTAGGTTTGGTCGGTTCTTCTGAATTTGGCGGAGGCGTATACGGGACGTTCACCCAGAAGCGCTTCGTCGTCATATTGCCAATCCGATCCTTGGCCAAGACTTCGAGCGACATGACTCCCGGCGCTAGGTTTGCCGTTTCCACCACCAATTCAGCGGTTTCATGGGTGCAATCCACCCCCGGCGTTTCCGGGTTCTGGCTGCAGGTTCGTTCTTCGATGATCGCGTTGCCGTTGGCGATAATCTGGATCGAGGAGACGCCTTCGACCGCGTCGGCCTGCACTTCGAGGTTGTGGAGGCCCGTCGACATCGGAACTTCAGTTTCTTTTTCGACCCAGAGGTTTCCTGCCAGGGTGACTTCGGGGCCTCCTTTGACGATGCTCCACCACTTAAAGACGGACCCGTCGGCGGCGAATTCGTAGGTGATAATCGGGGCGTTAGACGGGGTAACAACGGTTTTGCGCGGTGGTCCGTCGCTATAGCTGAAGCTGGTGGTCTTGGCGGGTTCTGCGCCGGCTGGGTCGACCGTGAGGGCGGTGACTCGGTGATAGGTGAGGTCGTAGGCGATCGTCGCGACGGTTCCGTTGGGGAGTTCGACCCGCGTCATCCGGCCGCCGGTGTCGTACTGGAATTTCGTTTCGCCTTCGGGGCCTTTATTGGCGGTGAGGTCGTCGCCGCTGTAGGTGTAGGTGTTCTGGCCGACTTCTTTGCCGCTGACGCTGGTGACCAGTCCATTAGTGGTCGAGATATCGACGGCAGGGTCATTGGGTGGTTCGGGTGGAAGGATTTCTTCGGGGGCTTGGTAGCTGAAGGCCCCCCACCGCTGGATCCGGTTGTTGTTCGTGTCGGCGATCCAGAGGTGGCCTTCGTAGTCGGTAGTCATCGCCGATTCAGCCAGGCTGAGCTGGCCGGCGCCCGAACCTGGGCTGCCGAACTTCGCCAGGAACTTCCCGCCTTCGGTGAACTCCTGGACGCGGCCGTTTTCCTTGTCGGCGACCCAGACGTGGCCGGCGTTGTCGACCTCGATCCCCACCGGGCGGTTGAACTGGCCGTTGCCAGACCCGAGGGAGCCAAATTCACGGATGAACGCGCCGGCGGCGGTGAAGGCTTTGACCCGGTGATTTGCCCGGTCGGCGAGCCAGATGTTGCCGTTGACGGGGGAGATCGCCACGTCGACGGCTCCGCCGATCTGGCCGGCTCCGGACCCGGTCGGAAGCGACTGGACGACTTCCCCTTTTGAGTTGAACTTGAGGACCGAGGTGGGAAAGCTCACCACCCAGAGGTTGCCGTTGGCGTCGAGGGCGATGTGGTTGGGATGGACTTCGGCCCCGACCGAGAATTTCGAGAGAAATTCACCTTTGGCGTTGAATTTCTCGATCCGCGAATTTCCGTTGTCGGCGACCCAGATGGAGCCTTCCGGGCCGATTGCGATTCCGGCCGAGGATTTGAACTGCCCATCGGCGCTTCCGAGGGTGCCGAGCTTGCTGAGGAATTCGCCTTGGGGATTGAACTTCTCGATGCGGTTGTTGGAGGTGTCGGCGATCCAGATGTTTCCTTCGGCGTCGGTAGCGACGTCTCGAGGTTGGGACAGCTGGCCATCCGCGCTGCCGGCAGAGCCGATCGAGGATTCGAAGGACGGGGGCGATGGCGGCAGTGGTTCAAGCGATTCCGGTTTCGGCGGCGGTTCCATCGAGCTGGTCGGGTCTTCGACCGCGATTTCAGAGATCGCACCGCCTTCGTATTCGAAGTCGACTTCGGCTTCACCGGGGCCGTCGATGCCTTCCGCTCGGCCGGCGGAGTTGAATTCGATCGCCCCTGCCGATTCGCCAGTTTCATCAGTTAGCTCGAAGCCGCTCGCCGTCTTCTTGACCGTCGCCTGCAGGTTGGGATCGAATTTGGCCGCGCCGATTCCTTCAGGGAGACTGAGCTGGTCTTTGAGGCCGCCACTTTCGTCGATGATCTTGGCGAGGTCGGGCCCTGGTGACCCGCCGGTGTCGACCGGTTCGAGTTCGGGCGTCTGCGCAAGGGTCCAGCCATCCCCCCACTCGGTGTTGTCTTCGTTGGGCAGCAGCGAGTTGTAGACGCGTTCAACTTCGAGGTCGAGGTTGGGCCCTTCGAGGTGGACGTCCTCTTCCCGGTAGACGAGGTTGCCGTTGCTGATGTTGACGGCGAGTTCGGGACCGCCGTAGGTTTCTTCTCCCGAGTGGTCTTTCCCATCCGGCAGGGGGAAGTGCTGCATCACGTAGTCGTCTTTCATCCCGGTAGCGGGGACGAATTCGAAGCCAATTTCGCGGGTCCGGGCCTGGTTGACCTGGTCCTTGGCGACGACCTTGAGCACGTGTTTCCCCGGGCTCAGCGGTGCCAACTGGAACTGATAGCTCTGCGTCATCGAGCAGCTGCTCGCCGGGCATTCCTGGGTCCAGGTTTTCTCCGGGGTGGATTTTTCATCCAGGAAGAGTTCGATGCTCTTGACGCCCGAGCGCTTTTGGTCGGCGCTGGCGGTGCTGCCGTCGACGGCTTCGACCTGGAGGTTGTAGACGGGAAGAGCAAGTTCGTCCCATTTGGTCGGGTCTTTTTCGTCCCCTTCGGTCTCATGCGTTGCTTGGGCGAGCTGGCTGCTGACCGTTATCTGCGGCGCCTGACGGTCGACCTTTATCGTCGTCGTGTAGGTGTTCGACACCTTGCCGGTGGGATCCCAACCGGAGACTTCGACTTTCTTTTCGCCTTCGTCGAAGTTTTCGGCTTTGAGGGCGAATTGCGCCGCACGAGAGGCAGGGCAGGGTTTGACCTTGGTGCCCGGGCATTCGTTGGCTTCCGAGACATAAGGGACGCTCGGCATCCCGGATGGGTAGACCTTGACGTTGCGCACGCCCAACCCGGGGTCGCTGATGTTCGCAGTGGCCGTGATCGAGGTCCCGGCGCCGATCCAGCCGGTTGGGAAGCCGGTGACGGAGCTCAGCGTCGGGTTCTCGGGATCGTCGAGGCGGATAGCGACCCCGCCCACCATGATGTCGCGCCAGCAGGGGATGTTGACGCTGGAGCCGCCGGTGCTGAGGCCAATCGCGACCCCCTTGGCTTTGGTGAAGATTTCCGCTTTGCCGTACCACTGGGCGCGATCGGTCTCCAAGTAGACCCAGTTGCCCGATGCGTCATAGGCGCCGTCGTAATCGTGGGGCTGCTGGTAAGTGCTCCAGCTGCAGCCCTCGTTGCTGCGCCAGAACGGGTTGATGATCACGCTAGGTTCCGGGTAGATCGACGGGATGAAGGTCGTGCTGCCCGGGACGCTGTTGTACCACTGGCCGTAGGTGTTGGCGGGAATGTTCCGGTTCAGGGTCGAGACGAACAGGCCTTTGCCGGTGGGCGAGCAGAGCACCGCGGTCAGGCATTTGAAGTCATGCAGGATGTACGTTTCGGTCGGGTCGTTCGTGGCATAGCCCCAGATCCCGAGGTTCAGCGAGTCGAAGCTGGTCCCCGAGTACCAAGCCGAGTTGTAGTTTTCGTTGATCGCGGGGTCGACCAGGATCGGGTACGCGTAGTCCCCGCCGCGATGGGACACGTGCAAGGTGAGATCGGCTCCCTGGACTTCGAGCTGAAGCGGCACCTTCGTCCCCTGCGCGTCGACCGCCGTCGGCGGTGGCACGATCGCGATCGTCTTCCCTTCCCTCGTCACTTCCGCGCCACCGCTCGAGTTGCTCGCGACCGTGGCCCCGTTGGGCAGATCGAGGTGGAAGTGGAGCGTCTCCGGGCTTTCGAGCGAGCGCAGCTGGTCGAAGAGCTCGAGGCCGCCGGCAATCGGCGCCGCCAGGAGATCCGTGTCCCGCTGCGCTTCCGGGTAATAGATCTGCATTTCCCCCAGGGGCGCCCCGGAGGCTTCGGCTCCAGGAATTTCGAGGGACAGGCCTTCTTCTCCGACCACGAACTGTTCTTCGGCGGTGGGCGGGATCACGACATCGGTGAGGGGGTTTTCGGGTTCGAAGCCTTCTTCGCCTCTGACCAGGGTGAGGTTGACCTTTTCCAGTTCGCCCTCGTCGTTTTCGGTGCGGATCGGGATGTCGGCTTCGAGCAGGGAGCCTTCGCCTTCAGGGGTCCTGACGGTGGCCACGGTTTCGCCAAAGAGCTTGACCAGGTGGAGATCGTCCAATGCGCGCGCCGGGTCTGCGTTCAGTTGGGCCAGCACGTCGGGGAACGCGTTCAGCAGGAGCTGTCGCGATTCCGCCGCGGTCAGATCGTCATAGGCAGCTGCCGACGCTTCCCGCTGCTGAACCGCTTCCGGCTCTTCCAGTTCCTGCCGGCGATCGACTTCTTCGCGTTCGACCGCTTCGAGCCCTTCTGCCACCTGCTGGGGCGACGGCGGAGCCACCGGTTCGCCTTCGGAGCCACCTTCTGCAGGTTCGGCCGCGAGGACGGGAACCGCGGCGACCAAGGCGAGCAGCGACAAAAGGAAGCATGCAGTAAAACTCAAGTTCCTCCTCTCCCTGCTGGCCATCGCTACGACTCCTTACCGGCCAGCCCGAGCGTCTCGGAGCCAGCCAATTCGTCTGTTCGGCGATGACTCTAGCGATTTTGTTTACTTGGGTACTACCCAATACTTGAAAAATCCTTGGCTAAATGATGGGGCACATATGACCGCTCCCGTGCCTGGGACCGTTGAGGAGTTTTCTCGGATTTGCGTCGAGACCCTTCCCGACATCCGTCTAGTCGCTGAAATCCGCGGCTAGGGTGCTGCCGCTTCAGATGCCTCACCCGGTGTGGGGTCTCGTTCGATTCGACTAGACGCGAAGGGAGAAGTTGATGAGCAGGGGAATTCGACGACAGGCGCCGGCGCTGGTTGTTGGGGTTGTGGCTTTGTTGACAGCGCTGGGCGGCACTGTGTATGCGGCTGGGAAGATCAACGGGCACTCGATCAAGGTGAAATCGCTGCCGGGGAACCGGTTGGCGATCGGGTCGGTGCCGGGGAATCGGCTGAAGCCGGGGACGATTCCGTCGACGCAGCTGGCGCCGGGCTCGATCCAGGGCGACCGGCTGGCGCCGGGCTCGGTGACCGGGGTGCAGGTGGACGTCTCCACGCTCGGGCAGGTGCCCTCGGCCGCCTTCGCCGACAAAGCCGAGTCGGCGAAAGACGCGGAAACGGCGCTGAAGGCCGCCACCGCCGAAAACGCCGAAAGGGTCAACGGCTACGAAGCCGGCTGCAAGCCGAACACGGTGCTGTTCGCGGGCGCTTGCTGGCAGACGTCGACCAACAGCACGGCGATGACTCCGGCGAACGCCGCAGCGTCGTGCGCGAACGAAGGCGGCGAGCTTCCGAGCCCCCTATTGCTGGCGGCGTTTTCCCAGCAGCCCGGGATCACGATCGCGGCGGGAGATGAGTGGTCGGGCGACCTGACCAATGTCTCAGGTCTCAACTCCTACTCCGCAGTCACTGTCTCATCCGCCGGCGAAATCAACTTCGCAGCGTTCAACGCCACGAAAAAATTCCGCTGCGTCATCCCGCTCCTCGGCTGACGCGCACACGAGCGACCGGCGGGGCGGCAACTCGGCTGCCCCGCCCGTCGCCCTCTCTATCCTCGGGCGCCCGATGCGCCTCCGTCCCATCACACTCATGCTCCTACTGGCGCTGCTCACCCTCGCGCCCGCCGCCACCGCCGCGCAGCGCACCCACGCTCCCCCCGGCTCCGCTCAAGCCGCACGCGTCCTCCGCTACTGGACGCCCGCCCGGATGGCCTCGGCCCGGCCACTCGACCTCGTCGCCGACCGCGACGGCGACACCAGCCTTCGTCCCGGCCGCCCCTCCCCCACCGCCGCGGCCAGCTTCCTCACCGTTCCCACCCCCGAAGAAGCGCCCTACTCGGTCGAGGGTCGCATCTTCGTCAAACAGGGCAACCTGCGCGGTTACTGCTCGGGGACGGCGATCAACAGTCCCACCCGGCAGCTGGTGCTGACCGCCGGCCACTGCGTCAACAGCGGCCACGAGGGCGGGCACACGGTCTGGTCCCAGTACCTCGAGTTCGTCCCCGCCTTTACCGCCGGCAAGGCGCCCTTCGGGGCCTTCGTTGCCAAGCGCGACGCCGTCTACGCGCCGAAACCCTGGACCAAGAACGGCAACCCCGACTTCGACGTCGGCGCCTTCCTCACCCATCCGAACAAGCGCGGGCAGAACGTCGCCGACGCGGTCGGGGGTGGGGCGACGATCGCCCTCGGCCTCACGCGCCACCAGCGCTACCGCACCTTCGGCTACCCCGGCAACATCAAACGGCTGCAGGGCTGCAACTCCCCCTACACCGGCGACGACCGGCTCAGCTTCCCCCTCCCCGGCCCTCCGACCCAAGGCATCCGCTGCCACTGGGCCCCGGCGCCAGCGGCGGCGGCTGGCTGATCGGCGACGGCACCCAGATCAACGGCCTCAACTCCTACCTCTACCTCGGCAACACCTCCCACACCTACGGCCCGTACTTCTCACAGACGACCGTCGGGGACCTGGTCGAAGGGCTGTAGGGGAATCGTCTGCTAATGGAATTTCACCTGGCGCGGGCCAAACGGCTCCGCGACAGCCTCGAGCTCTAGCCCGTCTCGGCCTCGAGCAAGCGGCGGTAGAAGCGGTAGTCGCGGCGTTCGGGGCGCAGGTTGCAGGCGAGCGCGAGGTGGTGGCGGGCGCGGCGCTTCTGGCCGGTCTTGCTGAGGGCGCGGCCGAGGCAGAAGTGGGCGTAGTCGTTGACCGGGTGGGTCTCGACGACGGCCTCGAACTCGACCGCGGCGGGGGCGAAGCGGCCGGCGCGGAAGTAGGCGCGGCCGAGCGCCTCGCGGATCGAGCTCTTCTCTGGGGCGCGGCGGGCGGCCTCGGCCAGCGGACCGGTCGCGTGCTCGAAATCGCCGTCCTCGAGCAGCTCGAGACCGCGGCGGTAGAGCGTGTAGGTGGGCTCGGAATTCACTTCGGCGGGCATCGATCAAGTGTTGCAGGCGGGAAAAGCGGGAAATGCCGTGTCGCTTTATGCAGCCGTATGGACGCATAAAGCGACACACGCCTAGCCGTCCGGCCGCAGGGCGAGGCGAAAGACCAGCCGGGGGCCGTCAGCGTCCTCGGTGTCGCGGCCCGGGAGGCGGCGGAAGCCGAGCGATTCGTAGAGGCGGTGGGCGATGTGCTGGTGCGGGCGGCTCCAGAGGACGACCGCGTCGGCGTCGGCGGCCCGGGCGGCAGCCAGGCAGCCCACGGCGAGTGTGCGGCCGATCCCTCGGCCGCGGGACAGCGCGGCGACGGCGAGTCGCGAGAGCTCCGCCTCCCCTTCCCGCGGGATCTCCCGCTCCGCCCCGGGCGGGTAGAAGACGACCGCGCCCACCACCTTCCCGCCCTCCACGGCGACGAGCGGATGCCCGGTCTCGGCCGCCTCCCTGACGTCGGCCAACACGTATGGAGCGGCCCGTTCACCAGGCCCCGGGCCGCAGTAGGCCTCGGTCCAGAGCTCGGCGATCTGCTCCCCCTCGCCCTCCCGGGCCTGTCTGACCGACACTTTCACCCTGCTAATGTAGGTAATCGAGTTCGGCAGGAGCATTTCCTGCGCCGGCTCGACTTCTGCTTATGAGTACGCCTACTGCGAAGAAATGGAACTGCGATCAGTGCGGGGTGACGGTCAGCCGCGCCGGCGGCGAGAAGGTCGAGCTGCCCGATAGCTGGAAAGCCTCCAAGGACGGCACCTTCTGCCTGCTCTGCCGCCGTGAGCGCGCCGCCCAGGCCGCCCTCGCCGAGGCCCCCGACAACTGCGGCCTCGAGGACCGCGCCAAGCTCCGCCGAGCCGCCCTCGTCGAGTTCGAGGTCCGCCGCCGCCCCAACCACGGCAACGGCGAGATCGCCAAAGCCTGCCGCTCCTCCGTCGCCGCCGTCGTCGCGGCGCGCAAACGCCTGAAGATCCCGGCGCCGCAGTAGCGATTCTCGACCTCCGTCTCCAGAAGGGTCAAGTAGATACGCAGATTGCGGTCTCGAACTCGACGTAAAGCCTGGAAACGCCGGCTTTGACCATACGATCTCGCCGAAATTCTTAAGCGACGGGGGAGAATTTGGTGCCTTCAGGGCCTTGTCTTCAAGTGGTCCCTAAAGTCGAGATTCTGGAGGTCGAGCCGACGGGTAGCCTTCTTCGTCGCGTAATCGAGCTGGGCAACGGCCCCGCTAAACAGACGCTCGGACTCCTCCCAAACGAAGCCTTCGAAGATCGTGCCCGCAAAGGGACGCTGCTGGCCGCCACGGAAGGCGCGCGACTCCTGGGCTACGTGCTGTATGACCTTCCAACCAGACACAACAACGTCACGATCCGACAACTTTGCGTAGCCCCCGAGGCCCAGGAGCAAGGGATCGCCAGACAGTTAATTGAGGCCATCGTGAAGAGGCATGGCAATCGGCGGCGGATTGATCTCTGGTGCAGGGACAGCTACGGACTCGCCGGTATGTGGAAAGCCCTGGGCTTCCATCCGCAGGGCAGCCGGCGAGGCCGGAGCAAAGAGGGTCACATGCTCACTGCATGGGTGCTCGACCTCGAGGATTCCTCCCACCCGACGCTTTTCGACGAATACCGGACGGAGCGTGCGATCGCCGCCTTGGATCACAACGTCTTCCTCGACCTCCACATCGACGTGGACGAGCGGCCACAAGCCGCGGAGAGCAAGTACCTGCAAGAGGAATGGGTTGCAGACTTTGTGGAGCTATGCGTAACCGATGAGGTTTTCCACGAGATTTATGGCCATCCGGACCCCGAGGAGCAATCTGTGGCGTGGCAATGGGTTGATCCGTACCGGAATATCTCGAAATCGAATGATGGCTGGAAAGATCTGAAAGCTCAGGTTGCCGTGCTAGCGCCGAAGGTGGGAGAAGCCGATCATCATCACGTCGCACGGGCTGCAGCCGCAGGCGCCGATTATCTCGTCTCCCGGGACAAGGACCTTCTCGATGCAGCTGAGGCGATCGAGGGCGCATTGGGTCTGATGGTGCTATCGCCGGCAGCGCTGATCGTCCGCCTCGATCGAGTGCGAGCCGACGACCCCTACCAACCCGTCGCCCTACAAGGCACCCAGCTGACGCAGCTTTCCCCCACCGAGGATCTGCAAGGAGAAGTGCTTAGCGCCCTGCTCAACAACCCCGATGGCGAGCGTCGGACTGACCTGGCAGCTCGCCTACGGCCGATATTGGCCGATCGCGAGAACCACGATGTTCAGGTTGTGAAGGGAATGGACGAGCGGATCATTGCCGGCTTCGCAAGGCAGACCGTGGATCAGCGCCTCACGATTCCATTCATACGAGCTACCCGGCAACCAGGATCAAACGTGGTGGCACGCCAGCTGGTCTTCGCCCAACGGAAACGAGCAGCGGACCTACGGTTGGGCGAAGTGCAAATTACGGACCCAAATCCCTCGAAAGACGTTCGTGAGGCCCTCAAAGCAGAGCACTTCGAAGAAAGCCCCGATGGCTGGATTTCCCGGGTGAAGAGAGGCTTGGTGGATATTTCCCGGGTCGACCTTCAACACCCCTCCCCGATGACCCCGAGCGAGTACGAAGACAGGTTCTGGCCGGTGAAGATCCTGGGTGGCGGGGTGCGGACTTATCTCGTTCCGATCAAGGGCCCCTTTGCAGAGGAACTGCTCGATCCTCGACTTGCTGAAAGGTCTCTTTTCCCGCGAAAGCTTGGTTTGGGCTTGAATCGCGAACACGTCTACTACCGGAACCCCCAGAACGATCGCGGAATCGCAGCAGGAGATCGAATTCTCTGGTACGTCAGCGGAGGACTTCCCGCTTACCGTCGCGGGAGCGTTCGAGCGATCTCCCAAGTCGCCGACGTCGTAATCGGGCGACCCCGCACCCTCCATGCTCGTTTTGAGCGCTTCGGCGTCTACTCCCTGGAGCAGGTTCTTGAATGCGCGGATCGAAATGGGCACGTGATGGCGCTCCGGTTCGTAAACACCGAGGTCTTGGAGCGGCCGCTTGTTCTGGATGAGCTCGAGGCACTTTGGACGGAACAGGACGAGAGCTTCCCTGCCCCTCAATCCCCTACGCTGATAGGCGAACATATGTTCTGTCTGCTCTACCAACGATCCTCTGCCTATGCCGCCTAACGACCCAGCGCTATTCCTCTCGCTCCGGCCCCGCTTCGCCGAGCTCCTCTTGAACGGGACCAAGAGCGTGGAGCTGCGCCGTATTCGACCTGCTGTTTCCCCGGGAACCTCGGTCCTGCTCTATGCCTCTTCCCCGGCTATGAAGCTGGTCGGCCGCGCTGAGGTGGCCGAGGTAAAAGTCGCTCCGATCGCCCAAATATGGCGAGCCCATGGCTCCGAAACCGGCATTAGCCGCAGCGAGTACAACGACTATTTCGAGGGCCTTAACGAAGCAGTGGCAATTAGGCTCGTCAACGTCCGTCGCCTCGCCAACCCTCGCCCGCTGCGGGATCTGAGGAGCCGCCTCTCGGGCTTTCAGCCACCGCAGAGCTACCGCTATCTGGATGAAGCCCAGGTAGCGGCACTTGTCTGAGCTACCTACTCCGCGTCGCCTCCGCCAGGTAGCGCAGCAGACCCTCCATCCCGTGCTCCCCGTGCGTGCGGCGCTGGCGGTCGGCGCCGTTGCCGTCGCTGAGGATGCGGTCGATCTCTTCGAAGGCGCCGGTGCCGCCGAGCTGCTCGGCGTAGGGGCGGGCCTCGGCGAGGGTGCCGCGGGCGACCTCGGGGGCGGGGGCGGCGGTGCTCTCGTCGACCATTAGGCGGGCCTCGAGGCCATAGCGCTCGGCTTGGAAGTAGGACTCCTCGATCGCCTCGCGGGTGAGGCCGGGGGCGCCGGGGCGGTCGATCTCCTTCGCCGCCAGGGCCTGGATCAGGGCGGCGATGGCGGCGTTCTGCTCGGGCCGCGGCTGCACGTCCATCCCCCGCACCTCGACCGTGCCGAGGTTGGGATGCGGACGCACGTCCCACCAGATGTAGGTGTAGTCCTCGACGCCGGCGGCGACGATCAGCTGGTCGGCAACGCGGCGGAAGTCCTCGTAGTCGCGGAAGGCGCGCGGCAGCTCGAAGCGCGGGTAGCTACGGACGGCGGCGGCGCGGGCGCTGGCGAGGCCGGTGTCGGCGCCGTCGCGGAAGGGTGAGTTGGCGGTCAGCGCCGCCAGCAGCGGCAGGTGGTGGCGCATCGCGTTGGCGACGGCGACGGCGGTTTCGGGATCGGGCATGCCGACATGGACGTGCAGCGCGCAGGGCGGGGTCGAGAGGATGCCGGCGAGGTCCTTCTTCACGGTCTCGTAGCGGGCTTTCTCGACCATCTCCGGCTCGCCGGACTCGGCCGGGTAGGTGCCCGAGCCCATCAGCCGCGCGCCGGTGCCGTCGACCGCCCGGCGCACCGCGGCGAGCTCGCGCGCCGCCTGCTCGGCGTCGAGGCAGACACCGGTCTTCAGCTCGATCTGGGTGGCGAAGATCTCGGTCGAGACGCTGCCGCGGTGCTCGGGGTCGATCCTCTCCAGCACGCCCTGGCCGTCGGCGACGAGGCCGCAGTCGGCATCGACGAGCAGGAGCTCTTCCTCGACCCCGATCGTCAGCGGCGTCGAGGAGCCGAACCTGTGCTCGGCGCTTGCGGTTTCGTCCTCCGCCCGGCGCCCGCCCTCCGTTTTGGAAGAGATCTCCATTGTGTCGGCGAGCTACCCCGCGCCCGAGCTTCCTTAACCCCGCTCCTATCCTGGCCAGATGAGGGGAACTCAAAAACTGCGCGTATTGAGGGAACCGGCCTACCGGCGCCTGTGGATCGGGCGCACCACCTCCCTCGTCGGCGACGGGATCGCGCCGGTGGCGCTCGCCTTCGCGATCCTCGACCTGACCGGCTCGGCGACCGACCTCGGCCTCGTCTTCGCCGCGCACAGCGTCGTCCTCATCGCCCTCGTCCTGGTCGGCGGCGTCGTCGCCGACCGGATCTCACCGCGGCTGGCGATGCTCGGCGCCGACCTCACCCGCATGGTCTCGACCGGGCTGATCGCGGCGCTGCTGCTCACCGGAGTGGCGGAGATCTGGGAGCTGGCGCTGCTCTACGCGATCGACGGCGCCGCCACCGCCTTCTTCAACCCCGCCTCGGACGCGATCACTCCCCTGCTCGTCCCCGCCCGCCGCCTGCAGGAGGCAAACGCCCTGCTCAACTTCTCGCGCTGGGCTGGCAAAGTTGCGGGGCCGGCGCTGGCCGGGATCCTGCTGGCGCTGGGTTCGCCCGGCGCGGCGCTAGCCGTCGACGCCGCCACCTTCGCCGTCAGCGCCGCCTGCCTCTGGAGCCTGAGCGCCCAGAGCAGGCGAGCGAAGCTCGAGGAGCAGAACTTCCTTAGCGACCTGCGGCATGGCTGGCGTGAATTCTCGAGCCGGGATTGGGTGGTCGCGATCGTCGTCTCGGCGGCGATCACCAACGCGATCTTCACCCCGATCTTCCAGGTGCTGGGTCCCACCGTCGCCCGAGATTCCCTCGGCGGCTCCAGTGCCTGGGCCCTGATCGCCGCGCTCTTCGGCGCCGGCGGGCTGATCGGCGGCGCGATCGCGCTCTCGATCCGTCCGCGTCGGCCGCTGCTCGTCAGCGAGGGCTCCGCCGCCCTCCTCTTCGGCCTCCCCTTCGCCCTGCTCGCGATCCCGGCCCACACGGCCGTCATCGCCGCCGGCGCGTTGATTTCCGGCGCTACGGCCAGTCTCGCGGAGATCCTTTACTTGACCGCTGTCGCGCAGAAGGTCCCGCAGGCCTCGCTCTCGCGGGTAATGGCCTACGACTGGTTCGGCTCGCTGGCGTTAGAGCCGCTCGGGCTGGCGCTGGTGGGGCCGCTGGCCGTCGCGATCGGGCTCTCGACCACCCTCTGGCTCGGTGCCGGCATGATCACCCTCTGCATCTTCGCCACCCTCCTCGTCCCCGGCGTGCGCCGCTTGGAAGTCGACGTGACCGAACCGACCCCCACTCCCCCGCCACGCCCGATCGAGGCGGGGGACTGAAACGAGTGGTCAATTCGACATAGGTAACTGTGTCCAATTGACCACTCGCCGGCTAAAGCGTGCGCAGGACGGCTTCGGCGGCGTTGTAGCCGTTGATGCCGTGGGCGCCGGCGCCGGGGGGCGTGGCGGCGGAGCAGATGAAGACGCCGGGGATGCCGGTGGAGTAGGGCTTTGGGGTGATGCGGGGGCGGAAGAGGGTTTGGAGAGGGGTGTTGGCGCCGGTGATGATGTCGCCGCCGAGGAAGTTGGCGTTGGCGGCTTCGATCTCCTGCGGGGCGCGGGTGGCGCGGGCGACGATGCGGTCGCGCAGGCCAGGGGCGAAGCGTTCGACCTGGTCGAGGATCGCCTCGCTGGCGTCGCCGCTGTAGCCGCTGGGGACGTGGGCGTAGGTCCAGACCGGGTGCAGGTCGCCCTTCGAGCGCCCCGGGTCGGCGAGGTACTGCTGGCCGACGAGAACGAAGGGGCGCTCGGGCATGCGGCCGCGCTTGATCTCGCGTTCGCAGAGGGCGATCTCCTCGAAGGAGCCGGAGACGTGGACGGTGCCGGCGCGGCGGGCCGGCTCGTAGGTCCAGGGCACCCCGCCCTCGACCGCGAGGTCGAGCTTGAAGGCCCCGGGCCCGTGCTTGAAGCGACGGTAGGCGCGGGCGACCCGCGACGGCAACCGGTCGCCGGCGAGCTCCACTACCCCGCGCGGCGCCAGGTCGAGGACGACGGCGTCGGCAAGTGGCAGCTCGTCGAGGGAGCGGACCCGCCGCCCGGTCTCGATCCGGCCGGCGTGCTCGCGGACCACCGAGGCCAGCGCTTCGGCGATCGCCACCGACCCTCCCTTCGCCACCGGCCAGCCGTTGGCGTGGCCGCAGCTGATCAGCGCCATCCCGACCGCCGAGCTCAGCGGCAGGTTCAGCGGCGCGTAGGCGTGGGCGGCGACCCCGCCGAAGAGCGCCGCCGCCTCGGGCGTCCCCAGCCGCCGCGCCAGCAAGTTCGCCGGCGCCGCCGCCCGCAGGCCGAAGCGCACCAGCTTCACCGGGTGGCGCGGGACGCGGACGATCGGCTGGTAGATGTCTTCGGTCAGCGCTTCGTAGGCCTCGGCGGAGGGGCCAAAGACCTGCCGCCAGCGCGACCCCGCCTCCCCCAGTCCCGCCACCGTCGCGTCGAGCGAGCGCAGCATCGAGGCGCCTCCGCCCCCGTCCAGCGGATGCGCCAGGTCGACCTCGGGCCAGCGGAACTCGAGCCCATGCCTCTCCAGGTGCAGCGAAGCTGTCGCCGGCCCGTTCACCGCCATCGGGTGAGCCGCCGAGCACTCGTCGTGCAGCAGCCCCGGCACCGTCAGTTCCGAGCTGCGGGTGCCGCCGCCGATCCGCTCCTCGGCCTCGATCACCGTCACCTCGACCCCGCGACTGGCGAGGACGGCGGCGCAGGCGAGCCCGTTGGGGCCGGAGCCGACGACTATCGCGCTGCTCATACCTCCACTTTGCCCGGCTTCGCCGCCATCTGGACCGGGAATTCGTCACCTAGCCACGGCTGGCGCTTCGCCATCTCGGCGACGTCGACGTAGCCCTCCTCGACCAGGCCCTCGGCCGCGTCCCAAATCCGGTAGCGCTGGCGCTGCACCTGCGCCGGCTGGCTCTCCAGCGTCACCACCCGCAGCTCCCCCGGCCCGTACCCGCAGCGCTCCTGCACCGCCGCCAGCAGCCGCTGGTCGTGGAAGTGGCCGTCGCCGAAGTTGTAGCCGAGGACGACGCCGGCGACGAGCTCGCCCTCGCGCACGTCGTACTCGTCGACGTCGTCGACCGCCCGCGCCGTCAGCGCGTTCAGCGCCCGCCCGTGCGAGTGCATCGAGCGGAAGGCGAGCCCTTTGTAGAGGAGGACCTCGATCATCTCCGGCTCGTAGAACTTCTTCAGTTGCTCGCCAACGATCGGCGCCGCCTTGACGATGCTGCGGTCGAGCTTCGCCTCCGCCCCGCCCTCGCGCCGGAACAGCCACTGGCTCGTCGCCCAGTTGCCGGCGTAGTAGCGCATCGAGGGCAGGAACGAGATCAGGTCCGGACGCAGGTTCCCCAGCACCGGCAGGCCGACGCAAGTGAGGGCGAGGATGACCAGCAGCAGCGGGTCGTCGATCGTCGACCAGGGCACGCTGCCGTAGTTGCCGAAGAGGACGAGCAGGCCGAAGATCATGAACACGTTCCACTCCAGCGGCACCGCCAGCGGGAACGTGGAAAAGATGTGGGCGTGGAAGATCACCATCCCAACCACCACA
>Ga0207640_10000220_pt1 | contig 40134 bp, 38 predicted proteins | sample KBSCornC42_FD_184300 | JGI IMG/M metagenome (GOLD analysis project Ga0207640, IMG submission 184300) | Corn rhizosphere microbial communities from Kellogg Biological Station, Michigan, USA - KBS Corn C4-2 (SPAdes) (version 2) | ecosystem: Host-associated > Plants > Roots > Rhizosphere > Soil ... | reverse complement strand
CGCGAAGATCCGCGCTCAAGCCCATCATAAATGCCGTTGCGCCGAAGAGCAAAGCGCGTCGCCCTGCCGGCACGTAAAGAGTTGCAGGCGAAAGCAACCGGAGAGCGCGTCCGCTCCTACGCGGCTGCGCTCTCCGGTTGTCGTTGTTGGTCGATTCGGCCCGTGTTAGCGGGTAAACCGGCGGCGCAAAGCGCCAGCCGCGCCCAGCAGGCCCGTCCCGAGCAGAATGATGCTGCCGGGTTCAGGCGTTGTCGCCGGAGCGACCTGCGTGAACACGAACGTGTCATCGTTGTAGTCGAAGTCGGAAGATCCCTGAGGCAGGTCTTCCATGCCCACATAGGTGCCGGTCACTGTCCCGCTGACATTCGTGATCGATCCGGAGAAGGGCGTGATGTATGCGTGATTGACGCCGTCGGCGCTGAGTGACGCGTCAGAAGCAAAGGTCTGGCCGATCGACTGGTTCGTAAGCTCGAACACCAGCAGGTCTCCATTCGAGAGCGTCTGGCCTGAATCCGCGGTAAAGTTGACCTGCGAACCGACCGTGGTGGTCTGGTTCGGGAAAGCGTTGGTCGGGATCAGCAAGTGGCCAGTCGTTGCATCCAGAATGGAGACCGTGTCTGAATCTCCTGCACTGACCGAGTAGAAGTAAGCGGTAATGGAAGAGCCTGTTGCGCCCGTAAACGTAACGGCAGTCGTGGGAGCGGGCGTACCGGCGTTGGGATATGGAATAGGATCTGCAAATAGTGCGACAGATCCCAAGGCAAAAATGGAAGCGATTACTGCAAGTCGAACACGCATGGGTTGCTCCTTAGATAGTCGATCTTGATTTAGTGCCGGGAAAAACGACGAAGACAGAAAACCACTGTCGTCCGACATGAGAGCAACTTGTATACCAATTGGCGCGCGCAGCTTTCCTGTACAAAATGCGCCTTTACGCGGGTACAGGGCGGAGCATGTTCTTCAATGCTGCAAAATTTTGCATATTATCGCCGGTCAAGTTCACATCAAGATGAGGAGCCTTTACTCCGTACCGCAGGCAAGACCAGAGAGGGCCCAGGCATATTGGCGGTGGCAGGAGCGTATCCGCGGTGGTTCCCGCTCGATTGCAGCTCCCGGAGTAGGAAGGCGCGGCTTAGAGTGGATAATGAAGGTTTTTGAATCAGGAGTGTGGTGCGGTTGAGCAGTTGGAAGAAGGTGAAGGCAGTTGTCGCGGCGGGGGCCCTGCTGGCAGGGATGGGTTCATTGGCTTCGGGAGCGGTTGTTTCCACGCAGAAGAAGCACGCGGCTGCCGCGGCTAAAAAGCACACGGCCAAAGGAACATCGAAGGGCAGTTCCGCAGAAGGTATGACCAAGAGCCGCAGCAAGGCGACTTCGCGGACGAATTCGCGCACGAAGGAGCGCAGCAAGAAAGCGAGCAGCGCCGCTACACACACAAGGCATACGCGGACACGCTCCAGACGCCCCACGGCGCAGACCATCCACCTTACCAGCGCCTTCCACGCAACGGAGCAGTTGCGTCCCATGGCGCAGCAGCTTGCGTCCACGCGCTCTGCCGCTGCTTATGCCGGGGTTGAGAGCTACGCGCGGCAGCATCCCGGCGAGGCGGCATCGGCAGCGTACCTGGCGATCGGCCATGCCTACATGCTCGACCATAAGTACGCGGATGCGGCAGCCAGCTTTCACCGCGCTGCCGTCAGCGGCACCGCGCTTGACGATTACGCGGACTATCTTGGCGCGCAGGCGCTGCTGCAGGCAGGGCGCGGCACGGAGGCGTATGCGCTGCTCGACCACTTTGCCGATCGCCACCCGGACAGCATCTTCAATGCCAATGCGCCTGTTCTGCTGGCCAACGCCTACATTCAGCAGAACAATCCGCAGGCTGCGATCAAGTTGCTCGACTCGCTCTCTGGCACGCAGATTGCCGCCGACAACGACTTCCGCTATGCGCTGGGACGTGCGTATCAGGTTGCTGGCGATAACGCACACGCCGCTCCCATCTTCCGCAGCCTCTACGTGACGCAGCCGCTGAGCTTTGAGGCGTCGCAGGCACGCACGCAGTTGGAGGCGATTCATGCGCCGTTGACTGCTGCCGAGCGTAAGTCGCATGCCGATCAGCTCTTCAACGCGAAGCGATACGCCGAGGCAGGTGCGGAGTATCACGCGATTGAGCGCGATGGTGAGGGCCTGAGCACGGCTGACCGCAACACGCTCCAGATTTATGCGGCTCTCTGCGATCTGAAGCTGAAGCGCATCAGCCGCCGCCAGGTCGAGCGGCTACCCGAGACGGCAGGCGACGGCGCCGCGCTGAAGCAGTACATGCTGGCCGAGCTTGCACGCAACGGCAATGACGAGTCAGGCCACGATGCGATTGTCGCCCGCATGGTGCAGCAGTTTCCGCATAGCCGCTGGCTCGAAGAGGCGCTCTATTCGAGCGGCAACATGTATCTGCTCAAGCAGGACGCACAGCGGGCCATTTCCAACTATGCGATGCTGGTCAAGCTGTTTCCTGCCAGCATCTATGCTCCTACGGCGCACTGGCGCACGGCGTGGCTCAACTACCGTCTGCGTAACTACTCCGAAGCGGCGCGCCTGATGGACGAGCAGGTGGCGCAGTATCCTGCGAGCCTGGAAGCGACAACTGCTCTTTACTGGCGCGGGCGCATCTACGAAGACGAAGAGCATGACTATGGCCAGGCGGCGAACTACTATCGCGCCCTGACGGCCAACTACGCCAACTACTACTACGCGAATCTGGCGCGGGAGCGGCTGCGTGTGATTGGGGCGCGTGCCGCTGCGGACGCTCCTGCCGCCGCGCTCAAGTCCTTGCCCGAGCGTCAGGTGCCTGCCCTGACCGGCGAACTGCCGGAGAACGAGCCGCATCTGATCAAGGCGCGACTGTTGGCCAATGCCGCGCTGAACGAATACATTGGCCCAGAGATTCAGGCTTCGCCTACTTCGTCGGAGTGGGGGGCGTTGGCGCAGGCGGAGATCTACGCCTCCTATGGCGAGTACACGCGCTCGCTGCAATCGATGAAGCACAGCGCTCTCTCGTTCTTTGCGCTGCCCGTGGGCCAGGTGCCGATGGTGTATTGGAAGCTGCTCTTCCCGCAGCCTTACTGGACGGGGATTGTAGACAATGCGAAGAAGAACGGGCTGGACCCGTATCTGGTGGCGTCGCTCATCCGGCAGGAGACGGAGTTCAATGCGGTCGCTGTGAGCCGCGCCAATGCTTACGGCCTGATGCAGCTTCTGCCCTCGGTTGGCCGGTCGCTGGCGAGGAAAGAGAAGATTCGCGGGTTTCGCACCAGCAGTCTGCTTGATCCTTCGATCAACCTTGAGCTGGGGACTGTGAATTTGAAGGCAGTGCTCGACCGCTTCGGCGGCCAGCTTGAGTACGCGCTGGCCGCCTACAACGCTGGCGATACTCCGGTTCGACGCTGGATGGCCGCAGGGAATTACAAGGACATTCAGGAGTTTGTCGAATCGATTCCGTACTCGGAGACACGCGAATACGTTCAGGCGATATTGCGGAATCGTGAGATGTATCGCACGCTCTATTCGGAGCGATAGAAGCATTTTCCCGAAAATTTTGCGGAGGAATCAACTCCGCGTCCGGTTATCGAAATCGAGGATTGACATCGTTCAAAAAAGGATTATCGTTGCACCATAACTGGTGCAGTCCAATGCGCCGATTTCAGGGAAGGAGCCTATCCGCAGCTTTCGAGTGGGGCGTTGGCCAGAGCCAGCCTGAGTCGTGAACGCGAGACAACCTGCAACACACGAGGCCGTCATGGTAGCGGAGTTGAACTTTCTTGAGGTCTGGATCCCGGAGCAGATGCAGCCGGGCACGCTGTTCATGCTCGATCAGTCCGGCGAACTGGGGAAGGCGGAAAACCCCTTCTGGGCCGTGCTTGCCTGTCCTTCGTGCGGGTGCCTGGGGCTGATTACGCGGCAACAGTGCGCGGGGCTGGAGGCGATGATCTGTGGGTCGGATCAGTGCTCGGCGGAATACTTTCTTGAGGGGGAGGCGATTCGTTACCGGGCTACGAACTGATGGGGTTGAAGGCCAGGCTTAACTAGAAGCGTCCGCCTTTCTACGCAAAGGTTCTACTTATGCGATGAAGCCGCATGACTGGGGAGCCTGAGCGTCCGTGGCGCACTCAAGCGTCGCTTCTAGGTACGCCAAGCCTTCAGGCTTGGCACTCTCTTCATTTCGCAAAACCGGGCTTTACAGGCTGCGGAAAAATGCACGCTTTGTGCTTTTCGGTGGGAGCGCAGGGCTTTAGTCCTGCGAAAATCCCAGCAAAATCAAGGGGCTTTAGCCCCGGGCCGTTCCGCACAAGCTGCCGAATGGACTTTTTCCGCAGCCTCTTTAGCTCCTGAGGTATGTATTCCTCGTTGCCTCGAAGGATTTTTGAACGGTCTAAGCGAGTAGATCGCTCGGGATTGGGTTGATGCGGTCTGCGAATCTGGTGTGGACGTGCGGGTAATCTTCGTACTGCTTGCGTGATGGGTTGTTGGCGATGTATTGGAGCTGATTGTTAAAGTCTTCTATGTCTCTGATGCGATGCTCGTGATAGCCACTGTGCCAGATTGTCCCTGCTGAATGCTGACGGGCTGCGAAAGAATACCCGCCTTTGATGTACTGAATGCATTTTGCGGTAGATTCGTTTATCGCTGGCGTGATTAAGACATGAACGTGGTCGGGCATGACGACGAAGCCGTGGAGTTGGAAGCGGGCTTTCTCGCGATGCTGAAATAGGGTTGCTATGAAGAGTTCGGCGTTGGCTGTGCGCTGGAAGTGGCGATGCTGCTGGAAGGTCGAGATGGTGATGGCGTAGGTGCTCTGCTTTTGGCGGATTGTGGCCATGAAGGAGAGCATACCCCAGGGGCTAAAGCCCTTGATTTTTTTGCGGAATTAGAGGGCCAAGCCTGAAGGCTTGGCGTACCTAGAAGCGGTTCGCGTTTTCGCGCGTATGCCCCATTTTTTTGGGCGTGACTAGTCGATGAAGCGTTTGGTGATGCCTTCGTAGGCGTCGATGCGGCGGTCTCGGAGGAAGGGCCAGTGCTGGCGGGTCACTTCGACGAGTTTGGGGTCGAGGTCGGCGTAGAGGATTTCTTCTTTGTCGTGGCTGGCTTTGGCGAGGATGCGGCCGAAGGGGTCGGCGATGAAGCTGCCGCCCCAGAACTCGATGCCGGACTGTGGTGTGTGGTCGCCGGGGCCGCGCAGCTCGACGCCGTTGTGGGTGACATCGCCATGCTCGTGGCCTACGCGGTTGACGGCGCAGACGAAGACTCCGTTGGCGATGGCGTGGGCGCGCTGGGCGGTCTGCCAGGCTTCGTATTGTGCCGTGCCGAACTCGGATTTTTCGGACGGGTGCCAGCCGATGGCGGTGGGGAAGAAGAGGACCTCGGCTCCGCGCAGGGCGGTGAGGCGCGCGCCTTCGGGATACCACTGGTCCCAGCAGACTAATGTTCCTATTTTCCCGGCTGTGGTGGCGGTGGCTTTGAAGCCGAGGTCGCCGGGAGTGAAGTAGAACTTCTCGTAGTAGAGCGGGTCATCGGGGATGTGCATCTTGCGGTAGATGTCCGCGATGCTGCCGTCGCGTTCGAGGGTGACGGCGGTGTTGTGGTAGACGCCGGGGGCGCGGCGCTCGAAGAGGCTGGCGACGAGGACGATGTTTTCTTCGCGGGCGACGGCGGCGAGGCGCTCGGTCGAGGGGCCGGGGATGGGTTCGGCGAGGTCGAAGAGGGCGTGGTCTTCGCGCTGGCAGAAGTACTGGGCGCGGAAGAGCTCGGGCAGGCAGATGAGCGTGGCTCCGGCGCGGGCGGCCTCGCGGACGCGGGCGGCGGCCTTGTCGAGGTTGGCGGCGGTGTCCGGGGCGCAGGACATCTGGATGAGGGCGACGCGCTGGCTGGTGGGCTGGGTCATAGTGATTTCGTCACTCATTTTATAGGCTGGCCGGAGGTTTCCTGATTGGCGGAGCCTGAGGTGCAGGGGAATTCTTCAATTTTTGCGGGATTGAAGGAAGAATCCTCCTTTTTTCAGCCGGGAATATCTGATACGTTTGAAATAGCCAGAGAACCCATGATGCTTCTCAGGCCCTCTATCCCCCAGCATTTCATCCCAGTGACTGCCGTTATGGCAGGTGTGCATTCATTGCAGAAGGAGCGGTACATTGAGCGAATTTCGTGAGTTTCTGGAACTTTCGTATGGCGAACTTGAGGACCTGAACCTGCAGGCGAAGGAGCAGCGCAGGAAGCGCGTGCCCGCCGATGTGATTCAGGAAGAGCGATTGAAGTATCTGACCGACGAGAGGCGGATCAAGGCCGTGACGGTGCTGTTCAGCGACCTTGAAGGCCGTCTGCACATGCTCGACTACGACAAGAAGTTCCTGGTCAAGAGCTATGACAACCTGACGTTCGATGGCTCGTCGATCCGCGGCTTTACGGCGCAGCGCGAGAGCGACCTGCGGCTGGGCATCGACTGGAGCGCGTTCTACTGGGCTCCCGCCGATGTGTTCGGACCGGGCAAGGTGCTCGTGTTCGGCGAAGTGATCGACAAGCAGGGCGGCACGTACTCGGCGGACATTCGCGGCGTGCTCAAGAAGTTCTCGCAGGAGCTGTTCGACAAGCAGGGCTACACGCTGAATGCGGCGAACGAGATTGAAGGCTTCCTGTTTGAAGGCACCGACGCGGAGCGCACGTTCCACGAGACGGGCAGGTTCGAGTATGTGAACAAGGGCGGCTACTACCACTCGCTGCCGGGCGACCCGCTGCGCGAGTTCATCGACACCACCGCCGAGGTGCAGCGCGCGATGGGCTTCGAGAACGAGAAGGACCACCCCGAGGTTGCGCCTTCACAGTTCGAGATCAACTATAGCTATGGCGAGGTGGTTGCTGCCGCCGACCAGATCCAGCTCTACAAGCTGATCTGCCGCCAGGTGGCAACGCAGATGGGCATGACGGCGAGCTTCCTGCCGAAGCCGGTGGTTGGCGTCAACGGCAGCGGCATGCACACGAACGTCTCGATCTCGAAGGGCGGCAAGAACCTGTTCTGGGACCCGAAGGGCGAGGAGAAGGTTTCGAAGCTGGCGTGGCAGTTCACGGATCGCATTCTGACGCATGGCAACGACATCTGCCTGCTGCTGAATGCAAGCGTGAATGCATACCGCAGGCTCGATCCGCACTTTGAGGCTCCGAACCAGATCAAGGCTTCGGCTGTCGATCGCGGCTCGATGATCCGCATTCCCATCGGCAACGAGAAGTCGGCGCGGGTCGAAGTGCGGTCCGTTGGTCCGGATGCGAATCCGTATATGGTGCTTTACTCGATCTTCAGGAGCGGACTGGACGGCGAGACGTCGAAGATCAAGAACCTGCGCCAGGCGGAGCGGTATCTGCCGGACAATATCTATACGGCGCTCGAGAACTTCCGCGGCGCAGCGTGGGCGACCAAGCTGTTGGGCGAGGACGTGAAGGGACGCTACGCCGACCTGAAGCAGGCTTCGGCGGACCGCTGCCCGCGTCTGCTGGGCACCATCGTCAAGCCGTCGGAGGTGCAGTTCCACCACGACGTTTACAACCAGTTGCTCTGGAACCAGTTTTAAGGCTGCTGGAAAGAGAGTGAGGATGGGCCGGCGAGCTTGCCGGCCCTCTTCTTTTTGTGGTCTAGCCGGTTGCGCCGTGTTAGATTTTGGACGACATGAGAGCCTTGAGCCTGTTTGCTTTAGCAGGGTGTGGCGCGGGATTGCTGCTGTGCGGATGCGGAAGCAGCGCGTCTTCGGGTGGTTCTGCAACCAGCCCTCTTGCGGGAAACTGGCTCATCGTGGGGCCGATGCCGACCAGTGGATTGAATCTATCCAACGGATTCAGGCTGGCAATGACCTTTGATGTGACTGGCAATAACATTGTGGCGACAGGTTTTGGCGACGACGCCTGCAATGGCAGCCTGGAGTACACCTTTGGATTTGGCAGCGGGGTCACGGGAATGGTCGCCGCAGATGGCAGTTTCAAGCTGCAATCGTCCCTGGGAACCTCTGGTTTGGTGCGAATCGCTCCAGTGACTATGTCAGTCACGGGAATGGTCCCTAAGACGAGCGGCAGTCCATGGGCCGGCAGCTACTCGGTGGCATTCGCCAACAATATTCCGCAGACTTGTGACCTGAGCGGTTCCGGCACGTTTACGGCGACATCGTTTCCGCTGGTCGGCGGGGTCTACACGGGCACAGCCAGTTCGACGACGAGCGTCAATGGCGTGTCAACGACAACAACGATGGCGCTTCAGGTGACGCTACAACAAGGCGGGTCAAGAACGGACCCTGCTACTGGCCATACGGTGACGACCAACACGGCGTTGACGGGGAGCATCAAGGTGCAGGGTTCACCGTGTTTCAGCTCGGGAACGATGGGGAGTGTATCTCCCGTTGGCGTGCTGGGCAATGAAGTGAATGCGGCGTTCACGATGGATGATGGTTCGACGCTGGTGCTCATTGGGACGTTGACGGATGCGAGTGAGGCGAAGATTGCTACAGATATTGTGCTGATCCAGGGTGGGCACTGCGGCGGGAACGGCACGTTTCCGGCGATATACCAGATGCCGGAACTCGACCGGCAGAGCTGATCGGAATGGTGTGAAGCCGCATGGTCTTGAGAAGGGTCTTCAGAACATCGTCCATTACCATTTCGTTATTTGCATGTCTGGGGTTATCGTCCACGCTGGGCGCGCAACGAGCGAAGATGCCGACGCTGGACGAGATTCTGCATCGGCTTGAAGCGAATCTGAACCACTACGACACCAGCGTGCCGAGCCTCTTCTGCGATGAGCATGTTGTCTCCCAGATGGTATCTGGCTCACAGAATCACGACACCATCACCGACTCTGTCTTCCGTCTCAAACGCACTGCGAACGCAGACCACACAACAACACTTGTCGAGTCACGCGAGATCAAGAAGGTCGATGGCAAACCGGCGACTTCGCAGAATATGGATGGTCCGGCTTTGCTGAGCGGAGCGTTTGAGGGCGGCCTTGCCTTTGTCTCCGATAGCCAGCAAGCCTGCATGAACTATGCATTGCAGCGAATCAAAAGAAACCGCCCGGGAGAACCTTACATCGTCCGCTTCTCCACGGTACCCGCCTCGCGGAACTCCGCCGCATGTATCTTGCGGGAGAAGAGCGAAGGCCGCGTCTTCATCGATCCTGCGACCATGCAGATCACGCACCTGGAACTCACGACGCCGCATCACGTCATCATCCCTGGAAATTCGTATGAGTCGCCGGTCGTGGGGGAGCGGATACTTGCCGTTGACTATGAGCCCGTTCAGCTCGGTGGCGAAACCTTCTGGATGCCCTCCTTGATTACGATGCGTGCCGTCAGCGAGGCCAAAGCCTTCCACCCGACCATCTGGTCGTTCCGCGCCAGCTATCACAACTATCGCAGAATGGAAGTCACGTCACGCATCCTGCCGGGCTGGAAGGCTCCCGAGCCATGACGTGCTCTGCACCACGCCTATGATGCGGTTGCGGTATGCTGCTACGTGCTGATGGATGGAGGTTTTCTGTGCTGGATACCGAACGGTCCAATGGTTCGATTCGCTCTGCTGCTGTGCTTGGCGTTTGCCTGATGCTGGGGTTGATTGTCGGCGGGTGGTTGCTGGGCTCGCAGATTAAGGCGACTCGGCTGGCTGATCGTTACGTGACCGTGAAGGGGTTGGTGGAGCGGACGGTGAAGGCGGATACGGCGATCTGGCCGGTAACGTTCAAGGAGGCGGGGAACGATCTGCCTTCTGTATTTGCCAAGAGTGAGGCGGACAAGAATGCGGTGCTGAAGTTTTTCTCCGGACAGGGGATCGCGCCTGATGAGATTACGGTGGGGCAGATTCAGGTGACGGACAAGCTGGCCAACGAGTATGGCGGAGCGAACAACAACGGCCCGCGCTACATTGTGCAGCAGACCGTGACGGTGAACTCGAAGGACGTGGACAAGATTGCCAAGGCCGGGCAGAAGACGGCGGAGCTGGTGCAGGCGGGGATTGTGGTGGGCGGCGGATACGGTCAGGGGATTCGGTATGTGTTCAACGGCCTGAATGCGCTGAAGCCGGACATGATTACCGAGGCGACGAAGAATGCGCGCGCTTCGGCGGAGCGGTTCGCGGCGGACTCGGGTAGCGAGGTGGGTGGGATTCGCGCGGCAAACCAGGGCGTGTTTTCCATCTCGTCGGCGGATGCGGGCAGCGCGGCTGGTGATGGCGACGGCGGCGGAGGCAGTGCGGACGCGAGCATCATGAAGAAGGTGCGCGTAGTGGCGACGGTGGACTACTACCTCGTTCGATAAGCGAACCTGCGTTGCAACCGTTGAGTGGCGGGTGATAGCCTTCGGGTACATCTCAAGCGGAGCCAATACCTCATGCAGACCAGTTACAACGGCATCGCCGTCCCGGCGGACGGCCAGGCGATACAGTATGTCAACGGCAAATACACGGTGCCGGACAACCCGATTATCCCTTTCATCGAAGGCGACGGCACGGGGCGCGATATCTGGAAGGCATCGCAGCGCGTGTTCGATGCGGCGGTCGAGAAGGCTTATGGCGGCAAGCGCAAGGTGAAGTGGTTCGAGGTGCTCGCCGGCGAGAAGGCGTATCGCCAGACGCAGAACTGGCTGCCCGATGACACGGTGAAGGCGACGGTGGACTTTCGCGTGTCGATCAAAGGGCCGTTGACGACGCCGGTGGGCGGTGGGATCCGTTCGCTGAATGTGGCGCTGCGGCAGTTGATGGACCTATACCAGTGCGTGCGGCCGGTGAAGTACTACTCGGGCGTGCCCAGCCCGGTGAAGCATCCGGAGAAGCTGGATGTCGTGATCTTCCGCGAGAATACGGAGGACATCTATGCGGGCATCGAGTTCCGCGAGGGGACGCCTGAGGCGGCGAAGTTTATCTCGTTTGTGAACGACGAGATGTTGAAGGGCGGCAAGAAGAAGGTGCGGCTCGATTCGGGCGTGGGCGTGAAGCCGATCTCGATTACCGGGTCGAAGCGGCTGGTGCGGGCGGCGATCAAGTACGCGCTGGACAACGGACGCAAGACGGTGACGCTGGTGCACAAGGGGAATATCCAGAAGTTCACCGAGGGCGCGTTCCGCGAGTGGGGATATGAGGTTGCAACGCAGGAGTTCCGCGACCAGACGGTGACGGAGCGCGAGAGCTGGATTCTGGGCAATCTGGAAGCGAACCCGAAGCTGATGCCGGAGGAGAATGCCGCGCTGATCGAGCCGGGAATCGAGTTTGCTCCGAAGGAGTTTGGCGATGGGATCGTCGCCGAGGTGAAGAGCGTGGTCGCTGCAATTGGCACTTCGCACGGCAACGGCAAATGGAAGCAGAAGATTCTGGTGAATGACCGCATTGCTGATTCGATCTTCCAGCAGATTATTCTGCGGCCTGATGACTACAGCGTGCTGGCGACGACGAATTTGAATGGCGACTACATCTCGGACGCCGCGGCAGCGCAGGTGGGCGGGCTGGGGATTGCTCCCGGCGCGAACATCGGCGATGGCTTTGCCGTGTTTGAAGCGACGCACGGCACCGCGCCGAAGTATGCGGACAAGGATGTCATCAATCCCGGATCGGTGATGCTGTCGGGCGTGATGCTGTTCGACTTTCTGGGTTGGACGGAGGCGGCGCGGCTGATCGAGTCGTCGATGGAGAAGACGATTGCGCAGAAGTTCGTGACCTACGACTTCGAGCGCGGGATGCAGGGTGCGACCAAGGCGAAGACGAGCGAGTTTGCCAGCCGCATGATTGAGAATATGGGGTAGGGCTGAAAAAGCAGGTCCTCCCGCTTTGCGGAAGGATGACAATCTTGTGTGGATGAGGAGATGAGATGGGTCGGAAGAAGGTAACGATTGTAGGTTCGGGAAATGTTGGAGCGACGACGGCGCACTGGATTGCGGCGAAGGAACTTGCGGATGTGGTGCTGCTGGATGTGATTGAAGGCGTGCCGCAGGGCAAGGGGTTGGACCTGCTGGAGGCAATGCCGATTGAGAAGCGCGATGTGAGCATTATCGGTACGAATGATTACGCGGATACGAAGGACTCGGACGTGGTCGTGATTACGGCCGGCATCGCGCGCAAGCCGGGCATGAGCCGTGACGATCTGCTGAATACGAACTTTAAGATCATGAGCGATGTGGTCTCGAAGGTGGTGGCGCAGTCGCCGAATACGATTCTGGTGATCGTCTCGAACCCGCTGGATGCGATGGCGCAGACAGCGTTCAAGCAGGCCGGGTTGCCGCGCGAGCGTGTCATCGGCATGGCCGGCGTGTTGGATTCGGCGCGGTTCCGGACGTTTATTGCTGACGAACTGAAGGTGTCGGTCGAGAACGTGACGGCGTTCGTGCTGGGCGGACACGGTGACACGATGGTGCCCTTGTCGCGCTATTCGACGGTCGCGGGCATTCCGATTACGGAGCTGATTCCGGCGGACCGTCTGAAGGAACTGGAGACGCGCACGGCCAACGGCGGCGCGGAGATTGTGAAGCACCTGAAGACTGGCTCGGCCTACTATGCTCCTTCGGCGGCGGCTACGGAGATGGTCGAGGCGATCCTGAAGGACAAGAAGAAGATTCTGCCGTGCGCCGCCTACTTGCAGGGTGAGTATGGGATCTCCGGGCTGTATGTCGGAGTGCCGTGCAAGCTCGGCGCAAAGGGGCTGGAGCAGATTATCGAGATCAAGCTGACTGCTGAGGAGCAGGCCGCTCTGAACCGGAGCGCGGATGCGGTGAAGGAGCTTTGCTCGGTGATCGGGGTCGCATAACCTTTACGCCTAGGGCAGCGCCTCGGTTAAGCCAGCCGGGCGGCTCTGGAGCAGTCATGAGGGGATGCCAGTTTTGAATAGCTGCGTCTCCATCCTAAATGACGGGCATTTATCCTAGATGGCCCGCCATTTTCGCGCTCCGATTCATTGGGTTCGCGGATTTCACGGGAGGAAGATTTGAAGAGCACGGATGATGGCCCGTTGAAGAGACATGTTTTGCCGTGGGTGGATTCCTGGGGGGAACTCTATGCAGGAGTCTTGTTTCTGCTCTATGCCGGATTGCTGTTTCTGTACTCCGCGCCGCCGGGGCTGGCAGACTTTGGAGACTGGACCTATGAAGCGGTCCTGCTCAAGAATCATTGGCTTGGCGTGCCGGACTCCTTGCACATCCTCAAGCACTACCCCGTGCCGAACAGCATGGTAACAATAGGGGTTGCGCTTCTGGCACTGGTGTTTCACTGGCAGATCGCGGAAAAGCTGTGGATCTCGCTGCAACTGCTGATCAGCTTCTTTGCGCTGCGGACGATGATGCGAACGATCACCGTCAGCCGCGTCCTGTGGTTTATCGTTCCCACCGCGGTCTTTCTGAACCTCGATTTCTGGTACGGATTCCTGAGCTTCCAGTTAGGAGTCTGCTGGTTGATCTTTCTCGTTGCCCTGATGCTTCGGGAGGAACCGCGAAAGTGGCTCTTTGGAGTGGTGCTTCTTCTCGGATTCTTCTCGCATATGATTCCCTTCGCGTTCTCGTCGCTTCTGCTGCTGTTGTACGTCGCACAGAGCAGGCGGTTTCGCCTTCTGTGGCAGTTCATTCCCACGGCGATCTTGAGCCTTTGGTATCTGGCGGGAAGGTTTTTGATCGAGGGGAACGCCGACGGCCACGCGGGAATGCTGAGCCCGGTCAGAAATTATTCGCCGGCGTTCTGGCTCTACAAGGTCAACTCGTATTTGAAGTCGTTCGGATATGTCAATCCGTATGCGGCCAACGGCTCAATCGCCTCTCATCTTCTGGGGCCCAGGGTGATCGATGCGCTGTTTTTGATCAATGGGATTCTGTGCGCCGCAATCGGCTGGTGCATGATCCGCGCGGCAGTCGCGGCCTATCGCGACCGGTCGCCTGTCCGATTCGCGTGGACCGCGATCCTGATCGTCTTGCCAATCTATCTCCTTGCCCCCGGCTCTGCCCTGGGAGTCTCCGATCCCGGAGCGAGGGTCCTCGAAGTGGCGCTTGCGGTCGGCGTGTTTCTGTGCGGAGCGGTTTCGGTTCCAATGCGCGTCGCGGCCGTCTGCTCGTGTCTTGTGGCGGTCGTGAGCGTATGTCTATTTGCAAAGGTTGTGATCGGGCCGGACGTCCACTTTTCAGGCTCACCAAGCCTTCCCGGAACCGTGTTGAAATTCGGACACGTGCCCAGCCACAGCAAGGATACGTACTACGACGCCCTCGAACGTGGCGACATGCGGTTGCGTGTCTTTCCCACGGGGTTGTTCTTGAGTTCCGCGCACGCAGAAGAGCCGCCAAAATCGTTCTGACGGCCCTTCTGCTCGATGGTCCGATCGTTTAGATGCGGTCGATGGTGACGGATTCGAGGACGACGTCCTTTTTGGGGCGGTCCTGCGCGGCGGTGGGGACTTTGGATATTTTTTCGACGACGTCGTAGCCTTCGACAACCTCGCCGAAGATGGTGTGTTTGCCGGTGAGCCAGCTTGTGTCGGCCACGGTGATGAAGAACTGCGAGCCGTTGGTGTTGGGGCCGGCGTTGGCCATGGCCAGTTTGCCGGGTTGCTGGAAGCCGTGTTTGGAGCCGCGCGTCTCGTCGGCGAAGCGGTAGCCGGGGCCCCCCATGCCGGTGCCTTCGGGGTCGCCGCCCTGGATCATGAAGCTGGGGATGACGCGATGGAATACGGTGCCATCGTAGAGCTTCGCGCCCTTCTTGCTGCGGCTGTTCCACTCTTTGGTGCCTTCGGCGAGGCCAATGAAGTTGGCTACGGTCTGGGGGGCGTCCTTCTCGAAGAGTTCGCAGACGATGGTGCCTTCTGTGGTCTTGAAGGTGGCATAGGTGCCGGGCTTGGTTGGCATTTCGATGTTCTCCTTACGGGTTAGATGTGGATGCAGGCTTCGCGGTGTTCTTATTGCGGAGACGCGGAGGGGTGATGCTGCAACGTCGGCGCGGATGATGCGGCTGTTGGCGCTGGTGCCGGGGCAGTAGGTGTGGGCTCCGGAGGCATGGGCTGGCCGTCGCGCACGATGGTGATGCGGTTGATGACGACCGGAGTGAGCGGCTTATCGCGGTCGTCGCGTTCGACGCGAGCAATCGACGAGACGATCAGCACGGAGTGCGCGTCGCACTGGCCGAAGATGGTGTGCTTGCCGTTCAACTCAGGCACAGGGACTTCAGTGATGAAGAACTGCGAGCCGTTGGTGCCACCGCCGGTGGGGCCGGGGCCTGCGTTCGCCATCGCCAGGCGGCCGGGTACGTCGAAGGTAAGGTCGGGATCGATCTCGTCCTGAAAGAAGTAGCCGGGGTCGCCCATGCCGTTGCCTGCGGGGTCGCCGCCCTGGATCATGAAGCCGGGGATGACGCGGTGGAAGGTGGTGCCATTGTAGAGCGGCACGCCGTGCATCTTCTTCGAGGTGCGCGGGTCGATCCAGTCCTTGGTGCCCTCGGCGAGGCCGATGAAGTTGGCGACGGTGATGGGCGCCTGCTTGTCGTAGAGCTTGCAGGTGAGACGGCCCATCGAGGTGTCGATAACGGCTGTGGGGCCGGTGGGGACGACGGGCGGTTTCGCCTGCGGGGTGGCGCTGGGTGCGTCGGGAAGTGCGTCGGTCTGGGTGCTGGACTGCGTGCTGGTCGGCTGCGAGGTCTGCGCCGGCGCGTATGTGACGACGGCCAGTGCAAGTGCGAGATAGCGAAGCTTCATGCGGTGCGGGACTCCATAGAACAGGCTACCGTAGACGCGGGGTTGGAGCAATGCGAGGCCCCGACGTCTACGGTGTGGAGTCTTCGGAGGGTTTACCGGTACGCGACGATAAGGCTATTGGGGCCGATGGGCGACCCAGGCTCGACTCGGGTGAAGCCGGCATCCTTCGCCATGGTTTCAAGTTCCGCGAAGGTGTAAGCGTCTCCGGACGGAGTGGTGGCCAGCATCATCATGCTGAAGGCGGCGGCCATGGGCGGGCTGACGCGATCAGGATTGGGAACGAACTCGGCTATCGCGGCGCGGCCGCCGGGCTTGAGCGCGGCGTATACCTTGCGCATGAAGGTGGTGCAGGTGGGCGGGTCGAAGTGGTGCAGAAAGTTGGTGATGAGCGCGAGATCGTATCCGCTGCCGAAGTCGGTGTCGAAGGCGTTGCCGGGGAGCAGGTGATGGCGGTCGGCGACTCCCATCGCCTGCGCGTTCTGCGCGGCGACTTCGAGGACGTTCTTCCAATCGGAGGCGTAGATGTGGGCTGTGGGATTCTGCTTGGCCACGGAGATTCCGTAGATGCCGTGACCTGCGGCGATGTCGAGGACCTTCTGCACTTCTCCGCCCTTGCGGAGATCGGCGGCCATGAGCTGCGCGGGCATGAACATCATGGGCATCATGGATTTGGCAAACTTGACCCAGTCGGGGTTCTCGGGGTCCAGATTTCCATCGCCGAGTGCGGTGCCGCCTTTGCGCACGGCTTCGGTGAGCCGTCCGTGTGCTTCGCGGATGCGTGACGTGAGGAGGAAGTCAATGGCGCCGCCGAGGTATGCGGGCGACTGGCGGTTGAGGAACATGGCTGTGTCCGGCGCGAGACCGTAGGCCGTGCCTTGCTTGGTCAGGAAGCCGTGGATGGTCAGGAAATCACACAGGGTCCTTATTCCTCGCTCGGAGGCGCTGCAACGCTTTGCGATGGTTGCAGCGGTGGTGTTGCCATCGGCGATGGCGGTGAAGACGTCCAACTCAAGGGCAGTCTTCATGGCTTCGGTTTGCTCGTAGGCGTTGATGGCGGTGAAGAACCGCTCGGGCGTAGGCTGTTGCTGTATCGCTGCTGTACTCATGCGTTCCTCCAGGCAGATAAGAAGAGAGTTCCCAGTCTATGTGGATAACTGCCTTTTGTATCGCAGCTTGCGAAAGATTTTTATTTCGCTCGGATAGTCACGTCTTCGGTGTGGTCGGCGTCGGCCTGGACTTCGCGGAAGACGCGGAGGATGTTGCCGCCGAGCACCTTGCGGACATCGTCGGCGGAGTAGCCGCGCGCCATCAGGGCAGCGGTGACTTTGGGGAAGTCGGCTGCGGAGTCGATTTCGGCGGGCGGGACGGGGATGCCGTCGAAGTCGGTGCCGATGCCGACGTGGTCGATGCCGGCGACCTTGATCATGTGGTCGAAGTGGTCGATGAGCGAGTCAAACGGCGCGCGGCCGATCATGGCGGCGTACTTGCGGTCGACCTGGTCATCGACGAAGAAGGGGACCGGTAGGCCTTTGGCCTTGTACGGCGCTTCGGCCTCGTCGTACTCCTTCTGACGCTCGGGGCGGGAGGCGTTCCAGGCTTCGCGCCAGTGCTCGTCGATGAAGGCCGGGTAGAAGTTGACCATGACGACGCCGCCGTTTTTGGCCACGGCGCGGAGCATGTCGTCGGTCATGTTGCGGCCCGCGTGGGTCAGGGCGCGCGAGGAGGAGTGCGAGGCGATGATCGGGGCTTTCGTGGTGGCGATCGTGTCCCAGAAGGTCTTGTCGGAGACGTGCGAGATGTCCACCATCATGCCGAGACGGTTCATCTCCAGCACGACCTGTTTGCCGAATGGGGTGAGGCCGTTGTGGTGGTGGACCTTGGCATCGTCGATGTCGCCGGAGGAGTCGGCCCAGTCGTTGGTGTTCGACCAGGTGAGCGTCATGTAGCGCACGCCGAGGCGGTAGTAGTCGCGCAGCAGGCCGAGGGAGTTCTCGATGGAGTGACCGCCTTCGATGCCCATCAGGACGGCGAATTTGCCGTCTTTGTGCGCCTGGAGGATGTCGTCGGCGGAGACGCAGAGGCGGAGCTTGTCGGGGTGCTTGCGGACCTGTTCGAGCGTGCCGTCGATGAGTTCAAGCGTGCGGAAGGCGGCGCGGTCGCCGGGGTACTGGTCGGGATCGACCCAGATGGAGAAGAACTGCGCGTCCAGGTTGCCCTTTTGGGCCGAGTCGTAGTTCAACATGCCGCCGTCGAGCGGGTCGGTGAAGTCCCAGTGCTGGTCGACGAAGCGCTGCGGCGTGTCGGCGTGGGTATCGACGACGATGGCGGACTGGTGGACTTCTTCTGGGGTCATCTTCTTTCCTGAGGGGGTGCTTTGTGCGGCAAGGGTGCCCGTAAGTGCAAGCAGGGCAAGGGTGGGGGCAGCGGCGAGACGCGAATGCTTCATGGGCACCAGCTTTCGGAACACTTGTTTCATTCGGGAGAATTGTACCAAGGGCGGGATCAAAGGTTCTTCAGGATGTCTTCGCGGGAGACATGTTTGTGATCGCTGACCATGCGGAGTATGGCAGAGAGCGTTCCAGTTCGAAGAGGCTTGTGAGCGGGGATGGGTAGAGTCTGGCTGGCGTCTCAGTCCGCAGAATGATATGGCTGCCGGTCTGGTGTGTCTCTTTGTACCGCCAATGGCGAATGAGATGGTCGGCGAGCGCTCTGCCGTAGAGATCGCGCGGAATCTTCACGCGACGGCCAGCACCTGTTCGACGTGAAGGAAGAGACGAATGCGACCGGGGGGCGTTGAGTCGTGGAAGTATGCCTTGGTGGCGTCCATGACCATGTAGCAGAGTTCGTCCCAGGTGTCGCCCTGAGTTGCAATGGATTCGCCCACTGCGACCGCGACATAGCCGCCGTCCGGTTCCTGTGTGACGTTGAAGACTAACTCGTTCATGCCGTCAAGATTACACCACGATGCTTGCCGATTCACTTACCTGGCGAAGAGGTCTTTGACCTTCTGGACGAAGACGTCGCGGCCCATGTCGCTGATGGCTTCGGTGAGCGGCAGGCCTTTCGGGCAGGTCATGACGCAGTTCTGCGCGAAGCTGCATTCCTGGATGCCGCCGTCGCCACCCAGCGCGCGGAGGCGTTCTTCCTTGAGGACTGCGCCCGCGGGGTCGAGGTTGAAGAGCTTGGTCTGCGCGATGGTGGCCGCGCCGACGAAGTTGGTCACGTCGTTGAACTGCGGGCAGACCTCCATGCAGCAGCAGCAGCTAATGCAGTTCGAGAGCGGGTAACGCTGCTCCTGCACCTGCGGGAACTGGCGCGGGCCGGAGCCGAGGTCGTAGGTGCCGTCGATGGGCACCCACGCCTTGACCTTCTTGAGATTCTCGAAGAGGACGCTGCGGTCGACCGCGAGGTCGCGCACGATGGGGAACTTCGAGAGCGGCGCGAGTGTGATGGTCTGGTCCTTGTTCGGGCCGGTGAGCTTATCGACGAGCGCCGAGCAGGCCATCGCGGCCTTGCCGTTGATGAGCATCGCGCAGGAGCCGCAGATCTCTTCGAGGCAGTTCGAGTCGTAGGTGACGGGCGTGGTCTGCTTGCCGGTGACGTCCACGGGGTTGAGCGCGATCTCGCCGAGCAGCGAGGTGATGTTCATGCCCGGACGGTAGGGGACCTCGAACTTCTCGGTGGTGGCGGGTGCGTTCGGGTTGGCCTGGCGCTTGATCTCGACTTTGATGGTGCTTGGCATGGTTGGTTTGCCCTCAGAGGATGATAGGTCGGGCTTTCGGCCCTCGAATTCGATGGATCGCCTGCACATGGGGTTTCGCCCCATGCTGGTATCGAGCGCGCCCTTGGCGCTCGGGTTCCCTTGGATGGGCGGTCGCGGCTGCCGGTGAACACAAATCGAGCGGCTCCGCTCGGTGTCGGCGGAGTGTCGCCCCTTCGCCTCGCATGTTCGCTGCCCGGTTTAGTGGCGAGCGTTGTAGATGAACATGTAGCTGAGAAACGAGGCGTAGATCAGCGCAAGAATCAGATAGAAGACGTCTATGCCCGACATATCCGGTTAGACGGCGGGAATGGCGCTGAAGGCAACTTAGTCTATCCATCTTTTTTGCCTCCTTTCGTTCCTTTCGCGTTTGCGGCGACGGAAGCGAAATACAGGGATTCTTCGCTTCACTCAGAATGACGTTCGTTCTTGATGCGCTTTACGGCTAGGTAGCGGCGTCGTAGCGGCGCGGGCGCGGTTTGAGGTGGCTGATGTCCACGTCTTCGTATTCAAAGGCGGGGGCGTCGTTTTTGAAGCTGGCTTTGGTGGTCTTCAGGAACTTCTCGTCGTTGCGCTCGGGGAAGTCCGGCTTGTAGTGCGCGCCACGGCTCTCGTCGCGCAGGCGCGCGCCCTGCACGATGACTCGGCCGAGCTGGAGCATGTTCCAGAGCTGGCGCGTGAAGGCGAAGCTGGTGTTGGCCCACTGGCTCTTGTCCGAGAGATTGACGTTGCGGTAGCGGTCGAGCAGCTCGACGATCTTGGCATCGGCCTCTTCCAGTCCCTTGTTGTAGCGGATGATGGTCGCGTGCTTGGTCATGGTCTCGCCCAGCTCGCGCCATATCTTGAAGGGGTTCTCGGTGCCAGGATTGTTGAGGAGAATCTTGTTGAACTCGTTCTGGCGGGCAAGCTCGGCTGCCGCGCCTCCGTCGCCTTCCTGCGCGGGCAGGGACTTCGCGTACTGCATCGCGGCAGGGCCAGCGACGAAGCCTCCGTAGATGCAGGAGAGCAGCGAGTTCGCGCCCAGGCGGTTCGCGCCGTGGATGGAGCAGTCGGCCTCGCCCGCGGCGAAGACGCCGGGGATGTTGGTGCGCTGCTGGTTGTCCACCCAGAGGCCGCCCATGGTGTAGTGCATTCCGGGGAAGATCTTCATCGGCACCTTGCGCGGGTCGTCGCCGACGAACTTCTCGTAGATTTCAAGAATGCCTTCGAGTTTGTGCTGGCTTGCGGGCGGCAGGTGCGACACGTCGAGGTACACCATCGGCTGGCCGTCGATGCCCATGTGGTGCTCGTAGACGACCTTGAAGATGGCGCGGGTGGCCACGTCGCGCGGGACCAGGTTGCCGTACTTCGGATACCACTCTTCGAGGAAGTACCAGCGGTCGCCCTCGGGGATGGACTGCGCGGCGCGCTTGTCGTTCTTATCCTTCGGCACCCAGACGCGGCCGCCTTCGCCGCGTGCCGATTCAGACATGAGGCGAAGCTTGTCTTCGCCGGGGATGGCGGTGGGGTGGACCTGAATGAACTCGCCGTTGGCGTAGTAGGCGCCCTGCTGGTAGAGCGCCGACTGCGCGCTGCCGGTGCAGACGACCGAGTTGGTGCTCTTGCCGAAGATGGCCCCGTTGCCGCCGGTGCAGACGATGATGGCGTCGGCGGGGAAGGTGCGGGTCTCCATGGTGCGGAGGTCCATCGCGCAGATGCCGCGCGCGACGCCCTTCGAGTCGAGCACGGCGGAGAGGAACTCCCAGCCCTCGTACTTTTTGACCTTGCCCTCGGACTCGAAGCGGCGCACCTGCTCGTCGAGCGCGTAGAGAAGCTGCTGTCCGGTGGTGGCTCCCGCGAAGGCGGTGCGGTGGAAGAGTGTGCCGCCGAATCGCCGAAAATCTAAAAGACCTTCGGGCGTGCGGTTGAAGGGAACGCCCATGCGGTCGAGCAGGTCGATGATGGCCGGGCCCTGCTCGCACATCTGCTTGACGGGGGTCTGGTTGGCGAGGAAGTCGCCGCCGTAGATAGTGTCGTCGAAGTGCGCCCAGGCGCTGTCGCCTTCGCCCTTGAGGTTCTTGGCGGAGTTGATGCCGCCCTGCGCGCAGACGGAGTGCGAACGCTTGACCGGGACGATGGAGAAGAGATCGACCTTGCCGCCGGCTTCGGCGATCTTGATGACGGCGGAGAGTCCGGCGAGTCCGCCGCCTACTACGATGATTCTGGGGGTTGCTGCTGCCATTCTGTTTCCCTCAGGGGCTAAAGCCCCTTTCTAATCTGGCGCTGTACGGCATGGTTGAAGCCATGCCCTTAACAAAACTAATTTTGCGTGCCCGATGGATTTAGATCGACCGAGTCCGGCGGTTGTGCTGCGGGCGTTGCGATGCTCATCTGCACGGAGGGCATTACGTCATCTGGAGCAGGCGGGGCGGTGACGACGGCGTAGATGCTGGTGAGCCCCATCAGGCACAGGATGATGCCGCCGAGGGCGCAGACATAGCCGAACTTTTTGCGCGCCTTGTCGCCGGGCGTGATGCCCCACTTCGCGGCGAAGAGCCAAGTGCCGTAGGCGAAGTGCCATGTGGTGGCGATCATGGCGATGACGTAGACGACGAGAATCCACGGATTGCTAAGTTCGTGCTGGACCTTTGCGAAGGCCGCGCCGGGATGCTCCGGCAGGCTGACGCCCGAGAACCGCTGCGTCCAGACGTGGTAGACGATATAGAGCAGCGCGATGAGGCCGGTGACGCGCTGCGAGAGGTACATCCGGTTGCCTGCCCAGGGGTAGACGTTGACGTTGTTGCGTCCGCGCACCGCGATATAGACGCCGTAGAGCGCATGGTAGGCGAGCGGGATGAAGATGAGCGTCCACTCCAGCACGCGCACCAGCGGCAGCGAGTTCAGGAAGAGCACCTGTTTGGCGTAGGCGAGCGGGCCGTGGATGGTCTCGAAGTTCGAGATGATGTGCTCGATGAGGAACGCGCCGATGGGGACGATGCCGGTGAGCGAGTGCAACTTGCGCCAGAAGTAGGAGTTTCCCTCGCCGGCGCGGAGCGGTTGCACGCCACGCAGAGGCGGTGTCGCGGAGGGGGCTGGCGAGGCGGCGGTGGCCATGAGGACTCCTTGGTTCGGTCTGGATCGGGTGGTGCGGAAAAAGTGCAGCAGGCTGATTATTCCGCGCTGTCTGGCCAGCGTCAAGAAAAGCGACTTGTTTGTGCGATTAGCGACTAATTTGTGCGATATTGATCGCCGCACAGCAATTTGCATTTCCATTCCGTAGCGCAGCGGAGGAATCTGCTGTTTACTTCTCAATTCGCCTCAAATAAGGGAAATAAGGGCGGCGAGGGCGCGGCCGCGATGGCTGAAGGCCAGCTTGGTCTGGGCGTCGAGTTCGGCCATGGTCTTGTTTTGCTCCGGAAGATAAAAGAGCGGGTCGTAGCCGAAGCCGAGTGTTCCACGTGGAGCATTCAGGATTTCGCCCTCGACCGTGCCGTGCGCCGTGGCGATCATCTCGCCGCCGCGGGCCGCAGCGAGGACGCAGTGGTAGCGGGCCGTGTGGGGGCCGGGGATTTTGCTGAGAGCTTCGAGCAGGCAGAGGTTGTTCCGCTCGTCAGTGGTGGTATTGGGTGAGGCGGGGAAGTTGTTGTCTTCCGCGTAGCGGGCAGAACGGACGCCGGGCGCGCCGTCGAGCGCATCGACTTCGAGGCCCGAGTCATCGGCGAGGACGATCTTGCCGTGTGCATGCTTGGAATAGTAGATAGCCTTGAGGCGCGCGTTGCCCTCGAAGGTTGGTTCGTCTTCCGGCGGCGCAGGGATTTCTTTGAGGCCGGGAAGCGGTTCGATGGTGACGGCGTGATTCGCTGTGGCGGCAAAGTCGCGGAGTTTGCCGGGATTGGTGGTGGCGATGTAGAGGGTCATGGGTATGCGTTCATTGTGACATTCGGGCTCGGTGGGGGAACAGCAGATTCCTCCGCTGCGCTACGGAATGGAAATGCAAAAAGGCAACAGCAAATGCAACAGTAACGACAACAGCAGGTCCTCGCGCTTCGCGGAAGGATGACAGTTGGAGATGGAGGGGCGCAACTATTGCGTCAGGCGGAAGCGAACGAAGAGCGCGACTCCATAAGGATGTTCGCCGTAGGTCGAAACAAGCGCACGCGGAGTCGCGTAGCTGGTGAACTGCGCTCCCGGTGCGGCGAGGAGGTGCGGCCCGATTTTGAAGTCGCGGTCGTAGCCGAAGCTGTAGGCTGCGACGTGACCGATGGGGGATTCTTCAAAATCCGGCGGCAGTGCGGTGCCGGACTTGAGGAAGAGTTCCGAGGAGCGGCCCGCGTTTTCGATACGCGTCCAGACATAGTTGCGGGTGCGGAACTGGAGGAGCGATTCGAGCAGATAGCTGTTCTCTTTGCTGCCGTCGTGGAGCGACTTTGTGCGTCCCCAGAGCAGTGTGTTCGACCAGTTGCCCGTTGCTGGGGTGGACATATCCATGCCGGGCATCGAGGTGGTGTCGTGATGCGCGCCAAAGGGGCGGTTGTACATGATGGAGGCGGTCTGGCGCTGCTGATCTTCGCCGGGGTAAAGCCCTTCGGGGCTGACGATGTGAGCGATGGAGTATTGCGAGGTCCAGTTCGCAGACGGCGAGAAGGTGAGGCGAGAAGAGTAGCTGTCGATGGCGTGGCCGTTCGACGAAGGCTGGAATCCCCATCGCTGCTCGGAGGGTTCGCCGCCGTGGAAGCCGGACTCTTCAAAGCGCAGCCAGCGCCACGTGATGCCGCCGGTGAGCACGTTGAAGGCGATGTGGGTTGAGTCTTCCTGATGGTGGCCGAGCGCGGCGAGTGGATTTTCAGACGCGGAGATGCGGTGCGGGTAGGCGATGGGGCCGATGGCGGGATCGCCGATGGGTGCGGCGTAGAGGCTGAGCAGTGTGTGCTCGCTCAGCTTGATGTCGTAGAGCGCGCCGACCTCCATGAAGAAGTCGTGCGGGTGCTGACCGTCGATGATGGGCTTGCCGAAGGCGGTCTCGCCTTGCTGGAAGAGCAGTGGATATTGACGCGAGGTGACGGTGGCAGGTTCGAGCGAGAACATCGCACGCAGCGTGAGTTGGCCGTATTTGCCGTCGGAGCCAAATTTGCGCTGTGCCATCGGCATGATCCAGTTGGTCGAGAAGAGTTTGTCCGCGCCGCGCGGGCCGCTCTGCTGCGTGCCGGTGATGAAGGCGTTGCCGTGGAGCATCAGCATCCAAGCACCGTGCTGCAACATGAGCATGGGTGCGGGCGTCGAGGCAGGTTCCATGCTGGTGCCGGAGGTGGTGTGCTGAAGCTCTGCGTCGATGAGAGTTCGGGCAGGCTCCATCGTGTGCGTCGAGGCGGAGTGCGTGTCCATGCCGGGCATGGTCGTGTGTGTTTGCGCGTGCGTGAACTGTGGCGCAAGAAGCGCAAGTGCGAGCGGAAACGCGATGAAACTGCGAGGCATGACGGATAGTTCTCCTGACGGTGTGGAACGTCGTTGACTGCGCGCGGATGCGCAGCGATGGATTGACGATCAGGAGCGGTATCAGATGCGGAGGGCGATTCGAGGCGGATGCGGAGGTGCTTCGATGAGAGGAGTGGCGACGGACGTGAAGGTCTGCGGTGCGAGCGCGCGCAAGGGCATCGTGAATGAGAACGCCTGCGCAGGCTGATGAAAGTCTGTTGAAGCAACGACAGCCGGTGGATGGTGGCTGACGCTGCAGCAGGGAGGAGTCTGCCGGTTCATTGGCTGGTTGTGGGTGCAATGGTTGCACATCGCCTGCGGGTGTGCGGCGATGTGAAGACACGAGGCCGATGCTGCGAGAAACGTGATGAGGCAGACGGCGGTGATGCTTCGCACCATCGATGGCAGCAGCTTGAAATGCTTCGCGTTGGCGAAGGGCCTCATGCGGTCAGTATAAATCGCGCGAGGTCCCGCTGGCATTTGCGGCGGCGTTGCGAACAGCAGATTCCTTCCCCTTCGGCTTCGCTCAGGGTACGGAATGGAAATGCAAAATTGAGAGCGAATGGACGTGCGGAAAAAGGCGCGTCATCGTGAAGGTGGTGGGTGTCGTAAAAGGATGATGTCCACGCGACGGTTCTGCGCGCGGCCTGCCTCGGTCGTGTTTGAGGCCACGGGGTGGTATTCGGCGTAGCCTGCGGCGGCGACGTTCTCCGGGTCGATGTGGCCTCCAACGAGCAGCAGCCGCGCGATGGCCGTGGCGCGCGCGGTCGAAAGCTCCCAGTTGGTGGCGTATTGCAGAGTGTGGATGGGCACGTTGTCGGTGTGGCCTTCGATGCGCAGCGGGGCGTTGGGCAGCGTTGCGGCAAGGCTAGTGAGCATGGGGATGGACGCGGCGCGGACCTCGGCGGAGCCTGAGGCGAAGAATCCCGCTTCGTGAAGCGAGATGACAAGCCCCTCGGCGGTCATCTGCATGGTGACGCTGCCGGGCGGGATTCCGCCGGAGGCGACTTGGCGCGCCAGCATTTCGCTAAGGCGCTTCTCGATGTCCTCCATAGTTTCGCTGTGCTCCGTGGGTACGGGAAGCGAGACGGGCGCAACGTTGGTCGCGGCCCCTCCAGGCACCAGCGGCGGCGTCTTCGAGTGCGCCTCGAAGACACCAAGCGGACTGAAGGCCGACTGCATGGCCGAAGATAGTTGCGACTGCTTCTTTTTGTCGGCCTGGCTGGAGGCGAACAGAACGACGAAAAAGGCGAAGAGCAGCGTGATGAAGTCGGCATAGGAGACGAGCCATCGTTCGTGGTTGACGTGCTCCTGGTGCTTCTTTTTGCGGTTCATGCGGTGGCCTCCTCTGCTTTGGTCTCCTTGCTCTCGAAGAGGAACGTCCGCAGCTTGGTCTCGATCATGCGCGGATTCATCCCTTCAAGGATGGAGATGACGCCTTCGAGCATCATCTCTTTGATCAGATGCTGTTGGTGTGCGCGGATTTTGAGCTTGCCTGCCGCCGGAAGAAAGATGAGATTGGCGAAGGCCACGCCGTAGATCGTGGCGACGAAGGCGACGGCGATGCCGCGTCCGACTTCGGTGATGTTATCGAGATGCTGCATGACCTGGATGAGTCCGAGCACCGCGCCGATGATGCCAACGGTGGGCGAGTAGCCGCCCGCGGCCTCGAAGACCTGCGGAATTTTTTCTTCCATCTCGGATTTGTTGTCGAGCTCCATCTGCATGATCTTGCGGACCTCGTTGGGCTCGGTGCCGTCGATGGCGAGCATCAGGGCCTGGCGGAGAAAGGGATCTTCAACATTGGGCAGGTCCTGGTCGAGCGAGACGATGCCGCTCTTACGGGCCTTGTTGGCGAAGGCGACGATCTGTTTGAGAACGTCGTCCCCGTTGGATTTGCCGGAGAAGAAGATGCGGGCAAGCTGCTTGAGAGCAGCGAGAAAGATATTCATGGGGAATTGCAGCAGGACCGCGCCGATGGTTCCACCAATGACGATCAGAGCGGCGGTCGGCTGCGTAATCTGCGAGATGCTGCCGCCCTCCATCATCATGCCGGAGAGGATGCCGATGAGTGCGAGTGCGATGCCGCCGATGCTGGCAATGTCCATGAGGGCCCCTTTCGCTGGGTAAGGTTACTTCTGTGCCTGCCGCTTTGGGTCGTGCAGGAGTTTGTCCAGATCGCCCGCGGCCCTGGCGACGAGCGCAGACGCTGCCTCGGGCCATGCCGCGCGCAGAACAGAGGCGCGATACTCGAGCGTGCGCGCGGAGACTTCGTGGCATGGCTCCAGCACCACGAGCTTTTCTCCGGTAATCAGCGTGAGCATCGTGTCGGGCGCGGCTTCCGCATATTTAATGAGGTCACAGTTGACGGTCAGCCGGCTGCCGTTAAGGCGGGTGAGTTGAATCATGCAGGCGGTTCCTCCCATGTACTTCATCGGCAGCGGCGGCCGGGTCAATAGAGGTGCGCGATGTCGCGGACCGGCAGAAACGCGCCTAAAGTCGTATGGCTGCGCGCCGATGAGGTGGAACAACGCGGAGCCTGCAGCACGGTGGACCGGACATTCGAGCGTCAGCAGCGAGCGTCGAAGGAACGGAGAAACACCCGGGGCTGGCGGCGCGGTAACTCAAATCGAGCACTACAGGAGCGTTTCCTTATGTCCTTGGGCATTCTCACAAACGTTGCGGCAACGTATGCCGAAAACAACCTGAACCAGACGCAGAGCAGTCTACAGAACGTCCTCCAGCAGCTCTCGTCGGGTTCGCGCATTAACAGCGGCGCGGACGATGCTGCCGGCCTTTCCATCGCGGACGGTCTCCACGCCAACCAGGCGGCACTGAACCAGTCCGCGCAGAACGCGCAGAACGGCGTCGGGCTGCTCCAGACCGCTGATGGTGCGTTGTCGCAGGTGACGAACCTGCTGGACCGCGCTGTCACGCTGGCAACCGAGGCCTCCAACGGCGGCCTGACCGCTGCTCAATCCACCGCGGCCGACACCGAGTTCCAGAGCATCCTGACGGAGATCGGCAACATCGGCACGACGACCAACTACAACAGCACCGCCGTCTTCTCCGCTACAGCAACGGACTTTGTGGTCAGCGACGGCACCGCGGCGGGAACCACGACGATTGCTGCGACCGTCGGCGCCCTCACTACAGCCAACGTGGGCGCGGGCACTGGCGTGGACTTGTCGGCGCAGGTGCTCACCTCGCAGGCAGCCGCGCAGACGGCCATGGGCAAGATCACCACCGCCATCGCGGACGTTGCTGCGCAGCGCGGCGCGATTGGCGCAAACATCAACCAGTTGAATGCGGCCGCCAACGTGGCCAGCTCTGAGTCCGTGAACCTGTCGGCGGCTGAGAGCGTGATCAAATCGACCAACTACGGTCAGGCGACCAGCGATCTGGCGAAGTACCAGGTGCTGAACCAGACCGGCATCAGCGCCCTTGCGCAGGCCAACAGCGTTGCGCAGGAGGTCCTGAAGCTGCTCCAGTAGTTTGCTCACCAACGAGCGGCGGCCTGGCTGTATGAGGCCGGTCGCCGCTCGTTCATTTGCCGAAAGGCATTAAACCTCTCTCATGCTTCATGCGCCACGACGGCATGGTTCTTGCTTGCTGTCGGTCGAAGATCTGGAAGGTGAAATGGGAACAGTAGGACTTAACTTTGGTGCGGCGGCCAGCGGCCAGGGATTCGATGTGGCCACCACGGTCTCGCAGATACAAGCGTCGGAGCAGGCAATCGAGACTCCGTGGAAGAACCAGCTCACCGCGTTGCAGTCGCAGGACACTGTGCTGACATCGCTGGGCACGGACCTTTCAACGCTGACAACGAGCCTGCAATCATTGACGGACTTCGAAGGGGCATTCGCAGCCAAGCAAGGCTCCAGCTCCAACACCGATCTCTTGAGCCTGACCTCGGCCAGCGCGACTGCATCGGCAGGCAGCCACACGATCGTCATCAATTCACTGGCGCAGACCTCCTCCGTTGTAACAACTGCGATCTCGAACGCAAGCGATACGCTCTCCGGTACGGTGACGATCCAGGGGCACACGTTCAATGTGGACAGTGCCGACAACGACAACACGCTGTCATCGCTCTCCTCCACAATTAATGCGGCTGGCATTGGCGTGAGCGCTAGTGTCCTGACCGATAGCTCCGGCTCGCGTCTTTCCATTGTCAGCAACACCAGCGGTGCGGCGGGCCAGTTGACGGTGACGAGTTCGCTCTCCGGCGCTTCGTCCGGCACCATCACATTTCAAACCGGAGAGAACGGACAGGATGCAAGCCTGACCGTCGATGGTGTGTCGATTACAAGCTCGTCGAATACAGTGACGAACGCCATTCCGGGCGTCACCTTTCAACTTCTCTCGTCTGCCCCTTCGACCCCCGTGCAGGTGGAGATCACCAACGACACAACAGCCGTAGGCACAGCCATCAACTCCTTCATCACCGCCTACAACGCGGTTGTCAAAGACATCAACACGCAGGAAGGGAAGGACGCGAGCGGCAATCCGGAGCCGCTCTACGGAAGCCCGACGCTGGCGCAGATTCAGGGTCAGCTCACGGGGGCGCTCTTTTCGGGCGCGGCCAGCGGCTCGATCAACAACATCACGCAACTGGGAATCAGCATGAACAACGATGGCACGCTGACCCTGAATGCGGACACGCTGAACTCGGCCTTGAACTCCAGCTTTTCCGATGTCACTGGTTTTTTGCAAAACGCTGGCAGCTTCGGCCAGACGATGGCCAGCGCGCTGAACAATCTGGGGACACAGGCGCCGAACGGCGCGGTCTATCTGGCGCAACAGCAGAACGCAACGCAGGAGTCGTCTCTCAAAACCGACATCAGCAACGAGGATGCCTTGCTCGCCACGCAGAAGGACCAGCTCACCGCGGAGTTGAATACGGCCAATGAGATTCTGCAATCGATTCCGAGTCAGCTCAACGAAGTCAATGAGATGTATAGCGCCATCACGGGCTACAACACAGGAAAAGGGTAAACGATGAGCGAAATGGACTATCAGCAGCAGGCGTTGGCCGGGGCCACGGGCGTCGAGATGGTGGTGGCGCTTTACGATGCGTGCATCCGGTCTCTGTACCGGGCCATGCAGTGCGTCGAGGAGGCCGATGTGCATGGCCGCCGCGTCGCGGTGAAGAAGGTGCTCGACATCCTCATGTACCTGCAGGCGAGGCTGCGTCCGGACGTAGGCGGCAGCGCAGCTACCGCGCTATCGGAGTTCTACGCGGCCATGTTCACGCTCACGCTGGAGGCTTCGCACGTCGAGTCGGTCGAACAGTTTCAGGAGATCATTGCGTACGTGCGCAACGTGCGCGATGCCTGGGTGGTTGTGGCACGCGATCCCGAAGCAGGCCGCGTGTTGCCGCGCGAACTGCGCACGCGAGAGGAGAAATTTGTTCCCGCAGTGGTCGCGCGGGAAGCTGTCGAAGCCGGGAGTGCGTCGCGCTGGACCGCATAGAGCGTGGAGTGAACCAGACTCTGTAGCCGGCATGGAAAAGCAGATTCCTCCGCTTCGCTACGGAATGGAAATGCAAAAGAATGAAGCCGCGTCGGTTTCAGGCGGTGACGGAGATCTCTTCTTCGAGGCGCTGCTTTTCAAACAGGCTGGTGTAGTAGCCGTTGCGTGCAAGCAGTTCGTCATGCGTGCCCAACTCTGCGATGCGTCCGTTGACGAGCACCGCGATGCGGTCTGCGTTGCGTGCGGTCGAGATGCGGTGCGAGATGAAGATCGTCGTGCGTCCTTGCATCTGTTTGCGCAGGCCGCCAAGGATGCGCTCTTCGGTATAGGTGTCCACACTCGCCAGTGAGTCGTCGAGAACCAGAATGCGCGGGTCGCGGAGGATGGCGCGAGCAATGGCGGTGCGTTGCTTCTGTCCGCCGGAGAGTGTGACGCCGCGCTCACCGACCATCGTCTCGAAGCCGCGCGGGAAATCGAGGATCTCTGTAGCAATGTGCGCGGTTGCGGCCGCCTCCTCGACCTGTTCCGGCGTCGCGGCAGGCGTGCCGAAAGCGATGTTCTGCCGGATGGTCTCGGAGAAGAGAAAAGTTTCCTGCGGGACGAAGCCGATGTTCCTGCGCAACGCTTCGAGCTTGAAGTTGCCAACCGGCTGTCCGTCGATGAGGACCTGGCCGGGCGCGGCGTCGTGCAGTCGCGGAATGAGATTGACCAGCGTCGATTTCCCCGAGCCGGTCGGGCCGACGATCGCAAGGCTGGATCCGGCGGGAATGGTCAGATTGATATTTTTCAGAACCGGCGGAGCGCCGGGATAGGCGAAGGTGAGGTTGCGGAACTCAACCTCGCCCACAACGGGCGTGTCGGTTGCGTTGGGAGCGTCGGCGATGTCGGGCCTCTGCTTCAAAAGCTCGTCGATGCGGACGAGCGATGCGGTGCCGCGCTGGAAGAGGTTGACGACCCAGCCGATGGCGATCATGGGCCACGTCAGTTGCACCATGTAGACGTTGTAAGCGGTGAACTGGCCGACGGTGATGCGGCCCGCGATGACCTCGCGACCGCCGACGAAGAGCGTAATCATCAGCGAAAGGCCAAGGACGAACTCGAGCGTCGGCCACAGCATCGCCATCAGGCGAACCAGCAGCAGGCTGCGGCGGATGTACTCCTGATTGGCCTTCTCGAACGAGGCTATCTCGGCGTCTTCCTGCGCGAAGGCGCGGACGAGCCGCGCGCCGGAGAAGTTCTCCTGCGCCATGGCGGAGATGTCGGAGAACATGGCCTGGATGCGCTCGAAACGCCGATGAATCCGCGCGCCGAAGTACTGTACCAGCACCGAAGCAATGGGCAGCGGCACGAAGGCGCACAGCGTGAGCTTTGGGCTGATGCGCATCATAAATGGCAGCGCGGCGGCGGTGAAGATCAGCGTGTTCGCGCTGTACATGATGGCTGGGCCGAGCAGTTGGCGGACGGCGTTCAGGTCGTTGGTGGTGCGCGCCATGATGTCGCCGGTGCGGTGCGTGTGGTAGTAGCCGGCAGACTGGCGTTCGAGATTCTGGAAGAGGTCGTTGCGGATGTCGTATTCAATCTCGCGCGAGGCCCCGATGATGATCCAGCGCGTGAGATAGAGAAAGACGGCGCAGAGCACGGCGATGCCGACGAGCAGCAGCGCGTGGTGCAGAATCTTCTCCCGCGTCAGGCCGTGCTTCATGTCATCGACGGCGTGGCCGATGATGAGAGGAATCAGAATCTTGAGCGCGTTATACAGCGCGACTGACACCCCGCCCCAGGCGAGACTCTTCCAGTAACGCCTGAGGTAAGGAGCGAGCGGTTTGAGTTTTTGAAACATCCGATAGTTAACTCTTCTTTGTCCTCAATTTAGACGCGATTACTTCGACTCGGGATTCGGAGGAGTTTTCGGCTGTGCGGCAGGCGTCTCCGGCTTCGCCTCGGTCGCGGGCTGGGCAGACTCTGCCGGCTTCGCTTCCGGCTCGGCAGGCTTCGCGGGAGCAGCCTCCGGCTTTGGCTCAGGCGGGGTGTCAGACTGGGCGACGAGTTCGACATCGAAGATCAGGTTGGCCTTCGCGGGCATCCGTGGCGGGTCGCCCAGCTCTCCATAAGCAAGCTGGTAGGGGACGAAGAGACGGCGCTTGCCGCCGACGTGCATTCCCTCAAAGCCAGTGTCCCACCCAACGATGACGCGACGTGCGCCGCAGGGAAAGACGATAGGCTCGCCGCCCGGGTGGTCGAACGACGAGTCGAACTTCGTGCCGTCGGGGAACCATCCCGTGTAGTGGACGGTGTACCACTTGTGCGTCTCGGCCAGCGGGCCCTTGCCGATCCGGATGTCGATGTACTTCAGCGCATAGAGCGTCTTTGGGATGCCCGGGACGTGCGGGATGGCGGAGACTTTGGCGGATGTTCTGGCGGTTGCGGCGTGGTGGGTCGTTGTCGCGTGATGAACGGCCGGTTTCGAGGTCTGGGCGGTTGCGGCAGTGGCTGCCAGGAGCGCAAGGGAACAGAGCTTAAAGGTCATCGTGGTTTCAGTTTAGGACGAGTTGACGGTTTGTGGCGCCCGCTCTTGGCTGAAGCGGCAATTTCTAACCAGAGCAGCCGGTGCGATATGATTTTTTCGGTGTGCTAATTCGGAAAAATCGATTGTCTGAAGTTTTAAGGAGAAAGCAATGCGCATTGGTATGTTGACTGGAGGCGGGGACTGTCCCGGTTTGAACGCTGTGATTCGTGCGGCGGTCCGCAAGGGAATCCTTCACTATGGAGACGAATTCGTCGGATTTCTGGAAGGTTGGCGTGGCGTGATCGAGAACAAAACCATGCCGCTGAACCTGGAGACAACCTCGGGAATTCTGCAAAGGGGCGGAACCATCCTCAAGTCTTCGCGGACGAACGTGAAGAAGGTCCCGGGCGGATTCGAGAAGTGCCTGGAGTCAATCAAGGCCAACAAACTGGACGCGCTGATCGCGCTCGGCGGCGATGATACGCAGTCGATTACGCTGGCGCTGGGCGAGCAAGGTGTGAAGTGCGTCGGCGTGCCCAAGACCATCGACAACGACCTCAGCGGCACTGATGTCTGCTTCGGCTTTGATACCGCGGTGAGCATCGCCACCGAAGCCGTGGATCGTCTGCACTCGACCGCTGAGTCGCACAACCGCATTCTGGTATGCGAGGTCATGGGCCGCGATGCGGGCTGGATTGCGATCACGGCAGGGTTGGCCGGTGGAGCAGACGTGATTCTGGTGCCGGAGGTGCCGATCGACATCGAAGAGGCCTGCCGCCTGATCAAGTACCGCTGGGAGCATGGCAAGAAGTTCTCCATCGTGGTCGTCGCCGAAGGCGCGAAGTTCCCCGAAGGCGAGCTGGCCACGCACGACCAGAGCGTGGACTCGTTCGGACACGTCCGGCTGGCCGGTATCGGTCAGGCGGTGGCCGAGGCCATCGAAAAGCGCACGGGTTACGAGACCCGCAGCGTGAACCTGGGCCACACGCAGCGCGGCGGCACGCCGACAGCCTATGACCGGATGCTGGCGACCCGCTACGGCACGGCTGCCATCGACCTGGTCCACGCCGGGAAGTTCAACCGGCTGGTCGTGCTCAAGGGCACGCAGATCTCGGACATCCCACTGGCCGACGCGATTGCCAAGACCCGCACCGTAGGCGAAGACCTGCTGAATGTAATGAAGGGCTTGCAGCCTCCTCGTTAGCTTATAGTTAACAAAGGAGATTTTTTGTTGCCTCGTCCCCCGGAAGGGGGTACAAAGATGGTGCCGGGGAGGGTTTCCTCCGGCACCGTTTTTGGTTTAAAGTGGTGGCTCAGGGAGGCTTTACGATGGCTGTCGCGGTACAGATGATCGTGCGCGAAGTGATGGACATCCGGCAGGCGTCCGAGTACCTGGGCATCAGCGGAGACACGCTCTACCGGTATGCCTCCGAAGGCTTCATCCCTGCGTTCAAGCTGGGCAACCGCTGGCGGTTCAAGAAGTCTTTGCTGGACGCCTGGATGGATGAGAAGTCCGGCGTGCGGCCAGCCGCCCCGGTCGCGGTGATGCCGAAGCAGAAAAAGCCTGTCGCGCGGGCACGCTAATCCGAATCCTTACTAGTTGTCATCCTTCGCCGCAGGCGGAGGATCTGCGTTTGTTCTCGTGTCTTCAAGCCACGCTGGGCTGAAGCGTCAGCAGGGTAATCTCCGGCGGGCAGTTCAGGCGAAATGGCAAGCCCACCGTCCCGATGCCGCGATTGACGTAGAGCTGCATTCGTTCAAAGCGGAAGTACCCTTCGACATATTTTTCGCCCATCGGCGGCAGGACGAGCGCGCCGACGAATGGCAGGCGGATCTGGCCTCCGTGGGAGTGGCCGCTAAGCATCAGGTCGATCAGTGGAAAGCGCGGATGCTGGACAACTTTGTCTGCATAATCAGGCTCGTGCGCCATCAGGATGACGGGTGCCCCGGGCGCGTCGGGAACGGCGAGATCGAGGTCCGGATGCCGGGTGCCGGGGTCGTCCACGCCGGCCAGCCACAGCCGCTCGCTGCCACGCTCGATGGCAACATGCTGGTTGACCAGGACAGGCGTGCCATGCGCGGTCAGCGCCTCGATGACCAGCGGCGCGCTGACGGTAACGTCGTGGTTGCCCAGGCAGGCGTAGCGCAAGGGCGCATTCAGGGTGCTGACAATCTCGGCGCAGCGGTAAGCAGCGTTGCGCGCGGCGAACATGGAGTACACGCCGCGGGTGACGAAGTCTCCGGTAAGCAGGGCCAGGTCGGGTTTCAGCGCGTTGACCTGGCCAACGATGCGCTCCAGAAAATACGGCTCGGTGTACTCGTCCAGGTGGATGTCGCTGATCTGGGCAACGGTGTAGCCGTGAAAGGCCACAGGCAGGTTGTCGATTGCGATCGTGCGGCGAACAATGTCGATCTCATGGCGGCCCACTTCGCCGGAGTAAAGCGCGAGCCCCGCAGCGGCGGCCCCTGAGCCAATGAGAAAGCGGCGCCGGGAGACACTCAACGTCCGGCCAGGTGAAGAATCAGACATAAACCATGATACCGGCTCCGACAGTGCCGTCGCCAGAACGAAGCACGCGCCGGTTTCGGTAGAATCGGAAGCGATGAGTTTTCCTGATCGTAAGAAGAAGGCGGCAGCCGGAGCGAAGGCTGCCGGGGTGAATGCCCTGCTGGTGACGCACCTGCCGGATGTGCGCTACCTGTGCGGGTTTACCGGCTCGAACGCGGCGCTGGTGCTGGCCGGGAGCCGAGCGGTGCTCTTCACCGACGGCCGCTACACGGCCCAGGCAAAAGCCGAGGCCCGGGGCACCCGCGTGGTCATTGCCAAGAAGCCTGCCGTCACGGCCGCCTGCGAGTGGCTGGAAGCGGCAAAGGTGCGCCGCTGCGGGTTCGACGCCGCGCATACCACCGTCGCGGCACTCGACGGAATGCGCAAAGCAGTCTCCGGCAAAGTGCGGCGCGGGATGTTTCAGCCGACAGAACCGCTGGTCGCAGCGATGCGCGAGGTAAAAGACGCCGAAGAGATCGCGCGCATCAGGAAGGCCGCTGCTCTGGGTTGCAGCCTGTTCGACGGAATGCTCGAATTTCTGGATCCCGGCATGACTGAGATGGCGGTGGCTGCCGAGCTGGAGCACCGCGCGCGGCTTGCCGGGGCAGAGGCCATGTCGTTCGAGACCATTGTGGCCAGCGGCCTGCGCTCCTCCATGCCGCACGGTCACGCGACCATGACGAAGCTGCCCAAAAGCGGATTCCTCACGCTGGATTTCGGAGTCGTGCTCGCAGGCTACATGAGCGACATGACCCGCACCGTCCATCTGGGCAAGGCGCGAGCGGGCGAGCGGGAAGTGTATGATTCGGTTCTGGAAGCGCAGGAGGCGGCCGTGGCCAAGGTGGCCCCGGGCGTCGTCACGGCGGAGATTGATGAGGCCGCGCGCAGCGTGCTGCGGCGGGCGAAGCTGGCGAAGTACTTCAGCCACTCGACCGGCCACGGCGTTGGACTGGAAATTCACGAGGGGCCGCGCCTCGCGGCGAAGCAGACGCAGAAGCTCGAAGAGGGAATGGTCATCACCATTGAACCGGGGGTCTACCTGCCGGGCAGGTTCGGAGTTCGGATCGAGGACATGGTTCTGGTAACTTCAAAGGGCGGCGAGGTTTTGACGCCAAGCGTAAAGGCATGGATTGAGTTGTAGCCAAAAAGTGCCGCAACAGGCACGGGAGAGATGATGGACGCGAAAAAACTGGATGAGCTGCGCGAACTGGTCGAATTTTTGAAGGCGAACGGCATCGCCGAATTCGACATGGACCAGGACGACCTGAAGGTCAGGATCAAGTTTGCGGGCGCGGCTGGGGCGAGCGGAATCGACATGGGGCAACTGGGCCGCGGGATGGGCTTGTCCCCGGCGGCGGGCGTGGTCGCCCATGCGGCTCCGGCAGCCCCTGAAGAGGCGTTGCACGAGGTGAAGTCGCCGATTGTAGGCACGTTCTACGAGTCGCCTTCGCCCGGCGCGCCGCCGTTTGTGAAGATCGGCGACCAGGTCGAGGCGGGCCAGGTGCTCTGCATCGTCGAGGCCATGAAGCTGATGAATGAGATCGAGGCCGACGTCGCCGGCGAGGTGGTCAAGCGGATTGCCACCAGCGGGCAGCCCGTCGAGTACGGGCAGCCGCTGTTTGCCATCAGGCCGAGGTAAGTTCTCAGTTCTCCGTTTTCCGTTCTCAGTCTGAAATTTGGAGCCACATGTTTCGTAAGGTATTGATTGCAAATCGTGGGGAGATTGCGCTGCGCGTGATTTCGGCGTGCAAGGAGATGGGCATCCGCACGGTTGCGGTGTATAGCGAGGCGGACCGCAACTCGCTGCATGTGCGGTTTGCCGATGAGGCCATCTGCATCGGCCCGCCAAAGTCGGCGGACAGCTATCTGAACGTGCCCGCCGTCATCTCGGCTGCCGAGATCGCCGACGTGGACGCGATCCATCCCGGCTACGGCCTGCTGAGCGAGAACGCAAACTTTGCCGAGGTCTGCCGCGCGTCGAACATCAAGTTCATCGGGCCGCCGCCCGAGGTCACGCGCATGATGGGCGAAAAGTCCACCGCGCGCCAGACGATGAAGAAGGCGAAGGTGCCCATCCTGCCCGGCTCCGACGGCGTGATCGCCGACGAAAACGAGGCGCTGGACTGGGCGAAGAGCGTCGGCTATCCCGTAATTTTGAAGGCCGTCGCGGGCGGCGGCGGACGCGGGATGCGCATCGTCCGCAGCGCGGAGGAGTTGCCCTCCATGTACCAGCAGGCCTCGACCGAAGCCGCGAACGCCTTCGGCAACGGCGACATGTACATGGAGAAGTTCATCGAGCGGCCCCGCCACATCGAGTTTCAGGTGCTGGCAGACGAGCACGGCAACGTGATGAGCCTGGGCGAGCGCGAGTGCTCCATCCAGCGCCGCCACCAGAAGCTGATCGAAGAGGCGCCGAGCCTGATGGTGACGCCGAAGCTGCGCGAAGAGCTTGGCAAGACCATCAAGCGGGCGCTCGAAAACATCGGCTACTGGAACGCCGGAACCATCGAGTTCCTGATGGACGAGGACGGCAAGATCTACTTCATCGAGATGAATACGCGCATTCAGGTCGAGCACTGCGTCACCGAGATGGTCACGGGCATCGACCTGGTGAAAGCGCAGTTGCGCATCGCCGCCGGAGAAAAACTGACCTCGATCATCACCAAGCCGGTCGAGATTCGCGGCCACGCCATCGAGTGCCGCATCAACGCCGAGCATCCGGAAAAATTCACGCCGAGCGCGGGAAAAATTACAGCGTTCAACGTTCCGGGCGGCAACGGCGTGCGCGTGGACACGGCGCAGTACTCCGAAGGCGTCGTGCCGCCGTACTACGACTCGATGATTGCCAAGCTCATCTGCCACGGCGCCGACCGCACCGAGGCGATGGACAAGATGCAGCGGGCACTCTCGCAGTTCATCATTCAGGGAATCCATACATCGATTCCGCTGCACCAGCGCATCTTCGCCGATGAGGACTTTCGCGCCGGAAAGTTCGACACCAAGTTCATGGAGCGGTTTCTGGAGCGACAGAGGAGCGAGTCGGCGAGCTAGAGCCGTTCTCTCTTAGGCGCAGGGCACTTTGTTTGTCATTCCCGAAGGGAATCTGCGTTTTGTTTCAAATGCCACAGTCACATCTGGAGGAGAACCGCTTTCACGGGTCAGTGCATGATTCCAAAACTCTACCCGATTGTGGACGCAGGCGTACTCGCTTCGCATGGGGTCGCAGTCGCCGACTTTGCGCGCGAGCTGCGGGCGGCTGGGGTGACGCTCGTTCAGTACCGCGATAAGGATGGTTCTCCGCATCAAGTTCTCCGCGCGGCGGCGGCCATACGCGAAGCGTTCACCGACGCAGACTGCCGGTTGATCCTGAACGACCGCGCTGACCTGGCGGTGCTCGCCGCGTGGGACGGCGTTCACGTCGGACAGGATGATCTCTCGCCTGAAGATGCGCGGCGCGTCGTCGGGCCCGCACGCTGGGTCGGCACCTCCACTCACACGGACGAGCAGGTGCGGCTGGCCAATCTCACCAGCGCCGACTACGTGGCCGTCGGGCCGGTTTTTGCCACGGGCACCAAGCTGGACGCCGAACCGGCAATCGGTCTCGAAGGCGTGCGCCGCGCCCGCGCGCTGACGGCGAAACCCATCGTGGCCATCGGCGGAATCACGCGGGCCAATGCGCGGAGCGTCATCGAGGCCGGGGCGGATTCCGTGGCGGTCATCGGCGGCTTGTTTGCCGCAGGGGAGACCGTCCGGAACGTCGCTGAAGACTTTCTCGCAATTTTCCGGTAGAACAGACGAGGCACAATTTTGGGGCCGATCGGCTTTGTTGCCCGGATGCGGGAAAAGCAGATTCCTCCGCTACGCTGCGGAACGGAAATGCAGAACTGAGGAATATACCGGATGTCGAAGCTGCTGGCAACGAAGCCAATCGAATCAATCATGAACGAAGCTGCCGAGACGGGCAGCACAACGCTGAGACGCTCGCTGGGCGCGACTAACCTGATTGCGCTGGGCATCGGCGCGATCATCGGCACAGGCATCTTCGTGCTGACCGGCCCAGCGGCGGCTCGGTACGCCGGGCCGGGAGTGGTCTACTGCTTCATTCTCGCGGCGGTTGGCTGCGTATTCGCAGGGCTTTGCTATGCGGAGTTCGCGGCGATGATCCCCATTGCCGGCTCCGCCTACACCTACGGCTACGCCACGCTGGGCGAGATCTTCGCCTGGATCATCGGCTGGGACCTGGTGCTGGAGTATGCGTTCGGCGCAGCCACGGTCTGCTCCGGGTGGAGCGGCTACGTCCTGAGCCTCGGACAGGACTTCGGCCTGCGGCTGCCGCCGGAGCTGGCCGGAACCCCGGGTTCGACGTTTGTGCTGTGGCAGGGGCACTGGGAGTTTCTCGGGCGCGTCTCCGGCAAATTGATGGAGCTGCACATCGACCCGGCTACGCTGCCGCAGCGCCACGGGGTCTTCAACCTGATTGCGTTTCTCGGGATCATGGCCGTGACGGCGATCCTGATCGTCGGTATCAAGGAGTCGGCGAACTTCAACAGCTTCATCGTTGTCGTGAAGGTCATCGTGCTGCTGATCTTTCTGTACATCGGCGGCAGGATGCTGCTTCACCATCCAGAACTTCCGAGCATCAACTGGCACCCGTTTGCCTGCAAATACAGGGA
>Ga0207640_10000219_pt1 | contig 40135 bp, 36 predicted proteins | sample KBSCornC42_FD_184300 | JGI IMG/M metagenome (GOLD analysis project Ga0207640, IMG submission 184300) | Corn rhizosphere microbial communities from Kellogg Biological Station, Michigan, USA - KBS Corn C4-2 (SPAdes) (version 2) | ecosystem: Host-associated > Plants > Roots > Rhizosphere > Soil ... | reverse complement strand
GACTCGGGCCGGTTCGAACACCACCCTCACCAGCTTCCTTCAGGTGGAGCTCGCGAACGCCCAGCAGACGGCGCAAAGCAGCCGTGAAAAATCCGACACGAACCTTCGTTGGCTTGGCTTCCCACTCGCGGGTGTCCCGGATCTGTTCATGCGCTTACTGTTTGCGCGCGAAGCACCCCACGTTGACTCCGGCATAGAAAGGCCAACCTGTAAACATCCCATACTCCTCAGAGACATCCTTTATCACGTCGAGCCGATCTGCGGCAGTTAGAAGATCCATAAAGCGGCCATAGTCGCTCATTGCCTTCCTTTCCTGACAAAGAGTGAAAAATCGAACCAATTGGAGGCCCACTCGCTCGAGCATAGCGATGGCGGACAGCGGATTAAAAAAATGGAGATGGCTCGGCCACACGCTATCATGCAAATCCACGGTCGTGGGCTCAGCACGCAATACAGGAAAGTTGGGCTGCGTGATGTAGACAATGCCTCCGCGCTTTACCTTCGCAACCTGCGTCTCAATCGTCCCCAAAGGATCCGGCAGATGCTCCAAAACGTGCGAGTAACGCAGTACGTCCAAGCTTTCATCCGGGATATCCTGGAGGAAGTCTTCCGGAGTCGTCATCTCTATACCCCATTGCCTGCCCAGCTCGTGCGTTTCTGACGACAGGTCCACGCCAATACGCCTAGAGGATTCCTCTGCTGCTTCTCTCAAAAACACTGGAATAGAGCAGCCCACGTCGGCGATGGCGATCGGCCCGTCAGCCAAGTCGCGCAATTCTTTCGCGTGACTTCGATAATAAGCCGCTTGGCTTTCCTGCAAGTCTTCCTGGAGATGAACACTCGTATAGTCAGCCGCATAATAATCCAGCAACTCGCGCTCGGTTGGAGTTTGCGCGAACCAAATGTGGCGGCAGTCTTCGCAGATGAGGAGGGTCCGTGCTTCCTTAACCGTAAAGGGAAGCGAGCTATTTTGGTCGCAAATAGGACAGCGCATCCATCCAGCTAAATCCGCGATTGACGCTAGGCAAGTTTGCCAAAGTCGTGAAGCGGCGCTCACTCTTCAATTTGCCAGCCGCCGCGGCGATGTCGATCAGGCAAGCTGGCTAGACGGTCTACAGGGTCGACCGCATCCTCAGGGCAATCCCCCAAGATGCAGAGGTGATTAGCGACGACGGCATGCCGACGCTCATCTCGTCAACCGCAACTCTCTCATACTTGAACCGGCGATCGCGATTTCCCCCGTTTCGCTCAGGGATCGAACCTCGCACGTGACCGTCCCGCCCGACGATGTCGCAAATGGTATGGTTGAACAACTGTGATGCTGGAGCTGAGAAAATTCGGCTTGGAAATAGGCAATAATCTGCTTATCCGGCCCAATACAACTAAGTTCACCAATACCGGATCCAGAATAAGATAGATCAAAGGTGGCAACGTAATAGCCGGTTTCCACCGGCAAAATACCACCTCCGACCGATTTACTAGGACCAAGATCGAACTCCAAACCTCTTTCTCTCGGAACACACACCACATTGGTTGAGAACTTCTGATCAAAATATTCTTCATCGACCAGTCTGTATGTATTCACATCGTATGCATCGTAACCGGCATCTATCATTAACCTTATCGGATTATCTGCAGAGGTGCTAAATTCCAAAATTACTATTGGCCTAAATTTGTCGATAGTTCTATTCCCGCCCCTTATTGCGTCCGCCTCCCCCCCCTCAATATCCATTTTTATAAGCGAAGGAGACACGTCATTTTTCTCGCACAAATCGTCGATAGAAACAGTTTTCACTATGATAGCGGACGATGATTCCATCCTGTAAAGCGAAGAAGCTGAACTGTAGAATGATTCATCCAAATAGAAGTTCAGCTTTTCATTCGAAGATTTATATACAGCTAAAGGAATTACTTCAAGGTTTTTTATTCCATTTGCCTCAGCATCCTCGCGAATCCACTTAATCATTTTCGGATTGCATTCGAAAGAATATACTTTTCCTAGCGGCCCAACCATCCTGGCAAAAGCAATTGCTACACCGCCCGTATTTCCTCCGACATCTAGAACCTCATCACCCTGCTTGATGAAGAACTGGGCAGCCAACTGCACCGGCCGTTCCCAAACAATTGTATCCCCGTATATGGTGGGGGTCTCGCGGCTCTCCACGGCCATCTTAGATATCCTTCTAGTTCGCCGTTAAAGTCAGAAAAAATAAGCCATATGATCAATTAGCAGATTTCAATGTCTTCCTCATTTTTGGAATCAGCATTGGGAGAGCGACCAAGAGCTCGGCCAATCCAGTCAAAATGTTCCTCAGCGGTCATCCCTAGCATAGCGACGTCGGGATAAGTGGCCATATACCATTCTGCATCGAAGCTCTCTTGAACTCGGGCCACTCGCTTGAGGTCGGCCATTGCAAATTCACCTAAGGGATTTTCGGCACCCGACCCGAACTTGGAAGATTCTGAACGGACACTCACTCTGCCCGAGGTCCGTTCACCTATTGGCCGCATGCGATCGAGAGCGTGTTCGTAATCTTCCACCGCCAACGTTGCGACGGAATGCGGTTGTTTTCTAATGCCGTTCTTCACAAGAAGCGGACGATGCCGGCTGAGGAACGCTGCGACGACTTCGAATTGCGTGGTCCAGTTTAGGGTCCCGTTTGCGGCCCGCCAGCAGCCTTTCAACAATCGCAAATAGCCGTTGGTCTGGAAAATCCTTTCAGCATCGAGCAACGCCTCGACCATTTCGTCCTTTGTAAAACCCGTCGATAAAACGCTGCAACGATAAGCATCGTTTATCTCACGCATTTGGGGATGCGGGGTGGATACTGGCGGAAGTCCGTATGAAATGGACTCAAAGAACTTATTGGGAGAAGCGTAGACGGTATTTATATCGGTGGCCGTCCAAAATACTAGACGAAATGCATAATCGTGGAGTCTTGAGAGTAACTCTCGGTGAGGTAGGAGCCCAAGATACTGCCTGTCCCCTGATGAATCACCTCTTTCTAGGAATTGCCTCAGCAACGCCCTTGATTCTTCTGAATCCGTTGGCCCAGCGACATGGATTTCCAAATGACGGAGTCTCTCGTCCGCTAGCCAGTCAAACCCGGTGTGCCTGTTAAGCGTGCCAGCAAATAAGAAGCGACACTGATTAGGAATGAACTTACGAGGAACGATCTCGCTTCCAATATTAAACACTTCGACGAACGGGAGAGTTTCCCAGCCAAGGCGTGCGGAATCGACTGCGTGACGCCGTCTTTCTGGAACTACCACTAAATCAATGAACTCAGTCGCCATCCTATTCATGTCATAAAAATGTTGGCCTCCGACGATTAGCTGATGATCGAGGCTTTCGAGCATATAATAAAGCACGAACTCCGGGCGCTTGGATTCCAGCAACAGCGGGGGGAGGACCGCAGCGTTAAAGACCACCAGAACATCGGGCTCGACCTCCTGATAGATTTCACGCATCGCGCGAACGTACTCAACATGGAAAACAAGATCGTGAGGCGGATTCCGCGTCGAAACTCGTCTAAACTCGATTCCTTCAACCTCTATCAATTCACGCCGGCTCTTCATATCCGGTTCAACGAAAACCACCTTCGCATCGAGCAGCTCACCAAGCGAGCGAGCCATTAGAATCATTTGCGGAACGGCATAGCCAACGGTCACGTCTGACAGAACTAGAACCTTCCGGCGCATCACTGCCACTCCCTGCCCACAAACCGTTGCATGTTCTTTTGCAGAAGAGGCGGGGGAGCGAGAAGATCATCCACTAAGCGGGACGCTGTTTGATCCTTGCACCAATGATCAAACATCCACTCACAACTCTCCACATAAGCCGGCAACGCACGACCAATGGCGCGCAATGCCGCGATCGACTCTTCGGTGAGCTTTGCATCATCGCCATCCGGTATTGCGATCCCTCCAGGCATCTCCGCGACAGGATAATCAGTTACATGCCAACTGATTTTTGCCCATTCGATAGGGCACTGCTGAAGATGATGCGATAAAGACAGACCGAGCCATAGATTCCGCGCTCCCGCGGGCACGGGCAGCACCAGAGAGACCGCTCCGGCTGTCGCGCGATTAAGTTGCCGCTGAATTTCGGTGAATGTTATTCGATCGCTTCCCTGCCATGCGATAATAACACATAGCGGGGCATCGGGATTTGGTGACCCGGTGCAAACTTCGAATCGCAAATGATTTGCCTCAGGCGGAATAGCATCGGTGTGAACCGCACTCATCCTTGGGAGTAAAGTCAACCTCGAATAATCCCCTTTTGGGCAGGGATAATCACCGAGAAAAGACCAATCTGACGAATTAACTAACGTTTGCTCGCGCAGTCGTTGGCCTCCGGCGAGTTTGTCATCGTGATAGGATTGAGACCATTCTCCGAAAAGGCCCGACATCCAAGTTCCACTAATTGTTATAACTGGCTTTTTGCTTGCTAACGCCTCAACGAATATTCCTGACGATCGACTAATGTAGTTATGTCGCGCATAAACATTATAAATAATGTCGCTGCGCCCAACGATCTCTAGGTATTCTTCAGATCCCAGCGCTCCTCCCTTGCGATCAGCACGGTCCGCAGGCAATTTGCCGATCTGCTCCATCGCAAGAAGCATACGTATATCGGATTCCGGATTCGGGTGATAAACTTGTGCGTTGAGTGCAAAGTTGCAGCCGCCGCTTGAGTCCGAAAGCAAAGCATTGACGATTTGTGGCAGGAGATGGAAGTTCTTCTCCGCGCGGGCGTCCCCCACAAAACCGACTACAACGGAGTTGCTTAGGCTCCGGCGCGGCTCGAAATGCGCGAGGAAATTTCTCACTACGCCGGCCAAATAGACGCTGACTTCCTCAGTCGAAAATCCGGCGCCTGAGCTCGTGTCGTCTATCGCGAGCACAGGGACATTTTGAATTAGTCGAGCCCACTCCAATGAATCAGGCGACAAATGAGGGCCAGTGTCGATCAGCAGACAGGCGTCAACAGAGCTCACGTGATTTCTTACATCTTGGCCTGGCTCAAGCAGAGTGACCACGTCTCCGAGATAAGGGCGCAGACGTGCCATAGCGAGTCGTAGCTCAAGATCTGTTTGATTGTCTGTGTCATTTTCGTCCTTCCAAGCCGGAAGCAGAAAATGCACTTTCTGCAGATCCTTCGGCGAAAGAGATTCAAGTAATTCGGCGAAGCACACAAGATTGGTCGAGATATCCACCGAGCATAATACTAACAGTCTAGCGATGGATGCGCCGACGAGTTCGCGCGTGGATGGTTTGGCCGCGCGGACTGGCACTGCGGTGGTGCGAAACGGAACCGATCCAAGCTGCTCGTATTGCGCAGTCAAACGGTTGGTATCTGTGAAGAATGAAATTTTCACCCTGTCCAAGAGCGGCATAAAAGATGCGAAAAGATTGCGTGCTTCGTGCGACGCCCAATCCTGTTTCGGCCAATCGACACTGTAACCCTCGAAAACATCACGCCTAAACAGGAGCGACCACCTTGGCCTTTGAGCACGCTGATCCTTCCTCAGCAGATCGCGAATGGCGCGAGCCTCGCTGAGAGAAAGAGTCGGTATGAAAACATGATCTGCCGCCCCCAATTCGAGGTGATTCACGAGGCGAGAGAGTGAAGCTCCATACCCGTCGGCCGCCCGACTTAACCGAAGTATTTCTGCCAAGGTCTCGAATTCGGGCTCACTCCTGTGGTCTCCTTGGCCCGCTCTTTGCAAAGCTGCTCGGAAGCGATGATATCTAAGTGCTCGTTCATCAAGGTCAGCATATCCGACGTCGGCACTTTCGTCGGTAGCCTGGAGGAGGGATTCAACTCGAGTTCGTATTCGGTGAACATCAACGAGCCGCCGCGCGAAACTCGAAGGTAGCGTGGTGTGTCTGGCATAATGACGCGTGACCTCCAGAGCCTTTGAGGCATTCCAGACCAATCCCGCCAGAGAATAGTAATCTCTGAGGTAGCGTCTGTCGATATCGGTCAGCCGATTGGGCGAGGCCTGCCGTTGCGAGTGATTTCGACCGAACATATCCAAAAGAAAGACCGAGTGAACGCTATACGCCCGATCGGGATTCTGATCACCAAACGCTCGATTTGCACCCAAATGGCATTCGAATCCCCGCCGAGCTGCAACTTCAAGAATCTGCTCTGCGTATTGCAGGTAATGTCCGCCGCTATCAGTAATATTGGGGTCAACAAGCAAAAACTTCGGCAAGTGACGTCCTCTCGATGTCCGTTAACTGCTCATTACAAATGTCGGATCCTCAATCGACAAGTCCGGATCAAACATTGCAGGAATGTCGACTTCAGACTCTACGCGCAATCGATTTCCAACAACTGCCGCGATTCGTTGCGCCGCTCTGCCGTCGCCATACGGGCTCGCACCTCTCGTCATTGTCCAATAGGCGCTGGCGTTGTCCAGCAACTCAATCAGCGTGCTTCTGAGTAACACTGGATCAGTTCGAACGAGGCGTGCTACGCCATATTCAAGCGCCTCGGGACGCTCCGTCTCGTTTCGAATCACAATGACCGGGCGCCTAATGAATGGGGCTTCTTCTTGAACTCCCCCGGAGTCCGTCACGATCAAGTAGCAATCCTGCATTGCCCTCACAAACTGCGGATAGTCGAGCGGCTCAATAATGTTGACGCGCGGATGATTGCCGAGCGCTTGGGCTGCCGCTTTCCGTACCGCGGGGTTCGGATGCACAGGAAAAATAAGTTCAATGTCGTCCCGAGTCTCAACAACGCCTCGGATCGTTCGCAAGAGGTCAGCCATCGCCCCCCCAAAGTTCTCGCGCCGGTGCGTGGTGAGCAATATTTGGCGTCGGGCGGTAGCACCCGTGCCCTCCTTTTTGAGTCCATCAATCGTCGCCTTAAGAGTGTCGATCACCGTGTTGCCCGTGAGATAAATGGTGTCTTCGGCAACGCCTTCCGAAAGCAATGCCTGAACGGCCCTTGACGTCGGCGCGAAGTGGACCGCCGCCAAGCGAGTAGTCAGAAGTCTGTTCATTTCCTCTGGGAAAGGCGAATAGATGTTATTAGAACGCAATCCAGCCTCAACATGACCGAATGGAATCCTTTGGTAGAACGACACTAACGCTCCTGCAAAGACGGTCGTTGTGTCTCCTTGACCCAAAACCATGTCTGGTTTGTTATCTTTCCAGAAATCGTCTAATCTTGTGATTATCTTGGATGTTAAGACTTCCAACGACTGGTTGTCGGTCATTACCCTTAGATTTTCATGTTCTCTTACGCCTAAACTCTCTAAGGCGCCGTCTAATAGAGTTGAGTGCTGACCAGTGACGACAACCCTAACTTCAGCCCAATCGTAATTCTGAAGCTCGCGGACAACGGGCGCCATTTTGATCGCTTCGGGTCTGGTGCCAACCAACACATCTATCGTTTTCTTCACACCCGTGTCCTCTTATCGCCTGAGATGCTATGCCAGATGCCTTCCTGATTCATCCATCTTTCTCGCCCTGTATCCAAGAGGTTTCCTGTCGAGGCCTTGAAAAATCCTCGAACGCTGGTCTGAGCGTGTTTGGAATTGCTGAGCTGGTGCTCGCGTATGTTCTTATTCGCGCTGGATAAGGAAGAGAACACCCGATCAAACAGTTCACTTCCCAATGGCGCTTCAAAGAGGGCTATCCCGAGATATGTAACCTCGCCTAAGCTTCCCACGCTATTGATTGGAAGGTTGGTTCGCGTGAATGCATTGCGCGTCATAGGCTGTGCGTTTGCGGCAAGACCCTCGCTCGCCTTCAAAGGACTGTGTTGGTGGCTGCTTCGACGCCGGGTGCGCGGTAGACGCATGCTCTTTCTCGCAGCCGCGGAACATCCAAATTATTATCGTTTGTGGATCGAGACCACGGAACAGGCGCGCATTGAAGCCTACCTGAAGCACGCGTCCTGTCGCCTTGCTCGAGTCAGCAACTCCCTTCCTAACTCGTGGGTGGCGCTCCTGATCTGCAGGAGCGGCGATGATTTGCATCAAATCGAGACGACGGTCAAAAGCGCGCAACAAGCGCGTGCGCGAATTGTCGTTGTCGGCGACGAACTCACACTGGAGCAGTGGGAAAATTGCTTTCAAATTCCTCTCTCGCAATCCGAAGCGCTCGCAGATCTTCTTTCCGAAGTAGGGGGGCGGTGGCTCGTACCGCTGTCTGCAGGCGATCTCGTGTCGCCAGCTTTGGGCGAGATCCTGTCTGCGACTACAGAGGCCAGTCCGGCTACCAAGATAGTCTATTGGGATGAAGACTACGTTGACGCAAACGGCATTCGCAGCCGGCCATGGCTGAAGCCAAGCTGGGACGAATTGTACTTCCTGGGCCGCGACGGTGTAAGTCGGGCAGCTGCGTATGATCTTAACATCGTGCTGTCTCTGGACGGAGGGTTCGTGTCCAATGTCAACACCTTGGAGTGGCAAGCGGAGTTGGCCGTGCGACTGGTGGCGGCCAATCGCGAAAACTCCATTCCGCTCCACGTGCCGCTTATCCTTTCGCACCGCACGCGCGCAACAGCGTCTCAGCGCGGCTGGCCTGAATTCGTTAAACGACATTGGCCCGAGCCCCTGGTGCTGTGCGAACCGGGGGGGGGTAGGCCCGCACATTTGCACCTCCCGGAGCCTCAAGCTTGGCCACGTGTATCCATTATAGTGCCCACGCGCGATCGCCTCGATTTGTTGCAAAACTGCTTGGCGGGTATCTACGGGCTCGCTTACAAGGGGGAAGTCGAGGTCATTATTGCAGACAACGACAGTTGTGAGCCAGAGACATTCCAGTTCTTTGCCGAGCAGATGGATAGGGGCGTACGCGTGGTGCCTTGTCCGGGACCGTTCAATTTTGCGTCAATTAACAATCGTGCGGCTCGGGAGGCCACCGGGTCCATTGTTTGTCTCCTGAACAATGATGTCCAAGTTCTGGATGGGCATTGGTTGGCGCGCATGGTGATCCATGCGATTAGACCGGGTGTTGGGGCGGTCGGCGCGCTGCTGCTGTACCCCGACCAAACAGTCCAGCATTGCGGCGTCGCAATCGGTATCGGGGGAGCCGCCGGTCACGTCTATCGCGGCATTGGTTTGAATGAGGAAGGCAATCGTTTCACGCACCTTTGCACGCGTCAAGTGAGCGCCGTAACGGCGGCCTGTCTGGTGGTTTCGCGCTCCGTCTTCGACCAAGTGGGCGGGCTTGATGAAGAGCTTTTCGCAGTCGCCTTCAATGACGTCGATTTTTGTCTGAAGTTAAAGGCGGCTGGCTTCAAAAATGTTTTTGTCGCCGAGGCCCAGCTAGTTCATCACGAATCGAAATCGCGAGGAGATGACATGTCGCCCGCCAACAAAGAGCGGTACGTTGCCGAACTTGCGCGACTCAAGAGCCGATGGCACACTGACCAGGCTATCGACCTCTTTCACAACCCGTTGCTTTCTCGGGAAGGTGAAGAGTTTATCCTTGCCTTATGAGAGAGCAATCGTCTTATGGCTATGCAGTTGCAATCGCTGTGTCTGGTCTCTACTAGACGGGCTCTGACGGCGAATGGACTATAAAGCTATTTATATTCTTACCAAACAAGACGTCACCATAGGTCAGCAAGAATTCACACAGTCCCCGAAATATTCCTGAGCTAGTCGAGAAAGTATGAGCAACACTATACTTGTAACCGGTGCTGCCGGATACCTGGGTTCTATTCTTATCCCAGCACTTATTGAGAGAGGGGATAAAGTCATCGCGCTTGATACGTACAGCCGGAATGACACTGCTCTCGCTCAAGTGGCTGCAAATCCGAACTTCGAACCGGTACGCGGAGATGCGCGCGATGAGAACCTGCTCAAGGAGTGGGTTGCGAAGGCGGATGTGGCTATCCCGCTGGCGGCACTGGTCGGAGCTCCGCTTTGCAAGCAGGATGTGATCGCCGCAAAGACCACCAACTATGAGGCCATCGTGTCACTCATCAAGCTGATGAGCAAAGATCAGCGTATAGTTTATCCGACAACCAACTCAGGGTACGGGATCGGACAAAAGGGAGTCTTTTGCACAGAAGAGACGCCTCTCAATCCGATTTCCCTTTACGGCATCACCAAGGTAGACGCGGAAAAAGCAATCCTGGATCGCGGAAATGGAGTCACTTTGCGGCTCGCTACAGTGTTCGGAATGGCTCCGAGAATGCGGATCGACCTGTTAGTAAACGATTTTGCTTATAGGGCAGTTACCGATCGCGCCGTGGTGATCTTCGAAGGTGACGCCAAGCGCAATTACATCCATGTACGGGATGTGGCGAAGGCTTTTACGCATTCGATCGACAACTATGAAGCAATGAACGGCGAACCGTTCAACGTGGGATTGTCCTCCGCGAATCTTTCGAAGCTGGAACTATGCGAGAAAATCCGTCAATATGTTCCCGAATTTGTTTCGCTTACCGCGCCCATTGGCGAGGATCCTGACAAGCGGGATTACATCGTTTCAAACGAAAAGATTGAGAAGACAGGTTGGTTTCCTGATCATACGATTGATATGGGCATCCAGGAGCTGATCCGCGGGTATCGTATGATCCGCAATGGCCGGTTCAGCAACGTATAGGCACCCCGATGCTCGTTTCATCTCGGACTCCCCTCCGAGTCAGCTTTTTCGGAGGTGGGACTGACTATCCTGATTATTTCCGGCGTTTCCCTGGCGCGGTTGTCGGAATGGCTATCGACCGATATGTATATGTTAGCGCGTTGCGCTTGTCGGAAATCATCGATTATCAATATCGACTGAGCTATTCACAGCTAGAGCGCGTCACGTCATGTGCTGATATCGAGCATCCGGTAGTGCGAGCGGTTCTCGCCCATTACCGGGTAGCGGAGGCGCTCGATATCTCGATACAGGCGGACCTGCCCGCATCAAGTGGGCTCGGCAGTTCTTCGGCCTTTACCGTTGGCCTGGTAAATCTCATCTCTGCACTGCAGAAGCGATCAATAACTCGACTGGACCTGGCGCAAGAGGCAATACACGTCGAGCAGGTTCTGCTGGCCGAGAATGTTGGTGTGCAGGATCAGCTACATGCAGCTTTCGGCGGATTGAATCGGTTCGATTTTGTCGATGGGAGAATTCGGATCACGCCGATTCAGATGACGGCGCCTTGCCTCGATCGACTATTGTCCTCGCTGGTTCTTATCTACACTGGAAAAACTCGGTTCGCCTCCAATGTTTTGACTGAACAGGTTCGGGCCACCAGAGAACAGAAGATCGACCGCGAATTGTCCCATCTTCTCAAGCTGGTGGACCAGTCCGTCGACCTGCTGGAGGGTGACGATCCAGAATGTTTGTTGCAGGATTTTGGCGCAATGATGGACGAGGGCTGGCAGACCAAGCGTAAGTTGTCCTCTGGTGTTTCGAACTCAGAAATTGACGCGCTATATGATGGTGCGCTGGCGGCAGGCGCCATTGGAGGCAAATTATGCGGAGCAGGCGGCGGCGGCTTTTTGCTAATGGTCGTGCCGCCTGAAAATCGCCGAAAGTTCGATGAGGCGCTGACCGGTCACAATCTTATTCCTATTGGAATGGATCGCCGCGGATCAGTAATTCTCACCTCTTGAAGGAATAGCGATGTCGGTTGAAGGAGGGGATGCCGCAGTGCAGCAGTGCCGCGTGTGCGATTCCCATGAACTGGAAATGGTTGTTGATCTCGGCATGCAGCCCTGGTGCAACAACTTTCTTCGCAAAGAGGAGATCGGTAAGGAGCCGTTCTATCCCCTTCGTGTCGTCTATTGTCACAACTGCTCGACATCCCAGCTCGATTTCACTGTCAAGAAAGAGGTGATGTTCGGCGATCACACTTACTTGTCGGGGGTCACGAAATCATTGTCGGATCATTTCGCGGAGGTGGCGGAGGAACTGGACCAGAGGTTTTTCGCCGCGCAACCTGAAAAGTCCGTGCTAGACATCGGCTCCAATGACGGCACCCAGCTCAAGCACTTCCAGCGCCTTGGCTATGAGGTTTTGGGGGTCGAGTCATCAAAAACAACGGCGGAGATAGCCAATCAAGCGGGGGTGCCTACGCTGAATGCCTATTTCAATCTTCAAACAATGGAGCGCATCGGACGGCAATTCGATGCATTCAATGCTGCCGGCGTATTTTTCCACCTCGAGGAACTGCATTCCGTTTGCGACGCGATCAAGGCAGGACTGAAGAACGATGGCGTATTCGTCGTGCAGTTTCTGTACATGAAGAGCATTCTAGAAAATCTCGCCTTCGATCAGATCTACCACGAGCACTTGCTCTACTACACCTTGAAGACGATCGAAGTGCTGCTGAATCGGCACGGCCTGGCCATGTTTGATGCGCGGCTGGCGCCCATCCATGGCGGTTCGATCGTTGCCTATGTTGGCCATACTGGTCTGCGCGCGCCGTCAGAACGATTGCAACAAATGCGTGCGGAAGAAGAGCGTTCGGGCTGTAATTCTATCAGTGCCTATCGAAACTTCGCTGAGCGCATCAAGAAGATGAAGGAAGAAAATCTGCATTTTCTGGAAGCCGCCCAAGCCGCCGGAAAGCGCATATTCGGTATGGGCGCGCCGGTGAAAGGCAATACGATGCTGAACTATTTTGGCGTAGGCCCGGAGCTTATCCCCTGCTTACTGGAAAAGAATACACTGCGACGAGGGCTCTATTCTCCGGGAATGCATATTCCGATACTCATCGAAGACGAGGTCAACGAGATCCCGGATATTTACTACGTGCTCGCCTGGAACTTCAAAAAGGAAATTCTCGCTAGGAACAAGGACCTTGTCGAACGAGGCGTTGAGTTCTTTTTCCCCGTCGATCCCAAAGTTTCCGCATGAAAATTCTGGTCACTGGCGGATCGGGCTTTCTGGGAACTGCACTCACCTCCTTCCTGAGGGTCGGAGGACATGACGTCACCTCGTTTGGTTCGCGTGACTGTGATTTGACTGTTGCAGGAAGTTTGGAAAACGCCACCTCAGGCCCCTACGACCTAATCTTCCATCTTGCGGCGTGGACCCAAGCTGGTGATTTCTGCCTCCAACATCCCGGTGAGCAGTGGATTATCAACCAAAAACTAAATACCAATGTTCTCGACTATTGGGCAACGCTGCAACCGGGCGCGAAGCTCGTGTTTATGGGAACAAGCTGCGCGTATGCGCCCGGATCGGATCTTCGGGAAACCGATTTCATGCTCGGCGAACCCATCGACAGCCTCTACACCTACGCGATGACGAAGCGTATGCTCTATCAAGGCGCCCGCGCCTTGAATCTGCAATACGGCTTTAGATATCTCTGTGCCGTCCCATCGACGCTTTATGGGCCTGGCTATCATACAGACGGGCGGCAGATGCATTTCATTTTTGATCTTATCCGCAAGATTATTCGGGGCAGAGAGTTCGGTGAGGATGTTGTGCTTTGGGGCGATGGCAATCAGAGACGCGAAATTGTCTATGTGGACGACTTCGTCCGCATCCTGTGGCGCCTCTGCGAGACTCGCGACAACGATATTTTTAACATCGGCGCTGGAGAAGAGTTTACGATCCGGGCATTCGCCAACCAGATTTGCGAGATCGTAGGATACGATCCAAGTAAGATCCGGTACGACACAACCCGATATGTCGGCGCCTCGTCCAAATGTCTGAACGTGGATAAGGTGAAGTCCGCGGTATCTTATGATTTGACCCCTTTAAATGTGGGTCTGACAAAGGCGATCAACTGGTTTTACAACGCCAAGGCGTATGGAAATTGAGGATCCATGGCGGACCAGCCTCAATTTCACCTCTGTCGCCAGCGTCACCTCGCCATGCTTGATCGACTTATTAACAACATTCGTCCTGAGGAGGCTGCCCTGGCCCCATCAGCAGAGCGCAGTATCGGCTGAGTCGAGCTTCTTATGTCCAGAACACTCTATATCTTCGATCAGGGACTGAAGGGGCAAGGCGGTCATTATTACGAGTATGTCCGTTCTATAGTGGAGGCTGCACCGGCGGCTGGAATCCGGTGCGTCGTAGGATGTCATGAGCAGGCGGGTGACGGCAGTTTCGCTTCTTTCGAATTGCACCCGGTGTTCCGGGACGATGTATGGCCAAGTCTGGCAGGTGAAGATCAGCATTCCGACACGACCATAAACGGCGTTGGTGTCCGTTTTATCGAAGACTTGCATAAAGTGTTGAGAAAACACCCGGTCCAGCCGGGAGACATCGTTTTTCTGCCGAATATCGCAAAGCCGCACATTGTTGCCGCGGCAATGGTTGCCGAAGAGGTGGCATCGATGGGTGCGAGGACACACCTTATGTTCCGTTACCCCAGCTCGCATTTCCAAGGAGATACGGCTGCACAAGCCTTCCGCCGAATCGAGAAGGCGGCAGGAAAATATGAAGTATCATTGTGCACCGACAGCCACCGGCTTGCGGACAATCTCGCGTCGCTCACGTCTCTGCCTTTCGCGGTGTTTCCGATTCCCCACACATGGCAGGGGCAGGAGAATAGAAATTCAGACGGCCCGCTCCACTGCGTCAGCCTGGGCAATGCACGTGACGAAAAGGGAATGGCGGAAATCCTCGAAGCGGTGCGCCTCAGCTCGACTGAACCGTGGGGAAATCGACTTCGTTTCACCCTACAAGTGAACGACCCCTATCAGGTGCGGACGGCAATCGAGGCATTTCGGGCTGGCCCTGTTGATCCTCGCACGCTTCTTCTTGACCGACGACTCAATAGCGACGAATACGCCGCACTGCTTGGGAGCGCTGACGTTGTGCTCGTCCCATATTGGCGCTCCATCTATCGAGAACGGACCTCCGGCGTCTTTGTAGAAGCGCTGGTTGCGGGAAAGCTTGTTCTTTGCACTCGGGACACATGGATGAGCGACCTACTCGACCTGCACGGCGGCGGAGTCGTGGTCGATGACCGCTCCGGTATCGCGGTGTGTGAGGGCTTGCGCGAATTGATCGAAAGGCGGGTGGAGCTACAGCAGCGATCCCGTCAAGCCGCAGAACATTGGAAATCCGTGCATTGCCGGGAAAACTTTTTGGTTCACCTCGTCTGCGAGAATGCCCCACCAACAAATCAACTCTCCAAGCGGGGCAAGGCGGCCGTTATTTTTCCTTGGGGTGAGGCAATTTCGGGAAAGACCGGTGCGTCGCTGCGGCTCAAATATTTCGTCCGCTTTATGGAATCGGTCTATGACGAAGTCCGTATCCTCTTCACGGGTGGCGGAGAGGCGGGCGGTATAATTGGGAAAAGGTCGGTAGCCACACCCTCGCATTATTCTCAAGAGGCTCGGCAACTGCAGGAACAGCTAAAAGCGGTCTGCCGAATGATTGGGGCACCAGAAGATGATTGCTTCCACCTTTGGTACCATCTCTGGCCGGCGGCGGACGATCTCTTTGCATTGCGTTGCGAGGAAATGGTTCTGTGGGCCGACCATATTTACGTCGACTATACCTATTTCGTGCCTTTGATTGATAAGCTGACCCGGCAACATGGGAAGAGCTATACAGTTACCATGCATGATATCGTTTCCGATCAGTCCACCGGCACGCCCTTTCTGCATCACTCCATTCGAGCTTTGGAATTCGACGCTGCGAGAATGGCGCAGCGCGTAGTCTGCGTGAGTGAATCCGACCGTGCTATTTTAAAAGCCGGCGGCGTCGAAGCCGACGTAATTCCGCACGCGATCGATGTACATGAGGCTGTTTCAGCGTTCTCGTCAGAGGAAGCTTGCGCGATTCTCGAGGACCTTTACGACCTGCCTCTCGCGAAAAAGCGGCTCTGCTTCTTCGTCGGCAGCTTGTATCGTCCTAATATCGATGCCGCGAAAGCCATCGCCGATATGGCGCGACAATGTTTGGATGACTCTCGACTTGATGACGTGATTTTTGTTGTCGCAGGCAGTTGTATGGAGCCCTGCAGAACTGGGAATTTTGTAGCTCTTGGCATCATTGAAGATGCCGCCCTTTCGGCCTGCATGTCCTTGGCGGACGTCATTCTGGTTCCGCTGCTCAGCGGAACGGGAGTATCTCTCAAAACCGTAGAAGCGCTCGCCCGAGGCTCTCTTTTGCTCTCTACGTCGACAGGCGTGCGCGGTCTCGATGTAAAAGATGGAATCCACTGCTATCTTGAAGATGATCTGTCGCTCTTCCCCGAGCGAATTGTAGAGATTCTGATGGATCCGAAACGTTCTGAACACATGCGCAAGTCGGCACGTGATTTCGGGGCGAACTACGATTTTCGGCGGTTGATGCCGCGATACATTCCCGGAGCCGCGCCAGTGAACGAGTCGGAGTTAGATGAAGATTTGGCCGCACGTCGTGAGGATGCGATCAAAGGATTACTGCCCCGGCTTCGAAGAGCCGTGAAACTATCGCCACCGCTCGCGGCCTGGATGAAGGAGTACCAAGACGTGTCCGCCGTCACCGACAAGTCACCCTCTAACGGGCCACCGGTTCCAGGCGGCTGGCCCATCGTCCAGCCGGAAGATGTTTTGGAACTAGTTGGGTTCGACGCTAAATGGTATCGCGTGGCCTATCCTGACGTAGCGATGCTCGAAATGGACGCGGCGGAGCATTACATTTGGATTGGTCGTGCCCTGGGGCGCGCCCCCAACGCTAATCGAAAAAAAAAAGTGCTGAGTACAACCCCATAGAATTCCAGGGGTGGGAGAACGTCGGCGTTGGCAGGCGTTGGTTTCTGGCAGATCCGTCGCTGGTGAATGGTTCAGGGCATTGCGCAAGATACCTCCTTTCCGTTGCGACTGCCCTTCGGGGACGGGGAGAGCATGTGCGAATTCTTGGGAACCGCCGGCTTTCAGCGACCATGACGGAACTGATGAATTGCGAACCCGCCTTTAGTTTGCGCTGTGAGGAAACCCCCTTCATACCAGATGTGGACCCGACATCGTGGCAAGGGGTCCACCAATTGCGTAAACGACGAACTGAATTGCTTTGCGACGACTTGAATCGCGTCGCCCAGAGTCATGCGCTAGGCCCATCGGATATCCTGCTGATAAACAGCTTACGCCATTGGTCTCTCGAAGCTGTATTGGAGTGGCTGGAACGAACCGGTGCGGATCGAGCGCCAACGGTAATTTTGGTCCTCCATTACACGCCTTACCCTCAATCCTCCTTGGCTAATCCGGCTGCCGAGGCTTACAAAGAGGCCTTCTGCCGGATTGCCGACTCTCCCCTCGCCTCACGAATTGTCCTTTGCACCGATTCCGAGCGCCTTCGTACCGAATACCAGTCTCTCCATGACGTACCTATCGCCGTACTCCCTGTACCTCACTGCAGTGAGCCGCAGTTCGGCAGACGAAGGGACAACGGGGCACTGTCGATCGTCTTCGCTGGGGAGGCCCGAAGCGACAAAGGCTTCCATCTTCTGCCCTCCGCGATCCACGAAATCTTGAATGGCTCGCCCAAACCAGACATCGTCTTCAATATTCAAGCCTATGCTCCGGATGGCAACCAGCAGCCCCTGCCTTGGCCGTACCCTGCGGACGAAGAGGCAGTGCGTTTTATCCCGGAGCCGCTCCACGAAAAGGAATATGAAGCCTTTCTGGCAGGTGCGGACCTAATGCTCATCCCCTACCTCGAAAACCCATACAAGACACAGACTTCTGGTGTATACTGCGAAGCGGCGGCTTTTGGCATTCCTGTCGTGGTTCCGGCAGGAACATGGATGGCAGACCAGGTCGAAAAGAGTGGCGCCGGAGTGTTGTTCACACCAGGCGATGCGAGTTCGTTGGCTGAGGCCTGTCTTGAGGCGCTTCGGAACTACCCCTCTCTTCGAGAAGCGGCCACACAAGCAGCTAGCTCGTGGCGTTCATTCCACAACGCGCGGAACTTTGTTGCCTGTCTGGAAATGTTGCTCCAAAGCTTGCCAAACGTTCCTCAGACGTGAACGTGCTCACAACCGTTAGGACCGTCAACAATAGCAAGGGCAATGTCTTTGGCAAAATCGCACGGCTCCGCCGCGACTCGGGCTGGCTGGAGCGAGGTAGGAGTTTAGGGGGAGTTTGGCGCCCGAGTTGGAAGAGTTTGAACTGTGACGTGTGGAATAGTAGCCCAACACGACCCTGGCCTATTCGGCCGCCGATTGTCCGCAACGGACCATGCGGGCAAACCGTGTCTCTTTCTCGATCGTGACGGAGTCCTTGTTGAGGAGACGAATTACCTGCACCGTTGCGAAGATGTGATGTTGATTCCAGGTGCAGCGGAAGCCGTAGCTAAGGCCAACGAAATGGGTGTGGCGGTGGTGATGGTCACTAACCAGGCGGGAATCGGACGCGGCTATTACACTTGGGATGAGTTCGATCGCGTTCAGGAGCACATCCTGAAGCTCTGCGGCGCTTTTGGCGCAGGGTGGGATCTAGCCCTCGCTTGCGCCTACCATGGTGATGGTATCGCGCCATATAACCAAGATGGGCATTTTTGGCGGAAACCAGCTCCGGGAATGCTGTTGGAAGCAGCTCGGATCCTCAATATCGATCTCTCCCGATCACACATCGTCGGCGATACGCTCGCAGACTTGCAGGCTGGTGCCCAGGCCGGACTTCCCGGTGGTACCCTAGTGTTCACCGGTCACGGTGAACAGGAGTGGAAACGAAACGGAATATCGGGCTTCGCAGAATTTCAGGAGTCCGGATCCTTCACCCCGCAACTTGCACGAGATGCGGGAGAAGCTATAGGCCGATGGCTAGCGACACTCACTGCAAGAGCAGGTGCCGAGTGACGAACTCTTCAGCCTGGGAGACGGTTTCAGGAGTTCCGATGTCGATGAACGGAGCATCAAGCCGAGCTACCACATGGAGTCTCGCGCCGGCTTGAATCAATCGTGGGAAGACGTCGGTTTCGATACTGCATTTGCCTGATTGGAAATGCTGCCGTAGCAGGTCTCTTCGAAAGAGATACAGACCACCGTTGATGAGTCCGTGTCCCGGCACCTTCTCCACAAAGCCCTCTAATCTCCCATTACGGGAGACTTTGAGGCTGCCGTACCTTGCGGTGTCGGGAACTTCTACGCCAAGTACACCGCCGTCCAACGGTCGGTCGCGGAGTTCGAGCATCTCATCGATCCCATCCATGACGAGCCCGTCCCCGTTAACGACGAGAACCCAATCGCGACAAAGATCAAGGCAATTCATCAGTCCTCCACCAGTGCCAAGTGGACTCTGCTCACGTCGACAAAGCCGTTCGGTGCCCGGCAGAGAACAATCGGCTGACCACTTTTCGATCTTCTCGGCCATATAACCGGTTGAATAGACGAAATGGCGAGGGCCATGCCGGTAAATCCATTCTGTGAGCCAGTAGAGAAACGGCCGGCCCGCTACTGGGATAAGAGGCTTCGGCAAGTCAGGAAAAAGGCCCTGCAGGCGAGTTCCCTTGCCCCCAGCGAGAATCACGACCGTCATATTTTCCATTTTAGTCAGGCTGCCAAGCGGATTTCGACCTGCTCGCATATGTGGTGATACAGGCAGATGTGCACCTGTTGAATCATCGGCGTTGAACGAGAGGGCACGTCAATCAAGACATCCGTGAGCTCGGCCATCTTTCCACCACCTTCACCGGTCAAACCTACAGTTGTCATCCCTATGTTTTTTGCCACTCGAAATGCTTCAAGCACGTTGAGTGAGTTTCCTGAAGTACTGATTCCCAGGATGAGGCCACCAGGGGCCCCGTGCGCCTCCACTTGGCGTGAGAAGACTGTTTCGTACGAATAATCATTGGACCACGCTGTCAAGACTGACGGATTTGACGACAGGCAGATGCAGTTAAGAGCCTTGCGTTCTTTAAGAAACCTCCCGACCAACTCCCCCGCTATATGCATTGCATCCGAAGCGGACCCTCCGTTCCCGCATACCAACATCGGCTTGTCAGCCACGAAAGCAGCTACGATTGCGTCGATTGCGTCTTCGGCTCTGCGAACCCCCGGATAGCTACGTGCAGCTGCGATCACCCCTTCTGATTTCTCAAGATATTCAACTATGTTCACTATTTTGTTCCTCGTAGACTGTTCGCAATTCTCTTCAGCTCGCGACCAAACTCCAATCCAACCGCAAGAGGAGAATGATGCCTCTCGATAAACGCTTGGCCGGCTCTTCCAAGGCGTACTCGCCACGCGCGATCGACGAGCATGCGCCGCATGAGCTGTGCTGCCTCTTCGACCGACGGATCTGCCCAGAGCTGGCCCGCACCAAAAGGGTATTCGCCATCTCCAACCGGCGTTAGTTTCACGCTCACCAAAGCAGCTGTGGAGTCGAGCGTGAAATCTGCGTTTCCAGAATAGTTAGTGGCTATCACCGGCTTTCCTAGCAGCATACATTCTGCGATATTTCGTCCAAATCCTTCGCTTCTATGGAGAGACACGAAACAATCTATCGCACGATAGAGGTCGAGCAAGGCGCCTCGCGGCATGGAAGCTGGAATGAGTGTTATTCTGGGATCTCGGGCGGCAAGCGATTCTAGCATACTCCATTTCGGATGATCATTTACCCTCAGTCCTTTGAGGACCAGCCCTGTCGGCTCATTGCCGCGTGGAAATGCTAGCAGAAACGCCTTTATCGCACCTTCAGGATTTTTGCGGTCGAAACTGGAGTGTCCGTCAAAGGAATAGCCGAACATAAACCGGCCTTCAGATAGAGCGAAATCGCTTCGGGTCAGTCCCTGCGTCTCATTAACTTGGACAGCCATCGGCACATGCCGCACCGGGACGCTGGTCGAGCGACGATAGGCGTCTACCGTAAAGCGAGTGCTCGCCCACAATTCGTCCATCAGGCGCGGTGCGTGATGCCACAAAGTAGGCCATTCAGGTAGTTCCCACGGCCAAAACCCGACATTAAATTTGCCCTCCAGCAAATTCCTGCGGGCCGAAAGCATGGTGACCGTTTCCATACCGGCCATGCAAAATACGTTGATACCGAATGGCGAATGATCCGCGATGTGCAGCTCACAATGCGTTTCTTCGGGGAGAACGCCCGTACTGGGAGGCGCGTTACGAACAACGAAAGGGATTTCGGCTGCCTCGAGTGCGCGCTCGGCCATTCGCAAGTCTTCGCCGACGCCGGATCGAGTGCCTACATGACCGATAAGATTGACCCCAAAAGGAGTGCCGTCGAAGAGTTTTGAAACCGGGGCGGCCGCGCGCGCTCGGGGGAAAAGACAGTCGCGAATTAAAGGGTGAGCGAGGATCGGAAATCGATGCTGACCAAATTTTGCGCACCACTGGCTCCAACCATCATCCGCGGCATCAGGATACCGGTCATGCAAATCTGTAGCGAACTGATGTGTCCACCTCAGTATGAGCGGAATCGCATTTCTTTCGCCCGCACTCTCCAATAATTCTATCGCCTGATCGCGATTAAGCAGCCCCAACAGATTGTATTCACCCAAACCGCAGCAAAAATACCAGCGTATCAGATGCCATTGTTCTTTGGCTGTCACAGGCTCTCGCGCTGGCAAATAAGAACGGTAAAACGCCCCGCGCAACCGCCCAAGCCGTTTAGATCTCGCACGGAGGCTGCCGGGGACCGCGCCGGAAAGCCAGAGTTCGCGCATAAGCCATGTCACTGGAATCGGGCTGCGTCCCGGTAGGTGTTCTACCCGCAGGTTCGCTGGTCCCTTCAGGTCTTCCGGGTCTTCGAAGTCCAGCCACATTTCACGAAAACCATGCATGAAGTACCACCAGTAAAGTCCGGAACAGCCCTTCGATGTAGCTAAGTCGAACGTTTGCCGAATATCCGGACGCGTTCGATGGATTTCGAGAGCACGCTGGGGTAGCTGGGCGAAAGAAACCTTCGCAGATTTTGAACCGCCTGTACCGAAAATGCTCATCGCCGCCTTGTGGAGGCCTTCAATCGCTACTGCAACGGCAGAGCGCGCGCGCGGGACTGACACCCTTGGCCCATTCCGTGGTCCTTGCACGGGGAGAAGAGGCCCTGCTGCGCCGCCGATAGCGGCAGGCGCGAAGCGCGCAGCCGCTCTCACGTGCAGCAGCAAGAGTTCACTGCCGCTTTCAAGTATTTGACAGAAGCGACCCAACGCATAGTGAAGGAAACATGAGTCAATCCGAATTTATCGAGCCCTGTACTGCCCAGAGAACCGCGGTGGTGGTTCTAGATGGAACCTCCGCGGCGCCGATTGTCGCCCAAATCCTGGGAGTTCTGGGCTGCGATGCGCCCGCTTCCGAACGAGAGGACGTGAACAAACTCCGTCAATTCAATAGAACGGTGTTGCAGTCGGCCGGCATGGCGGATGGGGATTGGGCCGGTGTCAACACCAGCTGGCTCGCCTCGCCGAAAGCCACCGAATTCCTGAATCGGGCTCTTGAACTGCTTCAGGACGAGTTTGATGATTCCTACATCTGCGTGGTTCAAGACAGCCACACGGCCCGGATCCTGCCTTTTTGGAATATAGTATTCGATCGAGCGGGGATCCTCGCCCGCTTTATTTTTGTGGTGAGTGATCCAGCAGAGCTCGTTAGTCAGGGTTATCAGTCGCCCACGCTAGAGGATTCGATTGGCCAACTCAGCTGGCTTCGTGAGGCGCTCGATGCCGAGCTGAACTCTCGCGGAAAGCCGCGCGTATTTATCAGAGCCGAGCAGCTGGGCGACGATCCGGCCGCTATTCTCAGTTCAGTTGCAAAATCGCTAGATCTGACTTTTCCTAGAGATCCCTACAAGGTGTTCACCTCCGAAAAATCACGGCTGAATGAATTCCAGGAGTTCCTGCGTAATCGGAAAAGCTTCCGGAACAACACCGCGACAGCGGCGTCAGACTGGGTGGCGGCCACCCATCAGATACTAAATGATTGGACCACCACTGGCGAGACCGTCGAGGGCCGAACCGCTCTTGATGCCATACGCGAGGCTTTCGATGATGCGGCTCCCGTTTTCTTCAATCTCGGACGGGGAGCCGCCTCGAAAAACGCAAAGCTTCGCGAACTTGAGCAGGAGCTCCAAGCTCTTCGAAGGAGCAGCCGCAGTGCTGAGGAATCCACAAAGGAGATCCAATCGACACTGAAGGGCCGCATCTCCCACCTTGAAAGTGAAATTGCCCAACGGAAGGCGGAAATAGATGAGACCGAGCAGTTGCTAAAAAGTGCTCGAGAACAGGTCAGCACACTTAAGAAGGAGCTTCAGACGCTATTGAATTCCGCTCGCAGAGAAGCTGACGGGCTTCGTAAAACCAATGCGCAGGCAGAAGAACAGTTGCGCGCCCGATACGGTGAAATCGTTAGTCTTACCCGCATGCTTTCGAGCGAAACCATGGCGGCACGAAAATTTGAGCGCAACGCGGACAGGCTTGGAGCGATCGCCCAGGCATTTGAACGCGGAACCGGCAGCGGCCGTTTTAGCAAATGGCTGAATTCGATGCTGCCATGGCGATTGCAATTCCAGCGAATAAAACGCCGTATTGAACAGGAAGGACTGTTTGATCCAGAAGCTTATCTCAGAGCGAATCCGGACGTAAAGAGCGCAGGTGTCAACCCGCTGAGGCACTATCTCACGCATGGTGCCAGCGAGGGCAGGCCTCTGGGAATCGAGTAGACGCCGGCAGTCGCAGCAGTCTGCAACCACCTTAGAAATAGGCGTATCGGCGAGGATCGTTGCCGGGAATTAGCATGATTTACGATTTTTGCGTGATCGGGGGCGGTATAGTTGGGCTCGCCACAGCGAGAGCCTTGCTCGAACGGCGGGCAGGCGCCGGTATTCTGCTGATCGAGAAGGAGGACCGCTTCGCCTTTCATCAATCCGGCCACAACAGCGGCGTGATTCACGCCGGAATCTATTACCCCCCGGGGAGTCTAAAGGCGCGCCTTTGCCGCGAGGGTTTACATGCAACGATCGACTTCTGTGAGGCGCACAAGATTCGGTACGAGCAGTGCGGGAAACTGATCGTCGCAACCAATCCCGCGGAAGAAAAGTGCATTGAAGATCTTTACGCTCGGGCCCTTGCCAATGGACTCAAGCTCCAGCGTTTGAGTGCTGATCAGCTACGCGAAATGGAACCGGCAGTGTCCGGTACCGCTGCCCTGTTGAGCCCAGAAACGGCGATTGTGGATTACCGCGACATATGTGCCGAATTGGCAAAATCTCTCGCAGCGCAAGGGGTTGAATTCGGTTTAGGCAAGGAGGTCACGAGCCTATCGGAACAACTAGGGCACGTAGACATCTCAGCTGGAGGCACTTCGTGGCGCGCTCGTCATCTGGTGGTCTGCGGAGGCCTGCAGGCGGACCGCCTTGCGCGAATGGCTGGCCTGGAAGTGGAGTTTCGCATTATTCCATTCAGAGGCGAGTACTTCCAATTACCTGCTTCGCGAAATCAACTGGTATCTCACCTGATCTATCCGGCCCCTGATCCGTCTCTTCCTTTTTTGGGTGTGCATTTGACACGGATGATCGATGGAAGCGTGACGGTTGGGCCCAACGCAGTGATAGGCTTATCTCGGGAGGGTTATCCGAAATTTTCATTTGATCTGACTGATACAGCATCGTTCCTTTCCTTTGGCGGGTTTTGGAAACTCATTTGGAAGCATCGGCAGCACGCCCTTCATGAGCTGAAGGGGTCCTTGTTCCGCTCCGCTTATCTTCGAGAATGTCGAAAATATTGTCCCGAACTCACAATTTCAGACTTGCTGCCTCGTCGAGCGGGAATCCGTGCACAAGTGGTGCAATCCGATGGCACGGCTGTCCATGATTTCTTATTCGCGCAAACGGATCGGATGCTCCACGTCTGCAATGCTCCGTCCCCTGCTGCAACGAGCGCCATACCCATTGGACGCATGATAGCGGACAAGATTGGCAGCTCTTCAAAATAACGAGCGCACCATGGTGGAGAGAGTGGCCCGCTCCGGGGTTGCCGAATGGATGCCTCTAACAAGCACTTGGACGAGTTTCCACATCTAGTGCTATTTCGTTTCTGCTCATTCGTGTTTTTACTAATCTACCGCGCGCGATCGTTGCTCATTCTTGCCGACATGGACGATGGAGTGGCCATCATACGCCGATGAATTGCGCAGGCAGTCAGAACAGCTCCGTAAGCTCGCCGACGATGTAACGGATCGCGAGCTGGCCCAGCGCCTGTTCGAGCAAGCAGACGAGTTCCTCGCTCGCGGGAGCGGAGACGAACACAGGAGGCTGATCCCAGACCATATTTGTGCTGCTGATGAATGGTCGAGCGCAGGTTACGGTGTTTTGAACGTCCAGCGGCCGGTGTCACTGTCCGGATCGAACCAGGCAAGGACCGGCGTGCTGGCGCCGATCGCGACGAGCGCGACATAGTCCTTCTTGTCGAGCGGCTGCTTCGGCATGATTCGGTAGGTGCCGTCTGTCAGCTGGTCGATCCGCCACAATTGCTCCGGGGCGCCGGTGAAGCTCGGATCGGTAACGACGGTGTTGTCCGGTGTCGCCGCGAGCACCCGATCGGTACCGGCAATGGCGATCTTGTAGTAGGGTGCTCCGAACGCTCCGCCTGCTTCCGGGACCGGTGTGACGGTCCACTGCTGGTGCGGTCGGATCATGTAATCGCCGAGATCGACCGAGATCTTGCCGGCCGGCCACACCGCTTCGTCCTGCGCCAGAGTCTGATTGGGGATGGGCCCAAGCTTCGCGCCCGGCGGGCTCATGAATGCGCGGCGAAAATCGAACGGTAGCCGGACGAAATCGGTCGCGAGCTCGAGCGCTCCGCCGCTTCGTTCGGACTGGATTTCGTATGTCCCAGGCTCGACATTCTGGCCGGCAACCGGCCAGCCGTCCTTCCAGAGTAGCGGGGAAATGGCGAGTACGCTGCGGCCGCCGCGGTCCATGTCGGATTCGTAATGCATCGAGAACTTTTGGACTCCGTCGCCGAGGTCCAACAGGCCGAAGTGGCCCGGTCCGTAGTCGCGGCCGCGCCCGGCGATGACCAGCTTGCCGCCGCCCTTCAGGAGCGGGATTCCCATATTGTCGACATAGGGACCGAGCGGACTCCGGGATCGGCCGACGCGGATGTTGTAGGACGAGTTGGGTCCGTCGCAGCAGGTTCCGTGGGTGCCGAGCAGATAATACCAGCCGTCGCGGTACATCAGGTCGGTCGCTTCCATGTCGATGGCGACATCGACAGGCTGATTACCAGCGACGCGCTGGCCGGTATTCGGGTCGAGCTCGACAATCCGGACGTAGCCGAAATAGGTGCCGTAGCTCAGCCACAAATGGCCGTTGGCCAAGAGGAAGGCCGGATCGATCGCATCCTGGTCCTCGGTGCCGTTGCTGGAGGCGACAATCCCGACATCATGATAGCCGAAATCGGGTGATTTGGGGTCGAGCGACTTGGTCCACATCACCTTGACGTTGCTGGCGTGGCCGCCGTTCATGCCGCCGCCGCCGACCGCGTAGACGATGTAATAGCGATCGCCGATGTGGATGATGTCCGGTGCGACACCGCCGCCAGGGCGGACCCCACCGCGATGCCAGGCCCAGCCGTCTTCGGAGACGAGGCCGCCCGCGCCAGTGCCGAACGTATAATATTTGCCGTCCGATTTCGCGATCGTCGAGGGATCGTGGATGAAGGGTTCACCTGCGAGTTGCGCGGCGGCAGGTTGTGAGAGCAGCAGTGCGCCAAGGGCTGCGGCGACGAATTTCATGGTTCCTCCGAAGCGTTGGTGCTGCATGGATCAGCGGGTCGTCAGCGTGATGTCGCGAACCGGTTGGCCGTTCGCATCGATGAAGCGGACGCAGAAATCGCTGAGCCCGGGTCCATTGATCACCGCGCCGCGAATGATGTTCCTGCCCTTGTGGAGGGTCAGTGGCTGCGAAACCACGTCGTCCATCACCATTCGTCGGTCGCCGAACAGGCCGGCCTCTTCCTTGCCGTTGACCCACCACATCGATGCCGAATTCGAACCCACCGCCAGGCGTACGTTGGGTATGTCGCGGGGGGCGTCCACCACCGTCACCGCCCAGAAGATCACTCCGTATGTCGGCTTGCCGAGCGATTGCGCAAAGTTGAAAAGCTTCACGTCGAACAGGTTGGAATCGAGCGCGTGCCAGCGAAGCGGCGTGCCGGCGGCATTCACTACCTGCCCATCGCGCGGGACTCCGCCGAACTGGCCGGGGAAATATTGCGTTGTCAGCGCCTGCCGCACGTAGGTGCCGGTGAAGCCGGTATTGGTACGGTTCGGCTTTACGATCGGCTCGAGCAGCAGCCAGCGCTGGAGAAACCCGTCCGGGTCAGGCGCTTTGGGCGCGGGAGACACCGGAGTGAAATAGGGCGCGAGGTTCGTCGCTGCCGGGGGCGGTGTCACCGCAGCCACGGCCGGAGCGGCCAGAGAAAGGCTTATCGCCGATAACAAGAACTGCTTTCGCCGCATTTGATAACTCCATTCACGATGGCTGAAGTGCGCGGCGACCAACCAGTCGACCGTCGCGCCACGGTGCTTCGTTCGCGTTATTCTCCGGTCTTCACCCAGCCGTGCATGCGCATCCAGCGCACGAACTCGTCGAACCAGCCCGTGCTGGTGGTCGGCTTGGGATACATGCCGAAGCCATGGCCGCCCTGTTCGAAGTAATGGAATTCGACCGGCCGCTTGGCCGCTTTCCAGCTTTCGATGATCCCGAAGCCGCCGTTGCCGAAGATGGGATCGTCTGCCGCGACCGCGTCGAACAGTGGTGGCGCATCAGGCGGCACTGTGACTGCTCCCATCGGACCATAGATTAGTCCGATAAACGCGGGATGCGCCTCCGGATCAGTCAGCGCGGTCTGAAGTGTGAGCCCGGCGCCGGCGGAGAAGCCGACCATTCCGACCCGATTGGGATCGATATGCCATTGCGCGGCATTCTTGCGGATGAGAGCGAAAGCGGCGTGCGAGTCGGCGAGCATCGGCGCCATGCTCGGCATCTGCGGCGCGCCTCCAGCCGTTGGAGGACGGCGTCCCGCGCCAGCAAACATCGCCGCCATCTGGCTCTGGAAGGCGCCAAGATCGGCCGGCGTCTGGTTCAGCCGGTATTTGAGGAGGAAGGCGGCGACACCGTGCGCTGCAAGGGCCTGGGCGACTTGCGAACCTTCATTCTCCATCGACAGAGTCATGAATCCGCCGCCCGGAGCAACGATTACTGCGGTTCCGTTCGCCTTGGCGGGATCGGGAAGGAAGGGCGTCAGAGTCGCAATGGTGACGTTGCGGGCAAACGCGCTGCCATATTGCTGATGCCACGATTCCTGATTCTTGGCACCCGGAAGCGGTCCCGTCCCAAGAACGATCGCGTCGGTTTGGGCAGGCGTAGCCATCGGTGTCATTTGATCGTTTTGGGCCTGCGCAGGGACTGCGATCGCGCAAGCTGCCAACAAGCCAACCGCCGCCAAGCCGCGGACCGGGCGCAAAGCGCGAACAAGCGCGCTCATCTTCAAGGTCTGAATCACTGCATCCTCCCCAGGACTGTGAAATTTGACCATATGGGCATAGCCATTTGTCTGATTAATTCCAGACTCCCTTTTCGACGAAGGGCAGGTTTTCAGGAACGAACACATGGAACTGACGTTTTTTACGCTCAGCATGGTCCCTCCGGGTCAGAGGTGAATGCTCAGCTCCACTCCATTCAAAAGCTTTTTCCAGGCTGGATTCGAATGCTCGTCGCATCGGCGGCGGGATGGAGTCCGGCTCGACCTGATTCGCGCGACGGGTCACGACCGCCATGCGCTCGCGGATTACAGGCGCTGCGCCGAGGCCGGGCTCAGGACGATCCGCGACGGCTTGAGGTGGCACCTGATCGGCAAGTCAGCCGGCAAGTACGACTGGTCGAGTTGGCTGCCGATGCTGGAAGCAGCGGAAGAGGCGGGGGTTCAGGTCATCTGGGACCTGTTCCACTATGGCTCGCCGGATTGCATCGATGAGGCCGCGCCGGACTTCCCGGAGCGCTTCACCGATTTCGCCATGGCCGCGATTGAGCTGCAGCAGTCTGTCGGCAATGGACCGCCCCTCGTGTGCCCGCTCAATGAGATCAACTTCATCTGCTGGGCGGTGAGTGACGGTTATTTCCCTCCAGTCGGCCCGAAGCAGCCCGGCTGGTTCAAGGAGCAGCTGGTCAAAACGGCGATTACCGCGACCAGGGCAATCAAGCGCGAGTGGCCGAAGGCGACCATCATCTGGGCCGAGCCGCTGATCCACATCGCTCCACACGACCATCGGCGCGCGACCGTCCGCGGCGCGAAAGCGAATCTGGAGGGGATGTATCAGTCCTACGACTGGATCATGGGGCTCGACCGGCCGGAGCTTGGCGGCGATCCATCGCTTGTGGATGTCGTCGGCTGGAATTTCTATCCGCACAACCAATGGTACTGGAAAGGGCCCACCATCCCGATGGGCCATCATGAATACCGGCCGCTGGCAGACATGCTGGTGGAGGTGGCGGGGCGGTATAAGAAGCCGATGATGATCAGTGAAACGGGGGCAGAGGGTTCCGGGCGCGCGCCGTGGTTCCACTATGTCTGCCAGGAGGTTCTCGACGCGATCGAGCGCGGCGTCCAAATGAGCGGAATCTGCATCTACCCGATCACCGCCTATCCGGGGTGGGACAACAGCAGGCACGCCGAAGTTGGATTATTTTCGACGGTTACCGCAGACGGCCAGCGCCACCGTTACGAGCCGCTCTATCAGGAACTGCAGCGGCAGATGCAAATCTTCGCGATCGAGCAGTCGCTGGACCCGATGTACAACCGCCGACGGGTGGCCGGCGGCGGGCGGTACTGAGGCGCGCGACTAGACGGCAGGAGCGGGCTGGGGCTCCTCCGACGGCGTTCCGATCCAGGGCCAGCCGTCGCGCCATTCTACACGATCAATCAGCAGAACTCGGCGGCTATTGATCTCGTCCTGCTGCCGCTGCCGCGGGCGCTCGACGTCAATGGCGTGATAGATCATCCAGACCTGCCCATCCTTGTCGGTGGCAAGGCAGTTGTGGCCGGGCGCGAGCCAGCGGTCGTTGCGTTCGAGCATCAGGCTATTCAGCACGCCCTTGGCCAGCTCGAGCGTCTCGAATGGGCCGGTCGCGCTTTGAGAACGCGCGACCATCACGCCATATTCTGCATCCGGCCCGCAGCAATTGTCGCCCGAGTAGAAGAGGTAATAGAAGCCGTCGTGGAAAAGCACCCAAGAAGCTTCAACCAGCCGCGGAAAGGCGCCGTTCCTGCCGTTCGGCCAGATGAGGTCGATCTGCTTGCTTTCGGGTACGAAGGACATGCGATCGGCGGCGAGTTCCTGCACCTTGATCGGCTGGAATCCCGAACCCCAATATAACAGGTGCTTGCCCGTCGCGGGATCGTCGAAGGCCATCGGATCGATATATTCGAAGCCCGCCCCCAGCAGCAGCGGCATCCCCATGTCGACGAACGGGCCAGCCGGCGAAGAGGAGGTCGCGACGGCGAGCGCATGGCCTGCTTCATGGACGTGGCAGACATCGGGAGTCGCCGAATAATACATGAAGTAGGTCGAGCCATCGAAGATGACGCTCGGCGCCCAGAAGTCCTGCGTCTCCTGCGCCCAATCCGGCTTTTCCGGGAGCGCATCGCCCAGAAATTCCCAATGGATCAGGTCCGCGGAGCGGGCGAGCTGAATGTTGATCCATTTGCCGTCGCGAAGCGTCTGCGTCGCGTAGGCGTAATAATAGCCGTCGGGCGCGTGGATCACCGCCGGGTCAGGGAAATCCGAGTCGAGGATCGGATTGACGTAGAAGCCTTGCGGAAGTGCCGGGCTTTCGAGGCGCAGGTTCGTCGACACCGGAAGCGCTATTGCCTTCCCGCCAGAAGCGCGGCGACCACTGTCGGATCCGCAAGAGTCGAGGTGTCGCCGAGGTTGGAGGTCTCTCCTTCCGCAATCTTTCGCAGGATCCGGCGCATGATCTTGCCGGAGCGCGTCTTCGGTAGCGCCGGCGTGAAATGGATCTTCTCGGGCGCGGCGAGAGCGCCGATGTCCTTGCGCACCTCCGCGTTCAATTCGCGCCTGAGATTGTCGTCGCCTTCCTCGCCCGCGACCGGTGTGACGAAGGCGTAAATCGCCGTGCCCTTGATCTCGTGCGGATAGCCCACGACCGCCGCCTCGGCGACCTTGGGGTGAGCGACCAGCGCGCTTTCGACTTCTGCAGTGCCGATCCGGTGGCCGGAGACATTGATCACGTCGTCGACACGGCCGGTGATCCAGTAATAGCCGTCCTCGTCGCGGCGGCAGCCGTCGCCGGTGAAATAGAGGCCCGGATAAGCCTTGAAGTAGGTTTCGAAGAAGCGGCCGTGGTCGTTCCAGACCGTGCGCATCTGGCCCGGCCAGGAGGAGGCGAGGCAGAGATTGCCGCTGGTCGGGCCTTCCAGCACATTGTGCTGCGGATCAACGAGGACCGGCTGGATTCCCGGCAGCGGCCTGGTGGCCGATCCGGGTTTGGTGGGTGTGGCGCCGGGGAAGGGGGAGATGAGGATTCCGCCGGTCTCCGTCTGCCACCAGGTGTCCACAACCGGACAGCGACCGTCGCCGACCACCCGCGAGTACCATTCCCACGCTTCCGGATTGATCGGCTCGCCGACGGTGCCGAGCAGCCGAAGCGACGTGCGGCTGTGGCGCTTCACTGGCTCTTCGCCTTCGCGCATCAATGCCCGGATCGCAGTGGGTGCGGTATAGAAGATGGTAACCCTCAGCCGATCTACCGTTTCCCAGAAGCGGCCGAAATCGGGATAATTGGGAACGCCGTCGAACATGACCGTGGTCGCGCCCATCGCCAGCGGGCCGTAGACGACATAGGTGTGACCGGTAATCCAGCCCACGTCGGCTGTGCACCAATAGATGTCGTCCGGCTTGTAGTCGAACACCCAGTCGAAGGTGGTCGCGGCCCAGACGGCATAGCCGCCGGTCGTGTGAACCACGCCCTTGGGTTTGCCGGTCGAGCCCGAGGTGTAGAGGATGAAGAGCGGGTCTTCCGCGTTCATCATTTCCGCCTCGCACTCGGTCGGCAGGCTGTCGCGGTGATCCGAATAGCGGATGTCGCGCCCTTCCTTCATCGGAACGTCCGCGCCAGTCCGGGTGACGACGATCACCGTTTCTACGTCCCGCTGCTCCAGCGCCGCATCGACATTCTTCTTGAGCGGGATCCGCTTGCCGCCGCGCACCCCTTCGTCTGCCGTGATCACGCAGCAGGCGTCGCAGTCGACGATCCGGCCGGCGAGGCTCTCGGGCGAGAAGCCGCCGAACACCACCGAGTGGATTGCGCCGATGCGGGCGCAGGCGAGCATCGCCGCCGCCGCTTCCGGGATCATCGGCATGTAGATCATCACGCGGTCGCCGCGACCGATTCCATGCTGTTTCAGCAGGTTGGCGAAGCGGCAGGTTTCTTCATACAGTTCGCGATAGCTGATCCGCCGGCCTTCGCCGGGCTCATCGGCTTCGAAGATGACGGCGGTGCGGTCGCCGTTCTTCTCGAGATGGCGGTCGAGACAATTGACCGAGAGGTTGAGTTCACCGTCGGCGTACCAGTTGATGCGGAAATCATCGTGATTGAAGGAGCAATCGCCGGCGTGCTCGGGAAAACGATACCAGTCGAGCCGCCTGGCCTGATCGAGCCAGAAGCTCTTCGGGTCCTGCTCGGCCTGGCGGCGCAGCGCCTCCAGTTGCTCCCGTCCGATTTTTGCGTGAAATCCTTCCGGAACCGGGTGAACCGCCTCGCTCATTCCTCTCCTCCCCTCGACCTCTCCAGAACGCGCCTTGCCTGCATGAGGTGCGGGCGATCAACCATTTCCCCACCGATCGAAACGGTGCCGGCGTCCGGATTCGCTTCGAACGCGGCGATAACTTCCTCGGCATGATGGATTTCGCCGTCCGAGGGGGTGAAAGCGGCATTGATCGCCGGAATTTGAGCTGGATGGATCGCAAGCTTGCCGGTGAAGCCTTCCCGGCGAGCGGCCTCGGCCTCTCTCCGCAGCCCCTCTTCGTCTCGGAAATCCTGGAACACGCCATCGACCGGCTGGACACCGGCGGCAACAGCGCCGGCGAGGCAGAGCGAACGCGCAAGCTTGTACGTAAAGGCGAGTTCGCCCGTGTCGTCGAGTTTGGACGAGGCGCCGAGCGCCGCCGACAGGTCCTCGGCACCCCAGCTCATGGCAACGAGCGGCGACTTGGGGTCGCGATAAGAGAGCAGGCCGAACAAGCTCGCAGGAGTTTCGGTTACGATCGCGTGGATCGGGATGTTGCCGGTGCGATGCGCGAGCCGGGTAATGTCTGCGCCGCTCTCCGCCTTGGGCAAGACGATCCCGTGCATGTCGGCAATGCCGATCAGCTGCAGGTCATCCTTGTGATATTCGCTATCAAGCGGATTGATCCGGACCCACCATTGCGGTCCGCCGGAACGGGGGAGAAGGGATTTCAGCAGCTTTCGCGCGTGGGCCTTGCGCTCAGGGACGACGCTGTCTTCGAGATCGAAGATGATTGCGTCGGCTTCGGTCGAGAGCGCCTTGTCGATCTTTTTCTCGCTGTCCGCGGGAACGAACAGCCAGCTTCGTGGCGCGAACGTCATCGCGGCCGTTTGAGCAGGAGCGCGGTGCGCTTGCACTCGCACACCAGCTCGCCGCGCTGGTTGAAGCTTCGGTGCGCCCAGCTGACGATCCCCGCATTGGGCCGCGACTTGCTCTCGCGGACGGCAATGCATTCGCTCACGCTGCGGAGCGTGTCTCCGACGAACACCGGCTTTGGGAATTTCAGCGCATCATAGCCGAGATTGGCGACCAGCGTTCCGAGCGTCGTGTCCTCAACGCTGACTCCGATCATCAGCCCGAACGTGAAGATGGAATTGACCAGCGGTCGCCCGAATTCCGACTGCGCCGCGGCCTCATGGTCGAGGTGAAGCGGCTGCGGATTGTGGGTGAGCGTCGAAATCAGAACGTTGTCGGTTTCGGTCACCGTTCGGCGGACCGAATGCTCGATCCTGTCGCCTACCTGCCACTCGTCGAAATAGCGCCCTGGCATTACGCCGCCTTAGAACAGGAATCGTCATAAAGGGAACCGTTCGTTTCGAGCGACGTCGAGACACGTCCCTCGACTACGCTCGGGACGAACGGCTAGGTTGGATCAGACGCTCTTGCGGGTTAGCCGGGCCTTCAGATCGCACATGCCGATTCGATCGACTGCACCTTCAGGGTCGCTGGAGCGGACGACGTTGGCGATATGGCCCAGCATCTGGCCGACGATGTCAACGCTCTGGAGCGCCATTCCGTGGCGCATCACGACGCCGAGATCGCCGGAGAGCTCGTCCCCCATCGTATCAAGCATCCGCCGCGCATATTCGAGTTCTTCCGCCAACCGCAGCTTGATCACGTCGTCGCAAGGTTGGAGCGCCGCGGGGAGTGGCGGAGCTTCGCGCCGAATGGACGGTCGCGGCCCTGGTTCGGAGCGATATTCGGCCTGAATTGCGTCGCAACGCGCCTGTGCCTGAGTCGACACGTCGCGCAGGTGCGCCGGCGCTCCATAATATTCTGGGCCCTTTGTGACGATCCGGTTCACATCGCCGGATTAAACCGACAGCGTAAAGAAATGATTTTCGTTTGATCCAGGACCCGCAAAATATTTAGAGCGGCCTCAGGCAGCTTCCCGCTCGTCAATCGCCTGATCATAGCGCGCCTGAGCCCCATGGATCGCATCCGAATGCTCCATCGCCCACTGCACCAGCCCGCAGATCGGCTTCTGGAGCGAATGGCCGAGCGTGGTCAGCTCGTAATCCACGCGTGGCGGAATCGTCGGCGTAACCGTCCGGCTGACAAGCCCGTCCCGCTCCAGGTTGCGGAGAGTCAAGGTCAGCATCCGTTGCGATACAGTCGGAATCGCACGGCGAAGCTCGTTGAACCGCATCGTTCCGTCGGCGAGCGTTTGCACCACCAGCAGAGTCCACTTGTCGCCGATCCGCTGGAGAAGCCCACTAATCGTTTGGCAGATCGGGCTGTTCGGGTCTTTCATCGGGCGGTTCCTTCGCTGTTCCTGTCTCACAAATTTGTTCGTCCGCCACAAAAAAGTGCGTTCTTGCGGGCGATTCACCTGTGGTTATTTAGGGTGCCTCGGTAACAAATCCATACCAAGGAGGCAATAGTGACCATCTTGCATATCGACAGCAGCATTTCGGGCGACGCGAGCGTCAGCCGCACTCTCACCAAGTCGATCGTGGAGAGCCTCGGGGGCGACGTGATCTATCGCGATCTCGCCGCCGCGCCGTTGTCCCACCTCACCGAGCGCGGCCAGGATCCCGAACTGCTCGACGAATTCCTCGTCGCGGACACGGTGGTGATCGGCGCCCCAATGTACAATTTCACCGTGCCGAGCCAGCTCAAGGCCTGGATCGACCGGATTCTCGTTGCCGGAAAGACCTTCCGTTACACCGAAAACGGCCCTGAAGGCCTCGCCAACGGCAAGCGGGTGATCATCGCCCTCGCGCGCGGCGGAATCTACAGCGCCGGCTCGCCCGCCGCGGCGCTCGAACATGTCGAGACATATCTGCGCGGGGTGTTCAACTTCATCGGCATCGAGCCTGAGTTCGTGGTCGCGGAGGGCGTGAATATCAGCCCCGAGCACAAGGAGAATGCGGTTCGCTCAGCACTCGGTGAGACGGTGCGCCTCGCCGCCTAGCTGCTCGTTGCGGCGGACCGGCGCCACGGTTGATGCGTTGGTCCGCCGAAAGGAGAGTCGAAATGAGCGAGCTAGACGCGAAAGACCGCGAGAAGCTGAAGGACAGCCAATATGCGTTTCCGAAGGAGCGCAAGGAGCCGCTGGAGGACGCAAGCCACGTCCGAAACGCGATCGCCCGCTTCGATCAGGTAAAGGGCGTTTCCGACGAGGAACGCGACGAGGCGTGGAAGCGGATCAAGGCTGCGGCGAAAAAGCACGGCGTCGAAGTCCACGAGAAGAGTTGGCGCGAACTGGGGAAGAAGAGCTGAACGCGAAGCGCACCAGCAGAACGAGGCGACTCTACAACGTCCAATACCCACGCTGGTTGAGCGGGACGTGGAGGTGAACAATAGCAAAAGCCCGCAGAACTGCCTCGAAAACAGGAGTGCCGTAATCCCCGCAAGTCACCGGCCGAGCCCCGCGACCATCAGCAGGCCACTGAATTTGTACGGGGCAAAGCTTGGACATGGCGTCGGTCGTACTGGTGCCCGCGCGTTTCGCGGTGGGGGGAAAGGGAAGAAGTGCGCGGCGAAACCGCGCAGCCTCATCTTTGGAAACGCCGGAGCGCTGCCCGTTGTAGAGGACTTCGCCATCCTGCCAAACAGTCATCTCGGCGTTGGTGCCAGCGAAACAAACGCCGGTACACACGAGCTGACCTGGCGGTACGACCGAGACTCTCCGGAGCGAAATGGTAATCCCGCTATTCGGGGAATGCCTCGCGGCAGAGCCGGGGGAGGCAGCCAGAAGTGCAAATCCGGCAATCGCGAAACGCAGAAGGGGCTTTATCACGCACCGGCTTTAGCACAGTTGAATCGCGCTTCCAGGGACCGCTACGCCAGCAGCCGCAGCGGATTCTCGATCAGCGGCTTCATCGTCTGCATGAAGCTCGCCGCGTCCCAGCCGTCGACCACCCGGTGATCGCAGGAGAGGGAAAGATTCATCCGCTTCCGGACCTCGATGTCGCCTTCGATCGGGACCAGCTTCTCCTCGATCTTGTTGACCGCGATGATCGCGACCTGGGGCGGATTGATCACCGGGGTTGAGGCAACGCCCCCCATCGGGCCGAGGCTGGAGATGGTGATCGTGGCGCCGATCAGCTCCTCGCGGGACGCCTTGCCGGAGCGAGCGGCTTCGGAGAGGCGCAGAATTTCGGCCGCGATCTGCCAGACGGTCAGCGATTGCGCGCCGCGGATCACCGGCACCATGAGGCCGTTTTCGGTCTGGGTGGCGACCCCCATGTCCACCGAGCCATGGCGGGTGACGGTCATCCCCTGATCGTCGAAGGTGGCGTTGAGCATAGGCCAGTCGGCGAGCGCGCGGCACATCGCGGCGATCAGGAATGGGAGCAGCGTGAGCTTGGGATTGTCGCCGCGGTCGCGGTTCATCATTGCGCGCGTCTCCTCGAGCGCGGTGACGTCATACTCCTCTACCAGGCTGAAGTGCGGCACGCGCCGGTTCGCCTCGGCCATATTCTCGGCGATCTTGCGGCGAAGGCCGACGACCTTGATCGTCTCGTCCTTGCGGGGGGCGGAACTGCCTCGCCCCGAAACGGACCCGCCGTTGTAGAGCAGGTAGGCGTCGAGGTCCGAGTGGCGGACCCGGCCGTCCTTGGTCTTCACCTGCGCGAGATCGATCCCGAGATCGCGAGCGCGCGAGCGGACCGCTGGCGAGGCTAAGACTGGGACACCACCTTTTCCGTTCGTGTCGAGCGAAGTCGAGACATGTCCCTCGACGTCGCTCGGGACGAACGGTTTGTGGTCTGCTTCAGCATCCCCCGCCGTAACCGGAATCGCGTTCGCCATTTCGGGCGTCGCCTCTACCGCTCCGTCGGCGAGGGGGCGCTCGTCCTTGCTGTCCTCGGCGCTTTCAGCCGCTCTATCCGCGCCTTCGGTTTCAATCACCGCGAGAGTCGAACCAATCGGGATCTGGTCGCCGACTTCGCCTGCAAGCTCGATCACCTTCCCTGCGACCGGAGTTTCCATCTCGACCGTCGCCTTATCGGTCATCAGGTCGGCAAGCTGCTGGTCCTCCTCGACCGTGTCGCCCACCTTCACATGCCAGGCGACGATCTCCGCCTCGGCGATTCCCTCGCCGATGTCGGGCAGCCTGAATTCGAACCGCGCCATCCCCCTTAGTCCTCCAAAGTCTTCCGGATCGCCGTTCCGATGCGCACCGGCCCGGGGAAATAGGCCCATTCGAGCGAGTGCGGATAGGGCGTGTCGAAACCTGCGGCGCGTTGCACCGGCGCTTCCAGCGAATAGAAGCAGCGCTCCTCGATCAGCGCGACCAGTTCGGCGCCGAGGCCGGTGGTCCGGGTGGCCTCGTGAACGACGACGCAGCGGCCGGTTTTCCTCACCGATTCCTCGATTGCCTCGATGTCGAGCGGGACAAGCGTTCGGAGGTCGATCACTTCCGCGTCGATCCCCATCTCCTCGACCGTGGCGAGGCAGACGTGGACCATCGTGCCATAGGCGAGAACGGTGACGTCCGTTCCCTCACGCACCACCTTCGCCTTGCCGAGCGGCACCTTGTAATAATCGTCCGGAACGTCCGAACTCTCATGCTTGGCCCACGGCACCATCGGCCGGTCGAAGAAGCCGTTGAACGGGCCGTTGTAGATTCGCTTGGGTTCGAAGAAGAGCACCGGATCGTCATCCTCGATCGCGGCGATCAGCAGACCCTTGGCGTCATAGGGGTTGGACGGAATTACCGTCTTCAGGCCGGCAACATGGGTGAACAAAGCCTCGGGCGACTGGCTGTGGGTCTGGCCGCCGAAGATTCCCCCGCCATAGGGCGAGCGGATCACCATCGGGACGTTCCACTCGCCCGCGGTGCGGTAGCGGATGCGCGCCGCCTCGGAGACGATCTGGTCGTAGGCGGGGTAGATGTAATCGGCGAACTGAATCTCCGCGACTGGGCGGAGGCCGTAAGTCGCCATCCCGATGGCAGTGGCGACGATGCCATTCTCCGCGATCGGCGTATCGAACACGCGAGTCTTGCCGTATTTCTTCTGGAGCCCCTCCGTGACGCGGAAGACGCCGCCGAAATAGCCGACGTCCTCGCCCATCGCGACGACATTGCTATCGCGGCCGAGCATCACGTCATGGGCGCTATTGAGCGCCTGGATCATGTTCATCGTGCTCACCGTTTCTTCGCCTCCAGTTCGGCGACCATCGACTCCTGCTCTTCCTTCAGGTGCCAGGGCATCTCGGCATAGACGTCGGTGAACATGGTGCGCACATCGTGGGGGAAATCGATGCTGGTGGTGGCGAGAGTTCCCTTGCGCTCGGCCTCCTTTTGCGCGGCGCGAACCTCGGCCGAGCATTCCTCTTCGAGCGCATGGTGACGTTCTTCGTCCCACTCACCAATCGTGATGAGATGCGCTTTCAGTCGCTCGATCGGGTCTCCGAGCGGCCACGCCTTGGCTTCGTCAGCCGGGCGATAGCCGGAGGGGTCGTCCGAGGTGGAATGGGCGGAGGCGCGATAGGTGAAGAATTCGATCAGTGCCGGGCCGTTGTTGGAGCGCGCCCGGTCGGCGGCCCAGCGGACGACGGAATAGACCGCTAGCGCATCATTGCCGTCGACCCGGAGGCCGGGCAGGCCGTAGCCGATCGCACGCTGAGCGAAGGTGGCGCGCTCGCCGCCGGCGATCCCTGAGAAGCTGGAGATCGCCCACTGGTTGTTGACGATCGCGAGCACGACCGGCGCATTGTAGACCGACGCGAAGGTCATTCCGGCGTGGAAATCGCCCTCGGCGGTCGATCCGTCGCCGATCCACCCCATTGCGATGCGGCTGTCGCCCTTGATCGCCGAGGCCATCGCCCAGCCGACCGCCTGAGGGAATTGGGTGGCGAGATTGCCCGAGACGGAGAAGAAGCCGTGTTCCTTTGAGGCATACATGACCGGAAGCTGGCGACCGTTCAGCTTGTCGCCGCGGTTTGAGTAAACCTGGCACATCATCTCGACGAGCGGATAGCCGCGGGCGACGAGAAGCCCTTGCTGACGGTAGGTCGGGAAGTTCATGTCCTCGCGATCGAGCGCAGCGGCTGCGGCGGTCGAAACTGCCTCCTCGCCCGTCGCCTTCATGTAGAAGCTGGTCTTCCCCTGCCGCTGCGCGCGGTACATCCGGTCGTCGAAAATCCGGACGATGATCATGTCGCGCAGGATCTTGCGCAGAGTATCCGGATCGAGCTTCGGATCCCACGGCCCTACCGCCTTGTGCTCGTCATCGAGAACCCGGATCAGCCCCGTCGCGAGCTGCTCGGTTTCCGCCATCGTCGCAGTGATGTCTGGCTTGGGCGCGGCTCCGGCTGGCGGGATCTCAAGGCTCGAAAAATCAGGGGTGTCGCCGGGGCGGAATGGAGGCTCCGGAACGTGCAGAGAAAGCTGCGGCCGGTTGGGCTTCTTTGGGGCGTCGTTATCGCGCATCTGGGCGGCGGCTTAGTCGCGCCGGGAGCCGGCGGCAAGCAATGTGCCGGAGCCGCAATGCTTTGTATCCCA